>Ga0181534_10001048_pt1 | contig 18518 bp, 14 predicted proteins | sample PEATcosm2014_Bin_37_FD_119758 | JGI IMG/M metagenome (GOLD analysis project Ga0181534, IMG submission 119758) | Peatland microbial communities from MTU Mesocosm Facility, Houghton, MI, USA - PEATcosm2014_Bin17_10_metaG | ecosystem: Environmental > Terrestrial > Soil > Wetlands > Peat | place... | reverse complement strand
TGCCGGCGTGTATGTAACGCGCAATGTGTTTGTCGATCTGGCCGGCGGCGCCATTCAGGCAGGCGGGGTACAACGCGATGCACACCATCCCAAGGATCCAAAACAGCTCAACACGCAGCTGTTCGTCATCAATAACAAAATCGAGTCGGTCAGTAAGGACTATCGCGACAACAGCGCCCTGCTCGCAACTTACGTGGAGGGCGCGATGATTCTTCACAACGAGGTGTCTGACGTTGCGTATGACGCCATCGATATCGGGTATGGCTGGGGAATCCAGGATGCCCACGGCAACCCGAACTACCGACTGAATTTTCGGGGTTATGACTTCCCCGCGAACCTGGTTTACGACACGCCGACGACGCATCGCGACGTGTATGTCGCTTACAACCGAATCCACGGCGCCAAGCAATATTTCCACGACGGCGGCGCGATCTACAACTTGTCCGCCAGCCCCGGCACGGTGATCGCCGGGAACTACATATTCGACAATGACGGCCGCATCGGGATCTACCTGGATGAAGGCTCGCGGTATATCACCGTACGAGGCAACGTCGTTGCCGATCCGAAGGGTACCTGGTTGAACGCGAATACCGTTCACGATGCTCTGCCTCTTCGCGTCACTGTGGACAATACGGCCACTGGTAATTGGCACGATGGCACGACCGTCGGCGGGCTCTGGGACGCCTACCACAACAATCAGATCCTCGACGACCACCCGGTGTCCGGCGACGGTTGGTCGCCCGCTGCCAAGGCGGTCATGGCCGGGGCCGGGATCGAGGCTTCGGCAGGGCCAGTTGAATATCGTCCGCAGAAAGCTCCATAATCGGATCTGATATCTCTGTGTGTCTTTTTGATATATGACCAATCTATTCGGACGCCCGATGTCCCGGCTGGACGTCGAGCGGCACGCAGGCGCGCTTTCGCAATTCGCAGGCGTTCGCCTGACAACGCTGGGCGATGGGGTCGAGCGCGGAATCCGCATGCTCGAGTTTCGCACCGGGACGGGATTGCGATTCACCGTGCTGGTTGATCGCGCAATGGATATTGCCGACTGCGACTACCAGGGACGTGCCATTGGCTGGAACTCGCCTGCCGGGTTTCGGCATCCCGGGCTGCACGAGTATGAAGGTGAAGGCGGCCTGTCCTGGCTGCGCTCCTTATCCGGTCTGATTGTCACCTGCGGGTTGGATCACATTCTGTTCATGGATGACGACGATGCCTCGAACTACGTCTATGGGCCGCGAAAGAAAACCAGCTCTTCGCTACATGGACGGATCGGGACGACTCCGGCGCGCTTGACCGGCTATGGAGAACACTGGGACGGTGACGAATGCACGTTGTGGTGTGAGGGTGTCGTCCAGCAGGCGACGGTGTTTGGCGAGGATTTGCATTTACACCGGAGGATTGAGGCTAAGGTTGGATCAAACACCATTGAGTTGCACGACCGGGTTGTGAACCATGGGTTCTACCGGACTGCGCACATGTTCTGTTATCACATCAATGTGGGACATCCGGTGCTGGCTGAGGGGTCCAGGTACCTGGCGCCCGTGCAGGATGTCGTTTGGGCGGCGCATGCCGGGGATGATTATCGTAAGCAGGGAGTTGGGTACCGGAAGCTTCCCGCTCCCCGGGACAATTTCCACGAGCAGGTTTGGCAGCACGACTTGCAGGCAGACGGCGACGGGCGCGTGCCAGTTGCGCTCGTCAATGATGCGCTCGGATTGGGACTCCTGGTTGAGACCTGCAAAGCGCAGTTTCCCTGCCAGTACGAGTGGCAGAACCTGCAGGCGGGGCAATATGCCCTGGGCATCGAGCCGTCCACGAATCACGTGCTGGGCAAGCAGTTTGCGCGCCGGCGAAATGAGCTTATTTGGCTCGAGCACAACGATGAGCGTCGGTACGACACCGCGCTGAGCGTGCTCGGCGACTCTGCGGCCATCGCGGCAGCGGAAACACGCATACGCGCGATCAGCGCCCAACCTGACGAAGACTACCCAACACCATCCGGCCAATACCGGCCCATCTCGGGCCGCGAGGGCACGAGACGATGAGACACGCAGGTCGGACTGTACTGCTGACCGGCGCGGCCGGTGGGTTGGGGATTCCTGCTGCGCTCGCATTTCTCTCGGCAGGAGCCACCGTCGTTGCCGTGGACAACAACGAGAACAAGATCGCCGCGCTGCGCGAGGCAGCTCAACAGCACGACAGGCTCGTGTTATTGCGCGCTGATCTCTCCGACCTGGAAGTCTTGCGCCACCGCCTGACAAACACCGCAGACACGGTCGGCGGTTACGACATCGTCATCAACAACGCCGCCATCTACCCCTCGAAACCCTTCGAGGAGTACTCCATCGCCGAGCACCAGGCTGTGCAACGAGTCAACGTCGATGCCGCGATCGTTGCAGTGCAGGTGGCACTCCCCGGCATGCGTGCCAAAAGCTGGGGCCGCATCATCAACGTGGCGAGCATCACCATGTATGGCGGCTGGGCCCTCCTCTCCCCCTACGTCGCCTCCAAAGGCGCGCTGGTCGGACTCGCTCGCGCCTGGGCTCGTGAGTTTGGCCCCTATGGCGTGACCGTCAACGCGATTGCGCCGGGCGCCTTCCCGACCGACGCTGAGAAAATCCATCCCGATCCACAAGGGTATTCCCGCTTGGTGTTGGAGCATCAAGCCGTCAAACGACGCGGCAAACCGTCCGACATCGCAAGCGCACTCATTTTCCTGACCTCCGATGAGGCGGGATTCATCACCGGCCAGACGCTCAACATCGACGGCGGCTGGGTCATGCACTGAACCGCGAGGGACGAGAGTTTCATGGGAATTCTGAGTGACTTCACCGTCATCGACTGCTCCATTGCCATGGCGGGCCCCTTCGCCGCGCAGCGGCTCGGCGACCTGGGCGCCGATGTCATCAAGGTTGAGCCGGTCTCCGGTGAATGGCAGCGCGCCCGGGCCGCGGGCGGCGCACAGGGCAACCGCATCAACGTGTCCTTTCAATCACTCAACCGCAACAAGCGCTCACTGGCGATCGACCTCAAGTCACCCGACGGCAAAGCCGCCCTTTTGAAGCTCGTAGCCACGGCGGACGTGTTCATCCAAAACTATCGCCCCGGCGTCGCGAAGCGACTCGGCGTGGATTACGACAGCCTCAAAGCCATCAACCCGCGCCTGGTGTATGTGTCGATCTCGGGATATGGCGAAACCGGCCCCTATGTCGACCGACCCGGCCAGGATCTGCTCCTGCAGGCCATGTCAGGTGCAATGCTCTCAGCCGGGCGCGCGGGCGAGCCGCCCATGCCGGCCGGCCAATTTCTCGCCGACGCAATCACCGCCTACAACGCCTTCGAAGGCGCCCTCGCCGCACTGTTGCACCGTGAGCGGACCGGTGAAGGCCAGCTCGTTCAGGTCAACATGTTGGATGCGGTAGTGACCATCCAGATGCAGGAGCTGTCGGTATTCACCATAGGCAACAAGCCGCAAACCCGCTCTGCCGAGCCCCATGCGCACAGCTACATTCGGTCGCCGTACGGCGTGTTCCCAACCCAGGACGGATTTATCGTGGTGGCGTTCGCCAACCTTGCCAAGCTGGGTGAGTTGATTGGCGAGCCTGCGTTCGCCGGCCTGGACGATGAGCGCGACGCCTGGCTGCAGCGGGACGAGATTTTCGCCAGGACGCGCGCGCGCCTGGTGACACGGCCGGCCAGCGAATGGCTGCCGTTGTTCCACGAACATGACATCTGGTCAGGGCCGGTGTATGGCTACGCCGATCTCATGACCGACCCCCAGATCGCCCACAACGGCACGTTTGTCGAGTTCGACCATCCTTCCGAGGGGCACGTGAAGATGCCCGGATTCCCGATCAAATTCTCGAAGACCCCCAGCGAAGTGCGCCGCGGCGCGCCGCAGGTGGGCGAGCACAGCCGCGAGGTCCTGCTCGAGGCCGGCTTCAGTGGCGAAGCCATCGACGCGCTGATTTCCTCCGGAAGTGTTCGGCAAGACTGATGCATTATCGGGGCCTGACATGGGACCACCCGCGCGGCTACAGCGCGTTGCTGGCCGCGTCCCGCCAGCTCGACGCGGAGTCTGATGGCATCAGCATCACTTGGGACAAGCACTCCCTGGAGGGATTCGAGGCGCACCCGATTGGTGATCTGTGCAAACGTTACGATCTGGTGGTATTTGATCACCCGCACGTGGGCGAGGCTGTGGCCGCAGGTTGTCTGCAACCGCTCGAGTCATTGTTGGCTCCGGGCGAGATACAGGCGCTGGAGCGCGAGACGATCGGTCCCTGCTTGTCCAGCTACCAGCTCGGTGGACGACACTGGGGACTGCCGCTGGATGCCGCTACTCAAGTGTTGGCCCATCGGGCGGATCTGCACGCCGGACCACCGCCTGTAACCTGGGATGAGGTAGCGGACCTGGCTGAGCGCGAGCCCGTTGCCCTTTCACTCGCAGGGCCGCATGCGGCACTGACATTTCAGTCGGTCGTTGCCTCCCTCACCAGCCCGGAAGATTCCGCGGATCCGGAGCAATTCGTCCCCCAACACGCGGGGCTCGCAGCTCTCGATCTGCTGGCACGCCTTGCTGCGCGCAGCCCGCTCAGTGTTCGCGACGCGAACCCAATCGGCATCCTTGGTCACATGGCGACACACACCGACGTTGTTTTGTGCCCGTTGATCTACGGGTACGTCAACTACTCGGTGGCATCCGGACCTACGGCGCATGCGATTACGTTTGCCAACGCGCCACGGGCAATGTCCGGTGGACGACCGGGATCAACTCTCGGTGGCACGGGCATTGGCATTTCCAGGCGATGCGTCGCCACACAGGAACTGCTCACTCACCTTCGGTGGCTGATGAGCGCCGACGCTCAAGCCGGCTTCATTCCGGCCCACGACGGACAGCCCAGCAGACGATCAGCGTGGCTCGACGATGCTGTCAACGCGCGGTGGGGAAACTTTTATCGCAACACTGCGGAGACGCTGGAGCGTGCCCACGTCAGACCGCGCCACAACCATGCCATCGCCTTTCAATCGAGCGCCTCGGCATTCATCCGGGAAGAGATCCAGAACAAACGCGAGCATCGCGCAATCTTGACGGGACTGCAGGCAATGTTTGCAAGGAGTCGCCAGCTATGACCGGGCACATCCTGTTTTCCATCGCGGGTCACGTCGCGACCATCACACTGAATCGGCCTGAGAAGCTGAATGCAGCGACGGGCGAGATGTCAGATGCGATCGTCGCTGCTGCTGACGAGTGCAATCGCAATGATGCGGTCCGTTGCGTGATTGTCACGGGGGCCGGCCCGAAGGCCTTCTGTGCGGGTTCCGACATTGCAGAGCTCGATCGCTACACGAGTCCGTGGGAGTTTCGCAATCGGGCGGACTACTGCGACGCCATCCAGACTCTGCGCAAGCCAACAATTGCCGCCGTCAACGGCTTCGCGTTGGGTGGCGGCCTGGAAACCGCGTTGTCCTGTGACATCCGCGTTGCCTCCGCGAATGCGAAATTTGCGGCTCCCGAGATCAAGCTGGGATGGATCGGCGGCGGCGGCATGACGACCCTGCTGGCGCACTCGATCGGGCCCTCCAACGCCGCGTGGATGATCATGACCGGTAACACCATCGATGCGCAGCAGGCACTGTCCTGGGGCCTGGTGACGGAAGTGGTGTCCCAGGACAGCCTCGCGGCTCACGCGCGTGACCTGGCCGAGACAATTGCCGCGCGCGCCCCGATTGCCGCGGAAACCGCGAAGCTCAATCTGAAAGCCGCTTTTTCCATGCCGCGGGAACAGGCCATGGCCTATGAGCGCGACCTGCAGACCATCTGTTTCGCAACGGCGGACGCCGCCGAAGGCCGGGCTGCATTTAAGGAAAGGCGCGCCCCCCTGTTCACTCGACGCTGACCCTGATGACCGTTACAGTGCGACTGATAACCCAGTGGCGATCTGTGATGAACGAGGGATACGGGTGCGAGCCAAAGAGTTGATGAGTTCCCTGCCGGTAGCCGAGGAAGGCAGTCAGTCTGTGGACACGCGCCGCCTGAGCGAGATCGCGTACAGCCGCATCCTCGAGGGACTCTTCCAACGCAAGGTACCCGTGGGCGCCTTCGTCTCGCAAAGCGAGCTGGTGCAGTTGCTGGATATCCCTTTGCAGCCCCTGCGCGATGCCCTGCGAGTGCTGGAAGCGGAAGGGGTGCTCACCATTCATTCGCGCTCGGGCATTCAATTTCTGAAGCCCGACCTGGAATTGGCGCGCAGCACCTATCAATTCCGTTCCATCATCGAGCGCGCCGCCGCCCGCGCGTTCGCCGAGACCGCCGAGCTGGACAAGATTGAAGCCATGGCCAAGGCGCACCACAAAGCGATGAAGGAGATCGAGACCAGGGGGTTCGACCCGCCCATGCTGGAAAAGCTCGAGGTGCTGGAGCAGCAGCTGCATGGGGGAATGATCGCCGCCCTGCGCAATCCCCTCATCGAGACCACTGCGCGGCGGCTCAAGAACTATGTCACGTTGATCAGACTCGAGCGTCTGATCACCCAACCTCTGGCACTACGGACCTTGCGGGAGCACCTCGAGATCATCGAAGCCTGCGCGGAACGGGACGCCGACCGGGCCGAGGCAGCCGTGGCAGCGCATTTCCAGGCCGCGCTTCAGCGCATCCTCGGAATGTTCTGACGGGACGGCGGACGCGGCGTGCGGATAATCGATTCCCACGTGCATTTCTGGCAGATCGGCGGACCGGGACAAACCTGGCCGGATGCGGCGTGGCCGCTCATTTACCGTGATTTCGGCTTGGCGGAGCTGTTGGCGGCGAGCGCCGGCGCGATCGACCTCGCGGGCGTGGTGCTCGTTCAGTCCCAACCGGATGACCGCGACACCGACTGGATTCTGGAGATTGCGCGCGACACGCCTTTGATTCAGGCCGTTGTCGGGTGGGTCGACCTGGCGTCACCCGCGGCTCCTGCGCGCATCGCGCAACTGGCCGCCTCACCCAAGCTGCGCGGCCTGCGGCCGATGTTGCAGTCGATTGCCGATACCGAGTGGCTTCTCAGGCGCGAGCTGGAGCCGGCGCTGCAGGCGATGGTCCAACACGGCCTGCGTTTCGATGCGTTGATACAGCCGCGGCATCTGCCGTATTTGCTGGAATTTGCGCGGCGCTGGCCGAAGTTGCCCATTGTGATCGATCACGGCGCCAAGCCGCATATCCCAGCGGGCGAGATCGAGCCGTGGCAGGCCCAATTGGCTGAGCTCAGCTTGCAACCCAACATGTACTGCAAGCTGTCGGGCCTGCGAACCGAGCAGGCCGCGGGCGCGCCCAGCGCGCAGTTGGAACCGTACATACGGGCACTGGTGGCGAGTTTTCCCGGGCGCTTGCTGTTCGGCAGCGACTGGCCGGTGCTGCTGCATGCCCAGGACTCGTACGCCGACTGGCTCCAATGCGTGCGCCGCTACGCCGGGGTGCAGGACCAGGCGCAGTTGGATTCGCTGTTCAGCGGGGCGGCCCGAGAGTTTTACGACCTCCCGTAGCGGCCGCGCACGCCCCCCAACGGACCCCAGCCGGCTCCTGGCCGACCTCCTGAGATATCAGATAAGTAAAATAACAATTTTAAACCTCTTCAATTCAGACTCTTTGCTTTATTTAAAATTTCATTTACGCTAACTGATATCTCAATAGCGCACCGCGCCAGAAGAGTTGTCAGGAGGGGGAAATGACGGCCAGTTCGTCTCGGTATTTCTATTCGTTTGTCCTGGGAGCGATGACCAGCACCGCCACGTTCGCGCAAACCGAGGGTCCGTCCAGCACGGGCGCCGCGGCAGCCGAACCTGTGCAGGAAGTGGTGGTTACCGGCATTCGCCACAGCATCGAGCAGGCGCTGGACATCAAGCGCGACTCCATCAACGTGGTGGATTCCATCGCTACCGAAGATCTGGGCAAGCTGCCCGATCAGAACGTCGCGGAATCACTGCAACGCATCACCGGCGTGACCATCGACCGCAACCGCGGCGACGGTCAGTTCGTGTCGGTCCGCGGTCTCGGGCCGCAATTCAACGTCGTCACATTGAACGGCCGCACGCTCGCGACCGAAAACGTCGGCCGCGAATTCAGCTTCGACGTCCTGCCTTCCGAGCTCATAGGCGGCGCCGATGTCTACAAGAGCCCGACTGCCAACCTGAACGGCGCCAGCATCGGCGCCACGATCAATATCCGCACCCTGCGTCCCCTCGAGCTCTCACCTTTCGTGGCCGCAGCAACCGCGCAGGCCAAACGTGAAGAGCTGAACAACTCCTGGGGCCCTGCGCTCTCCGGTGTAACCAGCTGGCACAACGTCGATGACACATTCGGCGTCTCCGTGGTCGGCACTTTCAACCACCAGAAAGTCCGCACCGACGAATTCGACATCGGCGCCGGCTGGGTCAAGCACAGCAGCGACGACTCGTACTACGGGGGCCGTGTCGGCCCCGACGTGGCGCCGTTTACCAATCTGTCGATGCCGTCGAACATGTCGCCATCGTTCATTTTCGCTGACAAGAAGCGCTACGGCGGCGACCTCACGGTGCAATTCAAGCCGGCCGACAACATCACGATGTCGCTCGACGGCTTCTACACCAAGCTCGAAGAGCTGGACACACAAGCAGATATCGCCTACGACTTCAGCGGCGGCACTCTCGTGGACCAGGTTGTTCAGAACAACACCGCGGTTTACCAGAAGTTCGAGGGCGGCACGGTCGATGAAATCATCGAGCGCGCGCCCCGCATCAGCCAGACCTACCTGGTCGGCTATAACATCGACTGGAAGCCCGGTCAGTTCGACCTCGCGGCCGATGCCTCCTACTCGCAGGCAACGCGCAAGGGCGCGGACGGAACCTACTTCTCCACGGTCCGCCGCACGGACTCCACGTTGGAATGGGATAGCCGGACGGGATCGCATATCTTCGATATGGCGTTCTCCAACCCGAACTACCCCAACGCTCCTACTGACTTGGCGCACGAAGGCGGTCACTACGAAGCTGACGGCGGGTCCGACTACAAGGATCAGACCCTCGAGCTGCGCCTCGATGGCGCGTGGGACCCGGGCACGGGTGTAAAAGCCTACGCCGGCGTCGGCCGCGAAATCCGCAAGAAGACCATCGACTCCATCTCGATGTCACCGGATTCGCAGTGTGCATTCTGCGGCGGCATGGTCTATACCCCGCTGCCATCCTCGCTCTTCAGCGTAACTCCGGGTAACTGGTTCTCCGGCTACGGTGGCAACACGCTGCGCCAGTGGATCACCTACGATCCGCGGCAACTCGTGGCCGCCCTGCAGGCCTATACGGCCGCTCATCCGGGCTTTGTGGGCTATCAGCCCCCGACTTTCAATCCGGCTCAGAGCTCCGAGGTCGAAGAGCGGGTCAACATTGTCTACATCATGTTCGATTTCAAATCGATGCTGGGCTCGATGCCGTTCACGGTAAATACCGGCGTGCGCATGGAAGACACGCATTTCGGCTCCGACGGCGCGGCGCAGACGATTCTCAGCGCAGCACCCAACGGCGGCGGCCAGAACATCATCACGCTGTCACCGGTGGTGCCGGTCGGTTTCGTCGGTCACTACACCGACATCCTGCCGACCATGAACGTGAAGTTGGATATCAACGACCAGTTGCTGGCACGCTTCGCGGCGTCCCGGGTCATGACCCGTCCGACCCTGGAAGATCTGTCGCCCGCCCAGACGATTCTGACCAACCCGGGCAACGAGCAGATCACCCACGGCAACCCGGATCTGAAGCCCTTCCGCGCTTCGCAGGCGGAAGTCGGCCTCGAGTGGTATGTCAACAGGCTGACCGCGTTGACGGCCGCGGTGTTCTACAAGAGCATCGACTCCTTCGTCGCGCAGACTACGACACCGCAACTCGTCGACCAGGTAACCTTCCAGGTCACCGAGCCCACCAACGGCAAAGGTGCCACTGTCAAGGGCGCCGAATTCGGCTATCGACAGGTGTTCTCGTGGCTGCCCGCCCCGTTTGACGGTTTCGGTGCGCAGGCCAGCTACACCTATGTCGAGAGCGATGCCAACTACGCCAACGCGGTCAGCGGCACGAGCTACGGTCTGGAAGGCCTGTCCAAGAACTCCTACAGCGCGGTCGGCTTCTACGAGAAATACGGTCTGCAGGCGCGCGTTGCCTGGACATGGCGCGACAAATTCCTGCAACTTGCCAACGGCCGGAATGGACTGCCCCTGTATTTCGCCTCCTACGGTCAGTTGGATGCGAGCCTCTCCTACGACATCACGAAGAACTTCGCCGTGACCGCCGATGCTCTGAACCTGAACAACGCCAAGGAGTTCACCTACTCGGTTGCACCGAACCAGGTGTTCAGCTACGGCGAGACCGGGCGACGTTATGCGGTCGGAGTGCGCGCCCGTCTGTAAACAATGGAAGCCGTATGCGAATAGTTGACTTCAGGATCACGCGGTTTCAGTTTGCACGCGACCGCGTCATCGGCGACAGCCAGGTACGCGCCGACGACGTGAATGTTGCCGCGATCGAGCTGATCGACAGTCAGGGACGGGTCGGGCTGGGGTTTGTGCAATCCCTGTTCTTTCCGTTGCCCGCGCAAGACGAGCTGACCCGGGTGTTCCGCGCGGAAGCGTGGCCCGGACTCGAGGGCCAGACCGCCGGCGCATTGGCCCACCGTGTGAATCGCTCGCGGGGTGGTAATACCCGCCGCCTGTCGATTCCGTTCGAGGAAGCCCTGCAACAGGCTGTGTGGGACTCGTTTGCCAAGAGCACCGGCCAACCGCTGTGGGAGTTGCTGGGCGCGCGGCGGCGCAGCGTGCGGGCCTATGCGAGCGGACTCGACTTTCATTTGAGCGATGAGCAGTTTCAGTCCTTGTTCGCGACCGCCGCTGCCCAAGGATTCACAGCGTTCAAGATCAAGGTTGGCCATCCTGATGTGGAGCGCGACATACACCGCCTCAACCTGTTGAAGCAGGCGGTCGGGGCGGGTGCGACCGTGATGGTCGATGCCAACGAAGGTTGGACAGCGCGCCAGACCCTGCGCAATCTGGGGTTGTTTCGGCAGGCCGGGCACGAGATATTCTGGGTTGAAGACCCCGTGCTGCGGGATGATATTGACGGCCTGAAGTTGCTGCGCACCTCGGCGGGACCCACGTTGATCAACTCCGGCGAATACCTCGATGCTTCCGCCAAACGGCTGCTCATGCAGGCTGGAGCGACTGACATGCTGAATGTGCATGGGCACGTTACTGATGTCATGCGCGTCGGCTGGCTGGCGGCGGACATGGGTGTGCCCGTGTCGCTGGGCAACAGTTTCCTGGAGGTTGGGGTCAACATGGCGCTGGCGCTGCCGGAAGTGCAGTGGGTGGAGTACAGCTATCAGAACTTCGAGCATCTGGTCGAGCAGCCGTTCGAGATTCGCGATGGCCTCATCTGGGGCTCGCAGGCGCCCGGACACGGCCTCGTGTTGAGCGACGCCGCGCGCCGCCAATGGCACCGGCCGCAAGTTCTCGAGCGAAGTGCGTTGGGCGACGCACCGCCGCAGTACCGTTTGCAGAAAGGCTGACGCCGCTGACGACGACGCCGCAAGGAGCCTACGGATCTCAGTGGCCGCTGCTCATAGGCCTGTCACTCGTATTCTTCACGCTGCTGGCGCTCTACTGCGCCGTGCTGTCGGTTCTGCTCCCCAACCAGATCGAAATGATCGACCGGACGAACAAGGCGAGTGATCTGGCACTCGTGTTCGCAATTACCTCGGTCTTCAGCACGCTCACCACTCCCATCGCCGGCGCTCTCTCCGACCGAACCCGCACCCGCTGGGGTCGCCGTACACCCTGGATCGTAGCCGGCTCCATCGGCGGCGCTCTGTGCCTCACAGCCGTTGCGCAGATGACCGAGTTATGGGCTATCACCGTGTTCTGGGTCGGCGCCACGATCACATTAAACGGGATGCAGGCCGCACTCACCACAGTAGTCGCAGACCGGTTCGCGCCCCATGAGCGGGGCAAAGTCTCCGGTTTCGTGGGCGGCGGCATGACCGCCGGTGGCACTGTTGGCATCGTGCTGGCAGGTCACCTGGCGTGGAGTATCACCCTCGCCTACCTGGTATTCGCAATTGCCATCGCAGTGGTCTGCATAGGCTTCGTGTTAGTCAATCCGGAAGCACAGGTCGCGGCAACACGCCCGGAGCGCTTCGCGCTGGGCGCCTTTCTCAAAAGCTTCTGGGTGGACCCCCGGCAAAATCCCGACTTTGCCTGGGCGTTCTGCGGCCGCTTCACCATCTATATGGGATATCAGGGCATCGTCACCTACCTGCTGTACATCCTGCAGGACTACATCAGGCTGTCCATCGATCAATCCAACAAGATGATCGCGTCCCTGTCGACCGTCACATTCTTCGCACTGGTGATCTCAGGCTTCGGCTCCGGCCTGCTCTCGGACGCAATCAACCGCCGCAAACCTCTGGTCTTCGCCTCCGGTCTGCTCATGACCGTGGCAATGACAGTCCCGCTCCTGACAGCGTCGATCGACGCGATGTACGCCTACGCGGTGCTGATTGGTGTTGGATACGGAGCGTTCATGTCGGTGGACATGGCGCTGATGACACAGGTTCTACCGAAAACCGATGGCGAATCCACCGGCAAGGATCTCGGGATACTGACCACAGCCGTCAACATCCCGCAGATCCTGAGCCCCGTCTGGGCCGCCTGGCTCCTGAGCACGTTCCACAACGACTACCGCGCACTGTTTATCTCGGCAATTGCCTTCGTTTTCGCTGGAACGTTCCTGGTACTGCCGATCAAATCAGTGCGCTGACGATCCTATGCGACCTCTGCGCCGATCACGGCCTTCACTTCCAGGAAGTCGCGCAGGCCGTGCTCACCCCACTCGCGGCCGTTACCTGACTTCTTGAACCCGCCGAACGGGGTGTTCATATCCCCCGATTTGCCGTTGATGGTGATGCGGCCCGCCCGGATGCGGCGGCCGACGCGATTGGCGCGAGCCAGATCGTTGGACCAGACATAGGCCTGCAGACCGTACTCGGTGTCGTTGGCGATCCTGATCGCCTCTTCCTCGGTCTCATACGGCAGGATCGCCAGCACCGGTCCGAAGATCTCCTCGCGCGCTATCAACATGTTGTTGTTGACGTTGGAGAAAATGGTGGGCTTGACGAAATAGCCCTTCTGCAAGCCGTCAGGGCGGCCTGCGCCGCCGATGACCACCTTGGCCCCTTCCGCGATGCCCTTGGCGATGTACGACTCGACGCGGTCAAACTGGATCTTCGAAACGACCGGACCGACCTGAACGTCCGCGGAAGTGGGATCACCCACCGTCACCGCCTCGGCCGTCTGCTTCGCGATGGCCTCGACCTCGGCCAGCCGGTTGGCGGGCACGAGCATGCGCGTCGGCGCATTGCAGGACTGGCCGGAGTTTTCAAACACGTGGAGCACGCCTGCCTTGACGGCCCGCTCAAAGTCGGCATCGTCCAACAGAATGTTGGGCGACTTGCCGCCCAGCTCCTGGTGAACGCGCTTGACCGTGGTGGCAGCCAACTTGGCCACTTCCGTTCCGGCACGGGTGGAACCCGTGAACGACACCATGTCGACCTCCGGATGCGCAGCAAGAGCCGCACCAACTTCAACACCCGTGCCGTTGATGAGGTTGAAGACGCCCTTCGGTACTCCGGCCTCATGCAACACTTCGGCCCAGATCATGGCGCTGAACGGCGCGAACTCCGACGGCTTCAGGACCATGGTGCAGCCGGCAGCCAACGCCGGAACCACCTTCGCCGCTACCTGGTTGATGGGCCAGTTCCAAGGCGTGATCAGCGCGCAAACACCGATCGGCTCCAACACGAGCCGGGTCGGTCCGTGGCGCTCCTCGAATTTGAAATTCTTCAGGACGTCGATCATCGCCGTCAGGTGCCCGACGCCGATACCGGCCTGGGAGCCGTTGGCGAGCTTGTTCGGTGCACCCATTTCGTCGCGGATTGCATTGGCGACATCGGTGTAGCGCTTCTTGTACACCTCCAGGATCTTCTCCAGCAGGCCCCGGCGGTCAGCGGCGGTAGTCTGCGAGAAACTGTCAAATGCGCGGCGAGCCGCGGCAACAGCGCGATCGACATCCGCTGCGTTACCCATGGAAATCACGCCGGCGACCTCTTCCGTGGCCGGATTGATCACCTTGAATTCCTGGGGTTTGGCAGGGTCCACCCATTGCCCGTCGATATAGAACTTGCGGTATTCGTACGCCATAGCTCGAGTCCTCAATACTGCGCGGTGCGTTTATGCGTATCCTAAGACTTCAACAAGACTAAGTCTTTACGTACAGGCAATCCAAAAGGGGTACGCATGGCGCTGACGGACGCTTTGAGGGGCTGGACGACTGCGCAAAAGAATACGGTTATTGCCAGCTACCTGGGCTGGACGCTGGACGCCTTCGACTTCTTCCTCTTGGTGTTCGTGCTCAAGGACGTCACCAAGGATTTCGGCGTTGAGGAGAGCCATGTCGCGCTCGCGATAACCCTGACGCTCGCTTGCAGGCCGCTCGGCGCCTTTATCTTTGGCCGCCTTGCCGATCGGTATGGGCGCCGCCCAATTTTGATGCTCGACGTGGGGCTTTATTCGTTGCTTGGGTTTGCAACGGCGTTTGCACCCGATCTGACGACGTTCCTCGTGATCCGCGCTCTGTTCGGCGTTGCCATGGGCGGTGAATGGGGCATCGGTGCCTCGTTGACCATGGAGTCTGTGAAGCCAGAATCGCGGGGCGTCGTTTCCGGGTTGCTGCAATCAGGTTATCCAACCGGGTATCTGCTCGCCTCCGTCGTCTACGGCCTGGTCTACACGACCATCGGGTGGCGAGGCATGTTTATGGTGGGCGCGCTACCCGCGCTGCTCGTACTGTTCATCCGCAGAAACGTTCCCGAGTCACCAGGCTGGAGTAAGGAACGCGCCCGCGCGGGAAACATTCTGTCCGTGTTGGCCAAGCACTGGGGCACGGCGCTGTATGCGATCGTGTTGATGACCGCATTCAACTTCTTCAGTCACGGCACCCAGGATATCTATCCCCGTTTTCTTCAGGGCCAGCACGGGTTCAGTGTTCACGAAGTCACGACCATCGCCATCATTTATAACATCGGGGCGATTGTCGGCGGCTGGACGTTCGGCTCATGGAGCCAGACTTTGGGACGGCGGCGCGCGATCATGATCGGCGCCGCACTGTCACTGCCGGTGGTTTATCTGTGGGCCTACTCCACAACAATGGTTGGACTCGCCTGTGGAGCCTTCCTGATGCAGATGTGTGTGCAAGGTGCCTGGGGTGTCATTCCAGCCCATCTCAACGAGCTCTCACCCGCTGACGCACGCGCCACCTTCCCCGGCACCGTGTACCAGTTGGGTAACTTCATCGCCTCATCAAACGCGGTTCTGCAGACGACAATTGCGAAAAATGAAGGTGGCAATTACGCCTTCGCACTTGCCAGCGTAGCAGTCGCCGCCGCCGTGGCGATCCTGGTGTTGACGGCCGTGGGTCGCGAAGCGCGGGACGCAAAGTTGAATTAGCGATCCTGAGCTTGGCCGCACGGACACTTTCCGTACAAACCCACGACAGGCTAGGATTACGCGCCAATACAGTCACTTGACGATGACTGTATATTCGTACAGACACGAGCCGGATTGAGGGAGTAGGTAGTGGATTCGTTGCTCGAAACCGTCACGGCGCTGGCGTCCGCGAGGTCGCTCGATGACGTGACCAGAATCGTGCGTAGCTCCGCACGCGAACTCACGCAGGCTGATGGCGTTTCGTTTGTCCTCAAAGAGGGCGGCAACTGCTACTACGCCGACGAAGAAGCGATTGCCCCACTGTGGAAAGGTAGCCGCTTTCCCCTTCAGAGCTGCATTTCCGGGTGGTCGATGCTCAACCGGCAGATCGCCGTAGTCCCTGACATCTACCTGGATTCGCGTCTCCCACACGCAGCCTACCAACCGACTTTTGTTAAAAGCCTGGTGATGGTCCCCGTCCGCCTGGACGACCCGATTGCCGCCATTGGCGCTTACTGGGCGAAACCGCATGCGGCGACCCCGGAGGAACAGCGGATTCTGCAGGCGATCGCCAATGCAGCCGCCCTCGCGCTGAACAACGTGGAGCTCTACGGAGACCTGCATCGCTCCCTCGAACGCGAGCGCGAGGCTCGTGAGCGGGCCGAACATGCCAACAAGCTCAAGGACGATTTCCTGGCTACGCTCTCGCACGAGCTGCGCACGCCGCTGCACGTCATTCAGAGCTGGATCTGGCAACTCAACCGCAGCGAGCAGCCGCCCGCGCTCAAAAAGGCACTGGAAGTCATCGAGCGCAATGTCGGTGTGCAATCGCGCCTGGTCGAGGACCTGTTGGATGTTTCCCGCGCCTCCACGGGCCGGTTGCAACTCAACACCCGGCTGGTCGACCTCACTTCCGCATGTCTGTCGGTGGTCGAAGTGCTGCGACTGAGCGCCCGGGCGAAGAACATCCAGCTGGATGTTCAACAGGACAGCTCTACCTTCATCTGGGGCGACTCGGATCGCGTGCAACAGATCCTGTGGAACGTGCTGAACAACGCCATCAAGTTCACACCCAACGATGGCCGGATTCGCGTCCGGATTTCGCGCGGCAATCGCCAGGCGTGCGTGCAGATCGAGGACAACGGAATCGGTATCGAGCAGGAATTCCTGCCGTTCGTGTTCGATCGCTTCCGCCAGGCCGATCCCAGCTCGACGCGCCGGTTCGGCGGCATGGGCCTCGGGCTCACGATAGTAAAAGAATTGATGCAGTTGCATGGTGGCAGCGTCGAGGCCGCGAGCAAGGGCAAAGACCACGGGACCATTGTGACCCTGGAATTCCCTGTGCCGGCCGTGCTCGACCAACCCGGGACGTGGCTGCGACGGCGTGCGGGAATCGAGCCGCCGCAGGCGCGGCTCGATGGCGTATCCATCCTGGTGGTCGACGACGAGCCCGAGGTGCTGTCAACGCTGGAGGGCATACTCCGGCATCACGGCGCCGAGGTTCTGACCGCGGCATCCGCGGACGAGGCGTTGAAATTGTTGGATCAACACGAGCCCACCGTGCTGGTGTCGGACCTGGCGATGCCGGGTCGCGACGGGTTCGATCTGATGCGTGCGGTGCGGGCGCTGCCCTCGCGGGCGCGGCAGATTCCCGCGGCCGTGTTGAGTGCCTATCTGGCCAGTGAGCATGCCGCGGCGGCCGAGTCGGCGGGATTCCAGATCTTCATTGAGAAGCCGGTGCAGCCGCTGGAGCTGGTCGGTCAGATTGCCCAATTGGCCGGCCGCACGGCGATCCAGTAAATGTCGGGATACGTTCTCATCGTCGACGACAACGACGACTCACGGGAAATCATGGCGTTGATCCTGGCGCATGCCGGGTACATGACGTCCCAGGCGCGTGACGGCGCGGAAGCCTTGGCGAGCGCGCGTGCGCGGCCGCCGGCTGTGATCCTGATGGACATCTTCATGCCCATCATGGACGGTCTCACCGCAACCCAGCACCTGAGTCGCGACGCCACTCTGAAAAGCATTCCGGTGATCGCGCAGACGGCGCAGCCCGGCTCGTTGGACAACGACCGGCAGTTGTTCTTCGCCATTCTGCAAAAGCCCAGCAATCCTCAGGATCTGCTCAAAGCATTGAGCCGCGCCCTCGCCTCCTCACGACCATTTCAAAATGAGGCACGCTGCTGAGGCTCGCGGGGTGCCTGTAAAAGGCGGATAGCGCTCCTGATGTAATCGGGTAAAGTCGCGGCTCCTATGAATGACACAGCCGTGCAACCCGTCGTCGCCCCAGCGCTCCCGAAAGGTCCGCGCAAGGCGGCCGTGGTGTTCATCTTTGCCACCGCGCTGATGGATATCATCAGCCTCGGCATCATGATCCCGGTTTTGCCGAACCTGGTGAAACAGTTTGCCGGCGGCGACACGGCGCAGGCCGCTCAGTACACGGTTGCCTTTGCGATGACGTGGGGACTGATGCAGTTCTTTTTTGGGCCGATCGTGGGCATGTTGTCCGATCGGTTCGGGCGTCGCCCCGTGCTGTTGTTATCCATTTTCGGCTTGGGCGTGGACTACGTCTTCATGGCGGTGGCGCCGACCCTGCACTGGCTGTTCGTCGGCCGCGTCATCAATGGGATCACTGCCGCGAGCTTCTCGACAGCCAACGCCTATGTTGCAGACGTGACGCCGCCGCAGGAGCGTGCGAAGGCGTTCGGTTTGCTGGGAGCGGCCTTCGGTGTTGGATTTCTGGTGGGACCTGCGATCGGGGGCGTGCTGGGCGAGATCAACCTCCGGTTGCCCTTCTGGGTGGCCGCCGGGTTGGCGGCGATCAACTGGTTGTACGGGTACTTCGTGCTGCCTGAGTCATTGCCACCGGAACGGCGGACGGCGGCGCTCAACTGGCGCAAGGCGAACCCGATTGGCGCTTTGAATTTTCTGCGTGAGCGCACCAACCTGATGGGGCTCGTGTCAATCAATGTG
>Ga0181534_10001047_pt1 | contig 18526 bp, 18 predicted proteins | sample PEATcosm2014_Bin_37_FD_119758 | JGI IMG/M metagenome (GOLD analysis project Ga0181534, IMG submission 119758) | Peatland microbial communities from MTU Mesocosm Facility, Houghton, MI, USA - PEATcosm2014_Bin17_10_metaG | ecosystem: Environmental > Terrestrial > Soil > Wetlands > Peat | place... | reverse complement strand
CGCGAAGCTCCTGCGCATGGGCGACGATGTGACGGGCATTCGGCTGAAGCTGGCCGACATGTATGCCGCGCCGCGCATCTCGCGCGCCGCCGCGCTCTCGCTGGGCGGGGATCTGGAAGTCCAGGACTGGACCAACGAGCACGCCAATTTCTTCCGTTCGATATCGATCACCAAGCGCATGCTGTTCTTCATACTCTCGCTGATGGTGGCGGTCGCCGCGTTCAACATCGTGTCGACCATGGTCATGGTGGTGAAGGACAAACGCCGCGACATCGCCATCCTGCGCACTTTCGGCGCTTCGCCCCGCAGCATTCTCGAGGTGTTCGTCGTGCAAGGCAGCCTGATCGGGCTGCTCGGCATCGCGCTCGGCGTTCTGCTCGGCGTCACGCTCGCCGTGAATCTGCAGGAGCTGGTGCACGTGCTCGAAAGCATCGTCGGATTCAAGTTCCTGGACGCACGCGTGTACTTCATGAGCGACCTGCCGGCCCGCGTGCGCGCGGCGGACGTGGCGCGAATTTGCGGATTCGCCTTCGTGCTCGCCTGTCTCTCCACTCTATATCCGGCGGCGCGCGCCGCCCGCCTGCTGCCCGCCGAATCGCTGCGAAACGACTGAGGATGCGAAACACGATGACGAATGCAAATGCGGTGGTGCTCGAGGGCAGGGATCTTGCCAAGGAATTCGTCCAGGGCGATGTGAAGATCCAGGTGCTGCGCGCGGCGTCGATCAGCGTCCGCGGCGGCGAGCGCATCGCCATCGTCGGCGCCTCCGGATCCGGGAAGACGACCCTGCTGCAGCTGTTGGGGGGGCTCGACCTGCCGACCGGCGGCACGGTGGAGATCGCCGGATCGGCCATGAATCGCTTGAGCGACACCGAGCGCGGACATCTTCGCAATCGCGCGGTGGGATTCGTCTATCAGTTCCATCACCTGCTGCCGGAATTCACCGCGCTCGAAAATGTCGCCATGCCGCTTCTGGTGCGGCGGATGAAGCCGCGCGCCGCCCGGGAACGGGCGGGCGCGCTGCTGGCGCGGGTTGGACTTGCCGGCCGGCTCGCGCACCGCCCCTCGCAACTTTCCGGCGGCGAGCGGCAGCGCGCGGCGGTGGCCCGCGCCCTGGTGACGGAGCCGCAGCTCGTGCTCGCCGACGAACCCACGGGCAACCTCGACGGCATGAACGCGGCGCAGGTGTTCGAATTGATGCTGGAGCTCAATCGCGAGCTCGGCACCAGCCTCGTGATCGTGACGCACGATGAGCGGCTGGCGGCGCGCCTGGATCGCGTGCTGGTCCTCGCGGACGGAATTCTAGTCGAGCGCGGCGGCGCGGACGCTTGACCGGGCGCGCCGGCGCCGCAGATGGTAGAGCACGCGGGCGCGCCAGGCGAACTGCGCGAGCACGTATCCCGACCCGGCCGCGGCCAGCCCGAGCACCAGTGCCCCGAGCAGCAGCGGGCCCCACAGCCGGTTGAGGTGCGCCCACGGGTGCCGGTGGTGCAGCTCATGCACGAAGGGCACGAGATCGACTCCCATGAGTTTCGCGCCCACCCAGATCGAGCCTGCGATCTGCGGCAACCAGGTGAACGGGTTGCTCACGAAAACGGTCGCAAACATCACCGGAAGGTTCAACCGAAACAACATGCCGAGTATGACGCATGTCACGAGATGCACGGGCAGCGGGACGGGCGGAATGAAGGCGATGAACAGGCCCAGGGCGAACGCCCGGGTCACGCTGTGGCGATGGAATGTCCAGCAGCCGCGGTCGAGAACCAGCGCCGTAAAGGGCTTCAAACACCAGAGTTTCTCCAGCGTATGGCGGTCCGGTGTGATGCGTTTCAGCCAGCGTTGCATGGATTGCGATTGACTCCGGTCGGCATTATGCCGTTTTCCGCGATTCGCGACAGTGGTCTGCGACTCCCCGCAAATCAACGGCTTAGACTGCGACCAAGGCCGTATCTCAAGTGTCGGCGGTCAAGTATCATGCCGGCAGATTTATAATCGAGGAAACAGCACGCAATGTGGGAGATCATCCGCGCAGGCGGCGGCTTCATGTGGCCGATCATCTTATGTTCCATCGCCGCGGTGGCCATCATATTGGAGCGCCTGTGGACCCTGCAAAGCAGCCGGGTGATCCCGCGGGACCTGTCGCAGAAGGTATGGAACTGGATCGAAGCCGATCAGCTCAGCGACAAACTCGTGGCCGCCCTCGAGCAGAATTCGCCTCTCGGCAAACTGCTGGCCATCGGGCTCGCCAACCGCAACAAGCCGCGTGCCCTGATGGTGGAACGGCTGGAGGACGGCGGCCGCCATGTGGTGCACGAATTGGAGCGTTTCCTGAACACTCTGGGCACGATCGCGGCGGTCGCCCCGCTGCTCGGTCTGCTGGGAACGGTGGCCGGCATCATTCATGCGTTCAACGCGATCACGGCCAATGGGATCGGCGATCCGAGGATATTGTCCGGCGGCATCGGCGAGGCGCTCATCACGACGGCGGCCGGATTGACGGTCGCGATTCCCTCGCTGATCGCCTATCGGTTTCTGCGCGGCAAGGTCGAGCGCCTGGTGGTGCGCATGGAGAAGGAAGCGATGAAGCTCGTCGATGCGCTGGACGAGCGCGGCACGTTGAGCGGGGCGACATGAACCTGCGCCCACGCCACCGCGAAGACCCCGAAATCAATCTGATCTCGATGATCGACGTGCTGCTGGTGCTGTTGATCTTCTTCATGGCGTCGACCACTTTCAACCAGGAGGGGCGCGTCAAGGTGCAGCTGCCGCAGGCAAGCGAGATACCGCTGCCGCGCGGGTCGCGCGAGCCGCTGGTGATCACGGTGACCGCGGAGGGCGGCTATCGGGTGAACGAGCGCACCTTGATCAACGCCAGTCCCGACACGCTGCGGGCCGCGCTGCTCAAGGAAGCCGGCGCCGACCGCGGGCCGATCACGATTCGCGCCGACGCGCGCACCACGCATCAGGCCGTCGTGACCGCCATGGATGTGGCGGGCAAGCTTGGCTTTGCCCAGCTCAACATCGCCACCGTCCACGCGGAAGCGCCTCCTTGAGCGCGGCTCCCGCGGCGGGGGCGAATCCGACACCCGATGCGGGTCCGGCGTCCGGCCCGGGCCTTAACAAACCCGGCGCCGGTTCCTGGTTCATCTATCGGCGGCTGCTGCGCTACGCCGCCCCGCATGCCGGCGTCTTCGTGATCGGCGTCGCCGGCATGATGCTGTACTCGGCAACCAATGCCGCGCTGGCCTTCTTCGTCAAATGGTTCTTGAACGGCACGTTCATCAAGCAGGATCCGGGCATCATCTGGCAGGTGCCGATCGGCGCGGTGGTGCTGTTCACGCTGCGCGGCGTCGGGGACTACGTGTCGAACTACTACCCCAGCTGGGTCGGACGACAGGTCATCAAGGGCTTGAGGCGCGACGTGTTTTCGCACTATCTGCGGCTGCCCACCGCCTATCTCGACCGGCAGCAGTCGGGCCACCTGCTCTCCAAGCTCACGTACAACATCGAGATGGTCGCGAACGCGGCGACCACCGCGTCGATCTCGCTGATCAGCGACGGCTTGACCGTCATTTTTGCCGTCGCGACGCTGTTCTACATGAACTGGAGGCTGGCGGCGTTCTGCATCGGCGCCGCTCCGGTCATCGCCTGGTTGATGCAGATCGCCAATCGCAGCTTCCGCCGCTACAGCACGCGCATTCAGAACTCCATGGGCGACATCACGCGCGTCTCCAAGGAAGCGATCGACGCGCATCGCCTCATCAAGATTTTCAACGCCGAAGATCATCAGACGCTGCGCTTCGAGCAGGTCAACGAGCTCAATCGCGCGTCGAACATGAAATTGGCGCGCGCCAAATCCGTGAGCAACCCGGTGGTCATCTGCATAGCGTCGTTCGCGCTCGCCGGCATTCTCTATGTATCGATGCGGCAGGTGTTTGCTCACCAGATGCGGCTGGACGATTTCTTCGGTTTTCTCACCGCGCTGCTGATGATCCCGGAGTCGCTGCGCGGCCTGGTCAATGTCAGCGGGCCTCTGCAGCAGGGCATAGCCGCGGGCCAAAGCGTCTTTGAGATCCTGGATCAGCCCACCGAAGGCGCCGGCGGAGCGCGCAAGCTCGCGCGCGCGCGCGGGGAGATCGAGTTTCGCAACGTTTCCTTCGCGTACGCGGGCGACAAGGGCGACGTGCTGCACCAGGTGAGTTTCCACGCGCGTCCCGGGGAGACCGTGGCCATCGTCGGGCGGTCCGGCAGCGGCAAGAGCACGCTGGTCGGCCTGGTGCCGAGGTTCTACGACGCGCGGCAGGGCTCGGTGCTGCTCGACGGAGTCGACGTGCGCGAGTACCGGCTGACGGACCTGCGCTCCCAAGTCAGCCTCGTCAGCCAGGACGTGTTCCTGTTCAACGACACCATACGCAACAACATCGCCTTCAACGCCGTCGACAAGACGGACGCGGAAGTGGAGGCCGCGGCGCGCGCCGCCAACGTCATGGAGTTCGTCGCGCAGCAGGCGCAGGGCTTCGATACTCCGCTGACCGACCGGGGGCAGAATCTGTCCGGCGGGCAGCGGCAGCGAATCTCCATCGCGCGCGCGCTGCTCAAGAATTCGCCGGTCCTGATCCTGGATGAAGCCACCGCGGCGCTCGACAACGAGTCCGAGCGGCGCGTGCAGCTCGAGCTCGCCGTTCTGATGCAGGGGCGCACCACCCTGGTGATCGCGCACCGGCTGTCCACGGTGGAAGGCGCGGATCGCATCATCGTCCTCGACGAGGGCCGGATCGCGGAGAGCGGCACGCATCAAGAGCTGCTGGCGCGCGGCGGATTGTATGCAGCCCTGCATGGAATGCAGTTCAACGCATAAGGAGCCTGTCCGACTCATGATGCGCCTACTGCGGCCGCCCCTCGTGACGGCGCCCATGAATCGGACAGGCTCCTGACCGCAATGTCTGTGCAAATCTGGCTCAACCGAATCTGGTACGACCGCGCGGCGCCGCCGTGGTGGCTTTTGCCGCTGTCGTTGGCCTACGGCGCGGCGACGGCGGCGAGCCGGCTGCTCTACTCGAAGCGCCTGCGCAAATCGACGCGCCTGGCCGTGCCGGTGGTGGTGGTGGGCAACTTGAGCGTGGGCGGCACCGGCAAGACGCCGCTGGTCTGCTGGCTGGTCGCGGGTCTCGGCGCTCTTGGCTTCAAGCCGGGAGTGGTCACGCGCGGCTACGGGGGCTCCTCCTCGCAGGTGCGGCTCATCGGGACGGCGGATGACCCCGGCACGGCGGGCGATGAGCCGATCCTGCTGGCGCGGCGCACGGGGGTGCCGGTGGCGGCCGGCCGCAATCGTCCGGCGGCGGCGCAATTGCTGGTCAACGCCGGGTGCGACGTCATCGTCAGCGACGACGGCTTGCAGCACCATGCATTGGCGCGCGACTGCGAAATCATCGTCGTCGACGGCGATCGCGGCTTCGGCAACGGCCGGCTGCTGCCGGCCGGTCCGTTGCGCGAAATGCCGGCGAGGCTGACCGCCGCGGATGCCGTGGTGGTGAACGGCGGGCGCACACCGATCGACGGCGCCTTCAGCATGCGGCTCGACGCCACCAGCGCCGTGCGCCTGATCGGCGGGGCGGCCATGCCGCTGGACAGGTTCGCGGCCCAATCGGTACATGCCGTCGCGGGCATCGGCAACCCGGAGCGCTTTTTCAGCATGCTGCGAGGATATGGCATCGTGGTGACCGGGCATCCGCTGCGCGATCATGCGCGGCTCACGGAGGCCGACATCTGCTTCGCCGACGGGCGTCCGGTGCTCATGACCGAGAAAGATGCAGTAAAATGCGCCAAGATAGCCGGGCCGCATCATTGGTATGTGCCGGTGAGCGCAAGTTTCGACGGCGGCCAATCCGCCGCGCTGCTCGACATCGTGACCGAGGCGATGGTCAGGCGCGCCGCGCGCCCGTGAGGTGCCATCGGGAGAGGTGTTATGGACAAGCGTTTGCTCGATCTGCTGGTGTGTCCGATTTGCAAAGGGCCCTTGCGTGGCTCCGGTGCCGGCGATGCGCTCGAACTCGTGTGCCGGCCGGATCGGCTGGCCTACGCGGTGCGCGAGGGAATTCCCGTGATGCTGCCGGAGGAGGCCCGCTCCTTGAGCGCCGATGATCCCTTGCTCGAGCGTTAGGAGGCTCCTAGCCGCCGTCGAAGCGCCCATCCGCCGGTGAACCGAATTCGTCCATGTTCCATGTAGTCATCCCTGCGCGCTTCGCGGCTTCGCGTCTGCCGGGCAAGCCGCTGCTGCTGATCGGCGACCGGCCGCTGATCCAATGGGTGTGGCAAAGCGCCCGGCAGAGCGGCGCGGCATCCGTTACCGTCGCCACCGATGACAGGCGGATCGCCGATTTGGTCCAGAGGTTCGGCGGCGATTGCCTGATGACCTCGCCCCGGCATGCGTCAGGTACGGATCGGGTCGCCGAAGTCGCGCGGGCGAAGGGCTTTGCCGCCGACGCCGTGATCGTGAATCTGCAGGGCGATGAGCCTCTGATGCCGGCGGCGGTGGTGAACGAGGTCGCGCAGGCTCTGATCGAGCGGCCGCAGATCGACATTGCGACGGCCGTTGCGCCGATTCATTCATTGGCGGAATTTCTCGATCCCGCCAGCGTGAAGGCGCTGCGCGCCGGCGACGGCTCGGCATTGTACTTCAGCCGCGCGCCGGTGCCGTGGCCGCGCGACGGTGTCGCGGCCGGTGTGCCCACGGTCTTCGCCGGCGCCTGGCGGCACATTGGCATCTACGCCTACCGCGTGCGCAGCCTGCTGCGCTTCGCGTCCTGGTCGCCGGCTCCGCTCGAGGAGACCGAAAGGCTCGAGCAGCTGCGTGCATTGGAAAACGGCATGCGAATTCACCTGGTCGCGCTGTCTGAAGCTCCGCCCGCGGGCGTGGATACGCCCGAAGACCTGGAGCGGGTGCGCGCCAGTCTCGCGGCGCCGCCGCAGCCGGCGGCACGGTGACCTGCTCGATTCCCTACAGGAAGTGGCGCAGCAGCCAGTAGAGTGAGCCGGCGAGCACGATCGAGACCGGCAGCGTCAGCACCCAGGCCATCAACAGATTGCGCACCGTTGCCCACTGCAGGCCGGAATGATTCGCCACCATCGTCCCCGCGACGCCCGATGACAGCACGTGCGTGGTGCTGACCGGCAATCCATACAATTCGGCCGCGCCGATGGTGGCCATCGCGACGATCTCCGCCGACGCGCCCTGCGCGTAAGTCAAATGGGTCTTGCCGATGCGCTCGCCCACGGTGACGACGATGCGCTTCCAGCCGATCATCGTGCCCAGTCCGAGCGCGATGGCGACCGCGACCTTGACCCATGGGGGGATGAACTTGGTCGAGTGGTCGAGCTGCTTCTTGTAGGCGTCGAGCGCCTGTTGGTCGTCGGCCGATACGTTCAGCGCCTTGGCCTTGGCCATGAAGCGCAGCCCCTCGCTCACCAGGTACATGTCGTTGCGGATGTTGACCATGGATCCGGGAGGAACCTTGTCCATGGAATGAGACTGGTCGACCTGGGTCGAAATCGATCCGGCCAGCGCGGCGAGCGCCGCGACCCCCTGCGGAGTCACCGCGCGGGCGCGCACCAAGTTCATGGCCGCCGCATGCGGGTCGGCCGGTGCGCCACCCTCGGCATAGCGCGAGAGCGCCGACTGGGCCCGGGTGGAAGCCTGGACGAAGGTCGTCACATCTTCCTCGTGCATGGCACGATTGAGCGCATAAGCCGTAGGTACCGTGCCGATGAGGATCAGCATGATGAGACCCATGCCTTTTTGGCCGTCGTTGCCGCCGTGGAAGAAGCTCACCCCGGTGCAGGTCAGGATCAGCAGGCCGCGAATCCAGAAGGGGGGCGGCTTGTCGCCCTCCGGCTCCTTGTACAGCGCGGGGATCTTGATCGCCGACTTCAGAATGGTGAGCAGCAGGTAGGCAGCGCTGAAGCCGACCAGCGGTGAGATGAGCAGGGTTTCACCGATTTTCGTGGCCTGGCTCCAATCCACGCCGCTCGTGCCGGACGGGCTCACCGCCATCAGCTGATTCATGAGCCCGACGCCGATGATGGAACCGATCAGAGTGTGGGAACTCGAAGAAGGCAGGCCGAAATACCAGGTACCCAGATTCCACAGGATGGCGGCGATCAACAGTGCAAACACCATGGCGAATCCGGCGCCGCTGCCCACCTGCAGGATCAATTCGACGGGCAACAATGAGACAATGCCGAAAGCGACCGCACCCGTCGAAAACAGCACGCCCATGAAATTGAAGAAACCGGACCACACGACGGCAAGATTGGGCGACAGGGAATTCGTGTAGATGACCGTGGCGACCGCATTCGCGGTGTCGTGGAAACCGTTGACGAACTCGAATCCCAGCGCGATCAGCAGCGCGATGCCGAGCAGTATGTATGGATAGGCACGCGTATCGCGCACCACCGACAGGTCGTTCGCCAGGTGAATGCCGGCATATATGATTCCGGCGATGACCACCACCCCGGCAAGCACGTTGAACCAGGGATTGGGCTTTTGCCCGATCAGCGTGGAGGCGGCGGGCGGCTGTTCGATCCGGGGAGGCGCTTGATTGATCGCATCGATATTCGACATGCTCTACCCCCGGGGGAAACACAAGGACGAAGCCGGGGATTTATAGATCCGTCACGTGACAAAGAGATGACAACCAAGGTTTTTTGATGCCATTTACCATATCCCATGCCGCCGTCGTGCTGCCTTTTTCCCGCTTGCTGGCGCGCTGGCGGCTGCTCTCCGCGGTCGTCATCGGCGCCATGGTCCCTGATTTCGGGCTGTTCTTTCCCTGGCACATGGGCCGCTTCGAGACTCACAGCATCCCGGCGCTGTTCATTTTCTGTCTGCCGGTGGGTCTCCTCACTTACTGGGTGTTCCAATATCTGATCAAGACGCCGATCCTGGAGGTGCTGCCCGACGGGGCATATGCGCGCTGGCGCCCATACTCCTCCGCGGCGGACTTCGCCAGTGCCCGGCAGTGGATTCTGGTGTCTTGCGGACTCTTGGCCGGGGCGACGACGCACCTCATATGGGATGCCTTCACCCACGAGAAGGCGCGTGGCGTGCGCATGATCCCCTGGCTCGAGGAGCCGGCCGTCGACATTGGCGTGCACCACATGGCGGGCGCCAGGCTGCTCCAGGACGGCAGTTCGCTGATCGGGCTCGCCGTGGTGCTGGCCCTGGTGTGCTATGGCCTGCGCCGGGGCCACGCCCCAGCGGTGCCCAGTCGGCCCCTGCCGCGGGCAGAGCGCAGAGCATGGGTGCTGACCTATGTGATTGCGGCGGCTGGCCTCGGCGTAGCCTGGGCGCTTTGGGCGCGCGCGGTAGACCCCAGAGGGCACTTCCCGCGCTCCTTCAATGCGACTGCCACCGGCATCGCGGTCGCGGCGCTGCGAGGCCTTGCCATGGCCCTGGTGTGCACCAGCCTGGGGCTCACCTGGCGGCTGCGCGCGCTCCGTTCCGCGGGCGCGCGCAGCCCCGCCTCACTAGCGGGTGGTATGGGCTCCTAACGGTCGTCCGGACCGGTGCGCGGAACCTCGCTCGGTGCGGAGGACCAGACCACGTATTTAGTGTCGGTGCCGGTGCTGGCGGCCGGCGCTTCCGGCGCGCGCGCTGGGATCTCGGGAGCCGCGGCCACCGCCGGCCGCTCACGCGGCGGTTCGCCGGACGCCGGTGAGCCGCCGCCGTCATGGCTTTCGCCCGCAGTTACGCTCGCAGGCCCGCCTGACCCTGATCCTGGGTTGGGACCTGTGTTGGACCCCGTGCCATTGGCGGCACTCTCGCCACCGTCGCGCCGGCCGCGGCCGCGCCGCCGCCGGCTTCGACCGCCACGCTCGCCCCGCTCGTTGCCGGATCGCTCGCCGCCGCCCTGCACGTCGTTTCGCGGCCCTTGATCCGGCCGCTGCGTCTGATCGGCCCGCGGCGCCTGATCCTGGCGCGGTGCCTGATCCTGGCGGGCTCCCATATCCGCGCGCGGCGCCTCCGGCCGTTGCGCGCCGCCCGCATTGCGCTCCGCCTGCACGGCGCCGTCGGGGCGGCGCGGCGCGGAATCGCCACGGTTATCGTTGCGCGGACGCCCATCGCGCCGCGGATCGCGCGGTCCGTCACGGCGCACGTCCCGGTTGCGATCGCGGTCTCCGCGGTCGCGGTTTCGATCCCGGTCGCCGCCGCCGCCGCCGCCGCCGCCGCTGCCGCTGCGGTAGCGATCGTGACGCGCGTCGCGATGCGCCGGGCGATCGCGATGGGTTGGAGTCGACGGGGAGGAAGCGGCCTTCGGCGCGGGCTCGGCGCCGCTGCCGAACAGCCAACGCCATAGCCGGACCAATGCACCCGCTTGTGCAACCGGCGGCGCGGGCGGCTCCGGGGCGGCCACGGGCATCGGAATGATGGGTGCCGCCGAGGCGGGCAGAATACTCGGCACCAGGGGCACGTCGCCTTGCGGTTTCTTGTCCCGACTGCCGATATTCGAATCGTCGATCGCGGGCTGATCGGCCAGCTGATAGCTGACGGTGGTATTCTCCGGCAGCTCCTTTTCGTCATCGCGGATTCGCCGCAGCGTGTACGCGGGGGTCTGCATGTGCGGATTCGGCACGATCACCAGCGACACCCTGTCGCGCGATTCGATCTGATTCAGCCAATCGCGCTTCTCGTTCATGAGGTAGGTCGCCACATCGACCGGCACTTGGGCGATGACCCGGCCGGTGCGCTCCTTGCGGGCCTCTTCGCCGATCAAGCGCAACAGCGCGAGCGACATCGATTCCACGCCGCGTATGGTGCCCATGCCGCCGCAGCGCGGGCAATTGATGTGGGTGGTCTCGCTCAGCGCGGGACGCAGGCGCTGGCGCGACAGCTCGAGCAGGCCGAAGCGCGACAGCCGGCCCAGCTGAATGCGGGCGCGGTCCATCTTCACCGCATCGCGCAGCATGTCCTCCACGGCGCGCTGGTTGGCCTGCGATTCCATGTCGATGAAGTCGATGACGATGAGGCCGCCGATGTCGCGCAGGCGCAGCTGGCGGGCGATTTCCTCGGCCGCCTCCAGATTGGTGTTGCGCGCGGTCGCTTCGATGTCGCCGCCGCGGGTGCTGCGCGCCGAATTGATGTCGATCGATACCAGCGCTTCGGTGTGGTCGATCACCAGGCTCCCTCCCGAGGGCAGGGTGACCTTGTGCGAGTAGGCGGACTCGATCTGGCTCTCGATCTGGTAGCGCGTGAACAGCGGCACCGGGTCCTGATACAGCTTGAGCTTGCGCTGCGCGTCGGGCGGCATGAACCGCTGCATGTATTCCTGGGCCTTCTGAAAGGCCTCGGGCTGATCGATGAGGCACTCTCCGACGTCGTCGGAGAAGTAGTCGCGAAGTCCGCGGGTCACCGCGTCGCTTTCCTGGAAAATCAGGAACGGCGCCGGCCGGCCGTCGTTGGCCGCCACGATGGCGTCCCAGGCGGTCTTGAGATTGTTCAAATCCCACTGCAACTCTTCGGTGGACCGCCCGACACCGGCCGTGCGCACGATCGCGCCCATCCCATCGGGGATGATCAGGTCGTTCATGGCCTCGCGCATCTGATCGCGGTCCTCGCCCTCGATGCGGCGCGATACGCCGCCCGCGCGCGGGTTGTTCGGCATCAACACCAGAAAGCGCCCGGCGAGACTGATGAAGGTGGTGAGCGCCGCACCCTTGTTGCCGCGCTCCTCTTTCTCCACCTGAACGATCAGCTCCTGGCCTTCCTTGAGAAGATCCTTGATGTTCTGCTTGCCCTGGGCGGAAGCCTGCGTGCTGAAGTACTCGCGCGAGACCTCCTTCAGCGGTAAAAAGCCGTGGCGCTGCGCGCCGTATTCGACAAATGCCGCTTCGAGACTGGGTTCTACGCGGGTTATCCGGCCTTTATAGATATTGGATTTTTTCTGTTCCCGTGACGGGATCTCGATCGACAGGTCGTAGAGTTTCTGACCGTCGACGAGTGCGACTCGCAGTTCTTCTTCTTGAACCGCGTTGACGAGCATTCTTTTCATGTGCCCCAACTAAGGTGGTAGGAGCCGAGGAGGTGGAGGTGAGCTTGAGAATAGAAGCCGGGACCGCGAGGAACGGGAGAAATAGAACTAAGGATGCGCCGAGCGCGAGCCACGCGACCGGCATCAGTTCAACCCAGTTCTGCCAAAACCCAATTCCGCAAAACAGCATTCGGTAAGCCCGGGGCCTTGTTCTCGGTTAACCGCTTGTCAGACGCCGCCGCTCAAATCGGGCTCTCTTGCGTCTGTCTCATCGGCCGAGCGATGGTCTGGATATCCAGAACCAACTAATATGCGGCTCCCCAACGGATGGGGCGCCACCGGAAACCGGTGTACATGCATTCCAAAGTTTATGGGCGTCGCCCAGAAATGGTTCAGCGCCTGACACGGTTTTAGGACATTATCACGGCCGCCCTCCAGGGTCAATGTAATCAATACCTTAGAAGATTGCGCAGCAAGGGGCGTGAAATCATGAACAGCAATGTGACAGTGCCGCAACGCCCATACGCACCGAGAAGTCCCGTGATCCTGCGTACCGTCACCGGCGACGAAGCGGGCCAGCGGATCGACAATTTTCTCATGCGGCATTTCAAGTCCGTGCCCCGCAGCCGCGTGTACCGGCTGCTGCGCAAGGGCGAGGTGCGGGTCAACCGCAAACGGGTCGAGGCCGAATACCGCATTCAGGCGGGCGACGAGGTGCGTCTGCCGCCGGTGCGGATCGACACCGGCGAGGATGCGAGACAGCCGTCGAGCAGCCTTTCGGAATTGATCGAGCGGGCGGTCATTTTTCAGGACAAGCATCTGCTGGTGATCGACAAGCCGGCGGGCGTGGCGGTGCATGGCGGCAGCGGCATGAGTTTCGGGGTCATCGAGGCGCTGCGCGCGTCGCGGCCGCGCGAGACGTTGGAGCTGGTGCACCGCCTCGACCGCGACACCAGCGGCTGCCTGCTGGTGGCGCGCGACCGCGCCACGCTGATCGCGCTGCATGCGCTGATACGCAGCGGCGGCATGCACAAGACCTACCTGGGGCTGGTGGCGGGCAGCTGGCAGCTGGGAACGAAGCGCATCGATGCGCCGCTGGCGACCGACAACCGCCAGCACGGCGAACGGCACGTGCGGGTCGCCGCCGCGGGCAAGGACTCGGTGAGTGTGTTCAAGCCGGTGCAATTCTTCGGACCGCTCGCGACCTTGATGGAGGTGGACATTCCGACCGGACGCACGCATCAAATCCGGGTACACGCTTCCTTCGCCGGTCATCCGCTGCTGGGCGACGACAAGTATGGCGATCGCGAGCGCAATGCCGAACTCAAGCGCCACGGCTTGAAGCGCACGTTCCTGCATGCTCAGTGCGTCGCATTCGAGTGGCCCGGCTCCGGCGTGCCGTTTCATGTGAGCGCGCCGCTGCCCGCGGAGCTCTCCGCGGTGCTCGATGCGATTATGCCGATGAAGCGCACGGCGAGGCGCCCCGCGAGAACGCCTGCGAAGCGCCCGGCAAAGGCGCCTGCGAAGCGCCCTGTGGCACGGCGCTAAACCGTATTGATCATGAACGACAATCTTTCTCGTGCTCGGAGGCCCGGTCGGCCTGGCATTTTCCGGACCGCCGTAAATCCATTGCGCTGCGCAGTCCCTGCTTCGCGCAAGCCCACGCTCCGGGAAGTGCCTGCCCGATCCGGCCTCCTGGCTTACGGTAGTTCGAAGCCTACGGCGCGAAGCACGTTGCTCAGGCGGATCAGCGGCAGGCCGATGAGGGCGGTGGGATCCCCGCTGTCGATGGATTCGCACAGCGCGATCCCAAGGCCCTCGCTCTTGAATCCACCCGCGCAATCGAAGGGCGTTTCCGCCGCGACGTAGCGCGCGATGGTGGCGTCATCGAGCGAGCGAAACGTCACCCGTGTGGTGTCGACGAACTCGTGCACCGAACCGCTGTTGTGCTGCGCCACGGCCACCGCGGTCATGAACGACACGGCGCCGCCCGAGCAGCCGCGCAATTGCTCGATGCACCGGGCCTCCGTGCCCGGCTTGCCCAGCATCGACTCCGCCGCAGAGCCGTCCCGCACCGCGACCTGGTCGGAACCGATCACCCAGGCGTCAGGTTGCCGGAGCGCCACGGCGGCGGCCTTGGCCCTCGCCAGGCGTACCGCCAAGGTCAGCGGCCGCTCGCCGGCATGAGGACTCTCATCGACGCCGGGCGCGGTGCAGGAGAAGGGCAGGCGCAGCCTCGCCAGCAGCTGACGCCGATAGGGTGAGGTGGACGCTAAAACAAGCGCGGGCGGAGACTTCAAAAACAACGACTTGCACCGAAACGATTTTGACAGGGGTGGGAAGCGGCCCTATTATACGCGGCCCATGGCACCGGGCTTGCCTGACCGAGTCGATTGCGCGCACCTGGCCGACGATGCAGTGGTCCTGGAACGGGTCTACCCGCTCGGTGAGATGCCCCGCTTGCAGGATTTATTGGCGGACCCCCGGGGGTCCGTGCGCGCGAAGTTCGCGTTTGAGAAATTAGGCGCGGGCCGCGTGGGCGCCACCGTCGCGGTGGAGGCGGTTCCGCAGCTGGTGTGCCAGCGTTGCCTGCAAGGCTTCGCGTTTGCCGCCGCTGGGCGCAGCGAGATCGAGTTTTCGAGCGGCACGGGCGAGGGTGAAGCGGACTCGCCGCGCGAGGTATATGCGATGCATGAGGGCCGGGTGAGCCTGCGCGAACTGGCCGAGGAGGAGATGTTGCTGGCCTTGCCGGTCGTGGCTGCGTGCAGTAGGCCGCAACGCTGCGGACAGGCGCCGGCTTTCGAGGCGGGCGGCGAAATTCAGGACCCGCCGGACGACCGGACGCGGCCCTTTGCCGGCTTGCAGGATTTGTTGAAGAAAACTTGACAGGACATAGCACCCATGGCAGTTCAAAAAAGCAGAAAAACCCCCTCCAAGCGCGGCATGCACCGCTCTCACTCCGCGCTGCCGCTACCCGCGGTGTCGATCGACGCCAAGAGCGGAGAGACTCATTCGCGCCATCGAATTTCCCGTGAGGGATACTATCGCGGCCGCAAGGTGCTGCAGACCAAGGCGGACGCGGCAGCGGCCGAGGAATAGGCCTCATCGATCGAGCATCCGGCGGATTTGCCTGCCGCCTTCGGATCCTTTGACGCAAGTGCCTGCGCTGCTTCATATTGCCATCGACGCCATGAGCGGCGACCGTGGACCCTCGGTGTGCGTGCCGGCGGCGGTGGCCGCGGCTCGCGAGTTCGCTGATGTGCGTTTCACGCTGATTGGGCGCCAACCTGACCTGGAGCGCGAACTCGGCGGCGCGTCTCCTCCCAACGTAGGCTGCCTGTTCGCGGCGGATGTGGTCGAGATGACGGACCATCCGCGCGAGGCGCTGCGGCGCAAGCGGGATTCCTCGATGCGCCGCGCCATCGATCTGGTGAAGGCGCGCGACGCGCATGCGTGCGTCAGCGCCGGCAACACCGGCGCACTGATGGCAACCGCGCACTTCGTGCTGAAGATGCTGCCGGGAGTGGAACGCCCGGCCATCGTCTCGCTCATCCCCTCGCGCGGCGGCCACACGTACATGCTGGATCTGGGCGCCAATGCTTCATGCACCCCGCTGCAGCTGTCCCAGTTCGCGGTGATGGGATCGGTGCTGGCGGCGGATTTGGAGGGAGCTCACCCGCGGCCGCGGGTGGGCCTGCTCAATATCGGAACCGAGGACATCAAGGGCAACGAGATCGTGCAGGCCGCGCACAATTTGCTGGGGGCGGGCGACATCAATTATGTCGGCTTCGTCGAGGGCGACGATATTTTCTCCGACAAGGTCGACGTCGTCGTCACCGACGGATTTACCGGCAACGTGGCGCTCAAGACCATGGAAGGCGCGGCACGCCTGATCACCGACACGCTGCGCGAGGAATTCGGCCGCACCCAGGTGCGCAAATTCGGCTACCTGGCGGCCCGGCCGGCGCTCATGGCATTTCGAACACGGATAGATCCGAGACGCTACAATGGCGCGAGCATGATCGGTTTGAACGGGATCGTCATCAAGAGTCATGGCGGAGCCGATCTGTTCGGATTCCAACGCGCCATCGAAGTCGCGGTGCTGGAAGCGCGCAACGGCGTGCCGGCGCGCATCGCGCAGCGGTTGGACGTTGCACGCGAAGCTTGAAGGAATCGAATGTACTCACGAATCGCCGGCACCGGCAGCTATCTGCCGAAAAAAGTACTGACCAACTCCGAACTCGAAACGCTGGTCGACACCAGCGATGAGTGGATCCGCACGCGTACCGGGATCGAGCAGCGTCACGTGGCGGCGGAGGGCGAGACCACGACCGATCTTGCCGAACACGCGTCGCGGCGCGCCATAGAAGACGCCGGGGTCAGCGCGGCGGATATCGACCTGATCTGCGTGGGCACGACGACGCCGGATCTCGTCTTTCCGAACGTGGGCACGCTGCTGCAGGATCGCTTGGGAATTCATGGCTGTCCCGCCTTCAGCCTGGAAGCGGCCTGTACCGGCTTCGTCTATGCGCTGAGCGTGGCGGACAAGTTCGTGCGGCTGGGCGAATCGAAGTGCGCCCTGGTCGTGGGAGCGGAGACGCTGACCCGGATCATCGATTGGAAGGATCGCGCCACCTGCGTGCTGTTCGCCGACGGCGCGGGCGCCGTGGTGCTGACGCCGTCGGCCGAGCCCGGGATCATCAGCACGCGCCTGCATTCGGACGGCAAGTACAAGGATCTGCTGCTATACCCGGATGGTGTGTCGAAGGGGTTCAAATTGGTGCGCGAGGGCAAGGCCGGCGTGCAGATGAAGGGCAACGAGGTCTACAAGGTCGCGGTCAACACGCTGGGGCAGCTGGTCACGGAGACGCTCTCCGCCAACGGCATCACCAGGGATCAGCTCGATTGGTTGATTCCCCACCAGGCGAACATCCGCATCATCGAGGCGATCGCCAAGCGGCTCGACCTGCCGATGGAGCGGGTCATCGTGACGATCAACACCCAGGGCAACACATCCGCCGCGTCGGTGCCGCTCGCTCTCGATACGGGAATTCGCGACGGCCGGGTCAAGCGCGGCCAGCTGCTGCTGCTGGAGGCGTTCGGCGGCGGCTTCACCTGGGGATCGGCTCTCGTCCGGTACTGAGCGATTTATCCCCTCAATAAAAAAGCGCCGCGGTATTGGGCCGCGGCGCTTCAAGTTCGAACAAACGCTCGACTTACTTCGACACTGACTTCTTGAACATGCGATCGATCTTCTCGTTGATCGCTTCAATGGCCGTCGAATTCGCCTGTGCGGTCGACAACGCCTGATTCGCAGTGCTCTGCGCGCCGGAAGCAGCCGATTGCGCGCTGGCAGCCGCGCTGTTGGCGGCAGCCGCATCGCTCGAGGCTTTCGCGACGTCGCTCTGCAGTTTACCGACTTGTGATTTCAGATCGTCGATCTGGGCTTGGATGGGCTTCAAATCGGTGCAACCTGCGAAAGCGATTACGCAGGCCACCGCGAGTGAGGCCTTAAGTGTGGTGGTCAATGTCATAAAAATATTCCCCTAGGGTTAATTCATTCGTATCGGAAAGTCCCGAAGTATTGCCGCCGTCTGGCCCAGTCATGGTGTCGGGGCCCGTCTGCGTCGCAACACAGTCGCACATCAAGCCAAATTCGCGCGTCGAATGCAACTGAAATACGCTATTTGTCGGTCGTCAGCGACGTTTTCGCACAGTTCCATACACAGAAATTAAATCATCGTTAAGAATGCAGCCCTAAATGTAAATTTTACAGACGGCGTGCCGCGCGCGTGCGGCGGATGTGCGTCGCGTGCCGCGGATGCATGCGATGACTTGCGCGCGTCCGCGGGTGCAGGAATGCTTGGTGGTTCACGCGCGGCAGGCGCGGCGTTTTCTCGCCGCATGTCAAGGTGGTCGACGGTGCGGTAGGCGACAAACGTCTGGTATTGACGGCCTCGAGGTTCGGAAGCGGAATTTCCCCTCGCTTCCGCGCTTCGGAGGAGTGCGGACTGAACGAGGGCCGGGCACGTGACGCCGACGAATCATCGTTTGTCCGGGAAACTTGCCAGCGTTCGAAGACTGTATATACTAACAGCTACTGGCTACATATACAGGTGACGCATGTCGGACCTTACTCCCCGTCAAACCCAGATCCTCAGGCTCATTCAAGACGCCATCATGGAAAACGGGATGCCGCCCACGCGTGCGGAAATCGCGCGCACCCTGGGCTTCAAGTCGCCGAATGCCGCCGAAGAGCACTTGCGTGCGCTGCAGCGCAAAGGCGTCATCGATCTCATTCCCGGCGCTTCACGCGGCATCCAACTCAAGGACATTCTGCGGGAACAACTGGGACTGCCGCTCATCGGACGGGTCGCTGCCGGCCGTCCGATCCTGGCCGAAGAGCATATCGAAACCCGCTACCAGATCGACCCGCAGCTATTCCAGCCCCAACCGCACTATCTGCTGAAAGTGCAGGGCATGAGCATGAAAAATGCCGG
>Ga0181534_10001046_pt1 | contig 18536 bp, 11 predicted proteins | sample PEATcosm2014_Bin_37_FD_119758 | JGI IMG/M metagenome (GOLD analysis project Ga0181534, IMG submission 119758) | Peatland microbial communities from MTU Mesocosm Facility, Houghton, MI, USA - PEATcosm2014_Bin17_10_metaG | ecosystem: Environmental > Terrestrial > Soil > Wetlands > Peat | place... | reverse complement strand
TGACCGCAGTGCCGGTTTTGAAATTGACCCCTCCACCTATTCAGACATTGTTGCCGGACCCAATCCACCACAAGGCGTGATTGTCGTGACCGGCGGCGGCGTGCCAGTCATCAATTGGGCGGCCCAGCCGTTTGTGCCTTACAGCGTTTTGTGGTCCACCAACGTGGCCGGTCCTTACACGGCGATTGCCATTGGCCTGACGTTCACCAGCGTCGCCGGCACTTACACGGATTCGGTGAACACCGGTCTGCCGACGAGTTTCTACAAGATCAGCAGCCCGTAGTTGGCGACCTTTCCCCAGGCACTCCCGGTGAAAACCGGGGTGCCTTGGGACCAATAAAGTTCATTGCTTGATTTCGACCCACGCGAGCACGACAAAATTATTTATGATGAAAAAATCAGCCCCTGGCAATTCCGCCGCAGTTTCGGCCAGCCACGCCGAAACGAGCCGCTTCTGGCGCGGGGCATTCACGCTCATTGAATTGCTGGTGGTCATTGCCATCATCGCCATTCTGGCTGCCATGCTGTTGCCGGCGCTGGCCAAGGCCAAGAGCAAGGCGCAACAGGCGAGTTGCCTCTCCAATTTGCGTCAATGGGGTTTGGGCATCCAAATGTATGCCGGCGACAATGGCGACCGCATTCCGCGTGACGGCATGGACAGCTCTGGAAGCTGGCCAGGGGCGAATGGTGCGGAGAATGATCCGAACGCGTGGTTCAACACCGTGCCCACCTATCTGGGCGAAAAAAACCTGTCCACTTATTTCGTGGGGCTGCCCGGCAACCCGTTGTTGCGGATGGCCATCATTCCTTTTCCTGGCGACAAGGGAAAAATCTGGGAATGTCCCGGCGCCAGCATGACACCAAACACCGTGCAGACCGTGCTCTCTGCCAGCGGGCAAGACGGTTTTTTCAGTTACGACATGAACATTGATTTGAAAAAGGATCCTGGTCAGCCGTCCGGCACATCCAATCTGCCCTATCCCACCATGCCCAAAATGAGTTCCTTCCGCCATCCGGTCGCCACGGTGTTCATGTTTGATTGCGTGTTTGATCCGGTTACCGAAGTGGTCAATGGTTCACCTAGTTACAATTCCGTCAATCCGGCCAACCGGCAGCGCAGTTTTGCCGCGCGACACAATAAAGGCGGCATCATCAATTTCTTTGACGGCCATGCCGCTTATTTCAAAGACAGCTATATCACCAATAATCCTTCCACCGGCGGTGAGAATGAACCTTTGCTGCCCGATGTCATTTGGGATGCGCCTTATCGGCAATAACCGGCGGCACAGGGCAGAAGCAATCATTTCAGGCGGCCAGCAATGGCCGCCCTTTTTGTTGGCATAGACGCCTCTTGCCGGAGGCAAAGCACCAAACCGACCAAGCCAACAAGCCAAATTGCAAGCCTGACAAGGTCACCTTCAAACCGGGATGGCCTTTGCTTGAATGATTGCCTCCCATGTCCAGACAAATGCTTTCCCGCTTGGGCAAAACTAATCCGCGCGAAAGCGAAATCTATCTTTGCGGAAGCAGAAGTCGTCTTTGCTCTCGCGGAAATGACTTTTGCGACCGCACGGGGCGTTCTCGCTTGAGCAATACTCTGCTTCGCGGTCACGCCGATGACTTTTGCCGTCACGCAGATCATCTGCGCGGTCGTAAAAGTCGTTTTTGTCGTCGCCCAACTCATTCGCGCTCTTGCAAAAGTCATTCACGCGTTCACCCGAACGATCCTGGCGGTCGCCTCAGTTATTTTGGCCGCCGTTGAACCCAGTTGCACGAAAGCGTGGATTATCTTCGTCTTAAGCAAATCTTTGTCTAAAGTAAAGCATCACCCGGGCTAAAAACATCCGGCCCCCCTTGATTTTTGACCGGTTGAATCTGCTAGAATCGAAGCCTTGGGAACAGCCTGCCTGATTCGGGCAAGATTGTCTCATCGGGAAAGTAAAAAACAATGAACGCGCGAAAATGGATCGCGCTTTGCCCAGCCGTTTTTCTGGCGCTTGGCGCATGGGCCCACCAGGGCTTGAGGGGGCAAACTGTTCCCATCCCTTCGACCTGCTCGTCTCCCATCGGTTCTCAACTCACGGCAACTGATCCTTTCCAGACTGAACCTGAAATCCAAATTTGAATTATGAGAACAAAACAAATCGGAACCAACCCTCATCTAAAAACCCTCACGGCGGCGCTGGCCTGCCTCTGGCTTTTCGCCAGTTCGGCTTCGGCAAACACGCTGGCGGGCTGGGATGCACATGCCTTGTCCGGCTATGGCCCTTCGCCGCTGCCCGCGAACGTGGCCGATCCCAATCTGACCGTGGGCGGCTTGACGCGCGGCAGCGGCGTCGGCACTTCTGGCACGGCGGCGGCCCGTGGCTGGGGCGGAGTCAACTGGATGGCTACCAGCGAAGCCGCCGCCATCACGGCCAATCAATTTGCCACCTGCACGGTTGCCGCCAATGCTGGCTATACCGTTTCTTTCGCCACGGTCAGCCAGTTTAATTATCGCCGGTCCACCACCGGGCCGACCACCGGCGTGCTGCAATATCAAATCGGCTCCGGCAACTTCGTTGACATCGCCACGGTGGCCTATACCTCGACCGCCTCGGCCGGCGCGGCGCTGGCAGCGGTTGACCTTTCCAGCATTGCAGATCTGCAAAATATCGCCGCTGGCAATGTCGTCACCTTTCGTCTGGTGAATTACGGCGGCTCGGGCGCGAGCGGCAGTTGGTATATTTACGATGTGGCAAACTCCACGGCGGGTGATTTTGAAATTCAAGGCACCATCAGTCCGGTGCCCACCGGTTCGCCACCGGGCAATGTCGTCGTCACGCCCTCAAATCTGGTTGCCAATGCCGCCTGCCCCGTCACGTTCACGGCGAGTGCCACCGGCGACCCGGCGAATTATTTTTGGTATCAGGAAACACCGGCCGGAACTAATTTGATCGCCAGCGCCAGCACTTCGACGCTGACGCTGGCCGGCGTTTGCGGCGCGGACACAGCGAAATACCAAGTCATCCTCACCAACGCTTACGGCGCGGCCACCAGCGCCGTTGTCAGCCTGACAGTCTGCGACCCGGCCATTCTCGCGCCGCCGGCGAACCAGACCAATGTTTTGAACGACCTGGATTTTTTCAGCGGCACCGCCGTTGGGAGCCAGCCGTATCAAATGCTTTTTTATTATCACGGGGCACTGCTCGCCAGTTCGACTTTCAACACGCTGACAAATGCCCTGACGATTTATGTCACCAACAATCCGGCGGCGACCAATCTCGCCGGCTATTATCTGGTGGCCTCGAATCAATTCGGCATGGTGACCAGCGCGGTGGCCATGGCGACGATCGCCCTGACGCCGCCGGTGGAAATCACGCGCTGGGATTTCAACGCCACCAACAATTGTTCACCCACCAATCCGGCGGCATCCTTCGGCTGCGGCACGGCGATGCCGGTGCCCAATCCCGCCGTGACCAATTTTGCTTTTGCGCCGGGGACAGTGTTTGATCCCTGCCAGTATTCGGCGAACCCGACGAATCTGGGCTGGGCGTTGAATGGCTTTGCCGCCGGCACCGCCAATAAAACCGCCGGCTTCCAATTCAGCGTCAGCACCGCCGGTTTCACCAACCTGCTGCTCACCTGGTCGGAACGGCACAGCGCCACCGCCTCGAAATACATGCGCCTGCAATACACCACCAATGGCACCGATTATCTCGACGGCGACGTGCTGGTTTTCAGCGAAGTCGCGTATCAATTTTATTCCAGCGACTTTTCGGCCAAGCCCGGCGTGGACAACAATCCCAACTTCGGCTTCCGCCTGGTCGCCGAGCAGGAAGCCACCGCCATCGGCAACAACAATACGAACTACGTCGGCACAGCCTCCAGCTTCGGTGGCGGCGGCACCATCCGCGTGGATTTGATGACCGTTTTCGGCAGCGCCATCGGCACGCTGCCCATTCCGCTCGCTCTGCGCTTCGACGGCACCAACGTCGTCCTGACCTGGGATGATCCGCTGTCCGCCTTTTCGCTGCAAGCTGCGGCGGCGGCCGGCGGCGTTTACGTCACCGTGGCGGGCGCGACCAGTCCGTTCACGAATGCCATTACCGGCGTGCAACAATTTTTCAGGCTGAAATCAAATTAATCTGTTTCCAACACCCGAATCCGGTTTCGGGTGGAACTTGCAAATTGCGCCGTTTTCGGCTTTCCTTAAGCAAGATGTGGCAAACCTATAGGCGGTTGTTAACCATCGGAATTCTGGCGCTGGCGTCGTTCTGCGCGGCCTCGGAATCCGCCGAGGTTAATCTCGATTACGTCGCGCAGCGGGCGCTGGAGCGCGCCCGCACGCCGTTTCATTCGCCGCGCGCCGATTTGCCGAAGGTTCTCCGCCAGGACAATCTCGACTACGATAAATACCGCGAAATCCGTTTCCGCCGCGACCGCGCGCTCTGGTCGGCGGACAAGCTGCCCTTCCGCATCGAGTTTTTCCATCCCGGCTATCTTTACCAGGAACCGGTGCATGTGAATGAATTCACGCTCACGCACACGCAGCCCATCCGTTTCGTGCAGGATTTTTTTGACTACGGCAACCTTGATATCGCCAACCAGATTCCGACGAAGACTGGCTACGCCGGTTTTCGCGTGCTGTATCCGTTGAACCAGCCGGACCAGTTGGATGAGCTGGGCGCGTTTTTGGGCGCGAGCTATTTCCGGCTGCTCGGCAAAAACCTGCGCTACGGCGAATCCGCGCGCGGGCTCGCGCTCGACTCCGGCGAGGGCGACCGCAGCGAGGAATTTCCCATCTTCACCGACTGGTGGCTCGGCAAGCCGCAGAAGGACGACACGGAATTGCGCCTTTACGCCATCCTCGACAGCGTGAGCTGCGCCGGCGCGTATGAATTTTTCATCCGGCCCGGCGACACCACGACCGTGAGCATCCGGGCGGTTTTATATTTTCGCGAAACGAACAACGTCATCGCCGCCGATCCCAGCCGGAAGCCGTCCAAGACCATCGGCCTGGCGCCGCTGACGAGCATGTTCTGGTTCGGCAAGGACACGGAACGGAAATTCGACGACTACCGCACCGAGGTTCACGACAGCGACGGCCTGCTGGTTCACATGGGCAACGGCGAAATTTTCTGGCGCCCGCTGGACAATCCGCCGGCCACACGGCATCAGGTTTTTCATGCGCCCAACATCAAAGGCTTTGGCCTCCTCCAGCGGGAACGGAATTTCGCGGCCTATCAGGACATGTTCAACCTCTACCACGAGGTGCCCAGCGTGTGGGTCGAGCCGGACGGCAATTGGGGCGACGGCGATTTGCATCTTGTCGAATTGAGCACCAGCTACGAAGGGCTGGACAACATCGTCGCTTTTTGGGATCCGAAAAGCAAACCCGCGCCGCTCGCGCCGTTCTGTTTTGGCTACACGCTGCATTGGGAAGGCGGCGATGCGGACCTGCGGCGCTCGCCGGACCGCGTCGTGTCCACGCGCATCGGGCCGGACGCGCAGTTTGCCGGCGCGCGGCAGTTCGTGATTGATTTCGACGGGCCGCAGCTCGACGCCATTCCCGAGGACAAGCCGCCGGCGGCCATTTCCAATTGCAGCGCCGGCGCCACCATCGTGGACAGCTTTGTCACGCGGAACACTTTTCTCGGAACCTGGCGGGTGATTTTGAAAATGCTGCCCAAGGCCGGCAGCCACGAAGCGATTGATTTGCGCTGCTCGCTGCAGCAGGGCACCAATGTCGTCGGCGAAACCTGGACGTATCAATGGAGCCCGCCCTGAAAATTCTGCCGGACGTTTCCGGTGAAATCGCCGGACGCTCGCTGGAGGAATGGAACGCGGCTTATGTGAAGGTGGAAAATTACTTTCATGCGCTCCGCATCCGCAACAAGCCGCTGCTCGGCCAGCTCGTGCTGCGCGTGCTCGAACGCGCCCAGCAGCGCGCGCCCGCCGAGCCCAAGCGCAGCGCCACCGAGCTGGCCGCCGAGGAAATGGACAAGATCGTCACCGGCTGGTTCGCCGAAGTGCTGCAAACCTCGCCGGCCGGCACCGACCAGATGCTGTCCACGCGCGGCCGTCTCGCGCTGCTGCTTGCCGACATGCCGGGCAAATGGCAGGACCAGTTTCTCCGGCCCGGCCCGTGGCCGGCGGAATTCGTCGAATCCATGCGCGAAAGTTTTTTCCGCGCCGGCCCGGATTTTCAATTGTCCAAAATGACGCCGCGGCCGCTCGACCTCGGCCCGATCACGACGCTGACCAATTTCGGCAAGCTGCCTTACGTTCGCATGGCGCTCGTGTGGATCGGCTTCGCGCTGCTGCTGATTGCGGTTTTCTGGCTCACGCACGGCGGTTTTGAACAGGTGCAATCCCGCCTGCTCGATGTCATTGACTGGTTCCAGCAAAATGTCTGATGCCCCCAACATTTCCGTGGCCACGGCCCCGCGGCTCCGGCGCGGCTGGCGGCTGTTCCTGTTTTATTCCTCGGCCGTGCTGCTGACCGGCGTGGTCGCGATGCTCTTCGCCGATCTGCTCTGGCGCACCGGCTGGAGCGCATCGCGCACGGTGCTGCTGGTGCTGTTCATCATTTTGTTCCTGCTCACGGCCATCGGGTGCATGCATGGCGTTTACGGATTTTTCATCCGCCTCTTCGGCACCAACCGCCGCATCACCGCGCTGAATCCTTTCAAGGCGCAGAACATTGACGGCGTCAGCACCGCCATCATCTTCCCGATTTACAACGAGGATTCCGTCCGCGTGCTCGAAGGCCTGCGCGCCACCTACGAATCGCTCCAGCGCACCGGCCAGCTCGAGCGCTTTGACTTTTTCATCCTGAGCGATTCGACCAATCCCGATTGCTGGGTCGAGGAGGAGCGCCGCTGGTCCGAACTCGTCTGCGACCTCGACGCGCTCGGGAAAATTTATTACCGCCGCCGCATCTTCAACGAGGAGCGCAAGAGCGGCAACGTCCGCGATTTCCTCAACACCTGGGGCAAACGCTACCGCTACTTTGTCTGCTGCGACGCCGACAGCGTGATGCGCGGCGAAACGCTCGTGGATCTGGTGAAGCTGATGGAAGTGCATCCCGGCGTCGGCCTGATTCAAACCGTGCCCGCGCTCGTCAACGCCGAGTCGCTCTTCGGCCGCATCCAGCAGTTCGCCAACCGCCTTTACGCGCCGGTGTTCATCGCGGGCCTGAATTATTGGGCGCTCGATTTCGGCAATTACTGGGGCCACAACGCCATCATCCGCACCGAACCGTTCATGCAGTTTTGCGACCTGCCGCAACTGCCCGGCCGCAAACCATTCGGCGGGCAAATTTTGTCCCACGATTTTGTCGAGGCCGCGCTGATGCTGCGCGAAAACTGGTCCGTCTGGCTCGCCTATGATTTGGAAGGCAGCTACGAAGAAGCCCCGCAGGCGCTCATCGAAAACGCCCAGCGCGAACGCCGCTGGTGCCAGGGCAATCTGCAGCACGGCCTCGTGCTCTTCGCCAAGGGCCTGCGCGGCGTGAGCCGGATGCACCTGATTCTCGGCATCTTTGGCTACGTCGCGAGTCCGTTGTGGCTCGCCTTCCTCGTCACGTTCGACTGGATTTATTGCATGCAGAAATTCACCGGGCTGTCCGACATCACCGTGCAATCGTTCAACCCCTATCTCCAAAACTGGAGCGGCACGGCGCACGCGTTTTTGATTTTCATCATCTGCATGGTGGTCATCATGCTGCCGAAATTTTTGTCGCTCATTGACCTCGCGCGCGACTGGCCGCGCCGCGCGCAGTTCGGCGGCCTGCTCAACGCCACCGGCGGCGTCCTCGGCGAAACGCTTTTCTCCACGCTGCACGCGCCGCTGCTCATGCTCTGGCACACGCGGTTTGTGCTGACGAACATCGCCGGCATCGGCGTCGGCTGGACCACGCAAAAACGGTCCGCCGACGGCACGGACTGGCTTTACGCCGCGCAGCGCCACTGGGGCCACACGCTCATCGGCGTGGTGTGGGGCTGGTTCACGTGGAAGCTTGATCCGGGCTTGTTCTGGTGGTTCACGCCGGTGCTGGCAGGCATGGTTTTTTCCGTGCCGTTGAGCGTGCTGACCAGCCGCCGCAGCCTGGGCGCCTGGGCCAAGAGCGCCGGCCTGTTTCTGACGCCGGAAGAAACCCAGCCGCCGCTGGAACTCGTCGCGCTGCGGTCACGGATGAAAATCCATGAACTGACCGAGGACGAAACGCAGGGCCGCCGCCCGCACGCCGGGCTGGCCGCCGCCGTGCTCGATCCCTACGTCAATGCCGTCCACGTTTCGCTGCTGCGGGAAAAACAATTGAATCCGGTATATGCCGAGCATTTCAAGCGCCTCGGCGCCGGCACCGAGGCCGTGCGGGAATTCGGCGAACGGCTCCTGGCCGGCGGCCCGGAAAAATTGCAGCCGGCCGAACGCATGGCCGTGCTGGCCGACCAGGGCGTGATGGTGTGGCTGCACCAGCAGACCTGGCTGCGCCCGGAGGAAAAACTTGCGCCATGGTGGAAGGCCATGATCCGCGAATTCAGCCACCGGGAATAAAAGCGGTGGCAACGGAGCCGGGGGCGAACGTATCCGGACGACCATCATTTCCAGCGGGAAGCCTGACCGGGCATCCGGGAACCGTGGCCGACGATGCGGGAAGCCTGTCCGCAGAACGGAAACGCCGGCCCTTCCGACCGGGAACGCTGTCCGCTGATCCGGGAACCGTGGCCGACGACCCGGGAAGCGTGTCCGCTCATGCGGGAAGGGTGTCCGCCGATACGGGAGCCGTGTCCGGGGACGCGGGAACGCCGTTATCGGAACGGGGGTTCCTGTAAATTTGACCGGGAAGGCCGTCCGACGCTGCGGGAAGCGTGTCCGGGAGCACGGGAACCCTGTCCGCCGGGCCAAAAGTCCTTGCGGACGGCCAATAATCTCTGAAAAGCACCAAAAAACCGGTTCCAACCACGGATGGACACCGATAGACACGGATTTTACCAGGCCCATTGGGCTGGCATATTTGTAGCTTCGTCGTCATCCACCAACGGACAAAGCTCCGTTCAGGAACGACCTCACCGGGAATCCTGACGGGCAATTCCTCGAGCCTTGATGAAGCGGGGTGTCAGGTAAAGAAGGTTTTGGGCCATCGGCCAAAACTCGATTTTTCACTGGTTTCCATGACTTGGCTGATGGATGATCATCATTTATGTTTTCAATTTGGCGCAGAATTCTCCTGGGCTTGACGCTAACCGTATTCGGCTTGCCCGTGTTCCAGCCCGCGCAGGCAGCCAGCAACTTTTCTGATGATGAGGTGCCAGGGCACGCTTTTGACTTCCGTTTTTCGACGAACTGGTATGCGGCTGTCCATGAGGCATTGCCAGCCCGGTATTCAGAAAAAAGCAATTTAAGCTGGCAGGAGGGAACCAATGGTTTGTGTCAGGCCAGCAACCGCGGAAAGCTGCCGGCCCAGGCCTTGTGGGGTTTTGCCCTGATCGTATTGAAGCAGTCCCCCGAATCCACGGCTTCGGGCTTGAAGCTGATGGTCGGCGCGGCGGAAAAAGGCTACGTCCCGGCCATGTTGAATCTTGGCTACCTGTTCGAACTCACCAACTACGTTGCCCAAGATTATCATGCATCGAGATACTGGTTCAGCCAGGCGGCCGCGCAAGGGAGCGACGACGCGCTGCTTCAGTTGGGTGGCTTTTTTCACTACGGCCTGGGCACGAACCAGGATTATTCCATGGCGGCAAAGTATTACCGGCTGGCCGCCCAGCAGACCAATTTCGTGGCGATGAAAAGCTTGGGCTATCTGCTGATGAATGGTTTCGGCGTGGCCACCAATTTGGACGAGGCGCGATACTGGTTCACGCGGGCGGCCAAAGAAGGGGGCAACCGCCGGGCCATGTTCAACCTGGGGGTGTTGTGCAATCTGAAATTTTCCGACACCAATGCGATCAAGGAGTCTTTCCAATGGATGAAACAAAGCGCCGAATTGGGCGACGCTTTGGCGGCAAACGAGCTGGCCGGCTTTTATCTGAATGGCTGGGGCGGAACGCAAACCAATCTGGCAGCCTACCGGGAATGGCGGGCAAAAGCCGCTGCGCTGGGGAACACGGACGCACAGTATTTCATGGGCCAGGCCTGTCGCACGGGGGACGGTGTGCCGAAGGATGCTGACGCCTCCATGGCGTGGATCATCAAGGCCGCTGCCAAGAATCATCCCGAAGCCCTCTACGACTTGGCGGTGCATGGTTTTGAGTCCCGCACCAATCCCGCGTCCGCGCAACTGGCGCATGACTACATGCTTCGGGCGGCGCAATTGGGGCACCGGGAAGCGCAGTTCCAATGTGCCATGAGCTGTTTCCGGGGCGACCCCACCCAAGATGTCGAAGGTGGCAAGGCGTGGCTGTTGAAAGCGGCGGAAAATGAATGGCCCAGAGCTGAATTCGCGCTGTTCCAACTCTATTACAACGGGCAGGCGCCCAGTAAAAATTGTCCCGCCTACCCGCTGGACAAGGCCGAGGCCGTCAAGTGGCTGCGGCGGGCCGCCGATCATGGAAACCTCCAGGCCCAGGCCATTCTTGCCGTCATGCTGATTCGGGGAGTGGATATGGAGCCGAACAAGGCGGAGGCGGGGAAACGGCTGCGCGCCGCGGCGGAACACGGATGTGCCGAGGCGCAAAATGATTTGGGCTTCGCCATCTTGCATGGCGACGTGGCTTCGACGAACGCCACTGAAGCCGCCATGTGGTTCAAGCTGGCGATGGAGGGTTCCAACGATCCCAACGTGTCCAAGCGCGCGGGCGTCAACCTTGACCATGCCCTTGCCCTGCTGACGGCGGAACAGCAACAGGAAATGAATTTCCAGGCGCAGAAGTTCCAACTATTGCCCGTGCCGCCAAACGATCCGAAGGTGAAGGACTGGCAGCTCAATCCGGCTTACCAGCGGGAAGACGGACGGGCGGGGCATTGAATAAAAAGGAGGGCAGTCTGTTTTTATTCGCATGCGAACCTTGGCAGGTAAAAGGGACACGCAAAATTTCCAAGAAATTTGGCAATTCATGGTGAGAAATCCCGGCTGGCTTGCCGCAAACTGGCCGGGAATCGGACGGGAAGGCCCGTTGAGGAAATGGACCTGTTGTTTCCGCCTGCCAAATTATAACACTGCTCGATAAATCAAAATGAAAACACGTCTCCTCCACGAGTGCGATAGTTTTGGTCGCTCGCTGGTCTTCTGGAAAACCAACCTCGCGGACATTCCGCCCGGCTCCGCCGGCGCGGGGTATTACGCCAAGCTCGGGGCGGACAACACCGCGCTGGTGCAGGGCGGGGCCCTGCAAAAACCCATCTCGGTTTCGGCGCAGAATGCGCTCATCCTGAAACTCGACTCGGAACTGGAAGTGCTCGCCACGGTGGCCGGGGCCTACGCGCAGGATGTGCCGGGATTTGACGATTTATTTCCGCGTCCGGCGCATCTCAATCCGGGCGAAGTATTGCGGACAGCGAATGTCTTTCTGACCAATCTGGTGCCGACGCCGGAGGACGACGCGGCCACGGTGGCGGCCAAGGCGGCGCGGGTGCAGGTGTTTGTGGATCACGGCGCGGCGGCGACTTTTGTGGCGGATTTGCAGGGGCAGCTCAAGGCCATTGGCACGGTCACAGAGACGCATGAGCAAAGCCGCGAGCAGGGCGTGTTGAGCACGGCCCAGATCGCCGAGCTGGTGCGCGACGGGAAGAAACAGCGCAATTATCTCAACGCCATCGCGGTGACGCTCTACAAGAACCAGCCGGAAAAGCTGGCCGCGTGGAACACCGCCAGCCATGTGGAACGCGGGCCGAATCATTCGGCGGTGAAGCCGACGCCCGCGCCGGCACCGGCGCCGACGGCAACCGCGACGAAATAATTCTCGCCCACGGTTTCAGTTCACAAGCCGCACTCAGACGGGTGCGGCTTCTTTTTGGGGAGTGCGGCGATACGTCGCCGCTTGCCGACGGGAAGACTTGTCTCCCCGTTCCAAAGCGCGGACAGGTCCGCGCACTCCCGATCAAGCCCTTCCCCGCCCGCCGATTCTCGACATTCGTGCGGCGACCGTTAGACTTCCGCCGCATGACGCGCACGGAAAAACTGCTGGCGGAACTCATCGCGCTGCCCAGCGTGAATCCCGCCTTCGCTCCCGGCGGCGCTTCGGCGCGGCCCGCCCGCAAACTTTACGGCGAACAAGCGGTCGCGGACTTTCTCGCCGCCACCGCCGCCAAGGCCGGCCTCGAAATCGAACTCCAAAAAGTCGTCCTTGCGGACGGCCAACAAACGGAAGGGCATTGGCGTTCCAATGTCATCGTCCGGCTGCGGCCGCGCCATCAAATCAAGCGCACCATTTTGCTCGCGCCGCATCTCGATACCGTCGGCGCCGACGATTCACGATTCCTTCCGCAACGCAAAAACGGCCGCCTGCACGGGCGCGGCGCGTGCGACACGAAAGGTTCCGTCGCCGCCATGCTCACGGCGTTGTGCGAACTGGCGGAAGCCAGAACGCGTCCGCTGGAAACCGAAATCATTTTTGCCGGCCTGATTGACGAGGAACAGGCGCAGGCGGGTTCACGGGCGCTGGTGGCACCGGCCGGATGCCTGGGGTTGGCGGCGGGAGGACAGCACGGGCGAGACGCCCGGGCCACGACTTTGGCCATTGTCGGCGAGCCGACGAAATTGCAGGTGGTCACCGCGCACAAAGGCAGCTTGTGGCTGCAACTGGAAACGCGCGGCCGGGCGGCGCACGGCGCGACACCGCATCTCGGCAAAAACGCGGTGCTCGAAATGGCACGGGTCGTCGAAGTGCTGGAGACGGAATATGCGGCGCAACTGCGGCGGCGGAAGCATCCGCTGCTCGGCACCGGCACGGTGAACGTCGGGCAGATTTCCGGCGGCACGCAGCCGAACATCGTGCCGGATTTTTGCACCATCGCGATTGACCGCCGCACGTTGCCGGGTGAAACGGAAGCCGGCGTCTGCCGCGAAATCGCCGCGCGGCTGCGCGCGAAAAAACTGACGGCGGCCATTTTCAATTCCAAGCTCGCCCCGGCGCCGGCGCTGGAAACCGATTCCCAGCTGCCGCTGGTCCAGCAATTTCTCCGCACGGTCAAACAGACCCGGCCGGTCGGCGTGGATTATTTTTGCGACGCGGCGATTTTGGCGGCGGGCGGCATTCCGAGCGTCGTGTTTGGCCCGGGCGACATCGCGCAGGCGCACACGGCGGATGAGTGGATTTCGCTGGCCCAGTTGGAACGCGGCAAAAATCTGCTGCTGCATTTTCTAAAATCGCTTTCCTGAACCGGGCTGTTTGCGTATTGTCCAAAGCTCATGTCCACAGAAACGACTGAAACCATTCCCCCGCTGCCGACGGTTGACCACAAGCCGCACGCGGCGTTTTTCCGCCAGAGCGGCTGGTTGATGATCGCGAACATCACCGGCGGCCTGATGACGCTGGGCGTGCATCCGCTCAATAAATATATTCCCGATGCGGAATATACGGCGTTCGGCGTGCTGCTGATGGTGGTGTCGTGCCTGCCGACGATGCCGCTGCAGATGGTGTTCGCACAGCAGTCGGCGCTGGCGCTGGCGACGGGCCGCGAGCGGCAGCTCGCCAGCATGATCCGCAAGGCGTGGCTATGGACGTTCGTCGTGTGGGCGCTGGGCGCGCTGCTGGTGTTTTCGTTTCAAGGCGCGATTGTCCAGCGCTGGCAGCTGCCGGGCACGGCGGGGCTGCTGGTGACGCTGCCGCTGCTGCTGGTTTCGTTGTGGGTGCCGCTGTTCAACGGCGTGCTGCAAGGGCGCCAGGATTTTTTCTGGATGGGCTGGTCGTCCATTTTGGGCGGCGGCGGACGGCTGCTGGTGGCGGGATTTTTTGTGCTGGCGCTGGGGTTTGGCGCGGCGGGCATGATGGCGGGGTCGCTCATCGGCATTGGCCTGAGCGCCATGATTGCCATCTGGCGGACGCGGGATTTGTGGTCGTTGCCGGCGGAGCGTTTTGACGGGAAGGATTTGATGCGCCAGATCCTGCCGCTGATGCTGGGGTTCGGCGCGTGCCAGTTCATGTTCACTTCGGACACGATGTATGCCAAGGCGTATTTCAGCCCGGATGCGATGAAGCCATATGTGGCAGCGGGGACATTGTCGCGCGGCCTGTTGTGGCTGGTGCTGCCGCTGGCCTCGGTGATGTTTCCGAAAATTGTCCACGCGAATGCCAAGTCGGAAAAAAATAATTTGTTCGGCCTGGTGGTGCTGGGCACGGCGGTGCTGGGCCTCTGTGGCATGGCGGGGCTGTGGCTGGTCGGCCCGCTGGTGGTGAAGATCGTTTATAAATCCAGCGACCTGGTGGGGACCATGGCGCTGATCCCGTGGTATGCCGGCGCGATGGTGCCGCTGGCGCTGGCGAATGTGATGGTGAACGACCTGCTGGCGCGGGCGCGTTTTGGCGTGGTGCCGTTCATGGTGCTGCTGGCGGCGGCCTACGGCTTCGCGCTGCCGCAGATCATGAATCATTTCCCCGGCCGCCTGGAAGTCGTGCTGCAAACGCTGGGCGCGTTCAACCTGCTGCTGTTCGGCATCTGCGCGTGGTTCACCTGGGGCTGCAAGCCGGCTGCGGCAAAAGTTTGAAACGATTGATTTATTTAGGCGGCCCGGAGATCGGGGCCGGCTGGCGAAGCTTTTTGTAAACCCAGCCTTCCAGCGGCCGCAGCGGTTTCAACAATTTGTAGCACGGCGAATAAATCAGCCGGATGCGCACGACGGACAAAAACATGGTCAGCGCCGAGCGGAAGAGCGCGGACGAAACTTTCGAGCCGGCCACGTCGGTCCATTCGATGGGCACTTCCAGCACGCGGAAACCGGCGCGCTTCAGCGCCACCAGCAGGTTCACGTCAAACGAAAGGTCCGCGATGCGCAGCGCGGAATGAATTTTTTCCACCGCCGGCCGCCGCATCAATTTGCACGGGCATTGCGTGTCCTTGATGTGCATCCAGAAAAGCACTTCCACCACCAGGTGAAAACAGCGGCTGACGAACTGCCGGAATTTCGGCTGCGCCTGCACCAGCACGCTGCCGCGCAGCCAGCGCGAGCCAATGACGCAATCCGCCTCCGCCAGAAACGGAATCAGCTTGAGCACGGTGGCCGGCGACGTCGCGCCGTCCGCGTCCACGTAGCCGATGAGGTCGGCGTGGCTGGTCAGCTTGAGGCCTTCGATGAGCGCGCCGCCCTTGCCGATGGGCGCGGGGAAATCCAGCCAGCTCACTGTTGGAAAATCCTGCGCCACGCGCTGCACGACAGCGAGCGTGTTGTCGCGGCAGCCATTGAGGACGACGACGAGTTGGAAATTGCCGGAGTAATGCTTCCCAAAAAAATCCGCGAAGTCACGCAGCACCGGTTCGATGCGCGCTTCTTCGTTGTAAGCCGGGATGAGGAGCAGCAGGCTTGGTTCGGGCACGCGGTTCAATAACAGAAAACTCATGCGCAGGCAAATGCATCGTGAAACGTGAGGCCTGAGGCCTGATGCGTGATGCGTGATGGGTGAAAGCCTGACGGGCGCGACGTTGAAAGAGCATCACGCCTCACGCCTCGGCGTCCCATGAGCCAAGCAATTTGCATTCGCCAAGCTTTGGCCTTTTGTATAGCTTATGCGACATGGCCAGACTTTTTCTCGGACTCGATTCCAGCACGCAGAGCTTGAGCGCCGTCGTCATTGAACTCGACACGCGCAAGGTCATCTACGAAAAATCCCTCAACTTCGACCAGGCGCTGCCGGAATATAAAACCAAAAACGGCGTCCTGCACAGCCGCGACCCGCTCGTCAAGCACAGTTCGCCGCTGCTCTGGGCGGCGGCGCTGGATTTGATTTTTGCCGGCATGAAAAAAGACCGCGTCGCGCTCGGCGACATTCTCGCCGTCAGCGGCAGCGGCCAGCAGCATGGCTCGGTTTATTTGAACGAGCAGGCGCCGGCGGTGCTGGCCGGCCTGAATCCCCAAAAGTCGCTGGTCGAAAATCTCGCCGGCGTGTTCGCGCGCAAGACCTCGCCGATCTGGATGGATTCCTCCACCACCGCCGAGTGCGCCGAGATCCGCAAGAAACTCGGCGGCATCAAATACACCGCGTCGCGCACCGGCTCGGACGCGTTCGAGCGTTTCACCGGGCCGCAGATCCGCAAATTTTACAAGACCGAGCCGAAGGCCTACGAGAAGACCGCGCACATCGCGCTCGTCAGCTCGTTCATGGCCTCGCTGCTCGCGGGGAAAATCGCGCCGATTGATTTCGGCGACGGCGCCGGCATGAACCTCATGGACATCCGCCGCAAAGTCTGGGACATGGACGCGCTGAAAGCCACCGCGCCCAATCTGAAAAAAAAGCTGCCGCTGCTGGCGTCCTCCGGCTACGCCATCGGCCCGGTCAGCGCCTATTTCGTCCAGAAATATGGCCTGAATGCCGAAGCCCTGGCCACCGTCTGGACCGGCGACAATCCGGCGAGCGTGATCGGCCTGGGCCTCATCAAGCCCGGCCAGGCCGCCATCAGCCTCGGCACCAGCGACACCTTTTTCGGCACCATGGAAAAATGCCTGACGGACGAAAGCGGCGAAGGCCACGTCTTCGGTTCGCCCGCCGGCGGTTACATGACGCTCATTTGTTTCAAGAATGGCTCGCTCGCCCGCGAAAAAATCCGCGAACTTTACAAAATCGCGGACTGGAAAAATTTCGGCGAATTCGTCGCCAGCACCAAGCCCGGCAACGACGGGGGAATTTTATTGCCGTGGTTTGAAGCGGAAATTGTCCCGCGCGTGCACCAGCCGGGCATCCGCCGGTTCGATCTCGACGAGAAAAACGCCGCCGCAAACTGCCGCGCCGTGTTCGAGGCGCAGGCGCTGTCCATGCGGCTGCATTCGCAATGGATGGGCGTGGCGCCGGACAAAATTTTTGCCACCGGCGGCGCGTCGAACGACCGCGCGCTGCTGCAGGTGCTGGCGGACGTGATGAACTGCCGCGTGCTGCGCATCGAAGTTTCCAAGAGCGCGGCGCTGGGCGCGGCGCTGCAGGCCGCCTACGGCTGGCTCACGGTCGCGGATAAAAACCCGAAGTGGGACAAGCTGGTCGCCGGTTTTTGCCAGCCGATTCCCGGCAGCGAAATCCGCCCGGACAAAAAAGCGGCGAAGATTTACGACGCCCTGCTGGAAAAATACGCCGCCTGCGAATGCGAGGCGCTGGACGTGATTTGAAAGGTTGCGCCTAAAACCTGCCGGCGGGCATCGTGCCGGCGGGCAATGGATCAAATTCAATCAGCTTCGCCTCGGAATCGGCTTTGCCGTCCCACAAGATTTCCTGGCCGGTTTTCGCTTTGAGAAATTTCGTTGCCTGACCGTAGCGCAGGCGGCAGGGGTTGCCCGCGAGCGAACGCACGCAGGCCGAAATCAATTTTCCATCCTGCCAGGCCAGGTCCACCTCAAAATCACCGCGCGCGCGCAGGCCTTTCACGCGGCCGCTTGGCCACGCTTGCGGCAGCGCGGGCAGCAGCTGGATTTCGTCGTTCTGGCTTTGCAGCAGCATTTCCGCAATGCCGGAGGCGCCGCCGAAATTCCCGTCAATCTGGAATGGCGGGCACGAATCAAACAGGTCCGGATAGGTGCATTGCGGGCTGAGGAGAAATTGAAAAATGCCGAACGCATGATCGCCGTCGTGCAGGCGCGCCCAGAGATTCATGCGCCAGGCCGTGCCCCAGCCGGTCGCCTGGTCGCCGCGAATCTCCAGGGATTTTTTCACGGCGGCGACGAGTTCCGGCGTGGTGTTCACGTCAATCTGCGCGCTGGGAAACAACGCGTAAAGATGCGAGACGTGGCGGTGATGCAGCTCATGCGACTGCATGTCAATATCCGTCAGCCATTCCTGCAGCTGGCCGTTGGAACCAATCTGCAGCGGCGCGAGCCGTGACCGCGTCTGGGCCAGCCGCGCGGCGAATTTTTTGTCCATGCCGAGAATTTCGGAGGCATGGATGCAGTTGGCGAACAGGTCGCGCAGAATTTCCAGGTCCATGGTCGGCCCGGCGGTGATGCTGGTTTTGGTCGCGGCGGGATTCTGGTTTTCCGGCGAGAGCGACGGGCACGTCACCAGCCAGTGATGCGTTGGTTCCTCGACCAGCGTATCGAGGAAGAATTGCGCCGCGCCCTTCATGGCCGGATAAATCCGCTGGAGATATTTTTTGTCGCCGCTGAACTGGTAATGTTCCCACAAATTCTGGCAGAGCCACGCGCCGCCCAGCGGCCACATGCCCCAGGTCGGGCCGTCCACCGGCGCGGTCGCGCGCCACAAATCGGTGTTGTGGTGCGCCACCCAGCCGTGCGCGCCATACATCACCTTCGCCGTGCGCGCGCCGGTGGCGGCCATTTCCAAAACCATCTGCGTGAGCGGCTCGACACATTCGCCAAGGTTGGCCGGCTCGGCGGGCCAGTAATTCATTTGGATGTTGATGTTGGCGTGATAATCCGAGTGCCACGGCGGTTTGTTGCTGTCATTCCACAGCCC
>Ga0181534_10001045_pt1 | contig 18563 bp, 18 predicted proteins | sample PEATcosm2014_Bin_37_FD_119758 | JGI IMG/M metagenome (GOLD analysis project Ga0181534, IMG submission 119758) | Peatland microbial communities from MTU Mesocosm Facility, Houghton, MI, USA - PEATcosm2014_Bin17_10_metaG | ecosystem: Environmental > Terrestrial > Soil > Wetlands > Peat | place... | reverse complement strand
TCAGAACGCGCCGGCATGCCTACATTCTGAATCTGGCGCACGAGCTCAGCTTCCCGATTGCCGGCGATGTAGCGTCTTCGCCGAGTTGGAAAGCCATCAGTGAGCGACGTGCCGCTCTCGGCGAGCGCTCACTCGAGGCTTATCTGCACAGGCCTGCTGAGGAGCTGTACGACATGGCGACCGATCCTCAGCAGTTGGTCAATCTCGCGAGCCTCGATCAGCACCGGGACACGCTGTTGCACTCGCGCGCGACGCTGGAAAAGTGGCGCGCGGCCACCAAAGACCCCTGGCTCGCCGGACAAACGTCGCCCTTTGAGCATCACTGAAGGGAGCCATGACACTCCTGGGGTCCGACAGTGAATGTAGGACACCGCCGTATACTGTTCATCATTTGCGGCGGGTACGACCCTTGCTTCAACGAACGCATCGTTCAACAACCGACGCTCAACATGACACCCTCAGAATCGTTGCCCACCGTTGAGACTTTTGCGGCGGATCGAGCTGCAGCAGACCCGATCGTCGAGCCCGGCATTGACACCGGAACAGTGGCACAAGAGCCCACTGCCCAGCTGTTATTTTCCGGCACGTTGCGACCCCTCCAGCCCTGGGGCACCCTGCAGTCGAGTTGAGGTCGATCAATGATCACCTGCGTCGTCGATTATGTGATCGACCCGCGGAAGATCGAAGCATTCGAACGGTTCGCACGCGCATGGATCACGCTCGTCAACCGTCACGGTGGCAGTCATCACGGCTACTTTTTGCCCTCCGAAGGTGCCAGCGACCGTGCCCTCGCAGTCTTCAGCTTCCCGAGCTTCGCAAAGTATGAGGAATATCGCGCTCGCTTCGGCGTAGACCCGGACTTCGTAGCCGCTGATAGGATCCGCGACGAGAGCGGCTGCGTCTTACGTTACGACCGAACGTTCATGCGCCCTCTGTGAGATGCTGCACTGCGCCACTTTGTTGAGGTAGGTTTGGGATGGGCGTATAACCTGACAGTTAGGCATCCGCAGAAAAACTCCGGGGGAGAATGGATGAGCCGGAGCGAGTTGCATTAGCTGAGAGTACATGGACGTCATTCGGCATACAGCTCCAACATATCGTCCGACTGTCCAAGCTGGCAACCTTCGCCGGAGCTGCCGGGATCACATTATCCTCGAGTCTGGGTGACGGCCTAGCCCACCCTGATTGGCTGACCGCGCTCGATCTGGGTCTGCCAGAGTCTCTGCTCCCGCAAACCCATCCGACACCAGGAGACCTCGAAGAGGTCCATGACACGCACGCCGATTCACGATTTTCCGCGCTATCGATGGGCGGCGTACCGGTCCGTTTCTATTGCGGTGCAGCGCTGCCGTCAGAAACCGGAACCCTGCTTGCCCACCTCTATGTGGTTGACTCGAAGCCGCGCCGGCTGACGGTCGAGCAACGGGACTTACTTCGAGAGCTCGCGGCTCTCGCTGCCGGTATCGTGCGCCAACTCGTCCGCCTGTCGCGTGAACGCAGACACCCGGCCTATATCATCGAAGAAACCGGGGCCGGAACCTGGGAGTGGAATGTTCAAACCGGTGAGACCCGATTTAACCGGCAGTGGGCCCAAATCATCGGACATAAGCTCGAGGACCTGGGGCCCGCCTCGATGCAGTTGCGTCGTGATCGGGCGCATCCACAGGACCTGGCGCGCTCCGACGAGATCCTGAACCGGCATCTCAGCGGATTGCGGCCGAGTTATGAATGCGAAGTCCGGCTGCGCCATCGAGAGGGACATTGGGTCTGGGTTCTCTCCCGGGGTCGCGTTCAAACCTGGACCGCGAATCGTGAGCCCGAGTGGATGTTTGGGTTGGACATCGACATCAGCGCAAGCAAGCGGCAGGAAGCAACCTTTCACAAGACCCAAACATTTTTAAATCGCATCGGAGAGGTTGCGGGCGTGGGTGGATGGGAGCTCGATCTGGGCTCCGACACAGTCCTATGGACGGACGAAACATGTCGGATTCACGGCGTCGCGCGCGGATTTCGGCCCACCTTGGAACAGGCGATCGAGTTCTATTCTCCTGCTGCCCGTCCCGTGATTCAGGCAGCGGTCGAGCGTGGCTTACGCGAAGGGACGAGCTGGGATCTGGAGCTGCCGTTGCGCAGAACCACCGGCGAGTCGATCTGGGTTCGGGCAGTGGGCAGCGCTGAATTCGAGGATGGTCGAGCAATACGCCTCATCGGTGCCTTCCAGGACGTCACTGTGGCCCGACAACTTCGATCTGACCTCAGTCAGCAACATGAGCTCCTGAGTGTGACGTTACGGTCGATCGGCGATGCCGTCATCACGACCGATGCCACTGGCCACGTTCTGTGGCTCAACCCGGTTGCCGAGACGATGACCGGTTGGTCCAAGGAGGATGCCGAGGGGCATTGTCTTGCGGACGTGTTCCGCCGCGTTGACGCTGAAACCCGGGAGTCAACCGAGGATCCGGTTGCCACAGCGCTTTGCGGAGGTGCCATAGCGCCCGCTTCGGGCCCCCAGATTCTCATATCACGCAACGGTCCGGAGTACGGAATCGAAGGTTCCGCGGCTGCGATCCGCAATGACGCAGGCGTCGCGCTCGGTGTGGTCATGGTCTTTCGGGATGTCACGGAGCAACGTCGCCTGTCCGGAGAAATGAGCTACCGGGCCACTCACGACACCCTCACGGGACTGATGAATCGCCCCGAATTTGAAAGCCGGTTGGGCCGGTTGTTGCAGACGCGGCGCAAATACAGCGAGCATGCGTTGCTGTTTGTCGACATCGATCATTTCAAACTCGTGAATGACACCTGTGGTCACGCAGTCGGTGATCAGCTGTTGCGGACAATTGCCAAAGTCCTCGGCAACGCAGTTCGGGGCCGCGATAGTCTGGCGCGGCTCGGCGGCGATGAGTTTGCGATTCTGCTCGAGGATTGCCCGATGGCTGCCGCCATCACTGTCGGCAAGCGCATCTGCGAAGACATGGACGCCTTGCGCTTTGTGCACGAGGCCCGCAGCTTTCGGCTCGGTGCCAGTGTCGGATTGGTGTGCATCGATGAGCATTGGGAGACGATCGAGAGCCTCATGCAGGCCGCGGACTCCTCCTGTTACGCGGCCAAGGAATCAGGGCGCAACCGCCTGCAGGTATGGGTGGATTCCGACACCTGTATCCGCCGCCGCGGCGGCGAAATGCAGTGGGCCATGCATCTCGAGCAGGCCTTGGACGAAGATCGCTTCGTTTTGTATGCACAGCGAATCCAACCCCTCCAACGGGCGGCAACGGGTATGAGTGCCGAAGTGTTGGTCCGTCTGGTGGGCAAGGACGGTGAAATGGTGACACCCGGCGCGTTTCTGCCGGCAGCTGAGCGATTCCATCTGGCTGCCCGCATTGATCGGTGGGTCCTGCGCCGGGCGTTAACTTGGTTGCGGGCAGAACCGTTGCGCGCCGGACTACAAGTAGACTATCTCAAGATCGATGGCAGCTTTATCACCGCGTTGCCCGATGAACCCCTCAGTGAAGCAGCTGTCCGTTGCTTTGTGGAGGTCGCGCGCGTATTGGGGATTGAGACGGTGGCCGAATTTGTCGATCAGGCATCGATACTCGAGAGGGTGCGGGCAATGGGCGTAGATCATGCGCAGGGCTATCTGCTGCATAGACCTTGCCCAATTGACGAGCTTTTGAATGCTATTTGAGCGGGAACAGGCCAGATCCCGACTGGAAGCGGCGCTTCGCGCAGCCCGCTCGGGAGCGGGACGCATCGTCTCGCTCGAAGGCGAGGCTGGAATCGGCAAGACGTCGGCGGCTCTCGACTTCGTCGAGGCGCATCGGACGGACGCACGTGTTTTCTTAGGCGGTTGCGAGAATCTCAGTACGCCGGAACCGCTCGGACCGCTGCGTGATATCGAGCGGGACAGTCGCGGACGCTTCACGGTTTCCGCCACCAGCCAGCTGGCCACTTTCGAATCACTCCTGCGTCTGTTGACTTCGCACTCCGAGCCCGGCTTGTTGCTCGTGGAAGACCTGCATTGGGCTGACGACCCGACACTGGATCTGTTCCGCTATCTGGGCCGGCGCATTCGTTCGGCGCGCTTGTTGGTGATCGTAACCTTCCGCAACGACGAAGCGCCCTCACAGGCGCGACTGGCCGCACTCTGGTCCGATATGCCGGTGGATTGCCGTGATCGAATCGAGCTGGAAAGGCTCTCCGCATCCGCGGTGTCGAAGTTGTCGGCAGACGTCGGTTGGGTTTCGCCCGGAGAGGTCTATTCGATCACGGGTGGCAATCCATTCTACGTGACGGAGTATCTGGCAACCGGCCGCGCCGCCGTACCTCGGACTGTACGCGATGCCACGTTAGCTCGAACAATCCAACTCAGCGCGGGCGCCCGTCGTACTTTGGACTGTGCCTCGATCTTCCCACGTCATATCAATCAATCCGTATTGCGCGAGTTGACGCAGGATATCAATGACCAGGGCGTGGAGGAATGCATGCGCGCCGGCATGCTGAGTGTCACAGGGGACGTCTTGAGCTTTCGACACGAGTTGGCTCGGCGGGCCATCCATGAGGCGATGTCGCCGTTGCGGCGACGTGAGCTACATGCAGCTGCCCTGCAACTTCTCGGGTCGCAACAGGGTATTCGTGCGGCGGAGCTCGTACATCACGCACAGGAGGCCGGCTCTGCACGTGACCTAGTTCGCTACGCGTTGCGAGCTGCTGATGAGGCGCACTCCATTGGTGCTCATCGCGAATCCGTCGCCCACTTTGCTCGTGCTCTGCAACAGGGCTCCTGGCTCACCAACGCTGAGCGCGCCTCCATTCTGCAACGTCAGGCCGAAGCCGGTGAGGCATCCGGTGCTTTCGCGGAAGCAATCAATGCAATCCAGGAGGCAATTATCGCCCGCAAATACGCCGGTGACATGCTGGGCTTGGGCGACGCGCTGCGCATCTCGGCCCGCATACATTGGATGAATGGCGACTCGCGTTTGGCTGAGGAGGAGTCAGCTGAAGCGCTGGAGGTGTTGCGCGATCATCCGCGTGCGCCCGAGTATGCGATGGCCTTGAGCAGTCAATCACAGCTGGATATGTTGGCCGATCGCCCCGAAGCGGCGATTCCCCGCGCGCAGCAAGCCATGGCGTTGGCGGAGAGTCTGAACCGCTGGGATATCTACTTCCACGCGTCGACCAATCTGACTGCGGCACGCTCTTCGCTGGACGTTGTAACAGGAAGCGAACAGATCCTGGAGGGGATCCGCGCAGCGCGTCGGCGCAACCAGCTCGACCTGCTGCCGCGCATGTACGTCAGTCTCGTCTACATGATGACTCATGACCGCCGCTTTCAGCACCTCTTCGAGTATTTTGAGGAGGGTATCAATGCGGCTATCGCTCGCGACAACGCACCCCTGGAAGCGTACATACGTGGGTCGCGCGCCCTTGCTCTGCTGGACATGGGGCGCATTCAGGAGGCTATCACCGAGTCGGAATTTGTTGTGTTCGGTCCCTATTCGCGCGGCACCGCCGGCTTCACTGCTCGAATTGCACTCGCGCGTGCCCGCATCCGGACAGGCATCCCCGAAGGCGATGTACTCGACGAAGCGCGCAGCTGGACGACCTCCCAGAGGGATATCATGCGCCGGGCACCACTTGCAGTAGTCGACGCAGAGGCGCTATGGCTGGGTCTCGCTCGACCGGGGGCGCTCGAACGGTTGCGCGCGGCGTATGCCCAAGCACACCTTGGGCAAGGCTCGTTGTGGAATCTCGCCGACACCGCGCTGTGGCTGAAGATTCTCGGCGAGCCGATTGCCAATCTATCCAACACTACACCTCGAGTGCGTACACCGTATCAGGCACATCTCAAAGGCAATTGGCGCGAGGCCGCCACCGCATGGTCGGATCTTGGCTGTCCTTACGAGCAGGCGATCGCGCTGGCCGATGGCGATGAACCTGCGCAGCGCGAGGCGTTGACCCTGTTTGGTAGGCTGGGTGCAACTCCAGCCGCGGCTCGGTTGCGCCGGCACATGCGCGCGGTCGGCGTAAATGAAATTCCCCGCGGACCTATCGCGAAAACGCGGGCCAATCCGGCTGGATTGACAGGCAGGCAGTCTCAAGTGCTGACGCTCCTGATCAAAGGGCACAGCAACGGCCAAATCGCCAGGCGTCTCAACATTTCCTCGAAGACAGTCGAGCACCATGTGGCCGCCATCATGGCTCGACTGGAAATCACCACTCGACGGGAGGCTCTAAATGCGGCCCGCGAGCGCGGCTTGCTCGATTCACCGCAAGAATAGGGGCCGCGATCTGAGAAATAGGGGGTCTATCCCGATGCCGGATCCCCCTCGGCGCGGCACTATTTCCGCAGAGCATCACCTACTCGAGGCACCCCGTGAAGACCAGCCAATCAATATCCGCTGAACGCGAGCTCTTTGCGCGCACGCTCGAGCATGCGAGCAACTTCCGCGAAAGCGTATCGGATCGTGTCCCGCGGCCGACCCTGTCAGCAGCAGAATTGGGGCTACGCTTTGAAGGTCCAACACCGGAAGTTGGCGAGGATCCCCTGGCGGTGATCGATGCGCTGAATGCCGCTGCGGATCCCGGCCTGACCGGCTCAGTCGGGTCGCGATTCTTTGGCTGGGTCATCGGCGCATCGCAGCCGGTCGCGGTAGCTGCCGATATGCTCACGAGCGTTTGGGGACAGAATGCCGGACTCTATGCCTGCTCGCCGGCCGCGGCCTTGGCGGAGAAGGTTGCAGCACGGTGGTTGCTCGATCTGCTGCGGCTGCCGCAGGAGTGCTCAGTTGGATTTGTCACCGGGGCGACGATGGCCGGCTTTGTGTGCCTGGCTGCTGCCCGTACTGCAGTGTTGGCTCGTGTCGGTTGGGATGTAGAGACTGACGGGCTCGTCGGTGCGCCGGCGGTTCGGGTACTGGTGGGCGAAGATGCTCATGTGACGATCCTGGCCGCTCTGCGCTATCTGGGATTTGGCAGCAAGGCGATCCGGGTTCGCAGCGACTCGCAAGGGCGCATGGACCCGGCGTCGCTGAGCGATCATCTGGCGGCGGGGCGCGGTCCTGCGATCGTCGTTGCGCAGGCCGGTCAGATCAACACCGGTGCGTTCGATCCCGCGGCAGATATTTCGCGCATTTGTCGGGAGCACGGTGCGTGGTTGCATGTGGATGGAGCATTCGGATTGTGGGCCCGACTGGTCCCCGAGATGGAAGAGTTGACCGCGGGCCTGGAGCAAGCGGACTCGTGGTCGACGGATGGGCACAAATGGTTGCAGCTGCCTTACGACAGCGGCTTCGCCATTGTGCGTGATCCAGCTGCGCATGGGCGAGCAATGTCAATCAGTGCAAGCTATCTGCCGACAGCAGCCGAGGGTGAATATGACCCGGGGCGCTTCGTCCCGGAGTTATCGCGCCGCGCCCGGGGATTCCCGGTCTGGGCGCAATTGCGCGCGCTGGGCCGCCAAGGACTAACCAACATGGTGCGCCACCATTGCGCACTGGCACGACGATTGGCACGACGGCTCGCATCCGAGAGCGACGTCCACATCATCAACGATGTCTGTCTCAATCAGGTCATCGTTAGATTCGGGAGCGGGAGTCTACAAGAGAGTGACGCGCTGACACGCGCAACTGTCGCGCAGCTGCAGACAGACAACATTTGTCTGGTGGGTGGCGCCGATTGGCGGGGCCATTTCGTGTTGCGCCTCTCAATCATCGCCGCGCCGCTCGCGGAGGCGGACATTGATCGCCTGGCCACGGCTATTTTGTCCGCCTGGCGTTCCGTTCGGATGCGCTCCGCGCAGTACTAGATCAGCCAGGGGGTTGGTATTGCTTTACGCCCGTCTGCCAAAGTAGGAATGCGTAAGTGTCGGCTGCCTCCTTGTCCTGTTGAGCGCGAGTTGAGCCAATGCCGTGGCCCGCGTCATAGTCGACACGCAATAAAATCGGCTTGCCCGATTTGCTGGCCGCTTGCAGCCGGGCCGCCATTTTGGCGACGTGAAAGGGCGCCACTCTGGGGTCGGTGACGCCGGTCGTCAGGAGGACGGCAGGGTAGGCCACGCCGTCTCGCACAGCCTGGTAACTGTCGATGCTCTTCAGAGCGCGATATCCCGACTCCTGGGAGATCGCGCCCCATTCAGGCTCCTCACCATAACCGTTCTGCTCGGCGACATATCGCAACGGATTCGACCAGCCAACACCGTCGATAACCGCTGCAAACAGCTCCGGTCTCTCGGTCATGGCGCGACCTACCGTGATACCCCCTGCGGAGCGACCTCCAATGGCGAGTCGGCTCGGGGATGTGTATTTGCGGGCGCACAGTTCCTCGCAAACCGCAATCAGGTCGCGCCAGGTGTTGGGTTTGTTGGCCAGCTGGCCGGACTTGTGCCACTCACGACCGTACTCGCCACCCCCACGTACCGCGGCGTAACCGACTATGAATCCCGCGTCGATGAGTGCCAAAGACCGTCCGGCGAATGCCGGTGTATAGGCCGGGGAGCCATACGAGCCATAGGCACTGATCCAAGCCGGCGTGCTGCCGTCGAGTTTGAGCCCCTTCTTATGGATGAGGGAATACGGAATGCGGGTACCGTCCTTGGCGGTCGCGAACGCGCGCACCGTCTGGTAACTGCTGACGTCGATGTCAGGCTTGGGTGTCAATCCTGTGGGCTTTGCATTGCCTTGTGGATCCGTCGACCAGATGTCAGAGGGCGTGAGCCAGCCCTGAAATGAGAACAGCGCGCCGTTCTCTGACGGTTCGGTCTCGAGCGCGGCAAGTGTGCCGTCAAAAGGCAGCGCAACCTCGTGAACCGGTCCGTCCCAGCTCATCCGGGCCAGGCGGCTGATGCCGCCGTCCATGATCTTGAGATACAAGCCGTCCTTCGCCCGGGCGAGCGATTCCAGCACGCGCTGACCCTGAGGCACCACCTCGCGTGCAGTCTCGAGCGCTGGCGTTTGAGCTGGCGTGCTCAGAATGCGACCGCGGGGCGCCCCTTTGTTCGCCAGGACGTAGAGAGTCTCCGTGTGGATCTCAACATCCGTGACCTCATCTTCGAATCCTGCGACGGGCGTCCACTGCGCCTTGCCGGCCAGTACATCGGCTAGTGGAGCAATGAGCAGCCGTTTTTCCCGTCGCACGTCCGCAAGCGCCAACACGACATGACGTGAGCCAGGATAGGTTTGAACGAAAGGGCCTTGTATCTTCTCGTAGCTGACAGTTGGAGTCAGTCCACGCTTCATAACCACCAGGTCGGTCTTCGGATCGGTCCCGATGCGATGAAAGCGCGCGAGACTATTCAGGTACCGCTCGGGCGTGCCGACCGCACCGGTGAGCTGGTTGTAGAAAAAGCCGCTGCTGTCGTCCAGCCATTGTGGCGAAGCGTTTTCGGTAGACGGGATCTCGTCGGTCAGATTCTGACCGTCGGCAACTCGCATGATGTGCAGTACCGAGTCTTCGCTGCCGTCCTTGGAGAGTCCGTAAACCAGACGCGAGCCATCCGGGGAGGCGCTCCACCAATCCAGTGACAGGTGGCCTGCACCTGCGTGTGAGAGTGCCGTGGGATCGATGAGAGTTCGGGTTTTCCCGTCCTCGCGTACGAAGAGCTTGTAGTTGTCCGCACCCAGCGGTCGCTGCTCAAAAAACAGCTTGCCGCCGGCGCGCTGCACCTCGCGCGTCGCCACCGTATCGCCCGAAAGCTGTTGGATTCGTCGCAGCAGCTCAGCGCGTCCCGGTATTCGTTCCAGCACCGCCCGGGCGTGGTCGTTCTGGCCCTTCAGGAACGGCAGCCAGTCAGCGTCCTTGTCATTTTCCATCCAACGGTAGGGGTCGGTCAGAGTCTCACCGAAGTAGGTGTCCTTCACCGGCTCTACCCGCGCGATGGGGGCGGGTGGAATGTTCCCGGCGGGCTTGGCTTCTGAAGCGGTTGTGTTCCCAGGTGATGCCATGATTTTCTCGCTGACCAGCACGACTGCTCCAGTGCCCAGCAGCACTTCGCGCCGAGTGATGTGTTTCATGATTCCAACTGCTCCTGTCGAGTCCTTCGCCATGCTGCCGGCCCTCGCGAGGCAGCCTATCACGACCACCAACAGTTTCGTGAACACGCATCCGTTCACTGTCATCGGCTACCCCGCCTGCGGTGGTGCCCCTGCCGACTGAATTGACTCTACCTCCCGATTAGCGCACGCATGTGGCAGCGCACCGCGTCCATGTGATGGTAAATTGCCGGCAGGCGCCTCCCATTGCGGTTTCCCCGCGGCTTACCCGGACAAATCATGGCTCAAAAGTTTCTTTCCCCATTGATGCTGGTTTTGCTTTGTTTGCCCGTTCTTTCCCACGCCCGGGGAGCTGGAGGTTACGCGCCCTTGGTTCGCCAAGTTGCGCCGAGCGTCGTGACGGTGCTCGTAGAGGAGAAGCGCGAGGGTGCCGCTCAGCGAGCGGTCGATCGGGCCGCCGCTCGTACCGGCGAACGCGACGGGGTGAACGAGCTCATCCGGCGCTTGCTGGCAGGCCCCGGTGCGAATTCTGAGCACCGCGGCGATGCTGCTCTCGGCTCTGGTTTCATCATACGAGCCGATGGCCTCATCGTTACCAATCGACACGTTGTCGTAGGCGCGCGCTCCATACTCGTAAAGCTCACCACCGGACAGCAGCTTCCTGCCAAGGTGGTTGGAGTTGATGCCGCCACTGATCTTGCTCTGCTGAAGATCAGCGCGAGCCGCCTGCCCGTGCTGCGACTCGGAAGCTCGGCAGACGTATCAGTGGGCGACGAAGTGATTGCCATCGGGAATCCGTTTGGCCTGGGTCAGACTGTGACTTCGGGTATCGTCTCGGCACGGGGTCGTACAATGGAGGACGACCCTTACATCGATTTCCTGCAGACGGATGCGGCAATCAACTTCGGCAATTCCGGGGGGCCGCTGTTAGCGGGTGACGGCACGGTCGTCGGTGTGACATCCGCCATCTTCTCTCCAAGCGGGGGCTCTGTTGGGTTGGGCTTTGCAATTCCGGCGGAGATCGTTTCCTCTGTGGTTGCAGAACTGGAAGCTCACGGCCACGTGCAGCGCGGGTTCTTTGGAATCTCCGCGCAACCCATGACTGCAGCGGTGGCGCGAGCCCTTGGACTCAAGAACCTCACGGGTGCGCTCGTCACGGCAGTCGATCCGCACGGCCCTGCGGCGCAGTCACTTCTGGTTGGGGATGTGCTGCTCAGTGTCGCAGGCAATCAAGTGACATTCGATCGGTTGGGAAGAATCGCCGGGCGTTTGAAGCCAGGCAGCGTCGTGCAGGCAAAAGTCCTGAGGGACAATGCCGATGTCACCTTGGCGCTGCTCATCGGCCAGCTGCCGGATCCGCCTGAAGATCCAACGTTGAGCGGTGAGCAGGATACATGGGTGCCGGGCTTGGAGCTCGGGGTTGCCAAATCAACACCAGACCTCCGCAAGGCCATGAAGGCGGAAGACGAAAGCTCGGGTCTGATTGTGACTCAGTTGCGACCGGCCGGCGGCGGCGCCTTGGCCGGACTTCAGGTCGGCGACCTGTTGACGCATGCCGGAACCAAACATCTGACCGAAGTCGGTGATATCGCCTCCGTGAGCAAGCCCACGCCGAAGCAGCCCCTGCTGCTTCGGGTCATCCGCGCAGGCTCACCCAGCTTCGTCGCCGTCACGGGCGGCGAAGAGAAGTGAAACGCGGCCGCGATAACCTATGTTAATCCGTCAGAACAGCGCCAGGACAATGATGATCAACAAGATCAAACCCAGCCCACCGCTGGGATAGTAGCCCCAGCCTGAGCTGTAGGGCCAGGTTGGGAGGGCGCCGAGCAGAAGTAGCAGCAGAACGACGATGAGAATGGTTCGACTGGACATGGTCATCCCCTGAGCTGATGCGCTCCCTACCGAAACGAACCGTGTGGTCGAGCGTTCCGTAACAATGACGCGATATAGCGGACCCGCCGATACTTTCGTGGTTACGCTGCGCATGGATCCTGCCAGCGCATCCCGCTTGGACACGCTCCGAGAACGGTTTTTTCCGGCCGAGCGCAATTTCCTCAAAGCGCATCTCACTCTTTTTCATACATTCAACCCGCAGCAGTGCGAGCAGCTCCTGACGGACCGAGTCGTACGAGACTGGTCAGCTGTGCGGCTGGAATTTCGGGCGCCAGTGTCAATCGGCCGCGGAGTGGCCATCAATGTGAATTCGGATGAGCTCATTGCGCGACACGCCCGGCTGATTCAATTGATCGGCTCGGAGGAATTGACGCCCCAAGACCGCCGGCGATTGCGTCCGCATGTCACTGTTCAGAATAAAGTAACGCCCAATGTGGCCGCCGCAACGCTGCTCGAAATACAGTCGACCTTCGTGCCGTGGATCGGACAGGGCGTAGGCCTGGATTTGTGGCGTTACCTGGGCGGCCCCTGGGCACCCCACCAGCACATCCCGTTCTCCACGATTAGCTTAGCGGACTCAGCGCTTCCTCCAGCGTTCGAGCCGTCAGAACCCGTTGGGCGACCTCGCTGAGCGCCTGCTCGTGGGCACTGCTCACTCGAGACCTATCTGCATCCGTAAGCGCCCCGAAGCGGGAGTTCAATTGCTCTATCACGATGGAAGCACGGCCTTCAGCATTACCCTCGGCCTTCCCTTTCCCGTAGTACCGCCGCGCGAACTCGCTCTGATATTCATAGTTGAAGCCAAGTGTTTTCATCGTTACCTCGAGTGCCGTCGGTGCAAAGTCCAGGACAGCCGTCAAAATCAAGTCCAAGTATAACCGCGAGATTTCCTCTTCAACACCGACACCTGTACTAGCCACGATAGCTGCAGAAGCAATCTGAGATTTCAGCGCGGCATCCGCGCTCCCCGCGTGGGTGATCATCGACAACACCGCGAGCTCGACATTCTCTTCGGCCTCCTGCAAATCAGTAATGGCCGGCGTGTTGGCAGGGCCTATAACCCAAGGGTTACATCGCGACCCCGGCCCGAGGTCAATCGGTCTTCCCGCCCAGCGAGCTACATCATCCTCCGTGGTAATGACGAGCAGGCAAACCGGGCATCGATGACGCGCGCGAAGATTGGCAACGTAGGCTGGCCATGCGTAAACCTTGTCCGGATCGCGAGCCAACTGCATCTCCACAATGATCCCGAACTCCTTGTGCGAATCTCGCTCCAAAAACAGAACCAGGTCCGCCCGATACTCGGCAGGCTGGAGGTCGCTCAGATCCGAGGATTCGCAGCGGATCGTGTCGTAACCCGGGAGTTCCACATTGAGCTTGCGCAGCAGATCAGCCGCTAAATGGACTCCATTGCGAAACAGGAAGAGGGTCGAGTCATGTTTGAAGGAGGGCATCCACATAGACTAGTCCGGGCCCAGCGCGCGAGACAGCCCGAATAAAGCGTGTAGATGCGAAGAAACAGGCGCGATTACCGTCGCTGATCCTGACCTTCGGAAGTTGAGGGGTGGGGCCATCATCATGGCGCCCACCCTGTCACACGAGGTCAATCCGGCAATCAGCGCGCGAAGGGCAGGAACCCCAGGATCGATCCAACCGGCGAGAAAGTGCTCTGGTCAGAATCATTCGACTGGTCCGCATCGTTGGCAATCGCCACCGGGCCGTTCGCCTTGATCTGGAACGCCTGCTCCAGGGCATTGCTCTGTACGCTGGTCGGAACAACCTGACCCGTCAGGGCCGTACCGCCTGTTACTTCCGTCATCGCGACCGTGTCCAGGTCCTTGCTCAAATTCTCGATCTTCATGTCAGTTCTCCAAAAGTGTGTAAGAAAAGTTGAGTTGGTTGTGTGTCGCTGCTCAGTAGCAGCGCGGGATGCTGACAATCAGCGAGCCGACCGGCAGAACCGTGTCCTGGCTCGAGTAGTTAGACTGCTCGGCATCGTTGCCGATCGCGACCGGAGCGGCGGAGCCAACCGAGAAGCCCTGGCCGAGCTGGTTGCACTGCACGTTGGTGGGGACAACCTGGCCCGTCAGGGCCGTGCCGCCGGTCACTGCCGTCATGGCTGCGGTGTCGAGGTCGTGGCTGAGGTTTTCGATTTTCATGAATGTTCTCCAAAATTGTGTAAGGAAAGTTGAGTTGGTTTAAAAAGTGGTGAGCCGCTGCTCGCGTAAGGGATATTGCGAGCGCCGTGCCAGCCCCCGCCACGGCATCTCAGGCCTCGGATAAGTTATTGAATTAACAATTAAAATGAGCCATCACCGCGGATGAGACGACACGCTGGCAGCCCCGGACTGATGGCACGCTGCCAACACCAGCTCCAGGGCCGTTGGGTCGGAGAAGACATTCCCGCAGCCCATCCCGAATGACTTTAGTCACTCCAGCAATAAAGCGCGTTCCAACCCGGTCTCCCCGGTATTGGCACTGAGGAGTGGCAGGTGGCCGGGACATTTCGGGATCAGATACGTGCGAACGCGCTGGCTCTCATCAGCCTGACGGTCGCTCTATTCAGCGTGAGTCACAGCACCTGGCGCAATGAGAGAACGGAATACAACCGCAACGTGCGCGCCGCGACCTTCCAGCTGCTGGCAAAGTTGGCGGATTTCGAGCGCATCGTGTTTCTGGCGCACTACGATCGCGACCTCGCGAATGGGAATCCCCGCATCGGCTGGACGGATGTAATCGTCATCCACGACCTGGCCAGCGTCGCCCCCGCGCCTCTGGAAACCAAGGCCGCGAAGCTTCGAGATGTCTGGCGGGACAATTGGGAGCAGCTCGGGAGTGATAAAGAGGATTCTGTAGATAGAATCGAAGCGAGCGTCGAAGACCTTCGGCAAGCCACGCTCAGCGCACTTCGTGGCTTGAAATAGAAGACCCGCTGGGGGCGCGGCTCATCTCCCCTTGCCCTGCAGCCTGATCAGCCTCGCAGCCGAAACCTCGTCCGCGGGATAGTGAGTTTCAATCACCAACTCCGACAAGGCGATCTCGGTAGCCGTGCCGAACACAGTCGTGGTTGAGATCAGCGACAACCGACCTTCGCGGGTGTTGAGCTCGAGCGGCACGGCGACTTCGGCATCCATCGCTGCCTCGTGCCCGTATGATGCGCCGTTCCCGCCCAGTTCTGTGAGCTCGCGCAGCAGCGCCGTCAACACTGGATCAGCGGTGGTCTCAACCTGGCGGTGCAGCCGCTCGAGAAGGTGTGAACGGACCTGCGGCAGGTTCGCAATGTGCGGCGCTAGTCCGCCGGGCTGCAGGGTCAGTCGCAGCACATTGATCGGCGCCACCAGCAGCGACGGGTCGCTCACGTCAGCCAACAAAAACTGAACCGCTTCGTTAGCCGTGACCAGGTTCCAATGTCTGTCGACTGCGAGGGCTGGGTAGGGCCCGTGTGCGCGCAGGATGACGTCGATGATACGTCGGGCGCCGCTGAGGGCGGGATCTTCGAATGGCCGCTCTGAATACATTGGAGCAAACCCGGCAGCCACCAACAAGGCATTACGATCACGCAACGGGATGTCGAGCCGGTCGGCAAGGCGCAGCAGCATTTCCCGACTCGGCGCCGCTCGCCCACTTTCAACGAAGCTCAGATGTCGTGTTGAGACCTCTGCGTCCAACGCAAGTTCGAGCTGGGTGCGTCGCCGCCGCTGTCGCCAGGATCGCAACAGGACGCCCACCTGGGTACCGCGGGTTGAATCCATGCCCCAGCCTACGCGCTTGCGCAAGCCCTGCCTATGACTTCCACGTAGCAAGCGCGTTTCCATCAGGCAGACAGGAACTTCAGGAGCATGGAGTTCACCTGCTCACAGTGAGTGACGAATAACCCGTGCGGCGCACCTTCCACAACTTCAAATTGAGCGCCTGGAATCAGGGCTGCCGTGGGTTGGCCGGTCAGTTCAATGGGTGCCGATTTGTCTTGATCGCCGTGGACGATCAACACTGGTGTTCTGACCGTCCGCAGTTCCGCCCGGAAATCAGTTTCCACCAGGGTGCGATTGCAGGACAGGGCCACCTGCAGCGGAATTTGGCTCATCATTTGCGCCAGCCAGCGTTTCATTCCCGGCGAAGTCGTGGGTGTGAAGAAGGCGTCGGTGTTGGCATCGATCCAGTTCGGGAAGTCCTCCCGCCAGGCGTTGCGCATCGACTCGAATATCTTCAAATCCAAGCCATCGGGATTGCCGGCACTGCGGCCGATTCCAGGCGTCGTGGGCGCCAGCAACATAACCCGCTCTATCTTCGAATCCCCGTGGCGCGTGAGATAGCGAATGATCTCACCTGAGCCCATGGAGTGAGCAACCAGGGCGACTTTGTCCGCACCGGTGCTGTCGATGACCGTGGCCAGATCATCGGCCAGCGTGTTGTAGTCGTAGCCCGATCCGGGCACATCGGAGCGGCCATGGCCGCGCCTGTCATACACCACACAGCGTTTGCCGGCACGCGTGAGAGCCGCCGCCTGATAGTCCCACATCTGGCTGTTGAAAGCCCAGCTGTGGACAAACACGACTGTCTTGCCTCGGCCCCACTCCGAGCAGTGTAAAACGACACCGTCCCGTGTCACCACCCGCGACCCGGGCAGCTCCTTTGGCGGTGCGGCCGCCTCGACTGCGCCACCCAGTATCGCGCCGGTTGCGACGCCACCCAACTCCAACATCGCGCGTCTGTTCATGTGTGTTCCTGCCAATGGATGGCCGGACTATCCCTGGCCGCCGGTGCTCAGTCGATTACCTGGCAGGTAAAGTTTTTGATCTACTCAATGGCTCGCTCCAGGATCAGCACAACCCGATCCGAGCTGCCCAGCTGGGTCGCTGAGAGAAGCGCTTGCTTTAACTGCCACCCCTCGCGCCCGTGCTCATTCAGCACCTTGGTAATGTCCGGCATCTGCGGCTTGACGATGCCGAAGGACAAGGGTAGTTCGACAGTCTGATACTCGTATTTCAAGATGGCATGCCTCCAGGATGCGGGGTTAAACGATGCAAGGGCCTCGCAATGGCGGCCCTGATGTCGATCCCATGTTGACTGTCGCATGCTGCGGCGCAGTCCGCCCTATGCGTCGAGCACCTATGGCTTGGGACCCGTTGCGGTGCCTCCGGCCCAAGATGTGTTCAAATTTGGTGCGTTATCCCCCGCGCCCAGGCCCGTTCAACTGCTCCAGCGGCCCTCGAGCGCGAATTTCTCGCTGGCACACCGGTTGCATTATCAGACTCGCCGGGTGACCCCCTCGCTCGGCGCAACCGCCGTCAGTCTCTCACCCTGTGACCCCCTCTCAGTGTGAGAGCTGACGGCGCTGCTACAGCCACCACCAGCTGTCGTCGCAACCCCCTTGCTTGTAAGACCCTGTGGCTTTCTGTATGAAAGTCGCAAATGAACCTCCTTGCGGCCATGCGATACCTCGTAGCACTCGACAAGCACCGGCATTACGCTCGTGCTGCCGAGGCGTGCCACATCACGCAGCCCGCGTTGTCCAACGCGCTGCGCGCTCTCGAAGAAGAATTCGGGGTCGCCATAATCAAGCGGTCGCGCACCTATGGTGGCCTCACTCGCGAAGGAGAGTCAGTGCTCGATACGGCGCAACGCATGTTGCACGAGGTAGAGCGTCTCTCACAGGAACTCGAGAGTACGGCTGAATCCCCTCAGGGCGCGTTGCGGATGGCAGCCGTGCCGACGGCGATGCCGCTTCTCATGATGTTTGCTGCGATGCTGCGCCGTCGCTATCCGCGGTTGGTTCCGACGGTCCTGAGTATGAGCTCGCCGGATATTGAGGCGCAGTTGGAGAATGTGTCCCTGGATTTGGCGTTGGGCTATCTGGAGCGCCTCACCGATAAAGGGGGACGCATGCGCAGCTGGCCCCAGGCGCGTGAGCGCTATTACTTTCTGTCCCGGTACCGCGGCAAGGCCGGCAAGTCCCTGCGCTACGGCTCGCCCATTACCTGGACGGAGGCATCCGCTCAGCCGATGTGCCAGCTCACGCCCGACATGCACAACCGGGCCATTATCGATGCGACTTTGGCCTCAGTTGGGGAGCCTTCCGTCCCGGCCATTGAGACCAATTCCTTGCTGGCGGTCACACTTGCGGTTGCGGTAGGCGGGGTCGGGGCGATCCTCCCGGGTGTGATGGTTGCCGCGGTCCGCGGCAATTCCGAGCTGGAGGCGCGGCCGCTCATCAAGCCCGACATTCGGGTCCCGCTCGGCTTCATTGCTTTGGCGGATGACCGGCCTTCCCGTGCGCTCCAGGCCGCCCTGCACCTCATGACCACTCCGGAGTGGGCCGCGGCCCTGGAAAAGCACTCCGGGTAAGGCGATTTCCAGTCGCGTTATGTGACATTCAAATCTTGAATGAGCACATCGGGGCGACTGATTTGACGTACAGCTGCCGGCGCGGCACAGTCTCGAGCACCCCCTCCCGATGTACCTCGCAACCATAAGGGTTGATCTATTGGCACGTCAGGAGTGGTATGAGCGATCGGGACAAGCCGCCGGTACGCGAGCAGAAGATTGAGTTCTACGAAGGCCCCGCGGGTGGTTGGGGTGCTTTGAAGAGCGTCAAGAACGCTCTCCTCAAACACAACATTCCTATTAAGGGTGCGCGGACGCTGCTGTCCGCCAATCAACCCGACGGCTTTGACTGCCCAGGTT
>Ga0181534_10001043_pt1 | contig 18576 bp, 13 predicted proteins | sample PEATcosm2014_Bin_37_FD_119758 | JGI IMG/M metagenome (GOLD analysis project Ga0181534, IMG submission 119758) | Peatland microbial communities from MTU Mesocosm Facility, Houghton, MI, USA - PEATcosm2014_Bin17_10_metaG | ecosystem: Environmental > Terrestrial > Soil > Wetlands > Peat | place... | reverse complement strand
GCAGGGCGCGGCGCAGGCGGTACATGAGCTACTCCCGAATGAGCTGGCGGATGCGATCCTGATACTCGTTCTCGTCGCCCGGCCGGTAGCCGCGGTGGATGTAGCGGATCTCGCCCTTGCGATCGATGATGACCGAACTCGGCATTTCATCGACGTGATAGGCCTTGCTCACCTGGTTGGCCGGATCGAGCAGCACGGGAAAGCTCACCGGCTTGCGCGCGAGCAGTTCCTTGACGGCCGGGGAATCCTTGTCGACGTTCACGCCGATCAGGGTGAAGCCCGCCGGTTTGTACTTCTTGTACATCTGATCGAGCAGCGGCATCTCCTGCTGGCACGGCCCGCACCACGTGGCCCAAAAATTCACCATGACCACCTGTCCTTTGTACTGGCTCAAGGAGCCATCACCGCCGGTCAGGGCGGTCAGGGTGAAAGCGGGGGCGGGCCCGCCGGCATCGCCGGCAAAGGCGGCGGAAAAGGCGAAGATCGCCGCGAGCGTGCAGCGTTTGAAAGATTTGGCGTCGAGGCTAAGCATGGCTATCTCCTGGCAATCGAGTCGATGCGTTCGTTAGAAAAATGTGGTCAGGCTCAAGGTGGCTTCCACGTTGTTCACGTTCTTGTCGACACCGAACAGTGAGGATTCGAACACGTGGTCCCTGACGTCCACATGCATGGCGAGCCAGTCGGTGATCAACACCCGATAACCCAAACCGAAGTTCAGTGCAAATTGATCCTGGTCGGCGAATTTCACATCGCCCATGCCGAACGTCACGTAAAGCGCCGAATTGAAGGCCCGTCCCCGGCCGAGGAACACCTCGCCGGGCAATACGTTGTAGCCCACGTCCAGGTCGTAATACGTGAAGTGTCTCCCAGAGTTGCTGAGTACCGTAATGTCGGGGAACACGTTCTCGAGACTGCTCTGGCCGGCCTTGGAGCGCGCGAGGAAGCCTTCGAGGAAAAAATCCTCCGTGACGTGATAAGCGGCGCGGGCCCCGTAAACCGGGTTGGTGCCAAAGTCCTCGATGCTGAGCGCGCCAAAATAGGCGCCCACTTCGAAGTCCTTGGCCTTGATCTTCGGCGTCTTCACTTCGCGCCGCGTCACCTGCGGCTCGATGATCGAGGGCTCCGCCTGCGGTTCCTCGACGGCAACCGGCGTCGGCTTCTTGTCGCCCCGATGGAACCAGCTGCAGCCGGACAGCAGAACTGCGACTAGAAGAATACCGCTAAGTCGACTTTCCATTCTTCCAGTTCCTCGTTCACATTGAGATTGTTGAACACCACGTAATGGCGCCAGTCGGCCCGCCACATGAATCGACGGGTGATGAAGCCGCGTGCCCCCAGGGACACGTAGGCCATCTGATTGCTGCTCTCGAGCGGGGCGGGGGGCACCTTGTCCTGGATGTGCTGGTAGGCGGTGCCCAGGCCCGCCGTCGGGGAGAACCACTTCCATTCAGGCACGAAGGTGTGCCGCAATCCGATCGACCCGATCACGCGGTTGTCGAGCGTGCCCATGGCCTGCTGCACCACCGCCTCGATGTCGAGGCTGTCGGTCAGCCCGAAGTCCCCATAGGCGCTGACCAGGTTTTGGCGGTTGTAGACCCCGTAACCGGCGCCGATCTCCCAGCGGTGCGCCGAGAACTCCGGGTACGGCGGTATCGGCGCCGGTTCACCGGAGTCGGTCTTGGTGAGCGACAGGTCGGCGCGCCTCACCCAACCTTCGGTGCCGCGCGGGGCGCGCACCTTGTACCAATCGGTGCGGCTGTACAGGACGGTGAGCGTTTCATCGCGCCCGACCACGTACACCACCGGGTAGCCGCGACCTGGACCGGAGTGCATTTCCAGGTACGGTTGGGAGACCACCAGTTCGAGGAGCGGCTGCGCCGCGTGCGCGAGACCGACATGTAACGCCTGCAGCAACCAGACCAGCGCGAGCAGACGTCTCACAAGTCAGTTCGCTGCCGGCGCGACAAATGGATCGTTGTAGAACTGACCGCCAATGTCCAACCATTCAGAGATCAAGCGCAACTCCCCGAGCGTCAAAAAGCCTGTGTGATCCAGTACCGGATCATGATAACTGCCGTCGAACATCCGCAGGAACGCCGTCGATGCAGCCGCGCTGCCGGCCGCCATCGGCGCCGCCAACATCACGGGCACCTGGACCGGCGGCGGCCCGGGCTGCGTGACGGTCAACGTCGTCAACACGCCCATATTAAGCGTTTGTTCGACGCTAGAGAACAGGACGCTCTCATAAGAGGTGACGACCGTGGTCACGGTGCTCGACGCACCGCCGGTCAAATCGAGCTGTCCGGCGGGCACTTGAATGGCATTCATGGCATTGATCGGAGCGTGACAGGAGGTGCAGACGACGGGCGTCATCACACCATTCACCATCGCGGTGCGCGACGGCAGGTTCCACAGATTTTGAATGTAGAACTGCAGCGGAGAGGCCGCATTGGCGTAGTGGATGGTGATTCGGCACTGTGCCGTCCAGCCCGGAGCCGCGCAGCTCGCATTGGTGGGCGGGGCACCCGGCACCCCCGCGGTGCCGCCATACGTGTACGAAAATGCCGTATCCGCCTGCGGCGTCGTGATGCCGGTGGTCCACAGATTGGCATAGATGACGTCGGTCGCGAGCGTCTGCGAGCAGGGAATGGCGCTGCCATGCACGCAGCTGATGCGGGCCAGCGTTTGCGCCATCGTCTCTCCGGCATTGGCGAACAGCGCCACATTGGTGTTCGGGAACGGCTGACCGGTGGTCGGCGCGCCTGAGTTGACCGGTGTCGTGAGACCGGAGCGGCCATGCGAGGTCGGGTCGGCCGCGTTCACCGTGTGACAGCCGTTGCAGGATTTCGTCTCACCCGGCGTGAGCTGCATCCAGCTCGTGTGCTGCGAGGTGATGCGCCGGGCATTGGCGTCGAGCACGTCGATGGTGAAGGGAACGTTGGCCGGCACCTGAATCTGCACCGAGCCGTCGGGCTGAACCGGCGCGTAGCCGAGGATTTCGCGCATGCCCATGCCGGCGGGGCCGAAGTCCGTCTGGCTGAGCTTGCGCACGGTCTTGTCGGGGATCTCGACCGCCTTTTCGATGCGGATGAAGCGGGCGGGACGCGTATAGAAGGTGGGCTGAGTCGGGTCGGCCTGGGTGGCAATGCTCGGCTTCGCCGTGTCGATGCCGTCGAAATCGTAAACGCTGCTGATGTCGAGAATGCCGACCTGGTTGGTGACCAGCGTCTGTTGCGCCGCCGAGACCGGCGTGAAGTCCGGAATGTAGGCCGGCGCCGGTTTGCGCGCCTGCAAAATCATCGGTTCGACGACCACCGTGCCCGGATCGGCGCTGAGCAGCGGCGCGAGCGTGCCGGCATCGAAGTCGTAGATCCACAGCGTGTACTGGGGCGGGGCCAGGGTGACATTGGGGCCGGTCGTGTTGGCGGTGGTGCACACCTGCGTGGCGCCGCTGGTGTCGAGCACCAGGCACGGCGACCAGCTCACCAGCATGCGATTCGTGCCGTCGTAGAGCGGATAGGCCGAGGCGAATCGCCCGCCCGCGGACGGCAGGTTCGCATCGGTGGTCACGCCGACGGTGGTCGCTTCGGTCTGTCCGGGAGTCGTCGGCGCCGCGCCGGGCGAGCTCGCCTGCTTGATCTCGACGTAGTTGTTGGCATCGATGAGCAGCAGATCGCCGCCGAGCTGGGTGCCGAGGAACGGCCGCGCGATCGTGACCAGTTTGCCGTCCGCGCGCTGCCGCGCGTTCAGGAACTGGATCGGATTCACGTTGGTGCCCGCGATGTTCGCGCCGGTCAAGTGGCTGTTGGCGCCGTACAAGAGTTCCAAGCCCGAGCCGTCCGGGTTGGCGCGGTACAGGCTGATCTGGTCGGTGCCGTTGGCCACCTCCCAGCGTGAAAAGACGATCTGGCCGTTGCTCAACACCGAAGGGGCGAAATCGTGATTGGTGTTGAAACTGATCTGATGCATGCCGGTGCCGTCGGCATTCATGACGTGCAGCAGGAAGATGAATTGCTGCCGATCGTCGGTCACGGCCTGGTATTGGGGGCGACCCTCGTTGAGCAGAATCGACTGGGTCGCGAGCTGGCGCGTGGAGGCAAACACGATGCGGCCATCCGGCAAATAGTGGGCGCCGACATCGTGGCCACTGGTGATGTCATCGGTGGTGAGCTGCGTGACCGACTTGGCGACGGCATCGTATTGATAGATCTTCCAGTGCGGCTGCTTCGGATCCGCATTCTTGCGCTTCGGATCGAGCGGCAGACGCAGCGAGAACACCACCTTCGAGCCGTCGGGCGAAACGTCGAGGTCGCGCACCGCGCCCATGCCGGTGGTGATCGACTTGGTCACGTTGGTTTCGATGCCCGCGGCGTTCGCCGAGTCGCGGATGTACAGATCCGAGCCGGTGATCGAGGTGATCAGGTCGCGCACGTCGATATCGGCGGGCGTCGCCGCGGTATTGCCCGTGGCCGGCGTCGTCAGGATGGGCTCTTTGATGTAGGCGAGCGGGTAATTGGTGATGCCGGGGGTCAGGCTCTGGCCGCCGGCAAGTCCCGGCGCATGCCCGCTCGAGGCGGCCTGGCAGCCGAGCAGCAGAAGTACGGGCAGCGCGAGCGCCGCCATTTTGAGCAAAGCGTGATGGGATTCACGAGGCCGATCAGTATTCATGTTCGCGTACCTGCTTTCGATTCAACGGCCATATTGCCCGTGTGCAACGGTTCATTGAACTTAATTGGTCTCATAACAGCATCTTCGTTCGATGCGCATCTGCAATCTGTTAACGCACTCACAGAAGAACTTGCCGACATCCGTTTCTCTGTGCACCCACGGAGATTCAGTCTCGCAAATCGGGCCTCAGGATATAGGTGCGTAGTTGGCGGTCGTACTGTCGCGAAACACCGACGTCGTTCGAATGAGACATTACTGGCAGCCATTTCGCCCGGTTATATTGCCGCCACGTCGAAAACCACAACTCACGCGAGTGGATGTGAACATGAAGTACGGGATGGAAAAATCAATGAGGCACCTTGTCAGCCGCGCGGCGCTGCCGCGTCTCGTAACACATGCACTTCGCGCCACGGCGTGCGTCGGCGCGATCGCGCTCCTGAGCGCGACCGCAGGGGCGCAGGCGCCCTCGGCGGATCAGGCGACGCGGATGTACAACCGCATCGCCGGGACGCCGCCGCCGTCCACCACGATTCTGCAATCGATGACGAGCGCGCCGGACCCGATCACCGCGGCGCTCATCGCGACCCAGGATCCGAACTTCTACAACAACACGGTGCGCAACATGGCGGCGCCGTGGACCAACCGCGACCAGTCGGTGTTCGTGCCGCTGAATGACTACACCGCGACGGTGGTCGGCATGGTGCGCGACAACGTGCCGTTCAACACGCTGCTGAGCGCGGATCTCATCTATATCGGTGACGGGACGTCGGGCGAGCCCGCTTACTCGCCGAATGGCAACGACATGTATATTGCGCTCGACACCGCCAATGTCGATCTGAAGGCGCACCTCAAGCAGAGCACCCAGTCGGCCCTCACCGGCATTCCGGCGGCGGCGACGGCGGGCATCATCACCACCCGCGGAGCGGCGAGCGCCTTCTTCGTCAACGGCACGAACCGCGCCATGTTCCGCTTCACCATGCTGAACCACCTGTGCAACGATTTGTCCTCGGTCATGGACATCACCCGCCCACCCGACCGGATCCGCCAGGACGTGACCCGCAGCCCGGGCGGCGTGAGCACGTTGTTCCTCACCAACTGCATCGGCTGCCACAGCGGCATGGATCCGATGGACCAGGCCTTTGCGTTCTACAACTTCTCCTATCCCGCGAGCGAGGTGGGCGCGACCGCCTGGCCGATCGGGCAGATTGTCTACACGGCCGGCCAGGTGCAGCCGAAGTACCACATCAACAACACCAATTTCCCGCAGGGTTACTCGACCATGGATGACGCCTGGGAGAACCGCTGGCGCGCCGGACCGAACGAGATCCTGGGATGGAGCGCAGCCCTCCCGGGCAACGGCAACGGTGCCAAATCCCTCGGGGTGGAACTGGCGAGCAGCCAGGCCTTCGCGAGCTGCCAGGTGACGCGCGTGTTCAAGACCGTGTGTTTCCGTGCGCCGAGCAGCGGCGCGGATGCCACGCAGATCGCCTCGATGATCGCCTCCTTCCAAGCGCACAACTACTCGTTGCGGCAGGTCTTCGCTGAAGGCGCCGCTTACTGCATGGGGAATTGAGCATGAAAGCTACACGACTAATCGCTCTGCTCACTCTTGCGGCCTCGCTGGCCTTGAGCGCCTGCGGCGGCAGCGGTGCGCCCACGACGCAAATTCCGGCCGCCGCGCCCACCAGCACGGTGAACGCCTATACCGGACCGGCGCCGGCGACCGCGGACGTCCAGGCCTTCGAGGTCAATTTCTGGAACAACGTGCGCGTGCAAAATCGTTGCGGCCAGTGCCACAACGCCACGACGCCCGCGCAGATGCCGAATTTCGCGCGCAGCGACGATGTGAATCTTGCTTATGCGCAGGCCAATACGGTGGTGAACCTGGCGCAGCCCTCGGCCTCGCTGATCGTCGCCAAGGTGAGCGGCGGGCATAACTGCTGGCTCGCGGACAACAACGCCTGCGGCACCATCCTGACCACGTGGATCAGCAACTGGGCGGGCGCCACCGGCGCAGCCTCCGCCACCCAGGTTCAGCTGACCGCTCCCGTCGATCAGACGGTCGGGCAGAGCCTGAACTTCCCGGCTTCGTACATGGACTATGAGAACACCGTCTATACGCTCACCAGCCAGTACTGCTCGCGCTGCCATTCGCCCAACGCGTCGGCCCCGCAATCGCCGTTCTTCGCCGCTCCGGTGTCGCAAATCACCGCGGCTTATCAGGCGGCGATCCCGAAGATCGACTTCTCCGGCTGCACGCCGTTCAACGCGACCACCTGCGGGACCAACTCGCGCTTCTATCAGCGCCTGCTGACCGACAACCACAATTGCTGGAGCGATTGCGCCACCGATGCGGCCTTGATGCTGGCGCAGATCCAGGCATTCGCCCAAATGCTGACGCCCACCAACATCGACCCGACCCTGGTCATCAGCAAGGCGCTCACCCTCGCCCAAGGCACCGTGGCGAGCGGCGCGAGCCGCTACGATGCGGACACGATCGCGAAATATGAATTCCAGACCGGGTCCGGCTACGTCGCCTACGACACCAGCGGCGTCGATCCGTCGGCCGATCTCACCATCACCGGCAACGTGACCTGGGCCGGCGGCTGGGGCATCAACGTGGGCGCGGGCGGCAAGGCCCAGGCGACCACCTCGTCGAGCTCGAAGATCTACAGCCTGATCCAGGCGACCGGTGAGTTCTCGGTCGAGGCCTGGGTGGCCCCGGCGCTGGTCGCAGTCGACAAGTCCTATATGGTCAGCTACTCGGGCGGCGATACCACACGCAACTTCACGCTCGGCCAGACCAATCAGAATTACGACTTCATGATGCGCAGCTCCAATTCGGACCTCAACGGCATGATGCAGCTGGCGACCCCGACGGCCGCGCTCGATCTGCAGGCCTCGCTGCAGCACGTGGTGCTCACCTACGATCCGGTGAACGGGCGCCAGATCTACGTCAACGGCGTCAGCACCGGCGTCGCCGACCCGCAGAAGGGCGGCACGATCTCGAACTGGGACAATACCTTCGCGCTGGTGCTTGGCAATGAGGTGTCGGGCGACCGCTCGTGGCAGGGCCTCATCAAGTTCGTCGCGATCCACAGCCGGGCGCTGACGGCCACGCAGATCATGCAGAACTACAACGCGGGCGTCGGCGAGCGCTACTACATGCTGTTCAACGTGTCCGCGCCCACCGGCGTGTCGCAGGCCTATGTGATGTTCACGGTGAGCCAGTACGACAGCTACGGGTACCTGTTCTATCAGCCCACGTTCATCTCGCTCGATCCGACCGCGAAACCGAACAACGTGGTCATCAAGGGCATGCGCATCGGCATCAACGGCGGTATTCCGCAGGTGGGTCAGGCGTACATACCGCTCAATACCACGGTGACCACGGCCAATTACACCGCGCAGGGACAGCTGCTCTCGAGCGTCGGCACGGTCATCGGTCTCGAGAACGGTCCGCTCACGGATCAGTTCTTCCTGCAGTTCGACCAGCTCGGCAGCCAGAGCAACGTGATCGTCGAGCCGACGCCGACCACGCCGCCGCTGCCCTTGGGCCCGGTGGCGGCCGACGTGGGGGTGCGCACCTTCGCGCAGATCAATTCGACGCTGTCGGCGCTCACCGGGGTACCGACCACGAATTCGGCGGTGAGCACCACGTACCTGGCCGTGCAGCAGCAGCTGCCGCCGTCGCCGACGCTCGAGGGCTTCTCGGCCGCGAACCAGGTGGGCATCGCGCAGCTGGCGGTGCAGTACTGCAACGTGATGATCAACACGCCCCCGAGCGGCTCGCCGCTTGCCGGTGTGACGTTGAGTGCGTCGCAGTTCTCGACCCAGGGCGGTATCGATGCGGTGACCGGTCCGCTGGCGGCGCGGGTCCTCGGCAGCGGCCTCGCCAGCCAGCCGGCGGCCTCCGCCCTGACCGGCGCTTCGGGCGAACTCGACAAATTGATCGGGGTGCTGTGCGGTTCGACGCCATGCAACGGCAACCTGAGCCGCGTCCAGGCGGTGACGGTTGCGGCCTGCGCGACCGCCTTCGGCGGCGCCGAAATGTTGATCAACTAAGCAGCAGACGAATCGAAGAGGTCTATGACATGAGCAAGAAACCCAAGGCACTCGGAATTCATGAGCCGCTTCGCCTCCAGGAGCACTCCCGGCCGCGCACGCGCCGCGAGTTCGTCGCGCAAAGCTTCATGACCGGTGCCGCCACGGTGATCGGGCCCTCGATGCTCGGCATGCTCGCCGGGACGCGCGGCGCGCATGCCGCGCTCGCACCGGACATCCAGGCGATGATCAATCCGTGCGGCATCACCACCGGTGCCGGTCTCATTCCCTTCATCTGCTTCGACCTCGCGGGCGGGGGCAACATCGCGGGCTCCAACGTGCTGGTGGGCGGTCCGAAGGGTCAGCTCGACTTTCTCTCGGTGGCCGGCTACAGCAAGCTGGGGCTCCCGGGAACCATGGTGCCGAACCCGAGCACCACGGGTAACTTCATCGATTCGAGCTTCGGTCTGCGCTATCACTCGGACAGTGCCCATCTGCGCGGCATGAAGCTGCGCGCGAGCGCCAAGGCCATGGCCGGCACCAATGGCACGATCATCCCGGCGCTTTCGCAGAACGACACCAACACCAACCCGCACAACCCGATGTATGGCATCTATCAGTACGGAGCGCGCGGAGGTCTTCTGAACCTGATCGGGTCGGACAGTTCGGTGTCCGGCGGCAATTCGATGTCGCCGCCGACCATGATCATCGCGAGCGCGATGCCGACCAAGGTGTCGAGTTCGGCCGATACAACCGGCCTCGTCAGCACCGGCCAGCTCAGCCAGCTGCTGCCCGCGGCCGACGTGACCAACGTGCTCGAATCGATGAAGCGCGTGAGCGATGCGAAGTACGCCCAGGTGCAGGCGTATTCCGATCCGACGCTGAACGCCGCGGCATTGGGCGCCAACGGCATCCAGGCCTGCGGCTACACCAAGTCGGCTTACATCGTCGATCGTTACAACAGCCCGTCGGCGGTGAATCCCGACGTCGACCCGAACATCGTCGGACCGAGCGGCATCTTCACGACGGCGGAATACCAGGCGAACTCGGATTACCAGAAGACCGCCGCCGTGATGAAACTCGTGATCGACGGCAATGCGGCGGCCGGCACCATCGAAATGGGCGGTTTCGATTATCACACCGGCGACCGCTCCACCGGCGAGGCGCGCGATTTGAACCTCGGCAACTGCATCGGCGCCTGCCTCGAATACGCCGCCCGAGTCGGCAAACCACTCATGATCTACGTGTTCAGCGACGGCTCGCTCGCGAGCAACGGCATGATCGACAGTTCGGTCGGCGGCCGCGGCAAGGGCGTGTGGACCGCGGACAATCAGAACGTCGCCGCGACGTATTTCCTGGTCTACAGCCCGAACGGCAAACCGGTCCCGGCGCAGGCGAATCCGGAATTGAGCCTGCAGCTCGGCTACTTCAACCCCGACGGTTCGCAAAACACCACCGGCAGCCCGGCCGGCAACAACGTGCCGAACCTGGTGCAGATGGTGGTGCTCAACTACATGGCCCTGCACAGCGCCAACGCGATCGCGAATTTCCCGACATTGTGGCCGGCGCCGAATCTCAACAACACGCTCGGGACCGGCACCGCGCTCGAACCGCTCATCGCGTTCAACCCCATCGTCAACGGCAAGATCGGGGGCTGAAGAACTTGAGGAGGGTCCGGCCGCACGGCCGGACCCGCTCAATCGCGCCTCGGATGTCTCCATCCAGAGACAGCGTCTTGTCGCCGTTGCATCCCATGATGAACACGCGCCGCTCTGGCGCGGGCCGTTGCAGACAATTTCCGTGAATGTGCGCCATGTCATACAGAATTCTCGCGAAGCGGTGGCGCGGCGCGTTGACACTGCGGCTCGCAATATGCGATTTTGCATAAGATCTGATCAGGGCAAACTCGGCGAAAGACGAGGGCGCAAAGCTTCCGGTCTACGGGGTGTTCCTAGGACAGCGGGGTTACCAGCGTGATTGATGTGTTGCTGCGCCTCGGCGCCGGCTCAAATTCGGGCAGTTTCGATTCGTTGCGGTGAGGCACCGCCGCGGCATGCGTGGAGTATTGCTCGCAAGTCTCGCCCTGGGCTTGTCATGGGCCGCGTCGAGTCCAGCCGCCGCACCGACCCTGGTCGGCAAGGAGGCGCCGGACTTCGTGCTCAAATCCCTGGACGGAGCCAACCTGCGGTTGTCCGAATTTCGCGGCCAGGTGGTGTTGGTGAACTTCTGGGCGCGCTGGGCCGGCGACACGCGGCAGGAGATGCCCGCGCTCAATCGAATCCACACGACCTACGAGCGCGCGGGTTTGGTGGTGCTCGGCGTGTCGATCGACGAGGACCTGGAGCGGGCGCGTGAGTTCGCCGTGTCGATGAAGGTGTCGTACCCGCTGATGTTCGACAGCGGTTCGGACATCGGGCGCGATTATCTGCTGCAAAAAATGCCGATGACGATTTTGGTGGATCGTTCCGGCGTGGTGCGTTATTCCCACGTCGGCTACAAGCGCGGTGACGATCGCCTGTTTCTCGATCAAATCCGCGAACTACTGCGCGAGTAACCGATAGGTCAGCTATGAATTTCAAGTCCCGAGTCGTCTCGATCATGCTAGCCGGCACGCTTTGCGCGTGGAGCGCGGCGGTCCTCGCGCAAGCGCCTGCCGCGGGCGCCGGGCCCAATGGCGCGACCCCGCCGGCCGCTGGCGCACCGGCAACGGCAGCGGCGCCCGCCGCCGCCCCGGACGCCCCCGCCGCGGCCCCGACCGCCGAAACCCCACCGGCCGATTTCAAGACCCTCGATCAAGAAGTGCAGGGCATGAAAAAGGACGTGATCGACCTCAACAAGGATCTGTTCGTACTAGAGGAGGAACTGCTGTTTCCCGCCAACACCCAGGTGGCGGTGTATGTCTCGATGGACGTCGGCGCCTTCTTTGCCCTGGATTCGGTCACCGTCAAGATCGACAACAAGCAGGTGAAGAACTACCTGTACACCGCGCGCGAGGCCGACGCGCTGCTCAAGGGCGGCGTGCAGCAGATCTATCTCGGCAACCTGAAGGTGGGCAAGCATGAACTCGTGGCCTTCTTCACCGGCAAAGGACCGGTGGAGCGCGATTACCGGCGCGGGGCGACGGTCACCTTCGACAAGGGCGTCGGCGCCAAGTACCTCGAATTGAAGATCACCGACAAAGTGGCGAAGCATCAACCAGAGTTCACGATCAAAGACTGGGAATGATGACGCGTGTACCGGTGCAGCGCATGAGTATCAAGCTGCGGCCGATGCTGCCCGGCGGATTGCTGCTGGCTCTCGCCCTGGCGCTGCCGTTCTCACCGGCTGCGGCGAAGAACATCAAGCCGGATCCGAATGGCCTGCCGCCCCACGAAGTGCGCGACCTGCACTACGGCGACGTGCTGTTCTATTTCTACCAGGACGATTACTTCGACTCGATCACGCGCCTGCTCGCCGCGCAGCAGCTTGACCGGCTCCCGCACACCCAGGGCGAGGCGGAGCTGCTGCTCGGCGGGCTGTATCTGTCCTTGGGCGAGCACGTCGAGGCCGGCCGGATCTTCGAGGCCCTGCTCGCCGGCAAGACCTCCGAGGCGGTGCGCAACAAGGCGTGGTTCTATCTGGGCAAGGTCTGGTATCAGCGCGGATATCTGGAGGAATCCGAGCGCGCGCTGCGCCACGTGTCCGACAAGATTCAGCCGCGCATCAGTGCGGAGCGCTACATGCTGCTTGCGCAGCTGATGTTGCGCGAGGGCCGCTACGACGATGCCATCGCCGCGCTCGCCAGCTGGCACGGGGCGCCGGATTGGACCGCCTACGCGCAGTTCAACCTGGGCGTCGCCCTGGTCCGCCAGGGACGCCTGCCCGAGGCCATCACCCATTTGGATCGCGTCGGCCGGATGGAGACCGCCAACGAGGAATTGCTGTCGCTGCGCGACAAGGCGAATCTCGCCCTGGGGTTTGCGCTGCTGCAGGCCAAGCGCCCCGGCGAAGCCCGGCCGATCCTCGAGCGGGTGCGCCTGGAGGGCCCCTACTCGAGCAAGGCGCTGCTCGGCGTCGGTTGGGCCGACTCTTCGCTCGGTGAATTCAAGCGTGCGCTCGTGCCCTGGCTCGCCCTGCGCAAGCGCAACCTGCTCGACTCCGCCGTTCAGGAATCCTATTTGACCGTGCCGTACGCCTACAACCAGCTCGGCGCCAGCGGCCAGGCCGCGGAGTACTACAATTCGGCCATCGAATCCTTCGATGCCGAGCTCCAGCGCATCGACGCCTCGATCGAGGAGATCCGCAGCGGTAATCTGCTCGACCGGCTCTTGAACGACGACAAGAAGGACACGCTCACCTGGTACTGGCAGCTCAAGACGCTGCCGAACGCCCCCGAATCGCGCTACCTCTACCAGCTGCTCGCCACCAATGAATTCCAGGAGGGCTTGAAGAACTATCGCGAGCTCACGTTCATGAACCGCAACATCGACAGCTGGCGCGAAAACGTCGCGGCGTACGACAACATGCTCGACACGCGCCAGGAAGCCTACAACGAGCGCGTGCCGAAGGCCGACGCGGTGATGGCGGCAACCGACCTCGATGCGCTCACCCAGAGGCGCGTGGATTTCGAGTCGCGCATCAATGAAATCGAAAAATCGAACGACGTGGCCGCGCTCGGCACGCCGGACGAGCAGCGCACGTGGAGACGGCTCAAGCGCATCGAGGATTTCCTGGCGCAGCATCCCGATGATCCGGACCTTGCCGAAATGCGCGACAAGACGCGCCTGATGAAGGGCGTCATGTACTGGCGGCTGTCGGAGAGCTTCAAGGCGCGGCTGTGGAACGAACGGCGCTCGGTGAAGGAGCTCGAGGGCTCGCTCATCGAAACCCAAAAGCGCGCGGTGCTGGTCCAGCAGGCACGCGCCGGCGTGCCGACCAACACCGGCGTGTTCGCCTCGCGGGTGCAGGCGGTCCGCGCGCGCATGGATGAACTGCAGCAGCGCCTTGCCGCGCTCACCGAACAGCAGAACCGATTCCTGCAGGCGCTCGCCATCGATGAGCTGCGCAACCAGAAGCAGCGCATCGAGACCTATCAGGTCCAGGCGCGCTTCGAGCTGGCCGCGATCTACGACAAGGCGCAGGACAAGGCCTCCTCCAAGCCGAAGGCGCAGCCGTGAGCGGCGCGCACTTCATGCACCGGCGTCCCTGCAACGCGCTGCTGCGCGCCGCCGCGGTGCTCGCCTGCGGTGCCGCGCTCGCAGGCTCCGCCTTCGCCGCGCCCAAGCCGCCGGCCACGATCAAGGATCTCGAGGGACAACAGATCGACATCAGCAACGCCCCGCCGCAGGGCGTGGACGACGTCAAGACCATGGACAGCTACCGCCGCTTCCTCGACCTGAATGCGGGGGATGCCGCCCTGCGCGAGGAGGCGCTGCGGCGCCTGGCGGACCTCAATCTGGAGAGCTCCGAGTCGGAGCGCATCGAGCGGGAACTGGCCACCAACGAGGGGCTGCGCGCCACCGAGGCCATTCACCTGTACACGGCGCTGCTCAAGGCGTATCCGAAGTACGAGCGCAACGATTCGGTGCTCTATCAACTCGCCCGCGCCTATGAGCTCAATGCCCAGCCCGACAAGGCTCTGGCGGCCCTGGACCGCCTGGTGGCGAATTATCCGAACAGCCACTACATCGATGAGGCGCAGTTTCGCCGCGGCGAGATCCTATTCTCCACCAAGGCCTACGTTCCCGCGCAGGCGGCCTACGAAGCGGTGATCAAATTCGGCCCCGCCTCGCAGTTCTACAATCAGAGTCTCTACAAGCACGGCTGGTCGCTGTTCAAGCAGGGCGAGAACGACCGCAGCCTCGAGTCCTTTGCCGGCGTGCTCGACTCGGTGCTGGTGTCCAAGAAGGATCCCAAAGCGCTCATCGAAATCGATTCACTGAGCCGTGCCAACCGTGAATTGGTCGAGGACACGTTTCGCGTGATGTCGATCACCTTCTCCTATGCGGATGGCCCGAAGACCATTGATGAGTTCGTGAAGCACCGCAAACCACGGCCGTACTACTACCTGCTCTACGCACGCCTGGGCGACCTGTACATCGAAAAGGAGCGTTACACCGACGCCGCCGACAGCTACCGCGCATTCGTCACGCAGGATCGCAACAACGAGAAGGCGCCGCTGCTCGAGATGCAGGCCATCGAGGCGTACTCGAAGGGCGGCTTCCCGCAGCTCGTGCTGCAGGGGAAGAAGGAGTTCGTCGAGAACTACAGCTACGGCACGCCGTATTGGCAGGGCCGTACGCCGCAGGGCGAGCCCAAGGTGGTGGCCGAGCTCAAGATCAATCTCAAGGACGTGGCCCAGTACTATCACGCCCAGGCGCAGCGCACCAAGGACGTGACCGACTACGAGGAGGCGGCCAAGTGGTATCGCAGCTACCTCACCTCCTTCCCCGACGATCCGGATTCGGCGGTCACCGATTTCCTGCTGGCCGACACCCTGTTCGAAAGCAAACAGTATCTCGATGCCGGGCAGGAATACGAGAACACCGCCTACGGCTACGGCAGCCACGAGAAGGCCGCGGCGGCGGGCTATGCCGCCGTGGTCGCGTACGGCAAGGCCGAGGAGACGGTCTCGGGCGACACCAAGGCCAAGGTGCACGCGCGCGGGATCGACAGCTCGCTCAAGTTCGCCCAAACCTTCCCGCTGCATCCGGAGAGCGCGCAGGTGTTGACGCGCGCGGCCACGGAACTGTACGCCGCGAAGGACTATGCACGCGCCACCCTGGCCGCGCAGACGCTGCTCGCCCGTCAGCCGCCGGTCGATGCCGCCAAGCAGCGCATTGCCTGGACCGTGATCGCCAACTCGAACTTTGAACAGGGCAACTTCGACAAGGCCGAGACCGCCTACGGCAGTGCACAGGCCTTGATGCCGGCCAACGATCCGGAGCGGGCGGTGATCGTCGAGCGGCTGGCCGCCTCGATCTACAAGCAGGGTGAGCAGAAAAACAAGGCCGGCGACAGCGCCGCGGCGGTCGAGGATTTCCTGCGCGTGTCGCAGATGGCGCCGACGTCCAAGGTGCGCGCCAATGCGGATTTCGACGCGGCCGCGCTGCTTATCAATCAGAAGCAGTGGGACCGGGCCATCGTCGTGCTCGAAGGCTTCCGCCACAATTTTCCGCAAAGCCCGCTGCAGCCCGATGTCACGCGCAAGCTCGCGGTGGCCTATACCGAATCGAATCAGCCCGGTCAGGCGGCGGTCGAGTTCGAGCGGATCGCGCAGTCTCCGACCGAGACCCCGGAAGTGCAGCGCGAGGCGACCCTGCAGGCCGCGGAGTTGTACGACAAGGCCGGCAACACGGCGAAATCGCGCGCCATGCTCGAGGCCTTCGTCAAGCATTTCCCGCAGCCGCTGAATCCGGCGATGGAAGCACGCAACAAGTTGAGCGCGATCGCGGCCAAGGCCGGCGATCCCAACGGCCGCGATTACTGGCTGAAGGAAATGATCAACGCCGATCGCGCGGCGGGTGCGGCACGCACCGATCGCAGCCGGGCGCTGGCAGCCCGGGCGACGCTCACCCTGGCGGCGCCGGAACGCGAGGAGTTCATGCGCATCAAGCTGGTCGCGCCGCTCAAGAAATCGCTGGCGGAGAAGCGCAAGGCGATGGAGGCGGCGCTCAAGGCCTACACACAGGCGGCCGATTATCAGGTCTCCGAGGTGACGACCGCGGCGACGTTCGAAAGCGCGGAGCTCTACCGTCAGCTCGGCAAGGATCTGATGAGTTCGGAACGCCCGAAGAATCTATCCAAGGAGGAGATCGAGCAATACGACGTGCTGCTCGAGGAGCAGGCCTTCCCGTTCGAGGAGAAGGCGATCAAATTGCATGAAGTGAACACCGCGCGCACCAAGGACGGCACCTACGATGAGTGGGTGCAGAAGAGCTTTGCAGCGCTCGCACAATTGAATCCAGGCCGCTACGGCAAGGTGGAACTCGGTGAGCAACAAGTCGAATCGATTCGTTAGCCTCGCCGCGCTCGCCTTGCTGGCCGGTTGCCACAGCGCGCCGCCGCGCCCGGCCGCTCCGCGCGCCGCTGCACCTGCGCCTGCCGCCCCGAGCGCCGAGGCGGCGGCCCCCGGGGGCGCGGGCAGCACCGCGAGCGCGGCCGCCGCGACGGGCGCCTCCGCCGCGCCGCGCACCGCCGGCGCAGCGCCTGGGCCGGCCGCACCTCAGCCGGCCGCACCGGTTCCCGAACGAGCGATGCAGCAATACACCGAGGCGCTCAATTTGATGAAGTCGGGGCGCAACAGCGATGCCGAGCTGGAGTTGAAGCAATTGTCGCTCGCCTATCCGCAGTATTCGGGCCCCGAGGTGAACCTGGGACTTTTGTACCTGCGCCAATCGCGCTACACCGAGGCGGAAGCGGCGTTCCAACGAGCGGTCGAACGCAATCCGGACAATGCCGTCGCCAATGATGAACTCGGCATCGCCGAGCGCAAGCTCGGTAAATTTGCACAAGCCGAGGCGGCGTATCAGCATACGATTGCGATTGAACCGAATTACGCCCCGGCCTATCTGAACCTGGGTGTGCTGTACGATTTGTACCTGGATGAGCCACAAAAGGCGCTCGAACAGTTCGAGCATTACCTCACGCTCGCCGGCGAGAACAAGCAAGTGTCCGGCTGGGTGATCGAACTGCGTAAAAGGGTCGGCGCCCCGGCGGCGCCGGCCGTCAAGAAGGAACCCGCATGAACGCAGCCGCTAAGGCTCTGGTCGGCATGATCTGCTTCTCGGTGCTGGCGGTTGGCGCCGCGCCCCGCGTGGCCGTGGCACAGACCGGCGCGACGACCCCCGGCGCGACGACCCCCGGCGCGACGACCCCCGGCGCAGCGGCGACCGCGAACTCCAAGGGCGCCCAGGCCGAGGCCGGCGAGCCGCGCGCGGACACCTCGGCGGGCCCCTCTCCCGGGACCGAAGCCCCGGCGCAGTCCGCGCCGACTGCGGCCGCCGCGCCCGGCGCGGCCGCACCCCGGACTGCCCGCCCGCCTGTCGCGGGCGGCCGGGCGGCCCCCGGCACTCCGGGCGTGGCTGCCGCCAAATCGCCCGCCGCCGACCGGCTGGATCTGGGCACCGCGACCGTCACCGGCGACCGCGAACAGCCGAAGGTCATGTACATCGTGCCGTGGAAGAAGTCGGACATCGGCGACCTGTCGGGCAAGCCCATGAACAGCCTCCTGGATGAGGCCCTGGCGCCGGTCGACCGGGACGAATTCAAGCGCGAAGTCATCTATTACCAGGCCGTCAAAGCGGATGCGTCTCAAAATGGTGCATCCGGGCCTCCGGCGAAGCAGGGTGAGAAGTAAGTCATAGCCGATTTTACGGAATCTGGTTGAATCTACGGGTTAGAGCGGGTCGGAATTTTTTAGGAGCATTTCATGAGTTCAATCATCAATTTCTTCAAGGACGGCGGGGTGTTCCTGTATCCGCTCGCCTTGATCTTCGTGGTCGGCGTGTCGATTGCCATCGAGCGGTACGTGTACCTGACCCGCGAAACCTTTCGCAACCGCACGCTGTGGGACAACCTCGTCCCGGCGCTGAGTTCGGGCAACTTCAAGCAGGTGGTCACGCTCACGCAAAATTCCAAGGCGTCGATCGCGACCATCCTGAATTACGGGGTGGCCCGTGTGGCGAGCGCACGGCGCCGCGATGACATCGAAAAGGCCATGGACGAGAGCCTGCTCGAGGTCATTCCGCGCATCGAGAAGCGCACGCATTATCTGTCATCGCTCGCCAACGTCGGCCTGCTCATCGGCCTGCTCGGCACCATCACCGGCCTCATCGGCGCGTTCAGCGCGGTCGCGACGGCGAACCCCGCGGAGAAAGCCAGCCT
>Ga0181534_10001042_pt1 | contig 18577 bp, 14 predicted proteins | sample PEATcosm2014_Bin_37_FD_119758 | JGI IMG/M metagenome (GOLD analysis project Ga0181534, IMG submission 119758) | Peatland microbial communities from MTU Mesocosm Facility, Houghton, MI, USA - PEATcosm2014_Bin17_10_metaG | ecosystem: Environmental > Terrestrial > Soil > Wetlands > Peat | place... | reverse complement strand
GAGCGGAACACAACGAGCAGGAGCAGCGCCGATATCAGCACCACCGCACCGATGAAGAGCGGCAGCTTGCTCGCCATGAAGCTCGAGAAGTCGGCGAACAGAGCCGTCGTGCCGCCGACGTACACAACCGCGCCAGTCCGCCGCTCGAGCGGCGGGATGACCTTGTCGCGCAACAGCGAGAGCAGCGTCGAGGTCGCCTTGGCGCGCGGCGTCGTCTTCGGGATCACGTTGATCACCGCGACATCGCGGTTCTGGCTGAGCACCGGCGGCGAAACTGCAGCGACGTCCGGTAGGCCGACGAACGCGCGGCGCAGCTCGGCGGCCACCGCGGTATCGCCGGCGTGCGGCAGCTTGGACACCGTCTGGAGCGGCCCGGTCGACCCCGGACCGAAGCCCTTGGACTGGAGCTGGTAGGCCTGATACGTGGTGGTGCTCGTGGCGTCGGTGCCGGCGTCGGTCGCGCCGAGGCGCAGCGAGAGAATCGGTGAAGCGAGGACGAGCAGGACCGCGAGCGCGGCTACCCCGCAGACCCAGGGCCGCCGTTGCACGAAGGCGGCCCAGCGCTCCCAGAAGCCGACACGCGTCTTCTGGCGGTGGCGCAGCCTGAATGGGTCGAGACGGTCGATGCCGCTCCCGAGCTTCGAGAGCACGGCCGGCAACAGCGTGAGCGCGGCGAGCATCGTCAGCAGGACCGTCAGCGAGGAGCCGATCGCCGGGCCCTTGAGGAAGGCGACCCCGACGAGCAACTGGCCGAGCATCGCGATGACGACGGTGACGCCGGCGAACAGCACCGCGCGCCCGGACGTGTCCATCGCCGTAACGATCGCCTCGTTTGTTTCGAGCCCCGCATCGAGATTCGAGCGGTAGCGGGTGACGACGAACAGGGCGTAGTCGATGCCAACTCCGAGACCGATCATTGCGGCCAGCTCGGGCGTGAAGTTGACGACGTCGATCACGTGCGTCAGCAGCTCGATCAGCCCGAGCGAGGTCCCGAGCGCGAGCAGTGCGGCGAGCAGGGGCAGTCCCGCAGCGACGACGGTGCCGAACGTCAGCAGCAGGATGACGATCGCGGCGAGAACGCCGATGCCGGTCGCGGGACCCGTCGATGGCGGCTCGACCTGCTCGATCGGCGAGCCGCCGAGCTGGATCTGAAGTGTGCTCGTCCGGGCCGCCTCAGCGGTATGGATCACGCGCTTGATCGCGCCCGTGGGTAGCTGGAACGAGCGCTCGTTGAACAGCACCGTCGCGTAGGCGATGTGGCCGTCGGGCGAAATCTGCTGACTCGCGCTGTACGGGGAGACGACGCCGCTGACGTGTGCCTCGCCGCCGATCCGCTTGAGAAGCCGAGCGACATCAGCGCGGACCGCCGGGCTCGTGATCAGCGGCGTCGATTCGAAGACGACCGCTGCCGAGTCGCCCTTGCGCTGCGGGAAGTACCTGCCTAGGAGGTCGAGGGCGCGCTGCGAGCCGGCCGAGCTCTGGCCTTTGAAGTTGCTGTTGTAGTCAGACCCCGCGGCGGCGCCTGCGACGTTGGCCGCGACCAGAACGACGATCCAGCCGATCACAACGATTCGCCGGTGGGCGATGCACCAGCGCGCAAGCGTCCTCATCAGAATCCAGCCCCTTATTCGACGCGTTTTGTTGGCGCGCGACACGCTAGCACAAGTGAGAGTTGCCATTCCGCTTTGGTAACATCCGTCACGAAATGGCTGCAATTTCGACCGACCGAGTGCTGCGGGCTGACGCCCAGCGCAACCAGGACCGCATCGTCGCAGCCGCGCACGGAGCGTTTGCCGAGCTTGGCTACGAGGTCACAATGGATGAGATCGCCCGGCGCGCCGGCGTCGGCGCGGCAACGATCTACCGACGCTTCCCGACGAAGGAGCGGCTGCTGCGCGCGATCTTCGACACTCGCATCGGCGAACTCGAGCTCGCCATCGCGGCCGCCGCGGCAATACCGGATCCGTGGGAGGCGCTGCTCGCCGGCATCCGGGCGCTGATCGAGATCCAGACCGCGAACATGGTCTTCCTCCAAGCCCTCGACCAGTCGGGCGTGATGCTCGAGCTGAAGGGCGAGATCGAAGTCCGTGTCTTCGCGCCGCTCAGCGACCTGTTCGCTCGCGCCCAGGCCAGCGGACAGGTCCGTGGCGACCTCGACCCCGAAGAGCTGCCGCTCCTGATCCAGATGGTCACGGCAACGGCAAAGCACACGCCAGCCTGCGCGACACCGACGAGCGCGATGCGCTACCTGACGCTCCTAGCCGACGCGCTTCGCACGCCAAGCCCCAGCACCCTTCCGCGGCTGTAGAACAGCCGCCGGATGGCGATTCGAGCGAGCGGGCCTGCCCCAATCAATCGAGCTTGGCCATCACGTGCTTGATGACCGTGTAGTCCTCCAGCGAGTACATCGAGAGGTCCTTGCCGTAGCCGGACTGCTTGAAGCCGCCGTGCGGCATCTCCGAGGCAAGCGGGATGTGGTCGTTGATCCAGACGCAGCCGAAGCGCAGCGCCTTGGAAACGCGAAGCGCCCGCTTGACGTCGCGCGTCCAGACGGACGACGCGAGACCATACGGAGTTCCGTTGGCCCACTTGAGCGCCTCCTCCTCGTCGCTGAAGCGCTGAACCGTGATGACGGGGCCGAAGATCTCGCGCTGAATCAGCTCGTCGTCCTGCTTCAAGCCGGCCAGCACCGTGGGCTCGAGGAAGAAGCCGGAACCGCCCGGCTCGTTGCCGCCCGTGACCAGCTCGACGTGCTTGCCGCGCCGTTCGAGCAGACCTTCGACGCGCTCGCGCTGGCGCGCCGAGTTGAGCGGGCCGAGAGTCGTGTCCTCGGCCAGAGTGTCGCCGACGACGAGGCCCTGAGCCTGTTCTGAGAGCCCCGCGACCACGTCGTCGTAGACCTTGGAACCGGCCAGCACGCGCGTCGCCGCGGTGCAGTCCTGACCAGCGTTGTAATAGCCGGTGCCGGCGATCGTCTCGAGCGCGCTCTCGAGCTCGACATCGTCGAACACGACGACCGGCGCCTTGCCGCCGAGCTCGAGGTGCACGCGCTTCAGCGTCGCTGCCGCGGCGGCGGCGATCCGCTTCCCGGTGTCGACCGAGCCGGTCAGCGAGACCATATCGATGCCAGGATGGTCGACCAGCGCTTGACCGGCCGGGTCGCCGTGACCGCAGACGACGTTGAGGACGCCTGGCGGCAGGATTTCGCCGGCAAGCTCGGCGAGGCGCAGGGTGGTGACCGGCGTCGTCTCCGCCGGCTTCAGCACGATCGTGTTGCCGGTTGCAAGCGCCGGACCGATCTTCCAGATCGCCATCATCAGCGGGTAGTTCCAGGGCGTGATCTGGCCGACGACGCCAACCGCCTCGCGGCGGATGTAGGACGTATAGCCCTCGAGGTACTCGCCGCCGGCGCGGCCCTCCATGCAGCGCGCGGCGCCGGCGAAGAAGCGCAGGTTGTCGGCCATCGCGGGAACCTCGTCGCCGAGCACGGCGGCCAACGGCTTGCCGGCGTTGATCGCCTCCTCACGCGCTAGCTCCTCGCCGTGCTCTTCGATTGCGCTGGCGAGTGCCAGGAGCGCCTCGGCGCGCGCGGCCGGCGTCGTCTGGGACCAACCGTCAAAGGCACGTCGCGCAGCGGTCACGGCCGCGTCGACGTCTGCAGCACCCGACAAGGGAGCCTGCGCGATCTCCTCGCCGCTGGCGGGGTTGAAGACCGGCTCGGTCGCACCATCAGCAGGTGCGACGAAGGCGCCGTTGATGAAGTTCTCGAGTTCTCGCAACGTCCCTCCTTTGATTACGCGGCGCCGAGCGCCGTCTCGATAGCCACTGGCTCCTCGCCGATGCTGCGCGCAACCGCCGGCTGAGTCGCCACGCCGCCGGCGACGTTGACCCCGAGGCGCAGCCCCGGGTCGGCGGCGACCGCCCCGGCGGCGCCGTGGTCGGCAAGCGCAAGCACATAAGGCAGCGTCGCGTTCGCAAGCGCGTGCGTGGCGGTAACTGGCACCGCCCCGGGCATGTTCGTGACGCAGTAGTGCGTGATCCCGTCGACCTCGAACGTCGGCTCGTGGTGAGTCGTCGGTCGCGACGTCTCGAAGCAACCACCCTGGTCGATCGCCACGTCGACGAGCACGGTGCCCGGTCGCATCATCGCGAGCTGGCTGCGACGAATCACGTACGGAGCGCGGTCACCGACGACGAGCACCGCCCCGATCACCAGGTCGACTCGCGGCAGCATTTCCTCGATCGCCAGCGTCGATGAGTGGACCGTCGAGCAGCGGCCGCCGAGCGCCACCTCGAGCTCGCGCAGGCGGTCGATCGAGATGTCGAAGATGAACACGTCGGCGCCGAGACCGATCGCGACGGCGGCCGCGTGCTGACCGACGTTGCCGCCCCCGATGATCATCACGTTCGCCGCCGCGACCCCGGGGACACCGCCGAGCAGGACGCCGCGGCCACCAAGCGGCTTCTCGAGCATGAAGGCGCCGGCCTGGGTGGCGAGCCGGCCCGCGATCTCCGACATCGGGGCCAGCAGCGGCAACCGACCGTGGCGATCCTCGACCGTCTCGTAGGCGATGCAAGTGGCACCCGATGCGCAGAGCGCGTGCGTCAATTCCGGCGCCGGCGCGAGATGCAAATACGTGAACAGAATCTGGCCCCGACGCAGGCGGGCGACCTCGAAGTCGAGCGGCTCCTTGACCTTGACCACCATGTCGGCGTCGGCGAAGAGCGACTCGGCCCCGGCGACGATCGTCGCGCCCTGAACTGTGAACTGCTCGTCAGAGAACCCGCTCGCGATGCCGGCGCCGGCCTCGACGAGCACCTCGTGACCGTGCTCGCAGAGTTCGCGCACCCCCGCCGGCGTCATCGATATCCGGTACTCGTCCGCCTTCGTCTCCCGCGGGACGCCGACCTTCATGCGGCGAGCTCTTCAACCTGCACACTGATCTCGCAGCTGCGCGTGGCAACCTCGGCGAAGAGATCCTCTGGCTCGATGCAGCGCTCCGGAAATTGGGCACCGGTCGCGTCGATGCGACCGCGGGCCAAGAGCCGCGCAGCGGCCACGGCGGGTGCCGCCGTCGAGACCACCGAACCGCCGAGGCGAAACGCCCGATGCGGGTTGGTGACGCTGCGGACGCGCACCGTTCGCCCGGCGCCGCGTGCCTCGATCAAGTGGATTGAAACCGTTTCGTCCGAAGGCGGCGCGGCTTCGCGCTGGGCGCGCGCGATTTCCTCCGGGCTCCCCGGAGCAAGCTCTCGCAGGCGCGCTTCGACGATCGGCGACAGGGACAGGCGGAACGAGCAATCGCGGCAGTCGAAGCTGTCGCCGAAGCTGGCCAGCTCGGAATGGAGCGTGAAGATGGTTTCGGCGCTGCCGATCGGCTCGCCGAAGTCGACCGTGCCGCCGCTGGTGAGCGGTTCGATCTCGATCGGCCTGCCTTCACGGAGCACGATCGGCTTGAGTGTCACCTCATCGATCAGCGTCTGGACGGCGTACGGCGGACTGAAGGATCCGGGCGGGTTGAAGTCGCGGCCGCCGGCAATGATGTCGATCGAATCGACATCGCCGAGCTCCGCCACGGCCCGTGCCGCCATCAGGTTCGTCTTGCCGGGACTCGAGCCCATGCCGAGCAGCGCGAGCCGCCCCGCGCGCTCGAAGCGCTGACTCAGCTCGAGCTGTCGCAGAGTTACGTGGTAGAGGCCGCCGAGGTCGATGTAGTCGCACCCGGCTGCGAGACAGGCCTCCATCGCGTCGAGGTTGACGCGATAGGACGCGGCGTTGATCAGCACATCGTGTCCCGAAAGCTGCTCCTCGAGCCCGGAGCGCGCGTCAGCCGCGCGTCCCGAGGTCTTCGCACCGCCGTGGGCGCTCGCGGCGGCTGCCGCGCGCTGGCCGTCGAGATCCAGCGCGAGCACACTCACGACCTCCTCGGAGGCGGCGAGGTCCTCGAGGATCGCGGGCGCGATCGTGCCCGCGGCTCCTAGGACGACAACGCGCAGCTGCCCTTTGCCGTTCGCGCTCACCGCAGCCCGTTCAGGAGATGCGTTCGCTCGCGGCGCTGAGCACTGTACGGAGCACGTGTCCGATCTCCTCGAACTGCTCGCTGTCGGCAATCAGCGGCAGCGCGAGTTGGATCACCGGATCACCCCGATCATCGGCGCGGCAGATCAGACCGTTGCGGTACAGCTCGCCGGAGAGAAAGCCGCGCAGCAGATCCTCGGACTCCTCGTCGTTGAACGTCTCCTTCGTCCCCTGGTCCTTGACGAGCTCGACAGCCTGGAAGAAGCCGGCGCCGCGGACATCGCCGACGATCGGGATGTCCCGTAGATCCTCGAGCATCGCGCGGAACTCGCCCTCCTTGGCGCGGACGTGGCCGCAGAGGTCCTCGCGCTCGAAGATGTCGAGGTTCGCCATCGCGACCGCCGCGGCCACCGGGTGCCCACCGAAGGTGAAGCCGTGCGCGAAGCTGCGCGTTCCCTCAAGGAACGGCTCGGCCAGCCGGTCGGAGACGATCATGGCGCCCATCGGCACGTTGGCCGAGGTGAGTCCCTTTGCCGTGGTGATGATGTCCGGCGTATAGCCGAAGCGCTCGGAACCGAAGTAGTAGCCGAGCCGGCCCCACGAGCAGATCACCTCATCGGAGATCAGCAGCACGTTATTGGCGTCGCAGATCTCCCGCACCCGCTGGAAGTAACCCTCCTGCGGCACCAGGCAGCCGCCGCCGTTCTGGACCGGCTCGAGGATCACCGCGGCGACCGTGTCCGGGCCCTCGAATTCGATCCGCTCGGCGATCGCCTCGGCGGCCCACAGCGGGTCGCGGTCCGCGGGCCAGCGGTAGCTGTTCGTGTTCGGAACGTGGCACCCGCCAGGCGCGAGCGGCTCGAACTGCTCGCGCAGCGAGGTGATCCCGGTCGCTGACAGCGCTCCGAGCGAGGTGCCGTGGTAGGCGATTTCGCGCGCGATCACCTTCGTCTTGCGCGCGTTGCCGGTCAGCAGGTGGTAGTTGCGGACCAGCTTCAGCGCCGACTCGACCGCCTCGGAGCCGCCCGACGTGAAGAAGACACGGTTGAGATCGCCGGGGGCGAGATTGGCGATCCGCTCGGCGAGCTCGATCGCCCTCGGGTGGGCGTAGCTCCAGGTCGTGTAGAAGTCGAGTTCGCGGATCTGCGCCGCGGCCGCGTCGGCCAACTCTGGGCGGCCGTGGCCGGCGTTGACGCAAAACAGCGCGGCGAGACCGTCGAGGTAGCGCTTGCCGTCGGCGTCGTAGACATAGCAGCCTTCGCCGGCAACGATGATCGGCAGCGGGCCGTCCCCGCCCATCCGCGAGAAGTGCATCCACAGGTGACGGCGCGCGAGCGTTGAAAGCTCGGCCGTCGAATACTCGTGCGCGGCTGTGATCGACACGATGCTCGGCCTCCGATCGTTGTTGCCTACCGACACGCTAACACCGGCGCGGACCCAATAGGTCTGCTGTTGCGTCCAATCGTGCAAGAGCGCCGCGTTTGCGATTGAATACCGCCGTTCCGCGGGTCTGGACAAGGTCAACCAGGGAGGTCTCGCATGGAGAGCGCTGCAGTCCCCCTCGCCGTACCCGTTGACAGGAGCGCCCCTGGCTCGAAGGGCGTCAAGGCCGACTGCCTCGGCTACGCGTCGAACCTCGTCATATCGATCGCGTCGACGGCGCCGGCCTACAGCATCGCGGCGACGCTCGGCTTCATCACGCTCGTGCCCGGTATCGGCTTGCGCGCCCCGGCGATCATGATCATCTCGTTCATCCCGATCCTGTTCGTGTCGCTCGGCTATCGGTACTTCAACCTCGCCGACCCGGACTGTGGAACTACGTTCGCCTGGGTCACTCGAGCGATGGGGCCCCAGCTCGGCTGGCTCAACGGCTGGGCGATCTTCCTCGCGGACATCATCGTGATGGCGTCGCTCGCGGACATCGCAAGCATTTACACGTTCAAGTTCGTCGGCTGGGACGCCGCGGCAAACTCGAACCTCGCGCAGATCATCGGCTCGGTGGTGTGGATCTCTGTTATGACGTGGATCTGTTACCGCGGGATCGAGCTGTCAGCACGCATCCAGCAGCTGTTGCTCACGTTCGAGATCGCGATTCTCAGCGTGTTCGCCGTCGTCTCAATCGTCAGCGTCTACACCAGCGGCCACCCCGCCAACTCGATCCAGCCGCAGGCCTCATGGTTCAACCCGTTCACGCTCGGCTTCGGACCGATGGCCTCCGCGGTCCTCCTCGGCATCTTCATCTACTGGGGCTGGGACTCAGGCGTGGCGGTCAACGAGGAGTCTGAGAACCGCGAAGAGGGCCCGGGACGCGCCGCAGTCGTCTCAACGCTGCTGCTGCTCGTCATCTATGTGGTGGTGAGCGTCGGCGCGCAGGCGATCCATGGTCCCGGATACCTCTCCAAGAACGACAACGACATCCTCAGCCCGCTCGGTCCCGCCGTCTTCGGCGGTGGCACCGTCGGGTCGATCCTCTCCAGGCTGCTGCTCTTCTGCGTACTCACCTCGGCCTCGGCCTCGACCCAGACGACGATCCTGCCAACGGCCCGCACAACCCTGTCGATGGCGAGCTGGGGCGCGATCCCGAAGGTCTTCGGCCGCATTCACCCACGCTTCCAAACGCCGACCGTATCGACCCTCGGCATGGGCATCCTCTCGATCGTCTGGACGGTCGGGCTGCTCGCGTTCGATCCGGGTGGGAGCGTGCTCGAGGATTCCGTGACCGCGCTCGGCTTTGCGGTCTGCTTCTACTACGGCTTCACCGGCCTGGCCTGCGCGATCTACTACCGCAAGGAGCTGTTCAAGAGCGCCCGGCGCGTGCTCTTCGTCGGCTTCCTGCCGCTGCTCGGTGCCGCGCTGATGTTCTGGATCTTCGTCAAGGCCTACCAGACCGACAGCGGCTCGGGCTACAACTATTCCGCGCCGCTGTTCGGCATACAGGTGCCGATCGTGATCGGCGTCGGCGGACTCCTGCTCGGCGTCGTGCTGATGCTCGCCTCTTGGCCGTTCATGCGGAGCTACTTCAGCCGCCGCCCCGAAGTCGCGAATCCGAAGATCCTCGACGATCATTTCGCGGCAGAGCGAACGTCGTGACTGACTTCGGGATCGCCCGGGTGACGGCGGGCGACGTCGGCGAGGTGATGCCCCTGCTGCGGGGCTACTGCGAGTTCTATGAGGCAGCGCCGAGCGAAGCCGCGTTACGCGGGGTCTGCGAGGCGCTGTTAGAGGCGCCAGACACCGCCGGCATTCAGCTGGTCGCGCGGCTCGACGAGGGTACCGCGGTCGGTCTCGCGACGTTGCTCTGGACCTTCTCCACGCTGAACGCGGGCCCGATCGGCCTGATGAACGACCTCTACGTCGCCCCCGCCGCGCGCGGCCGCGGGATCGGCGCCAAGCTGATCGAGGCTTGCGCCGGAGAATGCATGCATCACGGCGCGATCGCGCTCGAGTGGTACACGGCCCCGAGCAACAAGCGGGCGCAGGCCGTCTACGATCGCACCGGCGCGAGCCGTGAGGAGTGGATCAACTACTCGCTCCCCGTCTCCTGAGCGGTCTTCGCCGCAGCTCCGCTTACATTGCGCGGGCGCCGCGTCTCACGGGTCTAGGCGACTGATACGACCGTCAGCTCGCGCGTGCCGCGCGGCAGTGAGACCGACGCGACGTCACCGGCGCGCCGGCCGAGCAGGGCCTTGGCGACTGGCGACTCGATCGAGATCTGCCCCGCGCCCGGTGAAGCCGAGCGCGAGCTGACCAGCTCGAAGCGCTGCTCTTGACCCTGCTCGTCGCGGACGACCACGACCGAGCCGAACGCGACGATGCCACTCAGAGCAGCGTCATCGGCCACCTCGACCACCTGGGCTCGCGCGAGGCGATCACGGAGCAGCGCGATCCGCGTCTCGAGGTGTGCCTGCTCGTTCTTTGCGTCGTGGTACTCGCTGTTCTCCTTCAGGTCGCCCCACTCGCGCGCGGTCTTGATCCGCGAGGCAATGTCGCGTCGACCCTCCCCCTCGAGCTGCGCGAGCTCGGCGCGCAGCGCCTCGAGGTCGGCGGCCGTCATCAGCGTGGCGTCGTCCATAGCTGCAGAGTAGTGATGCGGCTCGCGCGTCACACCGCGAGTCAAGTGGAGGGAGCCTCCATGTAGTACTATACGGAGCGTCCCTCCGCTTACTCCGATCGCTTGTAGCCCGGCTTGAACCAGATCGCAACAGCTGAGCGCCCGCTTCGCGCGGACGCAGCTCGCAACCGCGCGAAGCTGATCGCTGCGGGGCGCGCAGCGTTCGCCAGAGAAGGCACGTCTGCATCGCTCGAGGACATTGCCCGGCAGGCCCGCGTCGGGATCGGCACGCTGTACCGCCACTTCCCCAGTCGCCTTGACCTTGTCGAGGCGATCTACGTCGACGAGGTGAAGGCGCTCTGCGACTCGGCGGCGAGCGCCAGCGATCTCCCGGCCTGGGATGCGCTCGTCGAATGGCTGCGTCGTTTCGTGCGTTACGTCGCCGCGAAGCAGGCGCTCGCCGAGGAACTCTTCGCGCACCTCGGCGAGGACGCCGACGTGTTCCGCAGCTGCCGTGTCGCGGTGTTCGCGACCGGCGAGCCGCTGCTCGCGCGCGCCCAGCAGGCCGACGCCGTGCGAGGCGACATGAGCTTCACCGAGGTCGTGCGGATGGTCGGGGGGATCGCAAAGATCACGCCGGCCACGCCCGAGGAGATCGAGCGAATCCTCGACATCGCACTCGACGGACTGCGCTACAAGCCGATCTCCGAGAACCGTTAGTCGTTCAAGTCAGTTCCCACCAGCCGCCCGCAAGGAGCACCCGTGACAGACCCGCACACCGAACGCCAGAGTCCCCAGATCACGCTCGCTGTACTCGCGCTCGGCGGACTCGCCTACGCCGTCGTGCAGTCGCTGGTGATTCCGGCGATTCCGGTCATCGCACACTCGCTGCACACGAGCGATGACAGCGCCGCGTGGCTGCTCAGCGCCACGCTCCTCTCGGCATCGGTCGTCACGCCGATCGCCGGTCGTCTCGGCGACATGTACGGCAAGGAACGGATTCTGTTCTTCATGCTGGTGTTGCTCGCGCTCGGCACGCTCGCGTGCGCGCTGTCGACGACGATCTTCGAGCTCGACGTGTCGCGCGCGGTCCAAGGCGCCGCGGGTGGCATCTTCCCACTCGCCTTCGGGATCATCCGCGACGAGTTTCCACGTGATCGTGTCGCCGGAGGGATCGGCCTGGTCTCCGCGATCCTCGGCATCGGTGGCGGCGCCGGGATCCTGCTCGGTGGCGTGATGCTCGAACACCTCCACTGGCAGTGGCTGTTCTGGGCGCCGCTCCCGGTCATCGTGCTCGCCATGGTGCTCTGCTACTTCTTCATCCCCGAGTCTCCGGTGCGTACGCCGGCCAAGATCAACTGGGCGGCGGCGGTGCTGATGGGGCTCGGGCTGTCCGCCGTGCTGATCGCGATCAGCGAGGCGACCGACTGGGGCTGGGGTTCGGCGAAGACACTCGGCCTGATCGTCGCCGGACTGCTGATCTGCGCCGCCTGGGTCGCCTGGGAGTTTCGCAGCAGCACCCCCCTGGTCGACATGCGCATGATGCGCGTACGCCCGGTATGGACGACGAACCTCGCCGCGGCTCTACTCGGCGGCGGAATGTACGCCTCGTTCATCATCATTCCCGAGTTCGTCACCGAACCGAAAAGCACCGGCTTCGGCTTCGGCGCCTCGACGATCGGCTCGGGGCTCTTCCTGCTGCCGACGACGGTGATGATGCTGATCATGAGCCTCCAGGCCGGGCGGATCGCTCATCGTTTCGGCTCGAAGCTCTCACTCTTGGCCGGAACGATTGCCGCGGCGGCCGCATTCCTGCTCCTCGTCATTGCCCATTCGCACCCGCTCTACATCTACGTCGCGATGGCCATTCTCGGATTCGGCATCGGCCTCTCGTTCGCCGCGCTCGGCAACCTGATCGTCGAGGCGGTGCCGCCCAGCCAGACCGGGGTCGCAGGCGGAATGAACACCGTGATGCGGACGCTCGGCGGCGCCGTCGGCGCGCAGATCGCGGCGACGATCATCGCCAACCACGTGCGCCACGGCACACCGCTCGTCACTGGCTTCACACTCGCCTTCGCATTCTGCGCCGGCTCGCTGATCGTCAGCGTAATCGCGACACTGCTGATTCCCAGTCGCAGCCCGGCGCAGGAGCTTGCCGACATCGGCGTCGGTTTGCCCGTCGACGCGGCCGCCTGAAGGCGCACGGCCGGCCGACTCAGGTCTAGGCGCTAGCTAATAGCCGAGCGGGTGGCGCTTGACATAGCCGGCGTTGTCAGGCCGCAGCGGGCGCCAGCGCGGACCCTCTAGCCCGGTCGGGTCGTTGGCCGGACTGGTATCCAAGCGCAGGCCGGCGACGTCGAGATAGGCGTGCCCGGAATTCGTCAGGATCGTCATCCACTGACCCTGACCGCGGGCACCCCAACTCATGAACTGCCCTGAGTCCAGCGGGGCTCTGAGCAGGTCGCCACCGTGGAGAGCGTATGACACGGTCCCTGAGCAGTCGTAGCCCCAGGACTGGAAGGACTTGTGACCACCGCCATAGACGTAGGGGCGCCCGATGATCCGGTTGGCAGCCCAGATCACCTCCTGCACGATGATCGGGGCGTTCTCCGGCGCCGCCGCGTACCCGAGCCCGTTGATCTTGACCTCCTCGGCCGTGTCTCCGGGGACCTCCAGCTGCGGCACGCCGGTGGAGAGGGTGCTCTCCGCTGCCGCCGTCGTACCGCCAGCGACATCAGTCGAGCTCGTGGAAGCATCGCTGCCGGCGCTGTATGGGACGAGGCCGCTCGCCGTCATCTCGAATACCGGGCCGCTGTAGACAGCAGTCGGACTCTCGTGCTTGCCAAGAACGATCGGCGCCAGGTCGGCTAGCGGTGCTGTCGGGTTGGTCGCGCCGGTGGCTGAGGTCGAGCCCGTGGCTGAGGTCGATCCGGTTCCCGCGGTGGAACCGCTGACTCCGGTCAAGCCTGTCGTTCCACCCGTTGGGGTCGATGCCGGAGCCACGGCGCCGCCGGCGTCCTTGGCCTTTGCCTTCGCGTCTGCGGTGGCCGCGAAACCTCCACAAAGGAGGAGTGTCGTCGCGATCGCGCAGATGGGGCGTTGCCGCACAGCTACCTCTCTCTAAGGCCTGCGGGGTTAGCTGACGGGCTAGCGCTGAAAGAGCCGCGCTTCCCACAGCTTTACTGTGGGATTCGCCCCAACCACTTGGTTTCCCCGCTCCCCGGCCGTCTCGCCGGGGATTCGGCATTTCCGGGCCAGCCTACCATGCCGCACGGATCTGTGCAGAAAGCGATTTTTTGGGCGCCGTTTGACCCGTTTCAGGTCGTGCGGGACCCATCAGGGCCGCGGACAGAGGGCCTGCGCTCCCAGCTTCCTCTCAGCTTTGTCCAAGGCTGGCCGCAGGTGACGCGCAGAGAATCGACCCCATCAAGCAAGCGGCCGCGGCAGGCGGGATTGGAGCGATGATGAGCTCAAGGGGCATGACGCAAAACACAGCTGCGTCGCCGTCGGGCACGCACCGGCAGCTACGGTGGCGCGCGGGGAGACGGCCTGGAGCAGTGAGCGGCGAGCGGGTCACGCAACAGCGCTGGGTGCGACCGGCTTTGATCGTGCTGCTCGTGGTGACCGCGGGGGCCTACACCTGGAACCTCAGCGCCTCGGGCTACGCGAACAGCTTCTATGCAGCCGCGGTGCAGGCCGGAACGGAGAGCTGGAAGGCGTTCTTCTTCGGCGCGCTTGACTCTTCCAGCTTCATCACGGTCGATAAGCCACCGGCGTCGCTCTGGCTGATGGCCCTCTCGGGGCGCATCTTCGGTTTCAGCAGCTGGAGCATGCTGCTGCCGAGCGCACTGGAGGGCGTCGCTGCCGTCGCCCTGCTCTACGGCGCCGTCAAGCGGTGGTTCGGCGCGCCGGCGGGCCTCCTGGCGGGGGCGATGCTCGCGATGACGCCAGCTGCTGCGCTGATGTTCCGCTTCAACAACCCGGACGCTCTACTGGTCGCCCTGCTGGTCGCCTCGGCCTACTGCCTGACGCGGGCGATCGAAGCTGCGAGCACGCGCTGGATCGTCGCCACCGGAGCCCTGATCGGTTTCGCCTTCTTGGCAAAACTGGGTCAGGCGTTCCTTGTCCTGCCGGCCTTCGCCGGCGCCTACCTGCTCGCGGCGCCGGCCTCGCTGCGCCGACGGCTGGCGCAACTTGGCTACGGCCTCTTGGCGATCGTCGTCGCCGCCGGCTGGTGGGTCGCGATCGTCGCGCTGCTGCCCGCAGGCTCGCGTCCGTTCATCGACGGCTCCCCTGACAACAACATCTTCAACCTGATCTTCGACTACGACGGCTTCAGCCGGATCTTCGGCAGCGGCGGACCTGGCGGCGCTGGGGGCGGCGGCGGGTCGATGTTCAGCGGGCCGACCGGCATCCTGAGGCTCTTCAACGATCTGCTCGGCGGACAGGCTTCCTGGCTGCTGCCGGCGGCGCTGATCGCTCTCGGCGTGGGTCTGTGGCTCCGCCGCCGCGCGCCGCGCGTCGACCGAGCCCGGGCGGCGCTGATCATCTGGGGCGGCTGGCTGCTCGTGACCGCGGCGATCTTCAGCTTCTCGACTGGCGTGATCCACACCTACTACACGGTCGCCTTGGCGCCCGCGATCGCCGCGCTTGTCGCGATCGGCGCGACGCTGCTGTGGGCAGAGCGCGACGCGCTGTGGGCACGAATCGCCGCCGCCATCACGGTGGCCGGCACGGGGGTCTGGGCCTATGTGCTGCTCGACCGCACGCCGAGCTGGGAGCCATGGCTGCGACCGCTCGTGCTCGCCGCCGCGATCCTCGGCGCCGGCGGCCTGCTCGCCGCACCGCTGCTGGGGCGGTTCACGCGACGCGTGGCGGTTCTTGCCGCGGTGTGCGCTGCCGTCGGCGGCTTCGCCGGACCCCTCGCCTACGCCGCCCAGACCGTGACGACGCGGCATTCAGGCTCGCTTCCGAGCGCCGGCCCGACGCTCAGCGCGGCGACCGGAGGTTTCGGCGGTGGATTTGGATTCGGTCCTCGCGGTGGCGCCGGCGGATCGAGCGGCTTCGCCGGCGGCCCCGGAAGGGCGGGCGGCATTCCCGCCGGCGGTCTCTCGGGTCGCGCTGCGCCCGGCTCTGGCGTCGGCGGCGCTCCGCGCGGTGGCCTTCCCACCGGGTCCGGTTCGCGGGCGCGTTTTCCGGGCGCGGCGGCGAGGAGCGGATCGGGCGCCGCCAGCGGCCTGTTCGGCTCAGGCGGGCGCCAATTCACGGCACCCGCTGCCGGCAGCATCGTTGGCGCGGGCAACGTGACGATCAGCCGCGCCCTTGCCAGGTTCCTCGAGCGGGACTCGGGCAGCTACCGCTGGATCGCCGCGACCTCCGGCTCGACCTCCGCCGCCGGAATCGAACTTGCGACCGGCGGCAAGGCCGTGATGGCGATCGGCGGCTTCGACGGCAACGGCGGCGAGCTGACACTGGCCCAGTTCGAGCGTTACGTCGACAAGGGCGAGATCCACTACTACATCGACACGGGCGGCTTCGGCGGCTTCGGCGGCGGATCCTCGTCGAGCACGAGTGAGATCTCGAGTTGGGTCTCCAGTCACTTCAAGTCGAAGACGATCGACGGCGTGACGGTCTACGTGCTCTGATCCTCTCGAGGCGCTGCGGTCCGGCCCGATCGCCGGGCCGCATGCCTCCCGTGTGAAAGGTTGCGGTCCTTCCTGGGGATTCGGCAGATCGCCCCGCCCGACCTATACTGCGCCGCCGATGGTCCTCGTCGGGCATTCGCAGCGCCTCGCCGAGCCGCTGACGCGCCGCCAGCGCCGCGGCTTGATCGGTTGCGCGCTTGGCGTAGTGGTGGCCGCGGTCGTCGTCATCGCGGTCGTCTTGACGACCAGCAAGGGCGTGGTTCCGCTCTCCGGCCACGGCTGCGTCAGCGTCCTCGCCGCCGGCGCGACCGGCGGCGAACCACTGCATGAATGCGGAGCCGCAGCTCGCGCCTTGTGCAGGACCGAGTATGCGCATCACGACCAGCTCGCCCGCGCAGTCCAGCCGCAGTGCCGGCTCGCCGGCATAGCACCGCCGAAGCAGACGAACGCTTCAGGCTCGCGCTAGCGAGCTCGGTGCGCTACCAGCGCGGGGTGGCAAACGGGGTCAGAAAAACACCCGGGCGTACTGGAGATACCCGCCTAGCCTGGAAACATGCCCAGTTGGCGTTCACGCCGCGAGCTCACGCTCAGGTCCCTGACTATCGCGACGGTCGTCGCGGCCGGCATTCTGTACCTGGGGGCAGCCCCGGCCGGAGCTGCCACCGTCGCACGGAGCCTGGCGGCGAACATTCCGATTGGCGCGCTGCCGCAGGCCTGCGACCGCGCGCCCGATGGCGATGTCTGCCTCGGAGCGGTCGTCGTGGCGCTCGACGCGGCCCGCGCGGACGTCGGCCTCGGCCCCTACGTTCTGCCAGCAGACTTCGACTCGCTCTCTGGCGGCGAGCAGATCCTTGTGCTCTCGAATCTCGATCGCATCGCCTACGGCCTACCACCGATCGCGGGACTCAGCACGACGCTTGCGAGCGCGGCGCACAACGCGATGTTGAGCGACGTTGATCCCGACCCCACCTCACTCCTCGGCGACCTTTCGGTCTACGCTTGGGCGTCAAACTGGGCTGGCGAATGGGCCAACGCGCCGTACGCCTATTACGAATGGATGTACGACGACGGCTACGACGGCCCAGAGACCTCGAATATCGACTGCACGTCCGCCGCCGCGAGCGGCTGCTGGGTTCACCGCCGCAACGTCCTTGCCTTCTCGAGCGCCGGCACGCTATCGCTGGGCGCAGCGGTCGGTACGGACGCGAGCGGCGACTCGAGCTACGCGACGACGCTGGTGTGGACACCACGCGCCGACTGGACGAGCTACAGCTTCACCTGGGCCCAGGCCAAGGCAGATGGCGCCGGGGCGGCGCACAACGGCCGGCTCGCACGCCACGCGAAGGCCAAGCGCCGTCGGCACCACGGTTCGCGCTAGCGGCTCTGCCCGAACGGTCACGGAACGATCGTCGGTCGCGTCGCGATCGCCTTGTGGCTATCGGCGAGGCCGGTCAATGCCTCGTCAAGCTCCGTGAGTACTGATTCGAGACTCGCGCGCGGAGCGCCGCGCTCGTCTCCCTTGACGCCCTCGCGGTCGCTGTGATTGTCCCCGGCCAATGCGCGCCGAGCCGCAAGGATCTTCGCGGCGACGATCCTGCGGTCTCTGGCCAGCGCAGGCGTCGCCGACGCTTCAGGATCGGCGGCGGTCAACTCGACGATCGTGGCGAGGGGAGCGCTGCAGCGCCGCAGTGCATCGATCGCGTCGGCGGGATGCACTTGATCGGCGCGCCGTCGCATCAGGCGTCGATGAGCCTGGAGCGGCTTTGCGATCTCGTCAAGCGCTGCGATCGCCTGCTCGACACGTCGCGCGGAAGCCGTGAAATCTGCCTGGCCTGCGCCGGATGAAGCGAGAAGATCGCTGAGCGATGCGAGGGCGTCGGCGATCCGCCGACGCAGGACATCGGACGTCCGGACGGGCAGGAGCAACCACGAGACGGCGACGGCGATCGACGCGCCGATGACGATCCCCTCGAGTCGCTGCGCGAGGAGGTGCGTCCCGCTCTCACCGAAGTAGCCGTAGAGCAGCGCGAGAACGCTCGTAATGCCCGCCGCCCAATAGGCGTAGCTGAACGATCGCAGCCAGCTGGCCAGGCCGAGCACCACGAAGATCACGACGACCGTCGTGACGCCCCCAGGCGCCAACTGGCGGGCGAGCAGCGTCGCGGCAACCGTCCCCGCCGCCGCGCCGGCGATCCGCAGGCCGCTCTTGTAGAGGACGTCGCCCCGCCCGCGGTTGCCGCTGCAAACGATGAACGCGGTCATCACGAGCCACGACCAGTGGGCCCCAAACAGCGCGCGCCCAACCGCGAAGGCGAGCGCGAGCGAGACGCCCATCTGCAGTGCCATCCGCGTGCTCGCGAGCAGCCGGCGCCGAGCGCGCGAGGACCGCGTCGCAGCCGCCGTTCGCCGCGGAGCGTCTGATCGGAGGACGAAATGCGTCCGCTCCCCGAGCGCGCGAGCGAGCCCCACCCAGGAATAGGCGATCGCACCGACCACGGCAGCCCATAGCACGTGCTCACGCCCCGCGCCGGGGACCGCAGGCGCAACCAGCAGCGCCACGAACGGCAACGCGACCAAGGTCCCAGCTCGCGCGAAACCGCCCCCGAACCGGCGGACCCAGATCGAGCCGCTGATCGCGACAACGAAGAGCGCATCGCCGACGTCGGCGTGCCTGACCAGGAGCACGCCCACCTCGCTGGCAGCAACCGCGAGCGCCGCGAGCACTCCGAGGCCGAGCAACCACTCACGCCAGTCACCAGCGCGGTAGGTCCTGCTCAGTGTGAGCGAGAGCACAACGGCGAGCACAACGACGCCCAGGCCCAATCGCTCGGCGTGCTCGAGTGCCAGTGCCGAGCCGTAGCT
>Ga0181534_10001041_pt1 | contig 18586 bp, 21 predicted proteins | sample PEATcosm2014_Bin_37_FD_119758 | JGI IMG/M metagenome (GOLD analysis project Ga0181534, IMG submission 119758) | Peatland microbial communities from MTU Mesocosm Facility, Houghton, MI, USA - PEATcosm2014_Bin17_10_metaG | ecosystem: Environmental > Terrestrial > Soil > Wetlands > Peat | place... | reverse complement strand
GTTGTGGCTGTTGCTGTGGCGGTTGTGGCTGTGGCTGCGACGGCAATTGGGAGATGCTGTGGGCAAGCCACGCGGTAGCCAGTTTATCTGCGAGCGTGCCTTTACCAAAATCGGGAGCCGCTGGCGCAGGCATATCATCGGAAGCCGTTTGCGCCTGATTTGGCGGCAGAGGCATTCCCGTTGTGGGTGTTTGTGAGGGCGCGTTTGCTCCTGAGAAATCTCTACCGCTGTTCGGCTGCATCGCTGCCGCAAGGTCAATCGGGAGTCCTTGAAGAATCGGTGGGTTGCTCATCTCTCTACTCCTCGGCTAAGCCGATAAAACTGGTGTTTTTACTTCTGGTTCGCTGGGTTGCTCACGTCGGCATGCAGCGTTGGTGCGCCATCCTTCAACAGGTGGTAATCGTGTAGCACTTGAATTGCGTGCCCATCCACTTCATTCTTGATGCGCTCATCCAATCCCTTTTTCAGGTTGTCAAGTTCCACGCGCAGCACGCGCACTTGCGTTTCAAATGCTTCGCGCAGATTGCGCTCAGCCGCAAGGAACAAGTCATAGCGCACATTTGCTTGCGCTTGCACTCGGCTTTCCGCCTTGGATACGGCGGCATCAACATTCGCAATTGCTGCGTCAATGTTGCCTGCTGGACCGCGAGGACCAGCGATTCCCTTCAACTCTTTGACTTGAGCAAACTCGCGTTCAAGTATGTCCAGTCTCTCTTCCACGGTTGCCATGCTTCCTCTCCCACGGCGTTAAACACGCCGCTCCTATTCAGACTTTGTAAATTAGTACAGCCCACCCGTCGGCGGGCTAATCTTGCACTTGCGACATCTGTCTCTGCGGACTTTGTGTCGGCAGAGGTTGCCACCGTTGCATTTGGCACAACGGCTACGAATCGTTCCATGCTGGCAGAAGGAACTGCCGCCCTCGTGGAGCATCCAGCACTCTCTGCATTGGGTTCTGAGTCTTCCATGACGGCAGAAGGACGAGCCACCGCAATCCTTGCACGTGTTCTTGATACGCCCATGCGGACAATAGGCGGCACCCCCACACTCTTTACAGTTACGTCTTTGACGGTTGTGTTCGCATCTCGGTTTCGGCGTCCAAATTCTCTTCTTCATTGGACTACGCAACCGTTGCTGTTTTCAATCTGGTCAAACGCCGCTGCGGCTTGGAATGCTCTTTCACATTCCCAGTAATCGTCGTAGGCTTCTTTGAACTCTTTCAACATCGCCAGTCGTTCTTCGTTCGTAGCAACATCCTTCACGTATTCTGCTTGTCGTGTCATGACCGCCATGCGTTGCTTGAGTTCGTTCATTGTGTTGACGAGTGTCGCGGTCAATTCAGACATCTCGTACGCCATCATTTCGTCTATCATGTGGCACCGCCAAAGGTCTCAAGCCAGAGTTCTCTCACGCCCGCATCTGGGTCTTCGTTCAACACAGGCTCGTTCGGAACACGTAGGTTGCTTAAAAACGTGAACAAGTTCGGCAGCGATGGGCTGTCCAGCCATGCACGGGTTGCCTTCGGGTCGTTCCACGAGAACTTCATTGGCTCCAAGAACTTCACCAGTTCTTCCAACTTGCTGAGCATGGCGTAGAACTCTACCGTCTGGTCTCCGCTTAAGGCTTTGCGTCCGTTGAGCAGGCGAGACAGTTCGGCTTTGCTGATGCCGCACAGCCCTGCGAAGAATTCCTGTGTCATCCCGAGGCGTTCTAGTCGTGCAGGGACGGTGTTACGGGCATCAAGGGCGGCAACGGCTGTGGACATGCAACTCCTGAAACGAAATGGTTTCCTATGTGTCGGGATAGGAAAAGACCCACCAAGGTTTGGGTTCTCGGTGGGTCTGGAGGTTTCCGTACGCTGGTAGCACAGCGGCGACTTGGGGTCGCACTATATTAGATTGCGTCAGGAAATTCGGACGACGATGCTCATAAAATGGAACATACAACACGGCAAGACGCTGGGAAAGCGGCAGATAGCGACAAAAACATGCCGATTCGTAAAGTGGTGTCCCACTCCCAGTACCGCTGAAAACCCTGCATTTACGCGGCTTGTTGACGCCCTCCACACCGAGTAAAGGGATTTGTGGCACATAACTTTGAACATAGGGTAGAATCCCGTCATGCAGAAGGGCACAATTGTCGTGAACGGGCGATGGTGGACGTTACGCTACTGGGACTACGAGGTTCGGGACGGCATCCGGGTTCGGGTGAACGCCCACAAGAAATTGGCACCAGTGGGCGCAGCCTACCCCGATAAGCGGTCTGTGGAGCCTCTTGCGTGGAAGCACTTGGAGCCGATCAACGTCCGCTTAACCACGCCAGAGGGGGCAATGCCCATCACCGAGTTTGTTGAGACCGTCTACCTGCCGATGGTGAAGACCTTCTTGCGGGCGTCCACCTACAAGAACTATGAGCACGATGAATGGCAACGCCACTTCAAACACCGACTGGGCGACCTGCGGCTGCGGGACTTCCGTACCGCACACGGACAGCGGTTGTTGTCCGCCATCTCTCGGGAGAACCCCGAACTCGGTCACCGAACTCTGTTACGGTTGAAGTCATTTTTATCTGGCGTGTTCCGCCACGCTATGACAGAGGGTTATTTGGACGCCAACCCGATGAGGGATGTGACGCTGCCGAAGACCGTCCGAAGGACGAAGTTCCGTGGCGGGATGTACTCGATGTCCGAGATTACGACGATGCTTGCCAACGTCTACGACTCCACGTACCACGGCAGGACAGCGTTTCTTGTAATCGCAGTGGCGGCATTCACAGGCTTGAGGCTTGCCGAACTGCGTGGGCTACAGTGGGGTGACCTCCACGACGGGCGGCTGTCCGTCCGACGAACGGTGTGGCGCACCAAAGAGAGCCTGCCGAAGACCGAGTCAAGTGAAAACACCGTGCCCGTGCTGCCCGTGCTGCAATCATTCTTGGACAACTACCGCCATTACTTAACTGGCGACCCGCAAGAAGGGAACCTTGGTAAGACGCTGCGCCCTACCGACTGGATATTCGCAGGTGAGCGTCGGGGCACGTCGTTGAACTTGCCGAACCTTGTCAGGCGAACCATCGTCCCGAACCTGCGACGATTTGAGAACTCGCCGCCTTGGAGAGGCTGGCATTCCTTCCGCCGTGGACTGGCAAGCAACCTGTACTTGTTGGACGTGCAGCCGAAGGTCATCCAAGCCATACTGCGCCATTCGGATATTGGCACCACCCTGTCGTTCTACGTGGAAACTTCGGAAGCAGAATCACGTGACGCCCTTGCACGGCTGTCGTCCTTGATGGGATAATCCGTTCACGCCGAAGTAGCTCAATGGTAGAGCACTCGCTTCGTAAGCGAGGGGTTGACGGTTCAAGTCCGTCCTTCGGCTCCAACCTTGACTTGTGGCACCTACTGGTAGGCTTCGGTGACACGTGCCACAAGTAATTGTGCCTGTCGCAGGTCGTCAATTCGGCGTAGTAATGCTGGTGCGGGCTTGAACCACTCACCTTGAAGACGGTAACCGCCCCACTCGCGGTGCATCTTGCGCTCCACGTTTCCCTCCAACACGCAAAGAATTTTCAGTTTGCCTTCCACGCAGCCCGTCTGTAACGCCCTCAATCGGCGTTCAGAGCCTGCGCCAAGAACTGCACGGCGGGTCGCCAAACCAATTTTGACAGCCCTCAATCGCCCGCTGCGGGTGTACAAACCGATGCAATACGTTTCTCTAGGCGTTCCGCCTGTTGCTTTCACAACTCCTTCCTTGGGCGTAGCCCGACGACGACGAGACGAAATTACTGGGGGCAGTCCCTATGACTCCGTGCGAAGACCACGGAAACTGCCCCGACCCGTTTGGCGCATTGGGAGAAGCACCGAACGGGGAACTCTTAAATAACGATATCTTTGTCCACCAAGTCTTTTGCGAGGGCGACGACCTCTGGGTCTGGCTTCGCCTTCGGTAGTTCCACCGTTGGCGTTACGACGCCGCTGGCATCCGCGACAAACTTGGCGTTCGCGGCTTGGTTGCCGCTCGTGTCTCTGCGGACGTAGAACTGACCGCCGATAGCGGCGCGGCGTGCCATCTCGTTGCGAAAGCCATCGCCTGATTCCAAAATGGCTTGAGCGCAGTGTGCTGGGGTTGGGTGGTTGCAGCCCAGCCCCATCAAGCAAAAGGTGTGCCGAACTTGTTGTTGTTCATGATTACGCCCAGTTCTTGTTCTCTCTCACCGACTTCTTAAGCGTGCGCTTCTTCACGACAACCTTCTCCAATGCCGCCTTCGCTTCGTTCAACGACTTGAACTTGTACTCGGTGCGGGTCGTCTTCTCCCCTGCGTCCACCTTGTAAGGCAGTGGAACTTCCACGGCGTATTCGGCAATTTCACTGCGAAGAAGGTCTTGCTCGTGGGCGGTCAAAGAGTAGTTGATGCCATTGCGGATGGCGACGATGTGTGAGTTGATTTCCTTGGAAATCTCATCCACCACGTTTTGAATCACCTTGTCCACGCCTTGTTGCTTCTGCGTGTCCACGATGCGTGTCTGCGGTTTGATGCTGTCATAGTAGGCTTGACGCATCTTTGCATCACCTTCGGCAGCGCGCTTGATTGCTGCTTGGTTCGCTGCGTCACGAACTTCTGCTGGTGATAGAAGGACTTGGTCGCCCAATGCCTTGACGGCGTTGCTCAAACCAACGAACGAAACGATGCCGCCATCGTTGGCGTTCACCCACTCAATGAGCAGGTTGGCGGTGCGCTCGTTCTTTCTCAAATTCTCTGGCGCGTAGCCTAAACTCGCCCAGTCACGGATTACTCTGAATACCTCTTCTTGACTTTGCATTGCTGATTCTCCTTGGGCGCAGCCCATTAGATATCCAAGTTAATTGACTGACCGACCTGTTTCTGCTTCGTTGCGCCAAGTCTGGCGTTCACGGCTTCGTGCCCGTAGCGGCTTGTGAGCGCACGGAACGATGTGATATTGCGGGCGGCTAGTCTGCGTAGACCCTCCGCTGTGCTGATGTCCGCTCCGAACCACACCGCAGGCAACGGGTCACGTGTCGGTTCGGGGTTTTCAAAGCGTGCGAGGTCTTGCAACTCTGGGAGGCTCAAAGCGCGGCGTCTCTTGTTCTCAGCCGCAGTGACCTCTTCTTGCGTGGGCACGCGTTGACGGCTGAACGTCGTTGCAGACGTATTCAGGGAATACTCAAAATCTGCGTCGGTTGCTACCAAGAAGGCGTTGCCCATGTCTTCTTGAAAGGCTCGCTTGGTCGCTTCGTTGTACGGGATGTCGGGGTGCTTCTCCGCCAGCCACTGTTTCAACTCCTCGCACTTGATGGCGGTTTGCGCTTCTCTAGTCGCTGCCATCTTGCGTTGTTCAAATCTGCTGCTCATCGTTACTCTCCTCGGCTTCCGCCGTTACTTCTGCTTCCTCTTGCTCTTGCTGCTCTTGCTGCTCTTGCTGCGCTCGCGCTTGCTGCTCTTGCTGCGCTCGCGCTTGCTGCTTTGCCGCCAGTTCCAGTTCCTTCATCAAGCGTTTGTGCATGCAGCGACCACAAAAGTACTCTGTGATGCCGTTCACGCCCGTCAGCATGTCTCGTACAAAGCCCTTGGTGGTCTTAGCCTTCTCCCCGCACTTGCGGTTGGCGCACTTGACCTCCACTGGGATGTTGTCCTCGTTCCACTGCGCTCTCTCCGCCTCTGTCATCTTGCGGAAGTCCACTTCGTTATTCATCGGTTCTCCTGTTTAGCCGTACGTCGGATACCTGCCCCTTGCCACCTATGGGGTGTATGGAAATGGCGGGTAGGGTGGAGAGTACCCCCGCCGCCACTGGCGGGTACCCCCGTGGCACTTTCCAAAGTCACAAAGTGACGTGACTTTTGTGTAGGAAAAGGAAAAGCAAAAGTACTAGGCACGTCGCCGTCGTTGGTGCCTGACGTATGGGGTTGGTGCGCCCGTGGCACCTCCTACCCCCTCCAAAAGCAGTCTCCAAAAATTTTCTCGGCAGGGAGAGTCCCACAATCTGAGACCCAGAGCGCGGTGGTACGTCTATTTTTCTAGGAACGCCTTTTCGGATTACTCGTCGGTCAACTTATGTTGATGCAAATCCTTGCGGGCAGGCGGGTAAGGTTATGCCTTGCCGTTGCGAAGAGATGCCTCAAATGTAACGCGAGACATGCCGCGCTTCTCTGCTGCGCTGCGAAGATAGGTCTTCACGAACGCCGCAATCATGGGTCGTGCAGCAGTGGAGAGTCGCTCGGCAATCTGTTCGTGGGACAGACCCTGCTTGAATAGTTCCACTATCTTGCGTTCGCGTGCTGTGTAGTCGCTCATGATTTCTCCTTCAACCTTAATGCCAACAGTGACGTTGACACGCCGATGCTCTTAGCGATGCCACGGACAGACTCGCCTGCGGCAATGCGCTCACGGACTGCGGGGATGTCAATGTGATGCTGAAACTTTGCGCCCAACTTCTTCCCCTTCGCTCGTGCGTTACGAAGACCCGCGTGGATTCTCTCCACAGTTACGGCGCGCTCCATTTCGGCAACCGCTGCCACAACTGTGAACACCATCTTGCCCATCGGCGTTGACGTGTCTATGTTCTCGGTGGTGCTAACGAAGGCGATGTCGTGCGCCTTGAACTCCTCCAACGCTTTCAACATGTGGCTCGCGCTGCGGGCGAAGCGGTCAAACTTCCATACGACGACCACGTCAAACGCCTTCGCTCGTGCGTCGTCCATCATGCGGTTGAGTTCGGGACGGCTTGCCTTCGCTCCACTGACGCCTCGGTCAATGTAGGTCGCCGTGATGTCCCAGCCCTTGTACTGGCAGAACGCACGGATGTCTCGGAGTTGAACTTCTGGGTCTTGATGGTGGTTGTTCGTTGACACTCTGGCGTAGGCTGCGACCCTCATTGGCGACCAGCCTTGCGAGCCAGTTCGTCGCACTTTGCAAGGTTCGCTTCCATGCTCGCTATGAGTTGCTTTTGCCTTGCGAGGTAGGCTTCGTAATCTTTCGTGTAGGCATCCAGCAGCACCTTTATGGTCTGGTTGAGGTCGGGCTTCATAGGTGTCTCCATGCTCAAAGTGTACAACAGACAGATGTCTATTGTCAATAGGTTTTTCTCAACAACTTGCGAGGGATTGTTGGACACCTGCCCCGAATAACGTGGACTACACAGGCTGCGCCTTGCCGTCCGACTGGCATGCCGCGTGCTGGGGGCGCAACTTGCCCTCGAGAACGCCTCCGACACGCCTGCCAGCCCTATCACCCCAGCCGCCAAAGAAGTCGTTTGTACGGGCTTCCAGACGCTTTCTACGGCTATCTGGCGGTCACGGTAGGACTTACGTTCAGACGGGGGTGTCGGGGCACCCGTAAATATATGAAAAACCATATATTTGTGTCAAAATGACAACATTTGGGCAGAAAATCGGTGCGACAGAGCGATTTCTACAAAGTGTTTGGCACCTTCACCCCCTCAAAGCCCTCTTTAGACCGTCCAATTTAGCCCTCAGTTCCTTGATGACCGCCTCTGCCAGTTCGGGCTTGCTGGTCGAATACGTGCTGCGGCGGGTGAAGTCTAAGGTGACCTTTGCCAAGTCGCCCTCAGGGTTGCGCTGTACGAGCACGGGGAAGGCTGCGTCAGGGTCAACGTCGGGCGACAAGACCTGTAGGCTCACCTTTAAGAGTTCCAGCCCGTTCGGCTCTCGGTAGACCCACGTTTGAAGGTTGCCGATGCTGCCCGACATTACCCAGCCGTCCTCTTGGTCGGCGGGTGACTCGCCCTTCAAGGCAGCCTCAAAGCCCTTGACCAGTTCCAACTGCCCCTGCTCACGGTAACCTGCCGTCTCATTGCCTACTCGGATGATGCCATCGTGCCTGTCGTTGATTGCGTCTACTTCTGGGTTCCAGCCCATGTTCTCCTCCTGACCCAAAACCGCACCGAAAACAGGTGTAGAATTTGGGTCTTATTCCGACCTGCCTGCGACACCCTCCGAACTGGTTCCCAGCACATCCTTAGGAATGTGCTTTGGGAACCACTTTGGCTCGGATAGGGTGCTCAAGGTGGTTCCCGAGGTGGTTCCCAAAATTGGCTCGGGAACCACTTTGGTCGGGGCGCTTGATTCTAAAGGACTTACAGCGTTTTCAAGGTGGTTCCCAAGGTGGTTCCCAAAATCGGTCGGGAACCACTTCGTCAATTTTGACGTTTTCAAGGTGGTTCCCGAGGTGGTTCCCGTTTTTAAGCGGGAACCGTGTCAAATTTGACACAGTCAAAACAACCCTCAAAACTGGCTCCAAAACAGCCCTCAAAACTGACACCGTTTTGGTGACGATTTGGCGACGATTCTGGTGACGATTCTCCGTCGGTCTTTCCGCCCAAACGTCCCCGCCAGCAATAACGGGTGCCATTACCGCCAGCCACACAAAGGAAGAGGGTCAAGGCACCCTTGGCACCCTGACCCCCAAATCAGGGGTCGCGGTCTGACCCCCAGTTTCCTGCCACGTGGCACGAAACCCTACGGCTTCGTCCCTACGGCTTCGTCCCTACGGCTTCGCTAGGCGGCGACCTCTTCCTGCTGGGCTGACTTGGGTACCTCCGTCTGCCCTGCCAACAGGACGGAGTCGTCGTGTTTCCACATCTTCTTGGTGGTGTAAGCACCCTTAGCATTCACAGTCTGGTGGTCAACCTGTCGCCAGCCGTTGGCATGGCAAAAGTCCTTCAAGTGCTCTTTCTTCATCTTGAGAACCACGAGTAGTTTGTTGGCTGAGATATACGGGTCGGTCTTCAACGTTTGTGCCAGCAACTTGACCTTCTGGGACTTCAAGAGGGTGTTGTTGATGTACTTCAAGTTGCCCGTCTCGTCAATTACGGAGACTGTCGGCTGGACATCCTCACCCATCAACTCCATACCATCGCGTTCTGCCTTGGTGGACGCTCGTTTCAACTGCAAGCGGAATGGAAGAGGCGGGTCAAAGTCGCGTGGCTTGGTGCAGACGGCTTCAACTTCCTCTGCGCCCTCACCGTTGGCGTACATAGCGTCGTCTCGGCGAAATCCGTAAACATAGTCCGCCATAGCGCCGAAGTCACCTGAACCGCGAAGAACGTTCTCCGTGGTCATCTCGGTTGCGTCCTTCATGCTCTTTGGGCTGTGGTGCAAGAAGGCGATGTCAGCTCCCATTGAGCGCAGAGTGTCCGAATCGTTGACCAGCGAGTTGTCCATAGAACTGTTCTCGTCCTTCCCACGGAAGAATCGGACTGCCGTGTCGCAGATGACCAGCACTTGACGCTTACCGCCATCCAGCAGTTCACGGATTACGGCGAGCGTAAGTTCATCGCTCAACGGTTTGGTACGCCCTTGGGAGATGGTGCGGTAGCGGAACAAGGTCTTGTCCTGTGTGATGCCCATCTTGTGCATGCGCCACTTGAACGATGCGTCTGACGCTTCTGGAACGAGGTACAGCACGGCGACCTTTTCCTTCACAGCGAACTGCTCCTGACCCCACAAAGGCTGACCTGTGGTCAACGCCTTCGTGATGGAAAGACCCAGCCACGTCTTCACCGTGCCCGCCAGAGAACCGAAGAAGCCCACGCCCTTCGGCATGAACCCTTGGATGAGCATTGGCAGAGCATCTGGAACCGTGCCGTCGTAGGATGGAAATTCCTTCAAAAGAAGTTCAGGAGTGATTTCAATCGGCGCAGGTGCCGCCTGCTGTGCCGCGCCGTTATTCAGCACAACTTTATTGCTCACCCCGTCGCCGTACGTTTTGTGGTATTGCTCAATCTCCGCAGTTACCAAATCCTCGTTGAACTCTTCCGCACCGATGTCAAAGTTGGTTCGTGCCCAAGCAAGTCCAGCGGCGACCAACCCCTCCTTGTCATAGCCACGGTTCCACAAGTGTCCGAGTTCGGACATCAACGCAGGGTAGCGTTGGTGCAGCCCGTACTTTCCACGCTGAGAAACTTCCTCGCGGGTCTTCGGAGCGTCAACAACCTGCTTCAAAAGCCAGTCCAGCAAGTCGTCTGGCATTGGCAACACGGGGTAGTCTTCCGCCACTTCATACGGCTTACCCGTGTTCGGGTGGGTGCTACCGATGGAAGCAACGTACTCGTTCTTCACTCGGAACGAGAAGAGACCGCCCGTCTTGCTTTCCGAGATGTTGCCGTCCAAAGCCATAGTGCGGGGCGTTTGGCGGAAGTACCAATGCCCCTTCGTAATCGCACCGCTGCCTTCGTCAACAACGGAACTGCGCACGAGCAAGGTCTTCGGGAACGGCTTGCCAGTGTCCTGCTGATACTTGGCACGCAGGCTGATTGCGCCGTCCTTATCAACGAAGCAAAGTCCGCCCTCAATCTGTTGAGCGTACACGCACACATTAGCGTTCGGCTTCGTCAATCCCCACGCACGGATTTGTGCTGGGTCTTTGGACATCTGGTTCAATGGGTCTGGCAGGTCAACCGTCTTACCCATCTTTTTATCTACACCATTGATAGTGCGCACCACATCCCACGGATAGCACGGCGCAACAGGGACACCCAAACGGTCAATCAGCGGGAGAGCGATGCTCTCAAAGAACGTAGGCGCGCTCACGGCTTCACCTGCGGCATCGCCGCATCCATCAAGTACACACCGTCTCTGGTGACTCCTACAATGCCCAACTTCTTCAAATCACCAATCAGTTTGTTGAAGTCGCTGGCGTTGAAGTGGAACGGGCGATTGGTTTCTGTGTTGATGATGCCGCAGTACTGTCTTACGTCATCGTACAACGATGTCAGCGGCACCACATATCCCTTGTGTAGTCGCACATTGGTAAGGTGGTAGCGGACGTAGTTCTCAACATTTGAGTAGACGCTCAACTTCTCGTCGTACGTCAAACAACTGCCATCAGATGCTTTGTAACTCATGTGATTCTCTTTCCCCTGTTTGCGTGGGGCACGCGTTAGATTTTGCTCCCTTCTGACTGTGGTCGTCTAAGACGCTAGCCGTGTCGTCAGCACGGTCAGTGCGGTGCCAACCGCCCCTACTGGCATTACTTCACGGCTGTTGGGAACGCTGTCGCCGTAAAACCCTCCAAGGCGTCTTTCTCTGCTGGCGCGTGAACTGTTGGGGTATGAACTGCTTGGACGTGTATTGCTTGCGCATCTCTCCCGCCAAAACCCTGCCCCACGTCAAAGCGCACTTTCATGCCAGCCGTTGGAACCTCTCCGCTATCTCGTACAAAGTTGGTGCGGTGCATAAAGTACTGCTCCCCGCCGTCGCTCAAAATGAAGCCGTATCCCTTTGGAATGTTGAAGAACTTTATTGTCCCGAACATCTCGCCTTCACCTCCACCTTTACGCTCACTGTGAGTTCATGTTGCTGCTGCTCGCGTTGCTGCTCACGCTGACGTTCGGCAAATGCCTCGCTCCAGCCGTGCCAGCCGCCTCTATCGTCCCAATGCTTTGCAGAGGGATAAATCTTGTGCGGCGGTCTTTGACAAACCTTCACGTTGCCGTCCTTATCAACCAACGTCTCACCACAAATCTGTTTATCCATGTTGTCCTGCCCACCTTCGTTGCCGTCTTTGCGCCGAAATTGGTTCGGGAACAACGGGCTTCGCTGCCACTTCACATTGGTACTTCTACAAATTTAAGAACTTCTCAATCGGTTCAAACGCTCCCATAAGTTGCTCATCTTCCTCGCTCAACTCCGCTTCGGTCGGAACCACCACCACCGTGTCGGGAAAGCGTTTCGCAAGAGCATCAGCAATGGTCTTCGGGAACGGTGTTGGGTTCGCCCCGTACACACGCTCACCGTGGTGAACAGTGCTCAAGTAGCCCTGCTCACCCTTCACTGCGAACATTTTCTGTGCCATCGTCGGACTCCTTCTGGTTTCCACCGTGTTCTCGGATGATTCTCTCTGCCTCTTGTCTTTGTCGGAAGTACGGCAGGTGTCCTTCCAGTCCTTCCGCTGGGCACACCTTCACGGCGAGCAACTTACGTCCATTTGTCGTGTTGGCGCGGAATCGGACATACACCCACTTGCCTGTTGTTTGCAGGTGTCCTGACTGTTTACAGTCTCTTTTCGGAGTGGACTGGTCTAACAAGGTAATCTCTTCGTAGCCGAGACGATTAGCCGCCCACTTGCCCAGTTGCACCAACTCTTCCAACGTACCGTCTGACTTCATGCGGTTGGCTTTCATAGAGATGACTTGAACGTTGCCCTTCACGTAGCCGAGGCTGGGCACTATCTTGTCAAGACTTGGCGAACTCTCTCTCTTCCCGCCAGCGTTCGCCACTAACGCGATATGCGGAAACACGGGGCAGTGCGCTGGGATAACGATGTCTTCCACATCAATGTTGAACGGCAGTCCCTCATTTTTGGCTCTACGCTGCGCCTGATACCACATTTGCTTTTCAGGCTGGAATTCTCGTCGCTTGTCGCGGTACCCCTTGGCGCATGCCTTGCAATCGCCATTTGAGTTGACGCCAACTACGGCACGGCTGTGCCCGTTGGCGCACTCGCCGTCCAGCGACTTTTTCTTTTCATTGCGGACAGCCTTGCACGCCTTGCACGTCCCGCTCGGGAACAGAGCATCTGGCAGCGAAAGGTCATGACCTCGGCGGCACAACTTTGGTGGCGGCGACCCGCCACTGGCAACGTAGGTATCAGTGAGCATTGGCACCTCTGGACGCACCAATGCAGCAAAAAGACGGCGCAGTGGCGCGCTTGGGTAAAAGTCTGGGTTGTGGTTTGGTTTGCTTCGGCTCACGCCTAGGCATCCCTTGGTTAACGTCATTCAAATCGCCAATCGGAGCGTGTAAATAACAATGGAACTGCTCCTTGCCGTGGTCGGTGCGGATGCCTTCCACCAATCGGGTGCAGCCGTCTTGATAGCATTCCAGTTCAGAGGTATCCTGCCATTCAGATTTCCACTCGGGTTCGTCAATATCGTGCTCCAAGTTCTCGTCTTGATGGCTACCCCATCCCTTCGGTTTTACGCGTTTGCCATTCTTCAACGGGACATAGCGTCCATCTGCGAGTTGCACGTCCTCTTTGTTGATGTCGGTGTTGATTTGTGGCAATTCGTGCGCGTCGTATCCGCCAGATACCAACACGCCGCAGCCCTTCGGCGCATCCGTCAAATACAATCCGTTGTTCACGCCCATTTTGTGGGCGCACAAAACCTCGTTCACCAGTTTCAGTTCTTTAGCGGATGGAACTAGGAACTCGCCCACGAACTCGGTGCCGTCGGGGTTGTAATAGGTCTTGGTGCGGCGCACACCCACCACGCTCTGCAACTGCTGGTTCTTCTCGTCCAACGCTTGCTGTCGTGCCAACTCGCGTTTCGCTCGCTTACGAGCACGATACGCTCTGGCACACGCGGCAGCATCTTCGTGAATGCGGGGACGACCAACTGGGCGCACCAAAGGCGCAGACGGAATTGTCGCTGTTGTAGGGGGTTCGCCCATCACGGGCGTAATGGTAGACATCTTCGGAAGCCTCTTCGCACAGCACTTGCTACAGTGTTCTCTGTGCGCTTGATTTGGGTTGGAGTTCGGTTCGGGCGTGCAGCCACGAGCGTTCACTCCACGCTCATGCCGTCTCACCTGAGACGTTCTGCTGCGTCAAGCAACCAGCCTATCAATGACCTTGGGAAGGTCTTCCGTAGCCGCTGGATGTGGGTAAGGGACACAAATGTCCCCATGTTCAAATGTACCACATTTTGGGGTTCAAGTCAACGACCAAATTGGCTGTTAACTCTTTGGGCACTATTCGCGTTTCGCTCGGATTGACGCCTTCATCGCGTCAACGTCACCGATGTCGTGGACGTTGGTGGCTGCCTTCGGGGCGTTGCCGACTTGCTTGCTGGCTGCTTCCACCAGAGGCTTCGCACGCTCGTTCAACGTGCCTTCCACTGGCTCCATTCCCAGACTGCGTCTTGTGAATCTGTAGTAAATGTGGTTGCCTTCGGTTTGCGCAGCCTCGGCTTGTCCTTTGCGAGCCATACTAATCCATGTGCGGAGCGCGTCCTTCGTGGGCTGGCTTGATAGGGATTGGGTAACCTCTTGTAGTTCGGGGTTGCTGGCGAAGGCTTGTCGTGCTGCCGACTGGTAAAGTTCGCTGCCCAGTCCCTTACCCTCCTCACCTATGTGTAGGACGCTTGATACCTCCATACTCTTCGGGCTGGTGCGGCTCAAAACGATGTTGCCGATATGCCCGCCATCTTTGCCGACCATGTTGGTGATGAGCGTGTTGCCATCAGCGTGCGCCGTTGTCTCATAATGCAGGTTCGGGTCAACTGTGCTTTGCACGACTTGCGGCTTCGGCGCGTTCACACCGACGGTTGGCGACTTCGCCATCGCTTCGTTTAACTCGTCGGTGAGGTCGTGTGGGCTATTTGCGTCCAACTGTGCTACGGTGGTATTGCTGGGAAGTCCTACCTGATTTTCATCAACGACTCCTGAACCGATTTGTGGTGCCGTGCCAAACGGGGTTGCACCGCGCTGCGCTCCTGCCGCTAGGCTCTCCGCAGTCTCTGGCTCGTCGCTGGTTACACGTGTGCCGATGTTTTCGCTGGCGTGGGACAGCCATTGTAGGGTTGACAGGATTGCCTTTTGCACCACAGGCTGGCGCAATGCGCCCGTCGCTGCTTCCGCCGCCACAGCGAAGCCAACGTCCTTCATTGCCTTTTCATAGTCGCCGTTAGCGGTGTCCCACGCAGCCTTGCCGAGGAATCCCGCCGCGCCGCCGTGGCGCACCAAAGTCGGGAATGCGCTGTTGGCTGCCGCAACCGCAGCCTTGGCGTCCGCAGCCCTCTTAGCCATTCGGCTTGCGGCATCAGCGACATAGCCTGAGTGTGCTTCCGCTGCCTGCTTCCCCGTTTGAGAGGTGCGCAGTGCTTCTTCAAACTTGTCCAGTTTTCCGCCCCAAATCTGTTCACGCACCTGTTCAGGAATCTTGAAGAAGTTCGCAGCCAACTTGTCCGCGTCTACGTCAGGAATGCCCGAGGAGAAGTCGGCGGACTTATCAATCAAGTGGTTGAAGATTTCATTCTCCACGTCGTCCATGTGGGTGGAGCCGATGCGGTCAAGAAGAGTACGCAGGGTCGTTACGTTGTCACCGATGGTGTCTCTGGACATCAACAGTTTGGCAACGCCGTCCAAGTCCTTGTTGCGCAGCGCACGAATAACCGCGTTGTCCTGCAACTGCTGGATGGTGGTCGCGTAATCGGTGCGCAAGTTGCGTAGATTTTCTGCAAGTTGCGGCTGTCCCGCGTCCTCTGCGCCCTCTGCCATTGAGTCACCAACCGCCAATTTTAGGTTGGTGTACACGCGCTTCAACGGGTTGGTGTAATCGGTGATTGCATACGCCTTCTTACCTAAAAGTTTCTGTAACTGGCTGGCTTCCGACCACGTCATCGGCTCACCCTTGGCAAGTTGTTCCAGCAGGTCTTTCGCTGGCTCCAATCCTTGGGTGACGTTGCCCATCGCATCTTGCAAGTTCTGCGGCAAACCCGAACCTTGGTTGAGGATGTCTCTGGCAGCCTGCGCCAGCGGAGAATCAGCACCGCCAACCTTCACGCCCGCTGCGTCCGCGTGGGACGCGAACATGTCTAGTGCTTGACCGAAGTTGTTGGTCAACTGTTGGTGGACTTTGTCCAAGTCGTCTTGGACAGCCTGCGCCAACTCGCCGCCCGTCAGACCTTCCTTGGACGCTTTGGACGCCTTAGCGATGTCGTTTACGAACTGGCGTTGACGCTCCACGAAATCGGCTGCCTCATTAGCCGTCGTGCGGGCATCTTCTGATGCACGCTCTGCGAACTTCGCATCCTCTGCTGCGTCCGCTGGCGCGTTAAGGAACTTGAAAGCCTTTTGTACGGCTGGAATTGCGGCAGCAGATAACCCTTCAACGGCAGCGGTGCCTGCGCCAGTCAATGCGCCGACCTTCAAAGAGCCGACAGGGTTCTCGCCCGCAGTCTTTACGAGGTTCTGCACGCCGCCCAATGCGGCAGCGCGCATGCTGTTGGTGACGACACGCGCCAGTACGGGGTACTTCTCCACGGCATTCAGCGCGCCGCTCAACGCCTTGAACTTCTCAGCCGCAGTCAATGCCTTGAGTTCTTCCGAACCGACCATGAATTCGGCAACCGTTTCACCAATCTTCCCGACGTTTTGGGCGATGCCATGCGCTTCCAAAGTTGCGTTCGGGTCACCTGTAGCCGCCTTGATGTAGTCGTCTACCTTGCCCATTTGGGGAACCCACTTATCTACCTTGCTCGGGTCAACGCCAGCCAGATTTAGCCCGCCACGGATTAAGCGGTTCGTTAGTTTCGTTGCGCCCAACGCAGTTTCAGCGGCACCCTTACCGAAGCCCAGTGCTGCGTCTGCGCCAGCATCTTCCACGGCGTCATTAGCAACTTCCAACTTGTCCGACACAGGAGATGGTTGGTCTTGAGGACGCATGCCTTGCGGTAGCGGAACCTTCGGTGCAGGTGCTGCCGTGGTGGTAGCGTTTCCGCCAGTCGTTGCAGCGAACATCTCCGCTTCGCTTGCAGGGTTCGCAGGCTTCGGCGCAGGTGCAAAACTACCGCCGTAGGAAGCATAAGGGTCTACTACTGGCTTACTTTCGTCGGCAACGCTGCCGCCGTATGCTGCATACGGGTCTACATTCGGCGCAGGTGTTTGGACTGGTGCTGCCGCCGCTGGTGCTGTTGCTTGGTCAGACATAGGAATCCTCTGCCGTGGACACCACGGCTAATTTCGTTGGTTGTCGGTGACTTACGCTTACTGGGCTGGCTACTGGGCAGTCGGCATCGCACCGATTGCGGCGTTCGGATGGTCTGCCTTGAACTTCGGCAGTGCCGATGGGTCAATGAAGCCCACTGGCATGTTCGGAATCTGCACCGCGACCTTGCCTGCTGGTGCAGGCGGCAACGTCGTCTTCTGCTGGCGTGCGGGTGGTGCAGTTACCTGCCACCCCTGTTTCTGCTCCGCTGCGGCAGCCTTTTGCGGGTCGTTGCCAGCGATTCTTAAATACATACTGTGGGTGACTGGGTCAATTGGCTGATTGTTTCCGCGTGGCAGCACGTCCGTGTAGCCCAAGGTACGCAACTGTTCGTTCGCGGCATTCACGTAGGCGTTGTGGTACGCCTGCGTGGCGATGTTCGCGTAGTCCAAAACCTGCTGCGGCGTGATAACATCGCCGTCCTTCAACTTCAACAACTTTTGGTAACTTGCTTGGTCAACGCCACGGGCGGTAGCGTGCTCTTGAATGGTGTTGGAGTTGATGCGGAAGCCCTTACCCGCCAGCGGTGTCGCAGAAATGCCGATGGCGTTAAATAGACCAACGACGCTGTCTGCGCCAGTGATTCCTTTGCCATCCTGAATCTGCTTGACGGTATCTTGGAACTGCTGGTACGAACCCTCCAAAGTCTGCAAGGTCTTATTTTGCTGGCTGTTGTTGAAGGCGTCGTAACGCTTATTGAATTCCTTGCTCGGCAGCGTTGACTTGTTCCCGAACGCGTCTGTGTAATCGGCAAGGTCTGCTTGGTGCTTATCTTGCTCTGCGCGCAACTTCAACTCTTCCATATACTGGTTGTGGCGCTCCACCTCGTCTTCCTTGCGCATCTTCAAAAGAGCGTCCTGCCCATAGTAGTCGTTGACTTGCTGGGTAATCTTTCCAGCCGCCGCAATCTTGTCGTTTGCCACAGCCTTTTGTTGAGCGGTTGCTTGCGGGTTGTTCAAAATGGCGTTAGCGTCCTTCTGGTCACGTGACGCAGAATTCAGAACCTCAAGCGGGTCATGATTGTGGGCATTCAGCGTTGCCACGAAACCTAGGTCGTGTCCGATAGCGTCTCTCTTTTCCTTCGTCGTCGCTTCGTCGTTTGCCTTGCGACCCTCCTCGTTGTTCTTGTAAACCTCGGACATCAACTTGTCGCGGTTCAACTGGGTGGTCATCGCCGTGCCAGCACCTGCCCACACTCTGGCAAACGTGGTTGCTGGAACCTTGGCTCCTTCCACGTACGCTCCACCAGCGGCTGGATTGTACTTGTTCAACTGCGCAGCCTCGTCCTTCGTCAATTCATGCTCTGGCATCTTCGCGCTGTCGTACAAATTAAAATACGGACGGGAGAAACTATTGCCTTGTGCATCCTTCTCCTCACGCAGACCTGCCATGACGGGGATGGCGGTCTTCAACTGGTCGGGGTGCTCTTTCAGCCACGATTGGATAGTGGCGTCGTCCGCGTTTTGCAGAATCTTCGGCACGCCAACATCTTCATACGAGTCCAACTGGGGCTTGTAAAAGTTCACCATCGCCTGCTTGTGTTCCGCATCTTGAAAGCGCATGCTTTGCTGCGCCAATAACGTTTGCACTTGGGCGTGGGCGATGTTCACGTCATCCAAGCGCTTGCGCTCCGCCATCTCGTCTTGATAGTGCGCTTCCGCAGTCTTACGCTCGTTGCGAGCGTTGAGTGTGGCACCAACGGCACCTAGCCAGCCGTGTCCTTCCGCAGGATTCCCACCCGTACGCATATCACCCAAGCCAGTTCCCAGCGCGCTCAACGCGCCAGTGACGCGCTGTCCCACCGACTGCGGCTGTTGTGGCTGTTGCTGTGGCGGTTGTGGCTGT
>Ga0181534_10001040_pt1 | contig 18599 bp, 34 predicted proteins | sample PEATcosm2014_Bin_37_FD_119758 | JGI IMG/M metagenome (GOLD analysis project Ga0181534, IMG submission 119758) | Peatland microbial communities from MTU Mesocosm Facility, Houghton, MI, USA - PEATcosm2014_Bin17_10_metaG | ecosystem: Environmental > Terrestrial > Soil > Wetlands > Peat | place... | reverse complement strand
CTGCATAGAACAAAACCGGAACAAAGTATACTTTACAGTATAACTCCCACCTATACTCAATCTTTAGGTATACCTACCACTTACATAGTATTCAGCTATGCGCCACACGCATGGCTCGTGTATTATATCGGGTTAACCTTCCCGCAATACTGTCCGGGGTCGGTCGCTGGAGCCATGCAAAAATAACATGCTCATTCCTTCAAATTCCTGTTGCGTTTTCCTGCTAAAAATTCCATCATGTTCATGTCGTTAAAACAGGGGTCCAACATGAAAAAGATTTATTACGTCAAAGTCCAGTTCCATACTGGTATTTTCATGACACAACGTAAATTCTTCTTCGACAGCGTTGTCGAGCGCGCATACTTTGTTACTGAAGCGCGCAAATTCAATGCTGTTTTTATGGTTGGGTTTGGGATTGAACATGTGTTAAGTGGTAAAGAAGCCTATGCGTATTCGGCGCAAATTGAACAGGTTATTGTAAATGGGCGAACATGAAAAAATTTGTTCGCATTAACATAATCGATGAAACGCACAATATGGAGCGTTTAAAGATTGAATATGTTGGGGATTGGCGAACGCTTTATAATTCTGCTTTTGCCATTCTCGAACAAATACAAAAAGATTTTCCCGACATGCCGCCAATAGCTCAATCTCACGCGGACATCGCCGTTCAAATTTTGCGACAAAGTCTAATGCATGTGTATTCGTGGAAAAGATGATCCTTGGTTTATGCGGCGTTAACAGCGCCGCATATGCAAGGGATTGACCCTTGATTAGCAGGAGAAAAATTATGGTTGCCAAGAAGGAAAAGACGGAAGTTGAAAACAGCACCGGCTCGGAAGTCGTCACGCTCAATACCAAGGTTGCGAGGCCGGTTGCTTTGTCGGCGGAAGCGATGAGCAAACTTTCGCTCAAGAAAGTCCTGACGCGTCCCTTGCTCAAGCATCCGGCAGGATCAGGTGTTCGCATCATGTTCAAAGCGCCGTTTTTGAAGCAGCCGGACCGCACGGACGGGGATGGCGTTGTTCAGGTTGGTCCCTATGTTGCCTTGGTTGTGGATCGCGCCAGCGGCATTCTCTGTCATTATATCGTCAACGCCGTGGCGCGGGGCGCGCTTGAGCAGGAATACCCCTGCGACGGCTATGTGGACAAATGGTTCGCGATCATGAAGGAATATCCGGCGAACGGCAAGCGTTGGTCGAATATCATCATAGGCGAAGAAAACGCCCCGGAGGAATGCGAATAAGGTCTGAAACATTGGGCAGGAAATTGGCGTTTCCTGCCCATTTTGACAGGGGAAAATTCAAGATCAAAGGAGTGAGCTAAATGATCGCTCGATTTCTTGTCATGCTCGCAATAGGTCTTTTGATCTTTTATTGCGGGGCGATTGTCGGCGCGGCAATGTATATCGCAGAGGGGATAAAATGACAGACGAAACCGATGAAGATTATGTGCGCCGAATGCTTGCGACTTGGGCAAATGGCGAAGCGAGCGAACGATTTGAAAAGATCATTCGCGAACGTAACTATTATATCATGGCTTTGGAGGCGCTAACGGACCTGAAAAACGGTCATAAAACAGCGTCCACGCAACAGCATAAATTGACAGAATAAAAATCGTACCCGAAATGAAGCCAATCGTCCCGCTAATTCCTGCGAGATATTCGACTTCATTTTGGGTATATTTCTTATTGCGTTTGTATTGCGCGAAATCTAAAATTTCCGCCATGTCAATTGCCCTTTGCGTTGAGTGGCGAAACGGCTGACGTGATAACGCCCCCGGTTGCGGTCCCGATGCTGCTAATGATTTGCTGTGTATTGGCGCGGTTTGAGACAATAACCGCAATAACGGCTATGGTCGCAAAGAAGCCAAATATTGAAACAACATCGCGGCCCATGTTCGTTATTCCTTATTGGGTTTCATATGTGCCAGACAATTCGTCCAAGCACCAAGCGGAAAACCAACGCTCATGCTATCCGCATGCGCAGGCGTCGAAAGCATCGCCAAAAGCGCAAGACTTTTGATGAGTTTGCGAAACATTAGAACGTCTCCACAACGCTAACAAGCTGACCAGTCGTCGCCGATATGCCATAGATCGCCGCGCTTGTGTTCAATGTCAGGCTTGCGCCGGGCGGGATAATCATGCCGCCGCCGACCGTAACGGCTGTATTACCAATCGAAACCGCAACCGCGCCCGTATTCAAGATCGTGATCGCCGCGCGTCCCGCCCGCGCCGCTGCGATCAAGGTTGCGCTATTCAAGACGCTGATTTGCGCTGTCGCAAGATTGTCGGTCCCTTCTGGCTGCGAATTGACCCCATCGTCAACGGTCCAAGGCAATTGTTCTTCTGTCGTCAAAAGACAAGTCGAACCGGCAGGAAAAGCATTCGCGCAAGAAATCGTCAAATCGAGAAATTCGCGCAACATGAAAAGAGGAGCGAAAACCGTATTTGGGCCTTGCGGGAATGTGTAGGACATTCCGGTTATATTGCACTTGACATAGACGGGCGCATTCGTTGCCCCATACGAAAGCTGTATTCCGCGAATGCCGGGCGTGATTTTCAGATCGTGATATGACGCGCGAGCATTGATTGTTGACAGCCCGACAATGGCAACCGGAACCGCCCATGAAACGGCTTGCGGTCCAAGGCGCGAAAGCACCGGAAAAGCGACAAGCGGAACAAGGTTCGATTGCTGGCCTGCGGCAACCTGTCCACCCGCATTGGCGAAATCGTGCGGAAGCTGACGCGCGGCGGCAAGGTTCAAAACATTGTCAACGCCCCATCCGCGTCCGAGCGGCGGCTGTCCTTGGATCAAATCTTGCGGGCGACGGATGGGTGCGGAAATGTCGGCGGCGGGCAAGCCCGGAAGCGGCGGCGGGAAATTGCTATCTGGATTGAGAACGCCCGGCGCGTCCAAAGATGCGGGCGCAAGCGGTCCCTGTTGTGCGGGCGCAGCCGAACCCGGCGATAGTTCGGCGGCGCTGTGATCGCTCGGATTGTTCGCCATGTCTTATCCGCCGTTTGCCATATTGTTGAAAATATCGCCAAAAACGGCGTCAACGCCGCTTCCGCTTGTGTCGCCGGTAAGACGGTTGCCATAGGTCGCGAGAAAACCAAATTCATTGCCCGCGACGGGTATGGCGGAATTGGTTGTCGTGCTGTTAGGCGCGCTTTGCGGTATGACCGCGCCTGACATAGCCGATGCGCCCGCGCTTGGCGTCTGTGAGGCTCCTAGCGCATTGAGGACGGTTCCGGCTTGGTTTCTGTGATCCCAAACAATGATAAAAACGGCGGCAATGCCGATCAACCAAAGCGAGGCAATTTCGCGCGCTGTCATCGTGCAATCCCCATGCAACATGCGAATGAAACGCGGTCCTTCGGTTCATGCGCTGTCATTTTGCGTTCGCTCCCGTCTGCGGCGACGTGATAACGCCGATCAAACTTGTTAGCAAACCCGAAACGGATTTGATAAGTTGGTCCGTTTGCCCGCTCGCAACGATAACCGTTACAATTGCGATCAGGAAAAACCAAACCAAGATGTTATCAAAAATCCTCATTTTTTCGGGCCTAATTGCTGATTAATCCATGCGCCAATGGCGTTGCCCATATTCGCTCCTGCGCTTGACGGCGCTGGCGTGGCGGGCGATGCGGCGTTTGGCGTTGGCGCTGCCGAGCCTAGCGCGCTTGGCGCTTGGCCCGCGCCTTGCGCTTTGGGCGCGGCGGGCGGTGAAGGGATGAGAATATCAAGCCAGTTTGTCAGTTCCCCTTTGCCTGTAATATACAGGATGAAAAGCAGGAAAATAGCGCAAGCGACAAAAGACCAATAACCGCCTTGCGAAGCGGGCGCGGCGTAGGCGACGCGGGGCGCGCGTTCCGCGCCGGGCGCGGGCTGTGACGGCGGCGCGGGCGGCGGCGCGCTCGCGGCTGCACTCGCTGCGGTTGCTTCCGCGCGGCGTCTCAACTGGCCTTCTGCGCCTTTTTCGCTCATCTAATGCCCCGAACCCGCCGATTTGACAGCACTGGCAAGCTGACTTGGTATGTTAGCATTTCCAAGCAAATATGCCAAGATCACAAGAACAATGAGCATTTTGCCCGCTTCCGGCAAGTCGGCAATGCGAAGGATTGCGCCAATCGCCAAAATTGCCGCCGCCCAAACCAAGAAACCATAAGACCCGTTTGCGCCGAAAAAATCGTTTTTGACTTGTGCGCCAAGCGCGCCAAGTTTGTCATTTGTTTGCGCCATAAAAAGAATAGCGCCAATTATGATAAGCGCAACGCCCATTATCGTTGTTCCTTTTGATAACCAAGAAAATTATGTCCGGTCAAAATATAAACAACAAACAAAAGCGCGACAACGCCAATCATTGACAAGACGCCTTCAATGACACTATCCAGATGGATTTTTATTCCGAAAATGTGCATTGGTTTTCCTATGGCGGCAAGATATAGCCGTCGAGTATGGCTTGCTTGGCGGCTTGAAGCGATAAAAGCGCCTGCGAAATCGCATTGAAAATGTACTGGCTATCCGCCGAATTGAGTTGCAGCGCGTTCAATATATCGGCTTGCGTCGTTCCTGTCATGACAAGACTTGAGGCAATCGACGTTGGCGCGTTAGCGTTCAAAGTCACAATCGCGGCATTGATCGCAAGGATTTGATTTGCGGTCGCGCCGAATTGCGAAAATTGATTGGCTGAACGCGTCATGCCTGCGCCTTTTCTTTACCCATGAACCAAAGCCCGAAAGCGATCAAGATCAAGGCCAGCAAAGCAAACCCGATGCGCGGCAAAGTATCGGAAAAGAAATTGCCCGCGTATTGTTCCCATCCGGTTGCGGCTGTAATGAAGTTCGAAACGCTTGTCGAAATGCTTCCGCCCAAACTTGTCAAACCGCCTTGGACGCTCGTGCCCGCCTTGCTGCCAACCGCGTTCGGATCGGTCAGGTAAATCGGCGCTCCGGTTGCACTATCGGTTCCGGCGACGCCTGAATTGTTCTGCGGACCGCCTGACGCCGCGCCGGGCGCGGTTGTGGCGCCAATGCCTGACGTTCCCCCGGTTCCCGCGCCTTCCAACACGCCCGGCAAATTGCCCGAACCGCCCGGAATATCGTTGACGTTTCCCGCGCTTGCGCTGGCGCTGCCGCTGTAATCGGTTGATCCAAGCGGCGCATTGAACGCGGACAGGCTATCCGCGCCAACGCTTGCGGCAGGCGTATCAATGCCGGAAACGCCGGTTGCGGGCGCATCGAAAGAAAGCCCGTTTCCACCCAACCCCATCGGCGCAAGTGGAGTGCTGGCGAACGATGGGGTTAGCGATGTATCGCCAGTCAAGGAAGGATAGCCGCCCGGAGGCGCGCTTGCCGCCCAAGTATAGGTTGCATTTGGCCCATATTGTTGGACCGCCCATCCTGCAACTTGATCTTGCACATCTGACGGCGCTAAATAGGCCTGCGAATATTGTGTGCCAATGCCGCTTGCGGTTGTCCAATTCTGCCACGTTCCGGGCTGGATTTGATATGCGCCGCTCGCGTGTGAAATGGGGTAATTATAATTCTCTTGCGGCGACAATGTGTAATTGTTGCCGCTTTCATTAGTGCGAATAGCACCAAGAATGTCTGAAAGATTTGCCATTTATTCTTACGCTTTCGACGCATTCGCGCTTGCCAGCGCGGCGACGATTTCTTGCGCCAGCGCCGCCACGTCCAAGGCAGGGGAATTAGACGCGGCGGGCGCTGGCGCGGGCGCTGGCGAGACGCCCGTCCCTGACGCTGGCGTGACGCCATGCGCGGCAAGAACCCCTTTCAAGATCGCTTCCACAACAATCGGCAGGAACTGCAAAATAAGGGCTTCCATTTCCGTTGCTCCTGTAGGTGTTGGCGCAGGCGCTGGCGCGGGCGCTGGTAAAGGCGCGGGCGCTGGTAAAGGCGCGGGCGCTGGTAAAGACGCGGGCGCAAAGATCGTTGGTGTAAAATAGGCGCTATAGAAGTCTTGCGCGTATTTGATGCGCATATCAGGAACGCGACCGTCTGCGGACGGCTTTTCATAATCGTCGCAAAAGTTCAAAGTCAATGTTGCGAGCGGCTTAATCCCTGACTGCAATTCACGCCACAAAACCGGATAATAGTTTTGACATTCCCAAGCGAAAAACCGGGCTTGTGTGTCAATCGTTTTCCAATCAAGACCGTTCGCCGTCGCCCATCCTTGCAAACCGTTCGGGCCTGTTAGCCGATCCAGCCGCCATTGAAAAACCCCGTTCGATCCATGATCGAGCGCGCCAATGGTAACAGGCAGGCATTTATTCTCTTGCGATCCATTGCCAATAGCCGCCGCAATGCCTGCTTTGGATAATCCAAAATTCGACAACGCAACGGCTAATGCTTTTTGGTCGTCAAAAAGTGACATTTCCCCTGTCCTTTTTGTGATTACTTTGGGGGCGTTTCCGGCGACATTTTCGCAGACGTCCCATTTTCAGGAATGATCGTTGCAAGAACGCCCATTGCCGCCTGAGGCAAATGCGCCCAATCCTTGTTAACAACCGCATTGACGACAAGCCCAATTCCCGCCCATGTGGAAGGCTCCACAAGACGGGATACAATATAGGTCAAAATAACAGCAGACATTCCGTCATTTCCTTATCCAAGGGATTGAACATTGCCGGTCAAGATTGGTTGCGTTACAGGCGTTAAAACAGGCATAGTTTTGATGTTGCTTGCCTGATTGGTACTGTAGGCGCTAATGGCTTGCCCCCAAAGCGAACCAAGCAGATTGTCGGAAGTCGCAAAAGGCGAAGCCAAGGCGCTTACGTCATTCTTCAAGCTGGCGTCAGCAGCATTCGAGACAGCAGCGCCGCCGCCATAAGATGACGATTGATTGAATGTGTCGCTGTTGCTGTTGAAAGTCGTATCATAAAGAGCCGCAAGCGCGCCGCCGCCTGATCCAAAATTGATGTTGGTTCCGCTTCCTGTATCAACGTTCCATCCATAATCATTTGATGTTCCGGAAAGCCCTAACGTCGCAACGCCATTTGCGCCTAAATAATTGTCTTGCGCTTCAAAGGAATTTCCGCCGACATTATCGGAAAATTGCGCGCCGATTGTCGTTAAATAAGCGTCAAGCCCATTTGCGGACGCGGTTGAGGCTCCACTTGCTGATTGTGCGCCGAATGCCGTTAACCCATTAATCAAAGCGGAAAAATCGTTTGAACCCGTCGCCGTTTGGGCGATAGCCAGATTGCCTTCCGCCGTGATCGACGTTTGCGCGGTCTGATTATAGGCGACAATCGCAGCCGCATTCGATTGGGCAATGGCTTCATTGCTCGTTGCGGTTGCAGCATCTAAAGCAGTTTGTTCCTGTTGCGATCCGAGCGCAACTTGCGCTTGTTCTGCCAACTGGCTTTGCGAAAGCGCGGTTTCCGCCGCCAATTGCTGTCCGTAAGGATCAGTGTTTTGCGCCGCGCTAGAATTGGACGATGAGGAAGGCCAAAGGAAATACAGCGCGACAAGCGCGCAAGCGCCGCCGATCAGATACGGATGCTTTTCAAAAATGGCTTTGATATGTTCCATCTTTTTACCCAACCGATGTTGACGCCGTTGTGTTGGTTGTCGTCGCCGCCGCCGTCGAGGCGGGCGCGACGCTTGCCGCCGCCTGCAAAACGGTTGCAAGCGGAATGCTCACACTCGCGGCGGTTGTGGAGGACGACGCGGGCGCAGCCGCTTGATAATTGGAAATTGCCGTTCCCAATTTGGTCGCAATGTTCGTGCTTTCCATAAGCAGAAAAAAGCCAACCACAACGATAATCATGAAAATGATTATTCCGTCATGGTTGCCAGTTGCCGGAGCCTCATTCATTTCAAAGCGCCCCCGTTGTCGTTACGTCATCGCCGGTTCCGATTGTTGCCGGATAGGAAAACCCCGGCATGGGCAATCCGTCGAGACCATAAATTTCGCCAACCGGGTTTGGTTGCGAAGTCAGGCCGGTCAAGACGACTTCGCCGCCAAACGTATTCCATTGCGCTTGCGGCAAGATAATGTCCGGAATATCGGGCGGCGGATCAAACGCATAAGGAAGCGCAACAAAACCGCCGCTTGTGCTTTCCAATGAGAAAGCCGGAAGCATTCTCGATTGCGCGGCAACATGTGTAAAATCCGACGCCTGCGGAACGACGCAAATTTTCAGGTCAACGGCAGGCTCCATCCGCAAGACATTCGGACCGCCTTTTGCAAGCATGGCATGGGCTTCGACGGAAACGGCTTTTTCGTCGTTCGTATAAGGCGCTTGATAACCGCGATTGCCATTGATAAGCGCATTGAAAAGCGTTCGCGTTGCATAGCTGATTTGCTGAAACATGATATGCCCTTTAAACGCTCATAGAAGCCCGTACAGCGATTTTGATGTTCTAAGCTACCCTAACACTTCCAGATAAATGTTGGCTATTTGTTCACATTTTTGGTTGTACAAAACCTGTCAACAAATCGCCGGTTGTAGCCTCAAATTTTTGGCGTCAAATTAACGCCATTGAAAGTCTTGTTTGCGGGGGCGTTAAATTCATCGCCAACGTGATGTTGCGAACTTGTCAGGACGGAACCCGTTATGACCGTATTGGGCTGCGCCCCATGTGGATTGATCGAGACGGCGGCAATCATGCCCGGCTGTTGCCACTGCGCGCCCGGAAGGCGTTGCGCCTCTGGCGTCGGCTTGACCGTTGCGCCAACGTTTGCGACCGCGCCCGCGCCCGTCGCGGGACGATTGCGCCCAAGCCATTTGTTTGCAGCCGATGAAAGATTGGTTGTCGTTTTACCAAACCAACCGCCAAGCGAAAGCCCATGCGATTGCGCCGGTCCGCTGCCTTCCGTCAATGCGTCGTTTTGCGCCATGTCTTATCCAATCACATACCCGGATACATGAACGCCGCGCCGCTGCCCATTTCGCCCGGATATGACAAATCAATCTGATATTGATTTCCGGTAACGGGCGAAACCGCAACGCCTAGATCGTTGCCAAGCGCAGAACCCGCCGACTGAATAACTTGCGGCGTCTGCGCCTTTTTCGACACAAGAACCGAAACGATTGCGACGGCGGCAAGCAGTCCGACAATCCCAACAATGGTTGCTGTTACGTCATGCATCGTTTTCGCCCTTGGTTTTGAAGGCAATCATTTGAGAAATTACGTTTTCATTTTGCGCTTCTTTTTCATCGGATTTTTCATCCGATACGCTATCGCCAGCGCCTGCTTTTTCGGTCTTCCGCTTCGGATCAATTCCGCCACGTTCCAACGGAAGCACTTTTTGCTCCTGCTCTTGCAAAGGGGCATTGACGCCCTCCAGGCTTTCGGCGGCATGAATAGCCGTGTAATCGTTGGAACCGTAACGCATTAGAAACCGATCCATGCATAAGTCGAAGCAGCCGTATAAGTGCAATGCGCTTCGATGAAAATCGCGCCGCCGCCGACAAGCGTCGTATTGAACGCGGGCGAATTGGCGTTGTTTACGAATGCGTGTGCGCCGACATTCGCCAACGCACAAGTCGGAAGCGCAGCCACATTCATCGGCAACATCCCATAAGGATAAAGCGCGCTGAATACGCTCGCATTCAATGACGTTCCCGGTCCGACTTGCAAGCCGAAATTCGGCTGTTGCGCGAGCGCGCTTCCGAAAAGCGAAAGCGAGGCAAGAAAAGCAAGCGCAATCTTTTTGATGTTACGCATGATTTTCGCCTTACATCTGCGGCAGGGACGACACGCCCGGAAGGCTGCGAAGTTTGCCCGAGAAAACGGTTCCGACAAGAACCCATAAGCCAATCCAAACGATATGTTTCACCATGTCAAACCGCTCCCCGAATGTCGCGAAGAATTACGCCCCAAAGCATAAGGGCAATGAGAATAAGCCCGATAAACAAGAACCATTTGAAGGCGTCTTGCTCGGAATTGAACGGCTTTTTAAGCCAATCGGTTAAGCCTTCCATGTGACTTTTTTCCTGTCAAGAAAGGGCGCGTTTTACGCGCCCTTTTCAATTACATTCCAAAGCCGGGCGCATTGAAGGTCGCGGACTGAATTTCGAGATATTCATACGCGAGATTGAGCGCCGCGCCGCCCTGCACCGTGTTGGGATTGAAATACAACCCGACATTGCCGGAAGTCTGCACGTTGAGCGGACGGCGGCGCGTATCCACATAATAGGTTGTGAAATCTTTCTTGGTCGTGCCCGTTCCGCCCGCCGATCCAACCGGCATATCCGTGCCGATCAAATTTCGCGTCCAATAGGCCAGAATGCCCGGCTCCATCTGGCGAACAACAAGCGAGTTGGCAATCTGGATTTTGATTGCCGTCACGTCGCTGCCCGCTGGCGTGGTGTTGTAGAGATAATTATCCCACATGAGCATATGAGACAAAATCTGGCGGTTCGGGGCGGCAAAAAACACGTTGTCCGAATTGGCCTGCAAAGCCTGCGCCGGAACCATCAAAAGGTTATAGCTATAGGCCATATCAACCTGAGGCAAACTGATATTGCCATTTTTGTCCTGCGGTCCCTGAACGAACATGTCCTGATACAGGGTAAATTTCAGGTTGGTAAGCGTTGGGACAGCCGTACCTAAAGCCGTGGCGGAATTGTACGCTGAACCGGAAACATCGGCGGCGCTGGAATTGCTGGCGAAAAAGTTCGGATTGATCGTGCAAGAAATCAGGTTGTTCGCCGTGACCTGATTGGCCCAAATGCAACCGCGCAAATCCGTGTCCGTATAAGCGACGGGAATTTCCCAAGTCCATTGGAAATTCTGCGGAGTGCCGCCGGTCATGGTTGTAGGCGCATTGTTGGCAAAGAAATTATTGCCCCAAAACGCGCCGTTGCCCGTCGCGCCCGCCGTTTCCGACATGGCGGCTGCAGTCAAGGCCATGCCCGGAACCCAGCCGCGCCGGGCGGCTTGGATCATGTGAACATGCGCGCCGGTTGTGTTGTGGCGGACGCGCGTGTTCAAATCTGTGAAGGTAATATTGGACAGCAAATTCGTCATGCCAAACGGCTGCGAAGGAATGAACGTTCCTGACGTGGCATTGATCGTTCCGGTGACGACAAGATAGAACTTGCGAATAAGCCCCGTCGCGCTGCCCAAAAGATTGACGGTTGTCGCGCTGCCCGCCGAATAGGTCGGCGCGGCATAGGCGACGGCCTGAATAAGCGGCGCGGAACTGTTGAGCCATGCCTTGCGGATGGAAAGGTTCGCGGCGAAAGCCTGCGCCGCCGCCTGCGAAAGGCCAGCGGGCGAATTGGGAGTGCGCGGATCAGCAGACGGCATGACTTTTTTCCTTGTCCAATAGGTTGAACGATTACAGGGTTACGCCTGCGCTTCCGAGGCTTTTCGCCATGAACTGCGAAAGCAACGCAAGAAAGTACAGGATGAGAAAGACGATTACCCAATTCAAGGGATTGGATAGAACGTCGAAATTGACGATGTTATTCATGGATCAACCGCCCGTTGCTTTCTTCCGCATCGCGGAAATTCCAAGCAGGAGCGCATAACCAAGCGCGCCCATCAAACCAATTGTAATGATGTTGGCAAGACTGACTTTGAGAAGCACGGCAGGGCTTCCTTATAATGGTTGTGAAACGCTTATTTGCGCGCCAGAGTAGCACCGTTTTTTCTTATGTCCAACGGTTAATTTTTCCGACTTCCTGCAACCGGGCAATGATTTCTTTTGGCTCCGGATAGGGCAACATGTGAAAGAAATTGTCTTTCGCCACGTCATACCAACAGGAATGATATTCCGGCAAGCTTGTTCCCTGCTTGCCGAAATGTTCGTCAAATTTTTCATTCGGAACGCGCCCGCGTACAATGTCCCTATCGCCCTTGTCGGGAAGGCGAAAAATGACATGATGCGATGCCTCGGAAAAATTGTATTTTGACACGTCAAGCGGGCGTTGCGTTAGACTGATAATTGGTATCTTTCTACTGCGCCCGGTTGTGAACAAAGCGCGCAAGACGCCACCGCCGCGCCTTCCGAACCGATCCGGAAGCATGTAAGCCTCATCGAAAAACAGCCCGGTTTCGCCATTCGCCCAAACTTTTTTCAAGAAGTCGGCAACCGGGTCGTCTGCTTCAAGAAAAGGCGACGCATGAAGGCGATACAAACCCGGCTCTTTTGGCGGCGGATCATTGACGCGCAAAGGCTTCATTGGAATTTTGGCAATATGCTCATCGCCTTTATAGTCGATTACAACCCAAGGCATTTTTTCATAAAGCCGCATTTCCGAAAGCAAAAACAACCCTGCGGTTGTCTTGCCGGAACCTGTCTTTCCGACAATCGAAACGCGGTCCGTTTCGTCAGGTAAACGCCATTGCGCTTGCGTCTGTTTTTTGAAGGGCAAAACCGTCATTTTTTATTGCTCCATCGCCATGCATGTCAGCGCCGCAACCGTGCCAGTCCCACCAGTAACTTTGACTTCCGCATCAAACCAAATTTGTGTATTCAATGCTAATCCACTAATAATAAGCGAATAATTAAAAGGAACTTGGCTCGTTCCATTAAATGAATTTTGTTGTAAATAACCCGGAGTTGTTCCAACAGGAGTAGCACCATTGCTAGGAGCAACTCCCGTTCCATAACCAACAATAACAGAAGTGAAATTATTACCGGAATTTTGTAAAACACCCTGAATTATCAATAACATAACGCCTGTTTTTGTTGGTGTAGCAACACATGTGCTTCCAAGCCCCATCATAACCATGCTTGCGCTTGTCGTTCCTGTCGGCGTAGACGGTTTGTAAAGAACCGCCGCGCCTGTCGTCGCGCTAATCGTCTGATTAGGCCAAGAACCGGAAAAAGAAATGCCGTTTCCCGCGACGGGCGCGGGCGTACTTGTGCCAGTTCCTCCGGATGAAATCGGAAAAGGGATTGTATAAGCAGCCGAAAACGCGGAATTGGGGATTGTTCCGACCCAAGTAATCGTTCCCGCATTGAGTGAAAAACCCGAACCCGCCACGCCGCCCGTTGTGATCGTTCCCGTTCCCGTCAAAAGCGGCGCGGAAATGAGATTTGCAAGCGATGAAATCGACGCGATAAAATCGACAACGCGGCATTGTTTGTTTGCAGTATGCGTTACATCTTCACAATACCACGCTTCCGAACCATTATAAGGAACGGTCTGCGGCGTGTAATTTGTCGGCGGATTTTGCGCGTTAGCTTGGTTTGCTGCCGCTGTAATTAAAAGAAGAGTTAATCCCTGCGCCATTGCGCGACGGAAAAAGCGATGAAGGTCCCGGTGCTGGAACATCTGTTAACCCCGTTCCGCCAATGTCAGTCAAAAGAGTAGAACCAAGATCGCCAAGCGTATGCGAAACACTTAAACCCACATTCATGACAACCGGAAGCGCCGCGCCATTCGGATTAGCGCCCGTTACGTTGCCGGTTTTGAATGCGCCCGCCATGCCCGCAAGATTGCCGGTTGCGCCGTAAGGATAACCAAGCGCGGACCATAAATCCTCGCCACCTTTTGAATGTTGTTTGTGATACCAATAAACAATGCCGGACAAGATCGCGATTGCTGCGATTTCAAACAATCCAATTCCGGCTTTTTGCTTAGGCATAAAACACAGTCCCTTGAAAGGGCGATGCTGGCGCAACCGCGCCATTATAGGTTGTAGTCCAAGCAATTTGCAATCCATTTTGAAACGCAAGCCCTTCCGGGGGCAGGATCGCATTGACAGGCGTATTAGCCGGAAGTGGAAACGCCCAAGTCGGAACGGTTGTTCCGAGCGTGACAGCGGACGACGTTGCAGCGTCAAAAACCTGTAACCAACCCGCCGCCGCCGCAAGGCCGGAAAAGCCTTTGAATGTCCCTTGGCCGGAAGCCATTTTGACTTGCTGAACGCTATTGATCAAAGACCCATAAATTTTGCCGTTTGCGCCGCCTGTAATTTCCGCCGCAATTCCAACCCCAAGCAAATTCGCATTTTGCACTTCTACTTGAACGTTTCCGCTAACGCTTTCGATTGTCATATTTCCGTTTACGCTCATAGTCGAAAACCATGATGCGGGCGGAATGAAAGTATTAAAGATTTGGAACGCCAATGAAACCGCCGTTAATGATGCGGCGGCAAGCGTGACATTGATTTGCAAAAGCGTTCCGTTTTGAAAGACAGGAATAATCTGCGAAGCGTTTGGCGGAATGCCGAAATTGACGCCGATAGAACCGGCCTTGATTGTCATCCCAATTGCATTGGCTTCATTGTCTACAAGCAGACTTTGAACCATGCTCATGCCAAATTGCGAAATATTGGTTTCGTAAACGGCTTGAGTTTGTCCCACTGGAATTGTCATGAAAAGAAGGGCAGATAGCGGGCCTTCTTTCGGTTGTCCCGTTGTGTAAGGATTGGTAACGGGCGACGGCAGATTTGCCGCGCCCGCGCCAGTTGACGGAATTGCGAGTTGATTGACCATGAAAGAACCTAGTTCAAAAGAGAACCATTAACGATGCGTTTCATGAAGCCGCAAGCTTTCAAATCCTGCCAGCATTCCATAGCCATTTGCAAATGACCGTAATCAAGTTCGCCCATGACGGAAGAAAAGCCTTTCGATCCGTCTTGCATGATTGTCACCATATCAATAACCGCATCTTTATCATTGAAGACGCAAAAGCAAGCCCATCCCCATAATTCACGCGGGCGATAATCCGGGGCGCGAGGCAAAAGCGCGCGAAAGTCAACAATCGTTTCACCGTTGACGCCTACGGCATTAAAGATGCTTTCGCGTCGCTTTTGTTCGCCCATTTTCAACCCCTATTCATTCGCCATTTCGACAACGCTTTGCGCCACGTCAAAACCACCCGCGTCGTTCATGCCTTGCGGCGGCTTTTGTTTTGCTTTGCGTTCCGCTCGGACGCGGGCATTCGCCATGCCAAACTTGGGAACATAAATCGCGCCGACAACCATAGCGCACTTGATCCAATCTTGCGACTTTTCGGACAGGATCGCGGATGAATAATGTCGCATGACATTCATGCTAGCGATACTCAATTCATCCGCTTCCGATTTTTCGAGCCGCAATTCCGGCATATGGATCATGTTCGCCATAAGGACATGCCCAAGATAAAGCATTCCCGCCCATCCCTCGATATCCTCTTTCTTGGGCTTTGGCGCGGGCGGCTCCGGTTCCGGAGCGCCTTTTAGCTCCAGAATGGTTTCTTCTTTTCCGGAGGCGGCGGCGCGAGCGGCGCGCTTGGCGGCGTCTGTAGCGGCGCGTTTTGCCCGCCGTTCATCGCTCCAAGCGTATCTTGGGTCAATTGGCCCGTCGCCGCGTCGCTTTTTTGCAGCTTGAGAAGTTGCGCCAGCAACATTTGGTTTTGCTGCTCCAAGTAGTTCCCCGATTGGGCGGACGGTTGCTGTTGGGAACCCTTCAAAACTTCCCTGATCTGTGTCTGTATTAATTCCGTCAAAGTCTTGCATTTTGGTCCCAACCTTTCGAGATATGCGAGAAACTCGTTATCGTTGTCGTCATCGTCTGCCATTGTCAAACCTTCCTTTTATCAAGCGCGGCGACAATATCGTCCGGCTCCATGTTTGTGCAATCCAGCGGTTCAATTACTTCGCAATCAGGAAGATTTTTCGGAGGCCATTCACCATCCATTGCCGCCTGTACATCTTCCGCATGGAACGGCGGGCGTTTGATCGGATCATTCATGGCGTCAAGTCCGAGCGAAATTTCTTGCAACAATTGGTTGCCGCGCTCCTGCCCGGCAACCAATGTTTTCAAACTGCCATCCATGCTTGCCAGCACGTCAGGAAGCGCCATTGCCGCCTTGCCAATGGCTTCCGCCGCCTTGCCTAGTTCCGGATCATCCGCCATCTTTTGCATGGCCGTCAAAGTATCCCACAAGCCCATTGTCTTGATCCCCTGTTAGATATGATGCGGGGGATTGTTTGCGCGCCAGCGCCCCCGCCCGCCGATTCGTAAAGCCGGTCCAAAAGCCTCGCGCAAACAAACTCTATTCCATCTGTGACGCACCAAAGCCGTCATCAAGCCCGTAAAAATTCAATGCGCCTTTTGTTTGCGTCGGAACAATCGAAAAACAATTGTCGCAATACATGTCGGAAAACGTATCATGTTTGGCGTCGTGTTCTTTCTTTTTGTAAAGAATACTGATCCGCCGTTCGCATGTCGGACAATTCCCGCTCACACGCATGGTTGCACATTTGCGTGACTTGACAACATCGGGTTTTTTCATCCTTGGATATCGCATCATTTCGCCCCTGTCGTTCGCCGGATTGTGCGCGTGATATAATGTTGCGCTCCAAGTTTGTCGAATGTCGGCGCAAGGTTTCTGAATTTCAAAACTTCGCCTTCTGCAATGCGCTTGATTTGCTCGACATTCGCCTTGACGCCTTTCGAACGCGCATAATCAGAAAGACAATAAATCTTTTTGCCCGCAACCGCAATCCATTCGTCAACACGTTCAAGTTTCAGCTTGCCCAATTCCGATTGCGAAACCATGTCGGCGGGAAACTCATAATTAATTGTAATGCAACTATCCGTATCATGATAAAGCGCATGTTCGCCCGCCATCGCCAGCTTTTCCATTAATTCCGCTCGCGCCGCTCCCGTTATGCTCGCGCCGGTTCCAACATTAAAATATCGCTTCATCAATGTTTCGCGTTCCCAAAGCGACCAACCATCCGGCTCGGAAACGCGCAATTGCCAAAGCCGCTTATCTTTGCTTGTCGGTTTATCAAATGCCGAATTAGTCACATAATGTTCTTTGAAACGTTCCGGGTCTTGGGCAAACTTTCCGAACCCATTGACAAGCAAGGATTTGTGACACATTTCCTCATAAACATTTCCGCGTTGTTTTGCGATCAAACGCAAATCATAATAAACATCAACCCATTCGGAAAAATCCATCGCGTCAACATTGTCAACGCATTGTGTGATTTCATGTTCTGGCAACAATCCCAATTTTTCAGCCATGCGATATTCGTGGATTGAGATTTCAAATTCGCGAATAATTCCATCTTTCGGCTTATGATTTTCTTTCATCAATTCATCATGAATAATGAACAATCCAACGCTCGGACATTTCAACCGCAAAAATCGAGTGCATCCGGTCAAACCGCCATTGTGCCACATGTAAACATTTCCAACCGGATGTTGGTACGTTTTCATGACAAAGGGATACATGGAATTAACATCATAATAACGAATGACGCCATGAAACGTTCCAGCGCCCCTTGGACAATCCACGTCGCCGCCGCGCATGAACGGGCGCAAGCCTTCATCCATCTTTGGCGAAATGTTTTTCAGTCGCCCCTTATACATCGCCAATTGCGTGGCCCGCGCCGCCTGTCCGATTGTCAGTTTAACGCCATATAGGTCATGAAACTGCAACACAGCACGATGAAGGTAAACGCAATCCATTCGACAATAGCGAATGATTTCTTCGCGATGTTTTTCACGCTGGCTTGCGAGCATTTTTGAATAATCAATTTCATCTTTTTGTATCTTCTTAAGTGGAACCGGAAGAATGTGGAAACTATCGCGCAATTCATGAATGCCAAGCGTCGCTTTCATGTAGCCTGTCCCTTTGAACATGACAGGCCCATAAATATGACCAGCGAATGTCAAAAATTTGAAGTCGAAACGCCCTCCGTTATGCGCGTAAATAATGCACGGTTCGGTTATTGTGTGAAGGAACGCAACCGCTTGATTGACAACTAGCGTCGGATTGTTATTCCAGAAACCAATATCAATGCCTAATTGCTTGGAATATAAATGCACATAAAACGGTTGTATGTCTACTTCTTCATCAGGGTCGAAAGGATCGGTTTCAAAATCTAAAATGACAACAGGCTTTGCGATCTTTTGTTTTGTCTGATACGCCTCGCGCTTGCGGGCGGCTTCTTTGCCGCGTGTTTCCTTGCAAGATGTTTTGCGCCGCGATTTTTGCTTCCGTTTAGCATCGCGCTTCTTTAATTTTTTATAGACTTCCGGGCTTTCTTCACGCAAGCGTTCGCGATAAACGCGCAAGCGTACTTTTTCACGCTCTTTTTTCGCGAGAATTTCTTTAGCCAATTCTTCCCAAGTTTTGCCTTCATTCTTCATCTTCATTTTCCCAATCTTCGCCGCTATCAAGCAGAATGTTAAGATGAGATAAAACACGGTTCAAAACTTTATCGTTTTCTTGCCGCGTTTTATACTTGGTTCCCGCTTTCATTTCTTCTAAGTCTTGACGTGTCAATGTTGAAATGCCACCATCGCCGCGAATGATGATATAAGTTTGTCCTGATTTTAATTGCTGTAATTGGTCAAGATTTTTCGCTTTTGGCACATGCTCAATCGTGTATTTCCCACCCGGAAAATCTACAACCGTAAACAGCTTGCCCTTTCGTGAGAAAATGTGACCTATCAAGCCATTTATTTTTGGTTTTTCGACAAGGATTTTTCGACCACGAACGACAACGCCGGACGCTTTACCAATCGCCCTCGCTTGCTCTTTTGTTTTGTAAGTAATTGTTTTAGCTTTGCCATGTAGAAAAGACGAAAATTTGCGTATAAGTTCGCGCCCATAAGAACCTTTTGCCGCTTTCTTTGCATCGCCAGCGTATAACCCGGCTTTTT
>Ga0181534_10001039_pt1 | contig 18603 bp, 19 predicted proteins | sample PEATcosm2014_Bin_37_FD_119758 | JGI IMG/M metagenome (GOLD analysis project Ga0181534, IMG submission 119758) | Peatland microbial communities from MTU Mesocosm Facility, Houghton, MI, USA - PEATcosm2014_Bin17_10_metaG | ecosystem: Environmental > Terrestrial > Soil > Wetlands > Peat | place... | reverse complement strand
GCCAAGCCAGGCGCAAAGCCCCAGCACCAACGTGATTACCACCGTTGTTACAAATTCCAATCCTTACGACTTGGTCAATCCGCATTTGACGGCGACAAACAACTTCACGGTAGTGGTGAAGGAAGTGAACGTGGCGCCAGTGCTGCCGGTGATAGCACAGACGAACGTGAGCGAACTGACATTGCTGACGGTGACGAACAGTGCGACGAACGCGAACATCCATTCGACCAACGCCAGTTATACGCTGATCAGTCCTCCGGCCGGAATGGTCGTCAGCGCGAGCGGCATTATTACTTGGACGCCAAGTCAGGCGCAAAGCCCCAGCACCAACGTCATCACCACCATTGTCACCAACAGCAATCCTTACGACTTGGTCAATCCGCAATTGACGGCGACGAACAGCTTTATGGTGGTCGTGAAGGAAGTGAATGTTGCGCCAGTGCTGCCGGTGATTGCGCAGACGAACGTGAATGAACTGACGTTGCTGACGGTGACGAACAGTGCGACGAACGCGAACATCCATTCGACCAACGCTAGTTATATGCTCATCAGCCCGCCTGCCGGAATGGTCGTCAGCGCGAGCGGCATTATTACTTGGACGCCAAGCCAGGCGCAAAGCCCCAGCACCAACGTGATTACCACCGTTGTTACAAATTCCAATCCTTACGACTTGGTCAATCCGCATTTGACGGCGACGAACAGCTTTATGGTGGTCGTGAAGGAAGTGAACGTGGCACCAGTGCTGCCGGTGATAGCGCAGACGAACGTGAGCGAACTGACATTGCTGACGGTGACGAACAGTGCGACGAACGCGAACATCCATTCGACCAACGCTAGTTATACGCTCATCAGCCCGCCTGCCGGAATGGTCGTCAGCGCGAGCGGCATTATTACTTGGACGCCAAGTCAGGCGCAAAGCCCCAGCACCAACGTCATCACCACCATTGTCACCAACAGCAATCCTTACGACTTGGTTAATCCGCATTTGACGGCGACGAACAGCTTCACTGTGATTGTGAAGGAAGTGAACGTCGCGCCGACATTGCCGTCTAACATTCCCACACAAACGGTCAACGCACAGGCATTGCTTACGGTGACAAACACGGCAACGAACTCGAACATCCACGCGAATTCGGTCTACTCGCTGGTTAACCCGCCGCCGGGCATGAACATCAGTGCGAGCGGTGTCATCTCATGGACGCCGCTCCGGTCTCAAGGCCCCGGCACCAATGTCATCACGACAATCGTGACCAACACGGATTCATTTGACACCGTCAATCCACATTACAGCGCAACCAATTTCTTCACAGTCATAGTTTATGCGCCGACGCTTGCCGCCATCGGCAACTACGCCGTCAATGCCGGGCAGACCGTCACTTTCACCGCCTCGGCCACCGATAATGATCCGACCAGAATCCTGACATTCAGCCTTGTCAGTCCGCCGGGTAGTGCGGCCATCAATGGCGCGAGCGGAGTCTTTAATTGGAGAGTGCCGGTTGCCTTTGCCAACACCACCAAAACGGTGCAGGTGAGCGTGACAGACAACAGCACGCCGACTTTAAGCGACGCGAAATCATTCACCGTGACCGTCAATCCGCTCCTGCCCGTTGTCTTGACACCCGTCAGTTACACCAACGGCCAGTTCAAGATTCAAGTCAGCGGCACGACCGGCCCTGACTACATCATCTCGGCCAGCGGCACGCTGACAAACTGGACTGACCTCATCACAAACCTTTCGCCGGCCACTCCGTTCCAGTTCACCGACACGAATGCCACGTCCACCAACCGATTCTATCGCGCGCGACTGTCACCGTAAAAATACAAGCTGAGGTCAGCCCAAACGCCGTCCTCACGAGACAAACTGAATACCGAATCCTCTATGAAAACGAAACTTCAACTTTTGTTTATCACGCTGGTGATTTTCACCGGCATCAACCACGTCGCCGCCCAGGGCACGGCGTTCACCTATCAAGGGCGGCTGAACAACGGCACGAATCCAGCCAGCGGAAGTTACGACTTCACCTTTGCGGTGTTCAACGCCGCCACCAGCGGCACGCAATCGGGCGTCACGCTCACTAACACCGCCACTGCTGTCAGCAACGGATTGTTTATTGTCACGCTGGATTTCGGCGGCGGCATTTTCACCGGCACGAATTACTGGCTGGCGGTCGGCGTGCGCACGAATGGCAACGGCACGTTCACCGCGCTTACACCGCTCCAGCCTATCACACAGACGCCGTATGCGGTTTATTCTCCCAACGCGGGCACGTCCGTTTCCGCGACGACGGCCGCTGCCGCGAACAGCGTGGCGTCAAGTTCGGTGACGGCGGCAGGCATCGCCAGCGGCCAGGTGGTGAAAAGCATTGATTGATTTCCGTCGTGCAAACGGCGGGCTTGCCCAATCTAACCATTACCCGCTCCGGCAGCACCGTCATCGTCTCATGGCCAAATACTGGTGGCTATACCTTGCAGCAAAACGGAAATCTCGCGTCGTCTAATGGCTGGGCAACGAGCGGCTATTCCATCTCAACCAGCAATGGCACGAACAGCATCACCATCTCTTCACCGGCGGGAAACCTGTTCTTCCGCCTGTTGCATCCGTAGCAGGGATGTTCTTCCGCTCTAAAATGTCTCCGGCGTCTTTAGAACAATGAGCCGACTTACATCGGCTGCTACGCAGTTCTTTGGCCCGCCTCTTGCCCCCTGCGCCGGATGAAGTTAGATTGCGGCGTGACGAATCTGTGCCGGGCTTCGGCAATCTTCATTTTTCTGCTGCTGTTTACCGGTGCGGCATGGAGCGCGCCGCACAAGTTGCGTGTGAGCGACCCGGCGATGGCGCAATCGCTCGTCGCGCTCGGCGGAAAATTGATTGCTGACTACGGCGGCTTTCAACTGGTGGAAGCGGATGATTCCATTCTGACCAATCTCAACGGGAACCGCGTCGAATGGTCGGACGACTTTGACGAAATCAAACTCAACGCAGCATCTTTGAACACGCGCGCGGCAGGAGTTTTGGCGTTGCGAAAATCCGCCGGGAACTTTTCCGGGAAGCGTCTGCATCTCGTCCAGTTCGCCGGGCCGGTCAAACCGGAATGGCTCGCGGCGCTGGCCAGGCACGGCGCGAAGATTGTCAGTTACATTCCCGAAAACGCCTGTTTGATTTATGGCGACGCTACGGCGATTGCCCGGATGCAAAGCTGGGCCGGCACAAATCAGTTCGTCCAATGGGAAGGCAGTTACGCGGACGATTACAAAATCCATCCTGATGCGCGGCTGGTTGACGCAAACGGAAATCCGCAGACGCCCGCGACGGACGTTTTTTCCATCCAGCTCGTGGACGACGCGCCGGCGAACGTCGCGACGCTGACACTCATTGGCCAGTGGCAGTTGGCCGGGGCGGAAAGTGAATCCACTTTGCTCGGCTATCGGAACATTGTCGTGCGCCTGCCGCCGGACAAGTTGAATCTGATCGCCGCGCAGCCGGATGTGGTTTCCATCCAGCCTTATTTCACGCCGCAAAAATTGGACGAGCGGCAGGATATGATTCTCACGGGCAATCTGACTTCGAGCAATACGCCGAGCAGTCCGGGTTATCTTGCGTGGCTTGCGGGCAAAGGTTTCACGCAGGCGCAGTTCACCAATTCCAACTTCGTGGTGGACGTGAGCGACAGCGGCATTGACAACGGCACAAACAAGCCGGGGCATTTCGGCCTTTACACTTCGGGCGATACATTGCAGGGCAGCCGCGTCGCCTACAACGTGCTTCAGGCGACGACGCATCATTCCGGCAGCACGTTGAGGGGCGACGACGGCCACGGCACGCTCAATGCGCACATCATCGCGGGCTACGACAATTTCACGAACGCATTTCCGCACACGGATTCCGCCGGATATTTTTACGGCCTCGGCGTCTGCCCGTTCGTGAAAGTCGGTTCGTCCGTGATTTTCGACCCGAAAAATTTCACGAATCCGAATTTCACCAATCTTTTGACGCAGGCTTACAACAACGGCGCGCGCATCAGCAACAACAGTTGGGGCGGAACTGGCAATGGTGCTTACGACTCCGACGCGCAGACGTATGACGCGCTGGTGCGTGACGTGGGCGCAGCGGGTCTAAACCGTCAGATGGTCATCGTCTTTGCGGCGGGCAATGACGGTCCGGGCGCAAGGAGCATTGACTCGCCCGGCTCCGCAAAAAACATCATCACCGTCGGAGCGTCGGAAAATGTCCGTTCACTTTCAACGGCAAACGGCGGCTATGATTCGGCGGGGGACAGCGGCTGCACCACCGATTCCGACACGGACGCCAGCAGCGCGGCAGACATCGCCAGCTTTTCGAGCCGTGGTCCCTGCCACGATGGGCGCATGAAGCCCGACCTCGTCGCGCCCGGCACGCACATCACCGGCGGCATCGAGCAAATCAGCCCAGCGCCATCGCCAGCCGGCACCGGCTCTGCGATTTCCACGTTCAACGCATCAGGCGTATGCGCTTTGCCCGGCAGCGGAACGACGGCCAACGCGGATGATTTTTTTCCGCTTGGCCAGCAATTTTACACCGTTTCAACCGGCACGAGCCATGCGACGCCTGCCGTTTGCGGCGCGTGCGCATTGCTGCGGCAATTTTTCATCAACAGCCGCAACGCGCCGCCAAGCCCGGCGATGACGAAAGCATATCTGATGAATTCCGCGCGCTACTTGAACGGCGTGGGCGCAAACGACAGGCTCTGGTCGGCCAGTCAAGGAATGGGCGAATTGAATCTGGGGACGGCGTTCGATGGCGCGCAGCGGATTTTGCGCGACCAGTTGGCGGTTGAAAAATTCACGGCGCCGGGGCAGGCGCGGATTTACGGCGGCTCAATTCCCGATGCGACCAGGCCGTTTCGCGTGACGCTCGCGTGGACCGACGCGCCCGGCAGCACGACGGCCGCCAAGGAACTGGTCAACAACCTTGATCTGGTCGTCGCCGCCGGCACGAACATTTACAAGGGAAATGTTTTCAACGGCCAGTATTCCACCAACGGCGGCGCGGCGGACGGCACGAACAATGTGGAAAGCATTTTTATCCCGGCGGGCGTGGCGACCAATTTCACCGTGACAATCTCCGCCGCGCAAATTAACGCCGACGCCATCACCAACGGCGGCAGTCTGCCGGAGCAGGATTACGCGCTGGTGATTTACAACGGCGCGATTGCGCTTCCCGCCTTCCAGTCCATTTCCGCCTCGAACAACCTGGTGACGATGAAATGGGCGGTGAACGCGAACTTCAGCTACGGCGTGCAGTTCAAAAACAACCTCGCGGACCCAGGCTGGACCAGCCTGACGACGAACATCCTGGCGACCAATTCGGTTTTCACGGTCACAGATTCAGTGGGCGCGGCGCAGCGCTTTTATCGCATCAGCGCGGCGCAATGATTGGCGTCAGAAAAATCGGAGCAAATCAACCGCTGGGACCAGCCATTTATTGCTCCCCCGAAACCAACGACCCGGTTTGTCCTATAAATGGACAAACACAAGAGAATTCCGCTTGTCCGGCGAATAAACCGGTCAAACCGGTCAATTACCGTCAGGGAACTGAGGTTTCCATTTAAGAAAAGCCCGTCTTTGCTCGCGAACGTCTCATTTATCCTCAAGGATTTTTCATTCCTACTCTTGGATTTGTCATCTCTCCTCAATGATGTTTGATTCCTCCTTGAGGATTTATCGTTTCTCCTCATGGATTTGTCATTTATTCTTGGGGATGTTTGATCGGTCTTCTTGGATTTGTCATTCCTCCTCATGGATTTGTCATCTGTCCTTGAGGAATCATCATTAATCCTCAAGGATGTTTGACCCCTCCTCGGGTGATTTTGACGTTCCCTTGTGTCTATTTGTGGCTTCCCGACGTTTTTTTGCGGCTTCCAAGGGCAAATTTGACCCTGCCAAACTTCAAACCATAAATTGCCACGCCGAAGACAATTTATGACCACCTAAAAAAGTTATAAATATCTATAGACAAGATTGTTACATCTGATAATATGCCCGGTGATAAATGAATCTCCGCCGTTGCCACCTGGGATTGCGTGGGCTTCGTTTCAGTTCAAATAATGAATAAAACTATGAAAACACCCCGATACTATATTTCGCTCGCATTTGCGAAATACGACCCGCTGAAACTGGCGGGTTTCGCGGAAAACATCGCTGCAAAGATGGCGCTGATCACATTCTTTGCGGCACCGGAACCGCCGCTGGCGGACATCACCGCCGCCGCCACGAACCTGCGGCAGGCCGAGGAAGCCACGGACCAGGGCGGCACGATAGCCACCGAGGAACGGGACAACGCCTTCGACGCGCTCGAAGGATTATTAAGAGAGCTGGCCGCGTATATTGAAGACAAGGCCAAAAACAATAAGGCCCTGATGCTCTCCACCGGCTTCGAGGTGACTACGGCCAGCCATTCGGCTCTCCGTTCCTCCGCGTTTGAGCAAGGCTGTGTTGATGATCTTTCCATTCCTGACGAATGCTTCTCTGCCAAATGTTTCCGTGGAAGGCGCTGGGCCGGATCGCCAGATGTGGTGTGCTGCCGTGGAAATGCTTGGTGAAACCCACGATCCCGCCATGATTGCGGTGCTTCGGCCATTTCTGAAAGACAAAGTTATCGCAGGAGATGGCACAATGTGGTTTGGTCGTGAACCAGCGCCTGTGCGTGCGTGCGACAAGGCCGCCATGGCAATCAAGCAGATACTTGGAGACGCCGACTTCGCTTACGCAGGATTTTCATTCTCCAGTGCAGGAATCCGAGACGTGCGAGAGTCCTATCCCAAATGGGACGAGTGGGATAAAATAATTGCTGAATTACAAAAGCGCCTCGAAGCGTTGCCTAAAAAGTAAACGCAACAACCCGACAAGCAACCATGAAACCCAAACTCCTCCTCTGCCTCGCGCTCGTTTTGAGCGGCGGGTTGTTCACCTATTTCAACATTGCCCGCAGTGCGGACGGGGCAACTACGAACGAACCAAATGAAATGAAAAACATCAAATCGTGGAAAGAAGTCACCGTCAAGCTGCTCGTGCCCGGTTCATCCAATCCGCCTTTGAAATGCAGAATCGAACAAGTCCAAGCCAAATACTGGGATTTACCTGACGCTATTCTCGGCCCGGTGGCGGTTTTTGATCCAAATACACAAAGGACCTATTTTATTTTGGGCGGCCAAGATTATTACATATCTGATAAGTCAGGCATGATAGGATGCGATCGCTTTGCTGGTGGATTGCAATGTGAGACCAGCTGTTTTGAAGCTGCTGGAGGACTTGACAAGGCAATCGGGGAATTTTCATCGAAGTTTGATGCGACCCGATTTAATGGAGACAATGAGTTTAAAGATGGAGATAAATACAGGTTCGGTGTCAACCTGCAGAGCGCCGCCCCAGATTGTTTCTTTGGATATAGTCTGCCTTTTCCAGGGACTTCCCATACAATTGAGATGACTGATGGAATACTGCATGTTGACTGGACTGTTGATGGAGGCAGAGGCGGTCAATACACAGGATCTGTCCATGAGATTGGACAGCCTACAGATTACGGTCACACCGGCAGTTCGGCTGATTTTTGAATAGACCTTAAAGCTAAAAAAGTGATCAAATCCGTGGTGGATGGTATTGAAATGGATCTTAGTTCGTTTGGTCAAAAAGACTACGCCAATCCATTAAAAAAGAACTGAAGGCCATGAACCCCAAACTCCTCCTCTGCCTCGCGCTCGTTTTGAGCAGCGGACTGGTGGGCCGCACAGCAATTCAATGTTGCAAGCTCCGACGGGCGCAATTGGGGCGACCCGAACACCGGTGCGCGCGGCATTTGCCCGGTTGATTGTGTCAACCGGCATGAAGCATCGCCCATTTATTATCATTGATTCCGCCGTCTTGCCCCGGTTCCTGAATGAAGTAGAATGATCCCGTGACCGATTTGTTCCAGCGCGTCGAAAATTCAATCCAAATCCACAATCTGCTAAAACGCGGACAGAAAATCCTCGTCGCCGTTTCCGGCGGGCTGGACTCAATGGTCTTGCTTCACGTGCTTGAGAAGCTTTCCGCGCGGGATAAACTGAAAATTACCGTCGCCCATTTCAACCATCAGTTGCGCGGACGGGCCGGCGACGCCGACGAAGGGCTGGTTCGCAAAACGGCAATGGCACTGAAACTGCCGTTGATTGCCGGACGCGCAGACGTCAAGAAATTCGCGCAAGAATCCAAACTCTCAATCGAAATGGCCGCGCGAAAACTGCGTCACGATTTTTTTGCGCGCACGGCACGCGAAAGGAAAATTCCAGCCATCGCCCTCGCGCACCACGCAGACGACCAGGTGGAGCTTTTCTTCCTGCGACTTTTGCGCGGCGCGGGCGGCGAAGGTCTGGCGGGGATGAAATGGCGGTCGCCGTCGCCGGTGGACAAAACAATTTCAATCGTCCGTCCGCTGCTGGCTTCGAGCAAGGAGGATTTACGGCAACTGGCGCGCGAAAGCAGAATTTCTTTCCGCGACGATGCGACAAATTTTTCCACCGACTTTTTGCGCAACCGGATTCGCAACAAACTTTTGCCGCTGCTCCGTAAAAAATACCAGCCCGGCTTGAACAAGTCGGTTTTGCGCCTGATGGAAATCATTGGCGCGGAGTCGGATTTTGTTGGAAATGTAGCGTCGAGCCTGCGGCTCGATTCGCTTCGGCCACAGGCCGAACACGACAACTTGGAAAAGCTGCCCATCGCCATTCAGCGGCGCGTTTTGCAATCGAAGCTGGTGGAATCCGGCGTCGCGGCGGATTTTGAATTGATCGAATCACTGCGGCGTTCGCCGGGTCAATTTGTGAGCGTCGGCGCAAAAATGTCCGTCGCGCGAAATGAGTTTGGCGAAATCAAATTGCGGACGGAGTCGAAACCGGGATTCAATGCCAGGGAAGTCGCCGTGAAATTGGGCAGGGCAGGGGACGTGGATTTTGGCTGCGTGAAATTTAATTGGAGTTTTGCCAGCGGATCGCGGGGACGCTCGCCCCATCAAATTAACCGGGAATTTTTTGACGCGGATAAAACCGGTGGCCAAATTATTTTGCGCCACTGGCGGGCGGGCGACCGGTTTCAGCCGATTGGGTTGAAGTCGGCGGTGAAATTGCAGGATTTGTTCACGAACGCAAAGGTTTCACGCGAGCGGCGGCGCAAGTTGATCGTGGCAACGACGGACGCCGGGGAAATATTCTGGGTGGAAGGCCTGCGGATTTCAGAAAACTTCAAAATCGCGCGGCACACTAAAAGGCAATTGATTTGGCGCTGGCAAAAACAAGGTTAAATTGGCTTTACACGGCAATCGTGCTCAATTAAATTCTCCGCTTCATAAATATGGAAGCTAAGACAAAGACGATTGAACAATTCAAGACGCACGCCAAGGACACGGGTTCGGCGGACGTGCAGGTCGCGCTGCTCACGCATCGCATCAACCATTTGACCGAACATCTGCAGACCAACAAGAAAGACCACAGTTCGCGACGCGGGCTGCTGATCATGGTCAGCCAGCGCCGTCGTCTGCTCGAATACCTGCAGACGATTGATCTGGGCCGCTACCAGGCGGTCGCGAAAAAATTGAAGCTGCGCCATTAATAATTTTGCGAGGCGCGGTTTTTTGACCGCACTTCGCTTTCAGATTTGGGACGGAAACGCGAACGGCCCGATTCTTCAACCAAACTTCGCGAACAAAAATTCCGTTGCCTCCGAGTGATTTCATTCAGTCCCGAAATGTTCGGGATTCACTGAAGTTCCTCCGGCGGCAGCGGGCAGATTAATATGTCCGAAAAAATATCCGCCCAACTGGGCGACAAGCAGATCATCATCGAAACCGGAAAACTCGCCAAACAGGCCGACGGAGCCGTGACCGTCCAGCTCGGCGAGACCATCGTCATCGTCGCGGCAGTCGCGGCGACCAAGGCCAAGCCCGGCCAGGACTTTTTCCCGCTGACCGTTGACTATCGCGAAAAAGCCGCCGCCGCCGGAAAATTCCCCGGCGGTTACTTCAAGCGCGAAGGCCGTCCGACGGAAAAGGAAATCCTCACCTGCCGCCTCACTGACCGTCCCATTCGCCCGCTGTTTCCCAAAGGCTGGTATAACGAAGTGCAGGTTCAGACCGTGCTGCTGAGCGCGGATGGCGAGAACGACCCCGACATTTTGAGCATCATCGGTGCTTCGGCGGCGCTGACTGTAAGCGATATTCCCTGGGCCGGGCCGCTTGGCGCGGTGCGCGTTGGTCGCGTGGCCGGGAAATTCATCGCCAATCCCACGCATGTCGAACAGGCCGAGAGCGACCTGGACCTCGTCTATGTCGGCAACGACAAGGACATCGTCATGTATGAAGGCGCAGCCGACGAAATCACCGAGGCGGATTTTAATTCCGCCCTGAAATTTGCGCAGGAAGTCATCCAGCCCATCATCGCCGCGCAGAAGGAACTCGCGGCGAAAGCCGGCAAGAAAAAGCGCGAAATCACCGTCAACGTCGTTCCCGACGAAATTTTGCACGAGGCGAAAACGCTCGCCGGCGACCGTTTTGTGCCCGCGTTGCTAACGCATGGCAAGCTTGCGCGCGAATCCGCCGTCAAGGCGATTCAGGACGAAGTCGGCACGAAGCTCGTAGCGAAATTCGGCGCGGAAAAAGTCACGCAGTTCGTCATCAATGATGCGTTCTACTACATCCAAAAGGAAGCCGTCCGCAAATTGATCTTGGAAAGCGGCAAGCGCCTGGATGGCCGCGCGTTTGACGTGGTGCGTCCGATCACCAGCGAAGTCGGCATTCTCCCGCGTGCCCACGGCTCCGCGCTTTTTGCGCGCGGCGAAACGCAGGCCGTCACGCTCGCCACGCTCGGCACCGGCGACGACACGCAGGAATTTGATTCCTACACCGGCGGCGAAACCGAGAAGAAATTTATTTTGCATTACAACTTCCCGAATTTCTCCGTCGGCGAAACTGGGAGAATTTCCGGCCCCGGCCGCCGCGAAATCGGCCACGGCGCGCTCGCCGAGCGCTCGATTGAGTGCATGTTGCCGAAGGATTATCCCTACGCCGTCCGCGTCACCAGCGAGATCATGGAGTCGAACGGTTCCACCTCGATGGCGTCCGTCTGCGGCGGCACGCTGGCGTTGCTCGATGCCGGTGTCCCGTTGACCCGTCCCGTAGCCGGCATCAGCGTCGGCATCTGCACCGAATACAGCGGCGACAAGATTTCCAAATACCAGCTCCTCACCGACATCATCGGCTGGGAAGACCATTACTGCGACATGGATTGCAAGATTGCCGGCACGGAAAAAGGCATCACCGGCTTCCAGTTGGATTTGAAGCTCAAGGGCATTCCGTTCGCACTTATGACCGAGACGGTTGAAAAAGCCCGCGTCGCCCGCTTGCACATCCTGGCCGAAATGGCCAAGACGCTCGCCGCGCCGCGCGCGGAATTGAGCAAATACGCGCCGCGCATCGAAGTCATCCGTATCAATCCCGAAAAGATCGGCGCGCTCATCGGGCCGGGCGGCAAGAACATCAAGCGCCTCGTCGAGGAATCCGGCTGCGAGATCAACATCGAGGACGACGGCACGGTCAACATCTTCTCCGTCTCGGCGGAAGGCATGAAGATCGCCCGCGAAGCCATCACCGGCATGACGGCGGAAGCCGAGATCGGCAAAATCTATCGTGGCAAGGTTGTCACCGTGAAGGAATTTGGCGCGTTCGTCGAATTCCTGCCCGGCAAGGACGGCCTCGTTCACATCAGCGAACTGGCGAACTTCCGCGTTGCAAAGACCGAGGAAATCGTCAAGGTCGGCGACGACATCACCGTCAAATGCCTCGGCGTGGACGAAAAAGGCCGTGTGCGTTTGTCGCGCAAGGCTGCGATGCAGGATCGCGACCAGGAAATGGCGAAGAAGGAATAAATCGCAAATTAAATTCAACAGGCGCGGACGGCGGAAGCTGTTCGCGCTTTTCTTTTGCGGATTTGACCGGGCAGTTCAATGACTGTCAATTTCCCAAGGAATTTGAGGGTTCGCAAAGTTTCAGGGCTTTGCTTCGTCTTGCGCCTTCAACCGTTCCATGACTTCCTGCGCCAGCAATTCATAGGCTGCTGAGCCGGAACTGTATTTGTCGTAATGGATGATCGGTTTGCCGAAACTCGGCGCTTCGGCGAGCTTGGTGCTGCGCGGGATCACGGTTTCAAAAACGCGTGCTCCGAGCAGGCTGCGGACTTCGCCGACGACTTCGTTGGACAATTTCGTGCGGCCATCGAACATCGTCATCACGACGCCGAAGATTTCCAGGCGCGGGTTGACGCCCGCGTCGCGGAGCCGGCCCAGCACGCGGTTCATCATTGAAATGCCTTCGAGTGCGTAATACTCGCATTGCAGCGGCACGAGGAGTCCGTCGCTGGCGGCGAAGGCGTTGAGCGTGAGAATGCCGAGTGACGGCGGGCAATCAATCAACACAATGTCGAATCGTCTGCTGTCCAAAACGGGCTTGAGCGATTGGGCGACGCGCTGCAAATGATTTTCCATGCGCGAAAGTTCGATGTCGGCAGCGCACAAGTCCACTTCGCCCGGCAAAAGGTCCAGCCGTTCGTAAGCCGTGGGTTTGATTTTTTCGAGAAGATTTCCTTCGCCGAGCAAAACGCGATACGCGCTCGCGCCCTCGATTTTTTCCAGACCGACGCCGCTGGTCGCGTTGGCCTGCGGGTCAAGGTCAAAAAGCAGGACTTTTTGCCCGTCGGCGGCCAGGCAGGCGGAAAGGTTGACGGCGGTGGTCGTTTTACCGACCCCGCCTTTTTGGTTGGCGACCGCAATTACTTTAGTTGGCACTTGCCTGATTAAATGAAAAACGCGGGCATGATTCAAGCGCGATACTGAATCCTAATCACCCACATCGTAGCAATCTTCCTCAAATTGAGGTTGGTGATGACGATGAGAAGGAGGACAGGGATGATTAATTGCCAGGAACGGTAAAACCAACCTGCTGCACGAACGGATTTTGCTGGCCGAAAAGGGACGCTACAGGCTGCACGCTGTTCACGGGATTGGTGTTGTCCGACGCAAGCATGATCGAATCGGATGGCTGGGAAAGCGCCGTCGCCGGGAGCGCCGCGAGCTGCGAGGAGTTGTCCGCCACCTGTTCGAGAAGCGGCTGGGGTGCGGAGGTGTCAGGCCGTTCGGCATAGATCATCCCGAAAATAAGCACCAAGCAAAGCGCGAATGCGAACGCACCCGCAAATGCCGGTTTGGCTTCAAAGATTTGCAGGAATTTCAGCAGCCACGGCGCTTCGGCGAAAAGTTGTTCTGCTGCATTCCTTGGCTCACTGGCTTCACCCGCGCGAATCCGATTGACGACTTGGGCGGAAAAATCATTGAAATATCCGGGCGGGGGCAGTTCGCGGTTTTTGGACGCAAGCAAACACCGCAACGACTCAAAGCTATTTTCGTTTTCGTTCATGTTATTTCAGGTAATCGGCCAATTCCGCCTGCATCTGCTGTCGCGCATAAAACAACCGAGACCGCACCGTGCCGATGTTGCAATCCATGATCTCCGCGATCTGGTCATGCGTCTGTCCCTGCACATCGTGCAAAACCATCACCAATCTATGTGGTTCAGACAGCTTGAGCAATGCCGCGTTCAATTTTTCCTGCAACTCTGTCAGACTGGCGGCGCGGCGCGGCGTATTTTCGGAAATCAGCGCCATTAAATCAGGGTCGTGCTCGGCATTGAAGTCAATGTCGTTCAAGCTCATATGCGTCCGGTTCTTGCGTTGCTTGAGGAAATTGATGGTCTTGTTGACCGCAATCCGGTAGAGCCAGGTGTAAAAAGTCGAGCCTCCCTTGAAGGATTTCAACGCTTGATACGCCTTGATAAACGATTCCTGCGCGAGATCATTGGCATCCTCGTGGTTGGAAGTCATGTGATAAATCGTCGCGTAAATGCGTTCCTGATAGCGTTTGACGAGATCGTCGTAAGCCTGCAAGTCGCCGCTGCGCGCGCGACGAACCAGTTCGGATTCCTCCTCTGCTGCGGGCGACTCCGATTCCGTGGGTTCGACTGGTTCGGCCATAATCATGGTCACTAGATACAAACAGCCAAGGCGCCGGTTTGTTGCGCGAGAAAATCGGCCAGATTGAAAAGTCCCGCCCGCCCGTCCGATTCCGGCAACACACGCAGGCACTGCCGCGCCTGCTCAAGATGGTTTGCGATGACTTCCAGCGACGGCTCAAATGTTTCGTAACGCGCCAGCAATCCGTGAACGGCGGAAAAATTCTGCGGCTGCCAGTTCACAATCAAATTTTCCAACAGTGCGCGGTCGCCCGCATTGGCGCGCTCCCATGCCAGCAAAACCGGCCAGGTCAATTTCCCCTTCGCCAGATCCGTGCCGAGCGACTTGCCCGCGTCCGCCTCCGAGCCGAACAAATCCACGCAGTCGTCATACACCTGATATGCCGTGCCGAACGCCGCGCCGAACTCGCGCAACGCCGCGCGCTGCTCGGCTTTGGCGTCGCCCAGAAACGCTGCCAGATCGCATGAAAGGGTGAACAACTCGGCGGTTTTCATTTCAATGATGCGGAAATATTCGCGCCGGGACGGTTCAAATTTCCGCCGGTGCTGCGTCTGCAAAATTTCGCCGGTGCAGACTGTGTTCGTCGCCATTGCCACCGCCCGGCAGACTTCTGGCGTCGGAAAACTGGCGGCAAGCTTCAATGCCTGTGCGAAAAGACAGTCGCCGAACAGCACGGCGATTTCATTCCCCCAATTCGCCGCCAGCGTAAGCCGGCCGCGGCGGATTTCCGCCTCGTCCATCACGTCGTCGTGGACGAGCGTCGCCAGATGCACCATTTCAATGATGACCGCCGCCGTGACGTGTGCGTCGGAAATTTTGCCGATGGCATTGGCTGCGAGCGCGACGAGCGTGGGGCGCAAGTGCTTGCCGCTGCTGTCGAGCGCATGCTGCGCATAAGGGACGACCTGCGGTTCAAATTCGTGCGCCTGCTGGATCAAACGCTGGTTGACCGCCTGTAGGAACGGCTCGATTTGTCCCACGATTTGTTTCCAGGAACAATTTGAGATTTCACTTGGCGGGCCGCTTGAGTCCGGCCTCGCCACCTTTGATTCGGCAGCCAGCATTCGCCTGAATCTACTTTCGCGGAGCGGTTGAGTCAAACTTGTTGTAACTTTTCTCGAGATTTTGCCTTTGACAGGAACAGACGATTGGGACGCTGCGCGCGGCATCACACGGTAAAATTGGCCGTGCCGGACACGGGATCGCGCGAGACGACCTGCGCCACGACGATGCCGTCGAACGCGGCGGAAATTTTCTGCGCGCCCTCGACCTCGAGGCCGAGCATGGTGAGCCGCTCGGTCAATTCCTCGGGCGACCAGTTGAAATCAACGTATTGTTTGAGCCAGTTAAGGGTGACTTTCATTTCGTGCGCAGAAAATTAAAAGGAATCTGTCGTTAAAGTCCAAAAAAGATTTTAAGCAGCTTGCGCGGCTGTCAGGGTTGCGAGCAAGTCACTTTGAAATCTAGCGGGTTCTTCCATGGTTGCTACCAAGTGTGGCCAAGCATTTTTTAGTTGTTCAGAACAATCTTGGTAATCTTGTTTCCTTTTCCTGATTCGTTGGTTCACTGGTTGTTGAGAAAGCCTAGTCTCAATGTTATTAAAACATTCAATTCCTTGCGCCACAGCAGCATCATTTGGAAACAAAGCCGCAACAACCCATGCTTCCATGCTTTTGGAAGGGGAGCAGAGCACGGTTTTTGGTGGCGTCTCATTTTCTCCAACCCACCGCAAAAGAATATTCCGAAGGCGATTTGTTGTTGCAGACGGCGGCGGACAGGATTGAACACATGGCAAGTCTTGGACAACCTCTTGAATGTTTCCATCGGCATAACTTTTTTCAGCCACGTCTGCATCCAACTGCAAAATTAAAACGTCATAGGAAAAATAAAGAATGTCTCTTCGGAGAGCGCCATTCGACCGAGCAACGGATTGTTGACACCAACGGTAAACTCCAACCCAACCTGTCCCAATTTCACAAAATGGAACTGATTCCTCGGGTTGAAGTTGTTTGAGGATGAAACTGCGGCCATCAAGTATGCTCGTTAGCGCAGATTCCAAAACTATTTTATCTGTTGGCCCTTCTGCGACCAAAGCAATTCGTATAGGACTAGACATTCGGGACTCCTCCAATGAGTCCATTGACCCACATACGCGAAAGCGGCCACTCTTTCTCCTGCGCTAATTTCCGATGCTCCTCGGTGACAATAAATCGTTTTACGCAAGTAGTCCCTTTGCTATCGCGATCAACGGTAAAAAGTCTAACCCGATCATCTTGCAGCGGAAGGCCATCAAGCACCAAAGGATTATGTGTGGTCATTAGCACTTGTCGTGCTTCGTGTCCTTCGAGCAACCAGCGGCACATTGTGCTGATTAACCGACGTGCCAAAAGTGGATTCAATCCATGATCCGCGTTATCTAGTGAAAAAAGTTTTGGTGCAGTCGGGTGCAAGCATAATACTGCCACGAATAAAAGATACAGAGCGCCTTCGTTGATTTCGTTAACAAGAAGAAGATATGTCCGTCCCTGTTCGTTAGAACGAAAGTAACGATCAAGAAAAGTAAGCATTTGCGGTGCAGCTTTCGGGTCATCCTTCTTTGGCGAAACCATGGGGAAAAAGTTATCAAACCATTCAAATGATAGTCGGAATTCATCCCGCAATTTGGCATATAACTGCTCGTCTTTTATCACTTCGCTAACAGCTTCCGCTAACCGACCTCCAGACAATCCGACTGGTTCGCGCATTTGAGTATCTTGCATCAAACCACGCAAAACAGGGGTGTCAGGGCTGTAAATATTATAGCCTGACAATGTTTTTAAGAATGTTGCCGCAGGATCGGTCGCGTCAATTTCAGCCAATTTCAGCGCTGCTAATCCAACTTGAGGATCACCTGTGTTTGTGCCGTCAGGATTCGGACGTTCCGCAATCGTCCGGTCGCCAGATTTATAAACTTCACTTGAGAAAGCCCAGCCACGGACACGCGGACTCTCGTTTTTATTGTTCAATCGGATGGAATAATTTTCATTTCCCCCAAACGCTTCAATCAGTGTGTCTGCATTACGCGGAGTGTGCTTAAACATCGGCTCGAAAATGCCGCCGGGTCGGCAGCCACGGCGCACGAGTGATTCTTCATCAACTCGGCCAAATGCTGCCGCTGCGATTACGCCAAGTGCTTCAAGCAAATTGCTTTTGCCGCAACCGTTCGCACCGATGAAAACATTCACATGACCGAGGTCAAGTTCTGCAGACTCGATTGACTTAAAACATTGAACTTTGAGTTTTTTAATCATTATCGCTGTTCCAGATTAGCCATCGGTTTATTGCTTTGAAAGCCATTATTAGCCGGTAATTAAAATTGTTTCAAGAACCGCACGTCGTTTTCGTAGAAGAGGCGGAGGTCGTTGATGCCGTGGCGGAGCATGGCGGTTTACGCGAAAACGAGGCGGCCTTTGGGTTCGGGAATCGGACGGCCCAGCTCTTTCGCCGTGGCAATCCATTCCTTGATGACCACGTCCACGTTTTTAAGCGCGGCCTGCTTGGTCGTGCCGTCGGCGGCGCAGCCGGGCAGTTCCGGCACTTCGGCGATGAATGCCTTGTCGTCCGCGCTCCAGTAGATGATGACTTCGAATTTGGTCATAGTTTTTCCTCCGAAAGTTTATACTTCAAAACCACGTTGCGCACCTGTTTTACCTGATAAGGCTTGGCGCTCCCGCCGCGCGGCTGCAAGTTCAGGATCTCTTCAACTCCGGTGCAATAAAAAATGTGATGGCTGCCGCGAACACGCATCGAAAAGCCAAGCCGCTGCAACAACCGGCACAGGCCGTCGAACGGAATGTTCACGTCGGCAGTGCCGGTGAGAATTTTCTCCAGCAGTTTGGCGTGTTTGCTCATGTCATTTTTGGCATCGGTGGCATGTGAACCGGCTTTTTAGATTTCAAAAATGGAAATGGTTCGTGAATCCGTTTCCAAACTTCTTCCAAACTCGACCGCTGCTGTTTTCGATTTATGTGCCATTGCTCATGGAGTAGCAGCCAGTCCTTGAGATGAATCGCGGTTTCGCCTTTTTTGTAAAAAATCCAGACCTGAAAGCGTTGCGCCAGCAATTTCAAACCGGCAAGAAATTCTGCGGACGGTTTGCCCCAATCGCGCCGCTCTTTTTTCGCAGCGGGATAGAGCTTTTTCACCGCGCGTTCATAAGCGTCCGGCTTGCGCGCGACAATTCGTTCCCACAATTCATGTTCAATGCCAGAATACCAACCGGCACAAAAAGAATCTTCGCTGTAATTGCTGATGGCTTGAGCAAGGACACCGGCGACTGCGATTTGTTCCTTCGACAAACGCCGCCCGCGATGGCATTTGATTTTTTGCCGCCACATAAAATTAAAACTGTTTCAAAAACCGCACGTCGTTTTCGTAGAAGAGGCGGATGTCGTTGATGCCGTAGCGGAGCATGGCGATGCGTTCGATGCCGAAGCCGAACGCCCAGCCGGTCCACACTTCGGGATCGTAGCCGACGGTC
>Ga0181534_10001038_pt1 | contig 18606 bp, 19 predicted proteins | sample PEATcosm2014_Bin_37_FD_119758 | JGI IMG/M metagenome (GOLD analysis project Ga0181534, IMG submission 119758) | Peatland microbial communities from MTU Mesocosm Facility, Houghton, MI, USA - PEATcosm2014_Bin17_10_metaG | ecosystem: Environmental > Terrestrial > Soil > Wetlands > Peat | place... | reverse complement strand
GGCAGCCTGGCCGATGCCGACCGTCTGCGCTGCTTCCGCAACCGACGCGACTGCAAGGGCCTTGGCCGAAATGGCCGCGCCCGCGTTGACCGCGCCGAGCAGAGCCGTCTCAGGAAGCACAACGTTTTCGAAGGTGATGTCCGCAACCGGGCAGCCCTTCAATCCCATGGTCTCCAGCTTTTCGCCGACCTTGAGGCCGATGGCATCCGACTTCACGAGGAAAGCGGTGAGAGCTTTCGCCCCGAGCGCCAAGTCAGTTGTGGCAAAGACAACGTACACACCGGCTTCGCCGGCGTTACGCACAAAGGCCTTCTTGCCGTTGAGAACATAACCCACATCCTGCTTGGTGGCGACAAGGGCGTCGGCTCCCACTCCCGGAGTCGGGCCGTGCTCGAAGATCGCGAAGCCACCGAGGAGTTCGCCTTTAGCCATTGCGGGCAGATACTCCTTCTTCTGGCCGGCGGTGCCCCACTGCTGGATGGCGTAAGCGGCAATCGTGTGATTGTTCACGATGGAAGCCACCGCGGCAGAGTAACGCGACAGATCCTCGATCACTTCCACATAGCTCACAAATCCAGCGGCCGCGCCGCCTACGTCTTCGGGAAGCAACAATCCGAGAAAGTCGTGCTTCGCCAACGCTTGTACAACCTTCGTGGGGAATTCACCCTTCTGGTCGAGTTCAACGGCGATGGGTTCGAGGTATTGCTTGCCAAAGTCGCGGGCGCTTTGCCCGATAAGCTGCTGTTCTTCAGTCAATTCGAAGTTCATTTACTTACCTGCTTTCTGTGCAGTGCTCGGAGCCGGGGCAGGCGGATGAGCTAACACCGCGCGCGAAATCACAAGCCGCTGAATCTGGTTGGTACCTTCGTAGATCTGCATGATCTTGGAGTCACGCATGTACTTGCCAAGATCGGAGGTGTATCCGTACGAACCCATCAGAGTGACCGCAGTCGCGGACACCTGCATGGCAACGTCGGAGCAGAAGGTCTTGCAGATGGCGGATTCCTTGGAGTATGGAACGCCTTCGTCGCGGAGCCGCATTGCCTGATGCAGACAATCGCGCGCAGCTTCGACCATGATCTGCATTTCGGCCAGTTTGAACTGCAGTGTCTGTCCAGGAAAAGGCTTGCCCGGGAAACGTGCGTGGACATGTGCGACGCATGTATCCAGAGCACGCTGAGCAAGGCCGACGCTGAGAGCGGCGATTGCCGGACGCGCCATGTCAAGCGTCTTCATCGCGATCTTCATGCCTTCGCCTTCCTTCCCAAGAAGGTTAGTGACGGGGACGTGAACGTCTTTCAGCAGCAGTTCGACGGTGTTGGAGGCGCGGATTCCAAGCTTATGGTCTGTGGTTCCGATGGTGAAGCCAGGAACTCCACGCTCGAGGATGAAAGCACTGATTCCCTTCACTCCCGCAGCCGGATCGGTGTTGGCAAAGATGACGTACACAGTGGCAAAGCCGCCGTTCGTGATCCAACACTTGGTACCGTTCAGGATGTACTCGTTGCCTTTTTTCACTGCGGTCGCCGTTCCGGCAGCCGCATCTGAGCCGGCGCCGGGCTCGGTTAAGCCGAATGAGCCGATTTCAGCGTTGAGCATTGGCTTGAAGTAACGGCGCTTCTGCTCGTCAGTGCCAGCGATGAGCACAGAGTCCATACTCAGAACGCTGGCGGCAAGTGTGGTGCCCATGCCGGCGCAACCATAGCCCCACTCTTCAAGGACGAGAGCCTGGGTCAGCGCGTCATAATTAAGGCCTCCGTACTCCTTAGGAACAGCCATGGCAAAGACATTGCTTGCCTTGGAAGCTTCCAGCAGCGCCGTTGGAAACTCTCCGGATTTATCGAACTTTGCGGCGATCGGGATGATGTATTTGGCGACGAACTCCTTTGCCGCCTGTTGAATTGCCTTTTGTTCAGGACTCAAAATGCTCATGGTCTTTTACCTTTCCTCAGATTTATACGGTGGTGAGTTCAGGGACAGTAACGGCTGTCTTTTTTATTTTTGACTCGAGAATCTTGCGCAGTCCGCCCCACTTGAGTTGGAAGAGCCCGGCCTCCATCGGCTTGAGATCCGGAGAGATGCGCGGAGCAAATCCCATGTGGGCAAGAATGTCTTCTTTCAGACGGACGCCCGGAGCAATCTCGGTCAGAGTAACGACGCCATCTTGCAGTTCAAAGACAGCGCGCTCGGTGATGAACAACACTGGCTGCTTGGTGGAGGTCGCATAGGCGCCGCTGAAGGTCACCTGCTCGACCTGCTTCACGTACTTCTGCCCCTTACCTTCCTGCTTGATGATCAGTTTGCCGCCTTCCACCGCGACCTTGAGACCGCCCGCGGTGAAGGTTCCGCAATACACAACTTTCTTTGCGTTCTGGGTAATGTTGATGAAGCCGCCGCAGCCGACACAGCGTCCGTGGAATTTGCTGACGTTCACGTTGCCGTGGGGATCGACTTCCGCTGCGCCGAGGAAGGCAAGATCAAGGCCGCCGCCGTCGTACCAGTCGAATTGCACCTGCTGCTCAACGTAGGCGAGAGCGTTGTAGGACATGCCGAAATCATGTCCGCTCGCCGGGATGCCGCCGATGGCGCCGATCTCGGTAGTGAGCGTAAGTTGGTCGGCGACGCCTTCCAAGCCGGCCACCGCTGCCACGCCCTCCGGCATGCCAATGCCAAGATTGACGCAAGAGCTGGGAGTGAGTTCCATGGCTGCGCGGCGCGCGATAACGAGGCGCTCGTCCAACTTCATTTCAGGAAGGTCATTGACCGGAACACGAATTTCGCCCGAGAAGGCGGGATTGAATTGCGTGCCTGCAGACTGCCAATGGTCCTGCGGCAATGCCACAACAATGTAGTCAACCAGAACACCCGGAACACGAACCCGCTTGGGATGAAGCGTACCGGTCTGGGCTACATACTCGACCTCCGCGATGACAATACCGCCGCTGTTCTTTGCCGCCTGAGCCAGGGGCAGGCATTCCAGCAAGGCGCCCTCATCGCTTACTGTAAGGTTGCCGAACTCGTCGGCAGTGGTGCCGCGGATGATAGCGACATCTACCTTGAAGGTGGGATAGAACAGCCACTCCTCGCCCTCCAGTTGGATGACCTTGACGATCTCCTCCGTGGTGGCCTTGTTGACCTTTCCGCCTTCCAGCCGCGGATCGACAAACGTACTAAGCCCTATCTTGGTGATAAGACCGGGGCGGTGCCCGGCAATTTCGCGCCAGAGCTGGGCAATTGTGCCCTGCGGAAGGTTGTAGCCTTCGCAGCCACCCTCGATGATCATCTTGGCCATTGCAGGAGCCAAACCGGTGTGTCCGCCAATCCAGCGCTTGATCATTCCCGGATGAGCAAAGTGGGAGGTCCCTTTCGTGGCCCAATCGCCGATGCCCGAAGCATGCACAAGGGTAAGACCGGCGGGATGGCCAGTCTCAAGGAATCTCTTTTCGATTGCAACGGCGATTGTTTCCGGCCAGCCAGCCATCGCAAGTGCGCTGGCGCCGACCGTCGCTCCATCCTTAATGAGTGCTACTACATCATCTACTTTAATAACCTTGGACATATGAGCTCCTTGAAACGATCCGGTTCATCACGAACATGCTCCCAGCGACCGTTGATAATGGCTTGCGGATAACGAGATACAGTCGGACCGGAGTACTTCGCAGCCATACTATGGCATCGAACAAATGCTTGAACTGAGCTCGATTGCACAGATTCAACGAAATGCAACGATACTTAACAATGTCAAAGAAAAGGAGGCATGCGGGGTCTTACCAGCGGGTAGGAATTGATACATTTCATAAGCAAGCGGGGCAAGCCGGAAGAAGTGAGAATGCGTAAGGGGAAACCACATCCCGATGTGGATGTGGCGGCGCAGAAAGGCATTGATCCAGAATCTCCCAGCAAGAGGTGCTTACTTCCAATCGGGATCAGGCGGAAGTTCGCTCTCAAGGGAGGGCCTGTTGTCTTCATGGCTGCGGACCGGGCGCTCAGGATGATCCCCAGCGCGCTCAACCCCATCGACGACCGACGCCTCGAATGGCTGATCATCTTCAACCAGTTCTTCTACGCTCTCGTCAGCAGCCTCTCCATCTGGAGGCAGCGCTTGTGTATCTCCTGATTGTCCCCCGATATTTGAGTCAGCTTGGCGAGACTCTGCTGCAAGTTCATTCGCCTCTGCCTGACGTTTACGGCGCGCAAGCTCTTCTTGACTCATAACGACCTGTCTCCTTCTGGAATATTCTTTCTTGTGTGCATGGAGCGTCCATTTCTGTCCATCGCTGGCCCATCTACACGAGAGCTGCTCTCGCGCTGCTTCTCGAGATACTCAAGTGACAGGGTATGACCGTGTCAACCCTCAGTCTGTGCATACTTGCTCACATGTGCACTCAACTCGAAGGAAATGATCAATTGGGATCAGCGCTTGCGCGGCGACTGTGGAATGCTTACATTCGCGCTGGATCAGCGCTAGAACTCAGAGTAGTTTCCTTGCCGCTGGACGGAAGCAATTCCGTAAGAGAAATGGGTTGGCCATCGATCGCTTTTTACCTGCTGTCACTCTGCTGCTACTGTCGATTCCACCTTTTTCGCTTGCACAATCACTTGGTGAAGTAACGAGGGAGAACAGGGCGGACATGAGTGCCACTCCTCATGCCAGAGTCATTACCGATAAGGACATTGAAGAATCGCACAGACAGAGAACGTCCAACGACACTCCCACCAGACGATCCGCCATGAGGATAGAACCACAGAAGACGAAACCGCCAAGCGCATCCAGGCAGTGGCATACTTCCGCCGCCCGTCTCGTGAATGGTCCAGCATCTAAGCGCAGCAAGCCGGAACTCTCAGTTCAACAACGCTCTGAGGCTATCGATAGGCCGTACCTGAAGCGCATTGCCACCTTGCGCGACCAAGTTAGTTACGCGAAGCTCGAACTGGTAAAACTGCAGGGAGGACTGTTGGGCACAAACACTCAATCGAGTGCAGCTTCCACTTCCAATTACATTCCTGCCTCCGAGATTCAAACCAGCGACATGGCCGGGCTTATTGAGGCACAACGAGCCTTAATCACAAGTCTCGAAACGCAACTGGAAGACGCTCTGGAATTGGCGCGCCATGCTGGGATCAGACGAGCGACAGACTAATCCGAAGAAGATCAGACTGAACCGCGCACTACCTCCAGCTCTGCTCAGCGAAATCATTGGCATGCTTCAGTGCTTGCAATCAGCAGCGCCAGACCGAACGAAGATGCCAGCTTTAGCCAGAACAAACCGGCACAACTAGCTGCCTTACTCGTCGCAAAGCTGATTTCAGTCATTGGTCAGTATTGCTCAGTAATCCATGGTCAACGATCTGATACTTGGACCGGATGTCTTCCTGTTCAGACCGGAGACTCCGAGATTTCTTGACGGATTCACAAGATTAGACATGCGAAGAACCGGGTTCCACAGTTACAACCCAGGAGGGACGCAGAATGTTAACGAACGCTATGCAATTGAAGGGCCTTGTTATTCGGGCTACGGACGGCGACATTGGCACTGTCGATCAGCTGTACTTCGACGATGAAACATGGGCCATCCGCTATCTTACGGTCGAAACTGGCGGTTGGCTTGGAGGCCGCGAAGTGCTGATATCCCCGGTTTCTGTGATGGCTACGGACTGGCAAGGCAAACGCCTGGAAGTGGCGCTGACGAAGAAGCAGGTGGAGGGAAGCCCTAATATTGACACGCACCGTCCGGTATCCCGACAAGATGAAGCGACGTATCTCGGGTACTACGGGTATCCCTACTATTGGGGATTTTATCCGGCTGGATTGGCTAACCCAACCGCTAACTTCAACAATGAGGTGCAGGCTGACAAGATACGGAGAGAGTCAACGAACTCGCATCTGCGAAGCACAGAAGCAGTCACCGGCTATTCCATTGAGGCTGCCGATGGAGAGATTGGGCATGTAGATGGTTTCGTGATTGACGATGCAAGCTGGGCCATTCGCTACATGGAGGTTGCAACACGGAATTGGTGGCCGGGCAAGAAGGTGCTGGTTTCGCCTTCGTGGATTAAGCGTGTGAGTTGGACCGACTCAACAGTCTATGTCGGTCTATCCCGCAAAGCGATCCAAACCGGCCCAGAGTTTGACAAATCCGCAGCAATTACCCGGGAATATGAGGACCGACTTTACGCTCACTATGGCCTCGCACCTTACTGGCTGCACGACGCCCGGCGCGAGACTGTGAATCCGTAGCTTTGCCCTCGGCGTGGGCCTGTGTACAAAGCCTGTCTATGAACAGTTCTGATCACCGTTGCAACTTTCATACCCGTTGAGGTCAAAAGCAAATGGCTCTGAACGTTAGCGAGGAACTAGAACGCGGCCATCATGAACATCGCCCTTACTGGAAGAGAGCTCATCATGATTGGCGCTTCTGGGTTGCTATCTCTCTCATGCTGCTGGCAATGCTGATCTATGTAATGACCGACGACCTGTCTATCGTACCGCGGATCAGGGCACGACCAGCGCAGCCAGGCAAAGCTGCAATCAGCGGCGCAAGATAGAGCCGGACTCGCTGAGACGACATGAGCTGCCTGGTGTTGGAGAAATGTATGCTCGTCCCAAGGACGAAGCGGAAATCCGGCAGAATAGGCTCGAGGTGGATAAGGTTCGGGACATACTTCGTTTTGAGCACTGCCGTGCCGGGGACAGCAATGAGGGCCGCGGAACATCCTGTGCCATTGGGAAATAAGCCGGACACAACCAGGTGCATTGGGTGCCATGCGGACAAGACAAAAGGCAAACACGCACATTTCGCGCTCGCCGCGTGGTGTACTGCCTGCCCTGCAGTGACCCAGGCACACGGCGTAACAACCATCAACCTTGTGGCGCCATCGAAGGAACTATGCTTTTCCTGCCATGCCAAATCCAACGAGAAGGTCTCGCATGGTCCATACGGCCAGGGCAACTGCGTCGTTTGCCATTCTCCGCACTCAAGCAACTGGACCAATCAGTTGTTGGCACCAACACAAGACCCTTGCATGGGTTGCCATGTGCGTGCCCGCCTCAAGGTGAATGCAAAGCGACGAACCGCGAAGGTTCCCTGGGGAGCGACGCTCACTTTCGATCAACCGGAAGGTTGGCAATGTATCTGCTTGGACAAGGAGCTTTTGTCAACCATCCCGTCGAAGGACATCCTGTGAGGGGGGCAATACTGCACAAGTCGCTGGCGCCGCCGAGATCAGTTGCCCCTCCTGCCACCAGCCGCGCAATTCTGCGATGCCAAACCTGCTGCCGGCGAAGTTTCTCACCGAGACAGCAATGTGTGAGAGTTGCCACAAATGTGAGTTCTGAAGAAAGAGAGGCATTGTTATGAAGGGCAAGCTAGCCCAGTCCCTGCTTTTGCTGGCCACCGTGTGCATCGGTGCGATGGCGTTATCGCAGAATCAGGGGTTCATACCGCAGAAAGCCCCCGATCCAGGAAGCAGGGCCTCCAACCAGTTCCGGAACTCTGCGGTGCGAATTCTCGTGCCTCGGTCCGGGCAATCCCTTGCGAACAACTTTGTCACGCTGCGCTTTGAGTTGGTGCGTCCGAATCCTGCTGGAGGCGAGAACAACTTCGTGGTTCAACTGGACGGCCGGGAACCCATCAACACCTCCGGGACCGAGTACACTTTCACTGGAATGCATCCGGGGCCGCACACTATTTCTGTCTCAGAAGTGGACGCAAACGGAACGCCATTACCGGATGCCAGGTCCGAAGTGCAGTTCAACGTGAAGCCGCCTGAGGGCACTGCCGCGCCGGCGAAAAGTGATAGCAAGGCTGGTCCAGGAAAATAGCAACCGCGTGAATGAGAGAAAGAACGCTGTTGCGCCGGCGACGAAGATCATTGCCGAAGTAGTTTCCGCAGTCGTCCATCGATAATCAATGCCAGGAGAGATGGCGTGTGCCTTCATGTCCACCTCTCATCAAGGGCCACGTCAGTTGCGCTTCCGTAGCGGTGCGTGACCCACGCGCCCACGAAAATCAATTCATTTGAGCAATAGTGAACAGCTTTAATAGTTAAGCCTTGAAAGAATCCGGAGATGGCAAGTTGCGCGGGCTCTTTGGCTATTGTGACAACCTAAGTTTGCACGTACAAGCGCCCTTCTGCATCGCCGCAGCCTAGCTGTTATACCCGGAGACTTTCTGTATGAAAAAGTGCACGACCATTCTCTTACTCATTGCGAGTCTTGGGTATGTGCCTTCGCTGGCGCGGGCACAGGCACTTGTCGAGCCGACGAGTCCGTTCGGCGCCACGGCAGCCACAGTGCCGACGCAGATGGAATTGTCCTATACTCCTCCGTCGCAGGCGACGCAGTTCCGGAATTACACTTTCGACGGGTTCGGCCCCTATCCCATCGTTGGCTCAGCAATGTTGGCAGGCCTGGGCCAGGTGGACAATACACCGCCCGAGTGGAAGCAAAGCGGAGCCGGTTACGGCAAGCGGTTCGGCTCTGACTTCGGCATCGCGGCGGTCAGCACGACGACACGCTATGCGTTAGCCGAGGCGCTTAAAGAAGACACGTTGTACTACCGCTGCGAGTGCACAGGAACGCTGCCGCGATTGCGCCATGCCGTGCTGTCGACCTTGACGGCTCGACACGGCCTGGACGGGCACCGCGCATTTTCCATCTCTGCCGTGGTTGCGCCATATGCTGGTTCGGCGACAGCGGTGTATGCCTGGTATCCCGGCAACTATGGTGCGGGATCCGCGCTGAAGATTGGCAGCTACGGAATGCTGGCAAGTCTGGGGGAGAACATCATGATGGAGTTCTTCTACAGCGGGCCACATTCGATGCTTTCGCGCATGCACCTTAATAACCCGCAGGCAGCGCCAGCCCCAGGCTCGAAGTGAGCGCTCGGGGAGGTGGGTCGGCTGCAAGTGGCGTGGCTCAACCGCAAATCATTGGAGTTGACGCTGCACCCTCCATGCTCGACCCCGCAAAGAATGTATTCACGGGCTTTCTGGAGTGGTTTGGCGAACTTACCTTGTTTGCCTGGCGAGTCGCCCAGGCCGCTCTAACGCCGCCATATGAATTCGGCGAGCTGATTCGGCAGCTTGACGAGGTTGGATCGAAGTCTCTTCCGCTGGTCGCATTGGCTGGCGCTGCGATAGGAGTTGTGCTCTCGCTGGAGTCGCGCCAAAGCCTGACACGTTTTGGAGCCAAGTCGATGCTTCCAGCGGCCCTGGTGTATTCCGTTGTCCACGAGATTGGCCCAATCATCACCGCGCTGGTAGTGAGTGGCCGGGTGGGCGCGGGCATCGGCGCAGAGTTGGCATCGATGAAGGTGACCGAGCAGATCGACGCCATCGAGGTATCGGCGGTGAATCCCTACCGCCTGCTGGCCGCCACGCGAGTTGCAGCTTGCACCCTGATGTTGCCTCTCCTGACGCTCGCTGCCGATTTCTGTGGGCTGCTTATGGGCTGGGTTGCATTGGCCCTGGTAGAGCCGCTTTCCTTCCATCAATTCATCACCAGTGGATTCAAGGGATCAGGCTTTAGCGACTTCCTGCCGCCAACTTTCAAGACGGCAGTATTTGGGTTAATCATCGGCTTGGTTTCCTGTTTCCAAGGGATGCGAACACGCGGCGGGGCAGCGGGTGTTGGCCGCGCCGCCACCAGTTCAGTGGTCCTGTCTTCCCTGTTTGTAATTCTTGCAGATGTTGTGCTCGTGAAGTTCATCATCATTTTCTTCCCGTAAACCAATATGGCCATTACAAAACAAATCGGGATACAGTCTGTAGCCGACGAGGAGCGAACAGTTCCGGCGATTGCCGTTGAGAACGTGCACAAGTCCTTCGGGCGCCAATGCGTCTTAGACGGAGTAAGCCTGGCGGTAAGCCGCGGCGAGACCCTGGCAGTCCTGGGTCGGAGCGGCACGGGCAAAAGCGTGCTACTCAGGCTTATCGTCGGCCTAGAGGTGCCCGACTCTGGATTTGTCCGTATGCACGGACAGGATATCGCCGGCCTGTCGCTTGACAGACTTGGCGAGATCAGGAACAAAGTGGGATTTCTGTTTCAACATGCGGCTCTCTATGACTCACTTACCGTCGAGCAGAATGTAGCGTTTCCGCTGCAGCACCACGCAAGCGGAATGTCGGCTGCTGCGCAGCGTGACCGCGTGTGCCGCCTGCTTGCAGAAGTCGGCATGGGTGGACACCAGGGGAAGATGCCATCCGATATCTCCGGAGGAATGCAGAAGCGCGTGGGGCTGGCACGAGCGCTGGCTCTCGAGCCGGATATTTTGTTGCTTGACGAACCCACTGCCGGTCTCGATCCCATAAGTTCCTCTGAAATCGACGACCTCGTTCTCAAGCTTCAATCTGAACACCACATGGCATCCATCGTCGTGACCCACGATCTGCACAGCGCAAAGACCATTGCGGATCGACTGATCCTGCTTGATAAAGGCAAGGTCGTGATCGAAGGCAGCTTCAAAGAACTGCAGTCCAGTGACGACGCATTTGTCATGAGATTTCTAAAGCATTCGCAGGAGAGCGTATGTCCAGAGCGGCAAGGTTAGGGGCGTTCATCGTTGTGACACTGGCCATTTTGGTCGCCGGGGTCTTCGTGATTGGAAGCAAGCAGTATCTGTTCAGTTCCACATATCAGTTGAAAGCGCAGTTTGAAAACGTCGCCGGGCTGGATGCCGGGGCCGACATTCGCGTCGGGGGCGTTCATAGCGGAACCGTGCGCAACATACTGCTGCCGCATCAGCCCGGCGAACGAGTAACAGTCGTCATGGACCTGAGTAAGTCGACGCACGAAATCATTAAGCAGGATTCTGTCGCCACAATCGAGACAGAGGGACTGCTGGGCAATCAGTACATAGCAATATCATTCGGGAGCGCGGGAAAGGCCGAGGTTCGCTCGGGCGATACCATTGCCAGCTTACCTCCGCTTGAGATGGCGGACATGCTTAACAAGGCAAGCGGCATTCTTGACAGCAGCCAACAGGCGATACTAAATGTGACCCGGGCGACTGCCAACCTGGACTCAATTTCCAGTAAGATTGACCGCGGCCAGGGGACGGTAGGCGCCCTGGTGAACGACAAGGAACTCTATAGCAATCTTGACCAGGCAACCACTTCCATGCGTACCACCATGGTCGAAGCGCAAGCCGGAGTCACGGACTTCCAGGAAAATATGGAGGCCCTCAAGCATAACTTCCTATTGCGCGGGTACTTCAAGAGCCGCGGCTATGAGGACTCCTCGGAGTTAGCGAAGAACGAAGTAGAACGCATGCCGCAAGGCACGCCTGTTAAGGAATTCACATACTCATCGAAACAGTTATTCGATAAACAAGACTCGGCCAAGCTGAAGAACCAGAACTCTCTCCGCGATGGCGGCGAGTTTCTGGCCAACAAGCAGTTCGGAGTCGCGGTGGTCGTGGTGTCAGCCGGAACCGCGGGGGATGCCCAGAAGGACCTGGCGCTGACTGAGGCGCGTGCAATGGTTGTGCGCGAATACCTGGTTGACAGTTTCAGCTTCGATGACGGCCAGCTCAAGACTCTTGGAGTTGGCAAAGAGACTGGGACAAGCTCAGAAGGCAATTGGGGTACGGTGCGGATCATTATCTATCCACCGGGGACCCCGATTCCGCGGAACAAGGTAGCGCCACCTGCAGTTTCTACTCCGGCTGCCGCGGTACGATCATCACAGGCCACTTCGGCAGAGGAAGCAAAAGCGCGCGACTAAGAATGAAGTAGACAATTTAGGATTTTAGTTGGCCTTTGTGGCATGCACTACATAGCGCTTTGGCGCGGGGCCAACCAGATAGAACGGGTAACAAGTCACAAGCGTCAGCGTTGATTCCTTGCCAGAGGATTGGAGCACCGAGGTATCATTCGGCGCGACGACCTTCACCCAATCCACTTCGTAGCGCAACAATCCGGTGGGCGTCTGGATATCGATCTGGTCGTCTTTGTGCACGTCTTTCAGGCTGCGGAAGAATGTGTCTCGATGTCCTGCAACGCCGCTGTTGCCCGGCTCTCCAGGTAGTGGCGTGCCCTCGATATGTCCCGCTCCCAGTCTTAAGATTTGCGCGTTAGTCCCTTGCAGGACAGCTACAGACAGTCCCAGCCGGGGAATATCAATACGTCCTAGAACGTCACCTTTATGAATGGGTAGGCTGGGTCGGAGCGAGTTGCGGTCTTGCGTGGCTCGAATCCTGGCAACCAAGGCCTGATTCGCGGCTGACTGGAATTGCCTTGCCTGAAACAGTGTGAATCCCACGTAACTCAGGGCTATAACGCTCGCGAGAAACAGGAGATCACGAATGCACCGGATCATACGTTTCTTCCGCGGTGCTGCAAGAGAGCGCTTCTCAGTGAAGTTCATGGGGAGCGCCGGTTGCCACAGTGGGTGCGAAGTAACCGGTGCGGGTGCGAACTGATAGACGTCCACGGCCTGGCAGGTCCGCCTTCGACTCGACAACCCGGTACGCTCCGTCCTGACTGCCGTTGGACGGTACATAAGCAAGCGTGTACTGGCTTCGGATGTCCCGTGCGATGCGCTCGCAGACCGGAAGCAGATCTCTTACCGATTCAGGCAAGAACGTCTCGCCTCCCGTCTCCTCCGCGATGCGCTTGAGGACTCCAGGATTCCGGTCGCCATTCTGCTCGTCAAAAATACCAATGCAGTAAATGATCGCATCTGATCGCTTTGCCATGGCGAGGATCGACTCCAGCCTGTGTTTGCTGGCATTGTCTCCTCCATCGCTGATGATTATGAGCACCTTCTTGTCACGATCGCCTTGAGCGAGATGCCTGAGTGAGACATCCACTGCATCGTACAGGGCCGTCTGTCCGGACGCTACGATTCTGGACAAAGCCAACTCCAACTGTGCCACGTCATGGGTGAACAGTGTGTTATCCGGGAGAGCAAGCGAGACTTTTTCATTGAAGTTAACGACGAACATCTGGTCATCTGGATTGCTGGAGCGGGCGAATGCCAGGGCTGCGGCAATAACTGCAGAGCGCTTAGGGCCCATGCTCCCACTGTTGTCGATGACCAGGCCCACTGTTACCGGAACGTCCTCATGGCTGAAATACTTGATCTGCTGAGGAACTCCGTCTTCCTTAATTCGGAAATTCTCTTTACCGAGGCCAGCAACGCGAAGGTTTCGACGGTCGAGTACGGATGCGTGCAAGACCACCATGTTGACATGAACGCTGATGGTGAATGGATCTTCCTGACGGGGCGATGGGTGTGTGGATTCCTGCGCTGAAGAAAGGCTCGATGTGGCGATGAGACAGGAAACAACCAGCAGGTGCGCAAAATTAATGAGACCCACCCAAGAGTTCGATTCCCTGCTTAAGTGCACGGTTGAGGGCGGCTTCACCTCACCAGTTGGAATCAGCGTCAGGTAAGAGTCGGTCATCAAGCGCATTCCTTCTTGAAATTGCCCACGGAGTCGGGAACCGGACAGGAGCGCAGCAGTGGGTCATTCTTAACATACCCAATCGCTGACTAAGTCCCGTCCGATGTCCTGTCAACCAACCAGTGCGAATCCTGACAACGGATGACTCACTGATTTTGCGTTAGGCGGCTCGCTTTGACTTGAGTGAAAGAACGAAGCTTCCCACCAGTCCCAGAAGCCCCACCAGTCCGATTAATGGCAGCGAACTCGCAGTTTTTGGCAGGGCAGCAGCTGCCATGGTGACCGGCGCGGCATCCGTCTCGGCCGGAGGCGGCTCGACAACCTTGGCTAACTCAACTGGCTCTCCCGTGGGTGCAACTGCGGCAACCGGAGCGGTTCTCAATGCTTCGATCGGAGCTGACTCCATCTCCTCGGAAGTTGACAGAACTGCCTCGTTGGTCTCTTTCGCTAACTGTGTGGCCCTAGGCTTTGCGTATACGAATTCCTCTCCCCATTGGCGACCCGGGTAGAACCATCCCCTCAGGGCTTCAGGCTCTCCCGCCGGACGCTCGCGGAATGAGATTACCGTCTTGTCAGTTGCGTGCAGGCGGTAGTTCGGAATTGCAAGGATTGTGGTGAAGACGTGGGTCTTGTCCTGGTTGAAGATCTGCACGATGTGACGGTCGGACAGCGAGTCGAGGATCTTAAACACGTAGGTGCCGGCAGGTAGAATGTGCTGACCCACGCCGGGAACCTCGATTGGCGCGTTGATGGTTACGATTGTTTCCCTGTTCCAATCGTCGGCCATTGCACTCGGCGTGTACAGCATGCAGAGCGCGGCGAGGGAGAATGCGGTTGCTAACGTTCTAAATAGTTTCATGGAATCTCTCCAATGGTTCTCTCCGATTCGCCCGCACGGCAGTGGGTAGGTTTGAGGAACTCCTGTATCGGCACTCAAGAGTTCTACCGCCGGATGGACCCGGCAGCTTCTCCACCGTGGAGAATGTTGTCGGTTACCAGTATCAGGTGTGTCACTGGGAGTTACTGAGCTATGTTGACCATCGCGAATTTAATTGCTTGAGAGGTAGAATGAAGCGTGGTGGAACCGCAAGAGAATGCTAGTCCATCATCCGCGAATTAAATGATTGACACCTGAGCATGCCTTCCGTTATTCACAGGCGTGGGGTACCCGGATACCACGTTCGACTCAAGGGAGGTCATCCGATCCCACGAGTAATCAATCTCAAGTCCGCAGTTGAAGCAGACCTGATATGTTCGCTTGTTGATAGTGAACACGCGGCTAAGATCGCGGTGGTGACACTCAAAGAGCCAAGGAAGAATCCGACCCAGGGCGATCATCGCGTTACGCTCTTTGCCGGCGGTCACATTCTCCATTGGAGTCAAGCCACTCCAGGAGAGCACGAATGCTTGTACGAGCCAAGGCTATCGAACAATCAGCTGCTCCGTAATAGACATTGATCGTGTCGCCGTCAGCTTCCATCGTGTTTCCGCAGGGGAACACAACATCATTGACATCGCCGGAGCGCTCATAATCGGCCTCTGGACCAAAGATCCATTGCGTTCCCCGCCGAATGCATTTCTCAGGGTTGTCTATATCGAAAAGAGCGAGTCCGAGGCGATAAAGGCAGCCGGAGGGTGTGTGGCGGACTCCGTGGTAGAGCATGAGCCAGCCTCTGGCAGTTTGAATCGGTGGCGACGACAGGCCAATTTTGTTCGCATCCCACCAGGCGCCGCGGCGCGCCTCCAACATCACTTTGTGGCCGCCCCAATGCCGGAGGTCGGGAGAGTAGGAGATCCATATGTGGGCACCCAGCGTGGTCATGGGCCGATGAATCAGTGCCCAGCGCCCGCCAATTCGGTGCGGCAAGAGCGCCGCGTCTTTGTCGTCAGGCGACATGATTACGCCGAATCGCTCAAAACTGCGAAAATCTTTTGTCAAGGCGAGCGAGACTCCGGGCCCCCCGCGCGAATACGAGGTGTAGGCCACCGCGTACTGCTGCAACTCCGGCACCCAGGTAATGCGCGGATCTTCGATGCCCCAAAGTTCTTCCGGATAGTTCTCCGGGTCTGCCATCAGCGTCGGCGTGGAGTCTATCTGCCATTTGTCCACCCCATTTACCGAGCGTGCGGCACAGAGATGGGACAAGCCCCTTCGGTCTTCCACCCTGCAGAGCAGCAACGTCGACCCATCCTGCAGCAGCGTGGCACCTGCGTTGAACACACTATTGATTGCGTATGGCCAGTCTCTTCCAGTCAAAATCGGGTTCGACGGATCCCTGCTGAGCAGCGGCTTGTCGTGAATCACTAGACTCATAAAATCTCCGAAGTAATGGGTCGAAAACCGGAAACCTGTGAAGCAGCAACAGCCTCGTGCTTAGAGAAAGGCAGGTCTGCATCCTCCAACAGGCGCATTTCCAGCAGTGCCATCAAGAAAGACAGCGTTGACTCCGCTCCTTGATTCTCATTCACCCGGTCGGGGTGCAATCCGTCGCGACATCCACCGGTGCTCGAGTCATAGAGAACAATCTGCAGGTCATTGTCACCCAGGTACCAGTTGAAGGCGGACCACGCGTGCTTCAGCCAACGGGTGTCCGTAGTTGCACGGAATGCCTGCAAGCACGCCGAAACGGTCGCTCCCGCCTCGACCGGCTGCTGGTCAAAACGCGCTTTCTCGCCGCCCCTGTGATGAAAACCCTGCGACCCAATCGGAACGAAATGTCCCTTGGTCTCGCATCGTTGCATCGACATCAACCAGTCCAGGGATTCAAGGCCAGCCGCAAGCATCGCCTTGTCAGAGCTTCTCACCGCGCACGCGATCAGGGCCTGTGGCATGCGTGCATTTGAGTACGCGAGAACTTCCTCAAACCAATGCCATTTCTGAGTGCTGCTGGAGACATAGATATCGAGCAGCCGGTGCGACAATTCGTCCATCGTCTGCATGGCCGCCCGATCTCCCGGGAATCCGCTGAGGTACTCCTGCAGCCCTAGTGCGGAGAAAGCGATCGCTCGCGGACTTCCGAAACTTAGACTTGCTGGGAGAGCAGACTCAAACAGACGCCCTGCGGCGCCCCTGAGGTCAGCGGAGATTGAGCGTCCCAGCACTGTCCCGAGTCCCCACAACGAACGCCCGTGGCTATCCTCTGATCCCGATGCCTCGATCCATTGGCGTTCGTAGCTCAGGAAGTTTCGAAAGCGGCCAGTCACCGGATTGAATGCGTGCCACAAGAATGCCAGGTAGCGGGAGACAAGGTTGGCAGACTCGGAGTGGGCCGAGATTCCCAGTTCTTCCATCAGCACGGCTACGATCAATGCCCGCGCATTGTCGTCGGTCGCGTAGCCCTCGCCATACTTTGGGACGGAGAAGACCGCGTGCTGCAAGAGTCCAGTGTGATCGGTCATCCGATAGAGATGGTCTAGTTTAAGGGACGGTAATCTGTCCAAGGTCCGTTCAGCGTTCAGGTCTGAAAATGCAATGCGTGGAACCTGCATTCGGTCCGAGCGAGCGCGGACAAACGCACTCATATAGGATTCAGCAGCCTTGCTCCAAACGGTATCGCGCGCATAAAGATACGCGCGCTTACGCATTGCATGGCGTGCCACTTCGTTGTCCAGCAATTCAATCGCTGCGGTCGCAATTGCATCCGAGTCGTCAAACGGCACCAGCACTCCCCTACCCTCGGCCAGTAGCTCGGCGGCGTGCCAGTATGGAGTCGATATGATCGCTTTGCCGGCTCCCAGGGCGTATGCCAATGTTCCCGAAACGGCCTGGGCTTCATAGCGGTAAGGAGTGAGATAGATGTCCGCGGAACCGACGAACTGAGCCATTTCTTCCGGGCTGACAAAACGGTTGTGGAAGATCACGTTGCGCTCAACCCCAAGCTTTCGCGCCAATGCCTGAAGTTGCAACCTGTATTGATCACCCTCGCGCCGCCTGATGTGCGGATGCGTCGCGCCTACGACCATGTATACGACTTCAGGATGTTCTGCAATGATGCGTGGGAGCGCTTCGATCACGCGCTCAATCCCCTTATTCGGAGAGAGCAATCCGAATGTGAGCAGCACCGCCCTTCCTTCTGTTCCTGAAGAGTCCTTGTAGTAATTGGGATCTCCGAACGGAAGGTCGGGCACGCCATGAGGAATGACGTCGATTTTCTCTTCCGGTACTTCAAACACTTCCTGCAGCATGTGCGAAGAATGTTCGCTCATTACAATCAACCGGTCAGAGAGCACCGCGATCTCGTCCATCACGACTCGCTGCATGGCGTCCGGCTTGCGCAACACTGTGTGCAACGTGGTTACTACAGGCATCTTCAGCCGACGCAACAAACGCAGAATGTGGCTTCCCGCCGGGCCGCCGAAGATTCCGTACTCGTGCTGGAGGCAGACGAGGTCAACGTTGCTGAAGTTGAGGAAGTCCGCGGCTGAGTCATAGGAAGACGGGTCTCCTTCCGTCAGTTCAAAGCGCACGCGTGGAGGATAGTTATACTGCGATCCTGGATCATTGACTGGCACCGCCAGCAATTGAACGGTTTCGTACTCTTCGCCGAGGGCGTCGCATAGGTCGGTTGTGAACGTCGCGATGCCACACTGCCGCGGAAGATAGTTTCCGACGACGGCCACCCGACTGGGAAGCGAGGCGCTTACCCTTGACCGCAACGACGACGCCAACCTTCCTTCGAGCATCAGTGTGCGTATTTTAATTCCCGGCAGACTTGCGCTCAATGATGCATTTTCCAGCGACGCCATTCGCGACTCCTCGATTGTGTATGGTGCGCCGTTCAGCGTCGGCCAGTGAGCAGATTGAAGACCAGGACGACCACCGCTACCACAAGCAGGATGTGAATCAGACCACCGGCGATGTGAAGACTGAACCCGAGAAGCCACAGGATCAAGAGGATTACAAAGATTGTCCAAAGCATATACAGTCCTTTCAACTTGCGGTTGCGGCACCCGGGCTTTCCACTGCTTCCCGGGTGCGCCCCGTTGATTCAGTACCTGTTAGTTCCCGGCAACGGCCTGCGCCTTTGCGCCGCGAACTGCATTCAGGAAGCGCTCCGAGGCTCCCGTCGCTGCAACCCTGCCCGTCAACACGCCGCGCGTCGTAACATGGCGGCCATAGACGGCTTCCATCGAATCGTCATCGCGGCGAATCGATGCGCCGTCCAGCGTCAATCCGGCAAATGCGCCCTTGGCGCGC
>Ga0181534_10001037_pt1 | contig 18619 bp, 14 predicted proteins | sample PEATcosm2014_Bin_37_FD_119758 | JGI IMG/M metagenome (GOLD analysis project Ga0181534, IMG submission 119758) | Peatland microbial communities from MTU Mesocosm Facility, Houghton, MI, USA - PEATcosm2014_Bin17_10_metaG | ecosystem: Environmental > Terrestrial > Soil > Wetlands > Peat | place... | reverse complement strand
TTCACCACTATTCGCAGGCCCATCCCGACGGACCTGGAGGTCTGCCTCAGAAGCGCTAACCTGAGCCAGGAAACTTCAGGAGTAATCCTCCGGCGTGCGCAACCGCTGCTTTCTCCGAGTTGCCGACCATCTACTCGGAACCCACGCACGCCGGCGAACGTAGCTGCTATCCGCCCAAGTGCGATAACTTCCCGTTGCGCCGTTTCTCCGGTGGAACAGCCAGCGGGATCCGCGCGGGATGTTCTGAGTTGTAAAGCTATCGCCCAGGAGATGCCATCGCCGTGGTGGCCGGGAACGCCTGGGACAGCGCCACCGTGGCCCAATTCGTCCCGGCGCCCGAAATCCATTGATCGAAGCCGTAGGGGAAGCCGGCATCGAAATACGGCTGCAACCCCATGGCACGCGTCTTGACGTACCAGGATCCATCGGCCTGTTGCGTGTTCAGCAGATACTTGACGGCGCGCTGGTAGGCCGGGTCGGCCGCGGGTAGCTGGGCGCTCTGCAATGCAACCAGGGACCTTCCCGTGGTGTAGGCGCTGCTCTCCAGGGAATCCAGGTCGGACCAGCCTCCGTCGGCTCGCTGGGTGGCCAGCAGCTCTCGTACGGCGATCTGGGTCGCCTGCTTATCTTTGCCGGCCCAGGCCAGCCCGAGCAAGCGGGCGATGCGATCTTCGTTGGTGATCGACCGAGCTCTGGCCAGCCACGCCGCGGCGAGATCAATGGCGTGATCGTAGGCGGGTTTGTCCATCTTGGGAGCGTAAAGCTGGAGGGCGCGCATCGAAACCGCGGTCTGCGCAATATAGTCCGAGCATATCGGGGGACGCGCATCCGCGATGGGGTAGATCCACTGGCCGTCAGGCGATTGACGCGACTTCAAGAACATGACAACGGCATCGGTGTTGAGATCCGGCGAGTAATGCTCGGCGTCGAGGCCGATCAGGACTCCGCCCAGAACAAACGGCGCGAAGTAATCAACCACTGGAGCAAAGAAACCCTGATGCAAATTGTCGCGCAGCTTCTGCAAGCCGAACACGTTGGCCTTCACTTGTTGCGCGGCGGTTTTTTCGTCGACCGGGAAACCGTTTCTGCGAGCTGCGCCGACCGCCATGGCGGCAAAGCTGTTGTTGTGGCAGGAGAAGCAGGCAGCTTTTGGAATGAAATTGGCATCGGCCCGCTGAATCAAGGGAAGACTTGCCTGGATAGCGCTTTGAATGCTGTTCTCCGGCCGTGGCTTAAGAGCGGCCGGGCGGGGCGCCGAGCCCTTCGCCCCGTACCTGGTCAACTGTTCGACGATGGGAGTATCGCCATGCAACCTTGCGATATCCAGCACGGTCAGACCGGCATCGCCGCTCAGCTAGTGGGTATCCCTGGCGTTGACGTCGGCGCCGCGCTCGACGAGCAGTTTGATCTCGTCCAGGGGGAGGAGATCGGATGCGGCCGCGTACATGAGAGGGGTGCGACCGAGGGGATCGACGGTGTTGACGTCCGCGCCGTGATCGAGCAGCAGGCGGACGCTGTTCACGTCACCCAGCACCGCGGTGCCCACCAGCGCCTGGGAATAGTCTTCCCGGCTCAGGCTTTTGGCGGCCAGGAGGGTGGTGCACTGCGCGCAGCGGGCGTCGATACCCAGCTCGAGTGCCGGTTCGGCTGCCCCGCTCTTAACATCCGCCCCATGGCTGAGCAGCAACTCGACAGCGCCGGCATCGGCAGCTACGGAGGCTTCAATCAGCGGCGAAGATTCGGCGGTTGGATGCGCGTTGGGATTCGGATTCGCGCCGTGCTCCAGCAGCAGTTGGACCACCGCGACATTGCCCGGCCGGCGGGCAGCGATCATCAACGGCGTGCGCATGTCGCTGGAGCGCGCGTTAACCTCGGCGCCGTGCTCCAGAAGCAGATGGACTTTCTCCAAATCGGTGGCGGCCCACATCAGGGCGGTGGCGTTGACATCATTCCGTTTGTTCACGTCCGCGCCAAGTTTCAACAGGCGGTGGAGGGTGGGGACGCCCGAATAGAGCGCTGCGTACATGAATGGAGTGGAACCCTCCGGCCCACGGGCATTCAGTAGCTTCGGATCTTGCTCGACGGACTTCATGAATCCGGGCAGGTCACCGGCGTGCAGCATATCCACGAGGGCCACGGCTTTGGGGTCCGGCGGCGGGAGATCGATTTCGTTGGCGAGCGCATCCGGCCAGTCGGCGCCCTGCTCTATCCAGGTTTTGATGGTCTGGATTTGCTCCGGACGGAGCGGGCCGGTGGGGGGCATTTGCAGGCCAACATCGTTCCCGGATATCCGGTGATACAGAAAGCTGTTTTCGCTGCTACCGGGAACCACACCACGGCGGCCGAGGACCACGCTTCGGCGATCGAGGCGCATACCGCTGCTCTGTTGCGCCGGTCCATGGCATGGCACGCAGTTCTGCCGCAGGATCGGCATTACCTCTTTTGCGAAATCGACTCTGGCGGGGGTTTGAGCCGACAGCATCCCCACAAGCGACAACAAGCACACCGATGACCACCCGAGTCTGAATCCCCACATGCACGCACCCTCCGAATCTGTGACACGACTTCACCTGGAATTTCCCGGGTCATGGCTCCAGGTCAGTTCATTTTACACTAACCTGAACGCTCCGACCCAGGTTTTTTGCATTACTCCAGGGAAGGTATATTAAAGCCTCGTACGAGTATGATTCCTTTATGTGCACAGAGCGCTAGCGGCTTCGGCGAAGAGCGTTTAGGCGGCCAGCTCGGTTCGCTTGTAGCAAGGACACCGGCAAAGCCGAAACCTACCCCCGGAGTTCAAGTCACCCGAGCCGCCTGGATCAAAGCTGCCATGGACAAAGTGGCACGATTGGCTTGGGAATGCCGCGGTCTGAGCGAATTGAGGCGACCGCAGAAGTCGCTATGTCGTACAACCGTGCCAGCAACATGCAGAACTTCCGAGCGTGTCACGCACCACTCGGAGAATGCTCGGCCGGTCGGACCGCCTTTACGACCCGTTGTGTCGATTCTCCTGGTAAACGCCGGTCACGGAAATGGTCCCCGCAGGTCGGCGTCTGTCCTGCAATCAGCACGCTGTGTGCGCAAACAGCGCGTTAAGTTAGCGCCCCTGGAGGTCCGCCCCACCGCGATGTTATTCCAGCAGGCTGGCGCGGAGAAGTTCCGCAACACTCCAGGCCTGCGCGATGGCGCCGCCCGCCCGCTGCGGCGGGTCGCCATCGAAGACTTCGGGCACCTGGCCCAGACCTTCCTCCGCGGCGTACCGCCGCAACCCCGCCAGCCATTGGCGGGCCTGAGCTTGAGCGGCGCGCGAATGGCCATTCACATAAAGGTACGCGGAGACGAACGGTCCCAGCAACCATGGCCAGACAGTGCCCTGGTGATAAGCGCTGTCGCGGCTGGTAGCGTCTCCCTCGTACCGCCCCCGATATTGCGGATCGCCGGGCGCCAGGGTGCGCAGGCCGTAGGGTGTCAATAAATGCCGCTCCACGGTGTGCACTACGGCTTTGGCCTTATCGGGCGGCAGCATTTGGTGAAAGAGGCTCACCGCGAAGATCTGGTTCGGCCGGATGGAGGCATCGCGGGTATCTCCATCGATGACGTCGTAGAGACATCCAGCCGCCTCGTTCCAGAACCGCTGCGCAAAGCTGTGGCGGGCGCGATCGGCAGCCTCGCGATAGCCGGCTCCATCCGTAGCGTGGCCGTATCGACGCGCCAGGTCCTCCATTACGCGGAGCGCGTTGTACCAGAGCGCCTGGATCTCGACCGGCTTGCCGCGCCGCGGCGTCACCACCCAATCGCCGACTTTGGCATCCATCCATGTCAACTGGACGCCCGGTTCGCCGGCATGCAACAGGCCGTCGCTATCTACGTGGATGTCGTAACGGGTGCCCCGCTGGTGCCAGGAGACGATATCGCGCAGTACCGGATAAAGATGGCCGCGTACGAAATCGTAATCCTGTGTACGTGCAAGCAGGGCGCGCACGGCTTCGAAGAACCAGAGCGTCGCATCGCAGGTGTTGTATTCCGGCGCTTCGCCCGTGTCCGGAAAACGGTTGGGCAGCATCCCGCGATCGACATACCCCGCGAACGCCAGCAGAATGTTTTTGGCGGCATCGTACCAGCCGGTTTCGAGCGTCAAGCCGGGAAGGGCGATCATGGTGTCGCGACCCCAATCGCCGAACCAGTGATAACCGGCGATCACGGTGGTTTGGCTGCCGCGCGCGACGATGAATTGATCGGCCGCCCGCGCCAGCCCGACAAGCGGCTCGCGGCGCTTGATTTCAGCGGCGCGAAGATCGGCGATGGAACGCTCCGCCGGTTGCTCCATCGACGCTACGACCGAGGCGGAAGCGTTCGGTTGCAAGTCGAAAACCAGAACCAGCGGGTTGAACAGGTCTTCCCGGAAATCCAGGCCGCGCTCGCGCTCCTGGTCATACTCAAAATTGCGGAACCAGACTCCCGCGGGTTGAATGTCCGCGCCGGAGTGGGTCAGATAGAGCGAGGGCAATCCGCCATATGGGGTCAGTTTTACGCAGCCGGCGTCGGTCGCGAAGCGCGGGTCTAGCGCCCCGTTCTCGTGGGTGGTGGCGTGGTAATCGCGGAAGCCGACTAGTGGCCGCAATTCGAGCGTACAAGTAGCGGGGGGCGCACCGGCTGGAGCGCGCAGTTCGTACTGAATGACGGAAGTGTTTTCGCCGTGCACCATGAAGACCGACTTTTCGAGTTCGAGCCCTTCGATCTGGTAAACGGACGTGGGGAAGGGATCCTGGCGGAACTCCTTCAGCAGCAGATAGCCTTGGGGATGAATCACCCCCGGATAGCGGTTGGCCGATAGATCCCGCCGCCGCCCATCCACGACCAGAGTCTCTTCCAACTTGGCGAGCAGCAGCATGCGGCCGACGGGAGGTTTGGTGGCAGCGATCAGCAAGCCGTGGTAGCGGCGCGTGTTCAGGCCGGCGATGGTGGATGACGCGAAACCGCCCAGCCCGTTGGTCTCCAACCATTCGCGGCGGAGCGCAATGTCTGCGTCCATGTATGGTTAAAGGCTTTGCCCGTAAACCGGGATAGCGGCCCCAGTGATCTCCGCCCCCGCATCGGAAGCCAGAAAGGCCGCGATACGCGCTACTTGATCAGTCTGCACCCATTTGGATGGGTCCGCTTCCGGGCTGGATTTTCTGTTGGCTTCCGTATTCATGGTGCCGGGCAGGATGGTATTCGCGGTGATGCCGGCGTCCGCGTTTTCGAGCGCCGCCGTGCGGACCAGCGCCACCAGAGCGGCTTTCGAGGAATTATAGGCGCTCAGATTCGCGGCCGGCTCGACGGCCTGGCGGCTGGAAATCGCCACGATGCGCCCCCGTCCGGCCCGGCGCATGGGCGGAATCACGACCCGCAAGACGTTGAACGCGGCGCGCAGGTTCAGGTTCATCATCAGGTCCCAGGTCTCGTCGTCGGTTTCGGGGATGGGCTGCCCACCGGCGAACCCGCCCATCACATGCACCAGCGCGTCGATTTTTCCAAAGCGGCTAACGGTGGCGTCCACAAGCTGGCGCGCGGACCTGGCCACGGTGAGATCCGCCGGTATGGCGGCGAAGCGCGGATTCGGAAAATCGGCATCCTGGATGCTCTTGGAAGATCCGGCCACCATGGCGCCCGCGGCCAGAAAAGCCTGGGTGACGGCAGTTCCCAAACCGCCCTTGGCGCCGGTGACCAGGACCACGCGATTGTCGAACTCGCTCATGGCTTCCCTTCCTTTGGAATCGCGTACTGCGCCGCGCCCAAGATCCGGCCGGTGCCGCTCTCTTGCACGAAGGCGATCAGCCGGGAACCGGCCGGCTCTTTGGAGGCGCGGATCGGCAGTTGCTTGGAAAACATCGCTTTCGCCGTGGCGCTTCCAACCTGTCGAATCTCTCCCGCGATGGATACGTAGCGCAGCTTCTGGCCCTGATTCTCTCCGCGCAGGACATCCGAGGTCCCACTCTCGGCGGCGAGCGTCACGTAGACGTTGGCCTTCCGGATCTCTCCCTCGGGAAGGGCATCGACTTCCAGCGTCACCGCCGCATCGCCCGCGGCGCGAAGGCGCACGCCCACTTTGGGTTCCTGCATCGCGTGACGGATGGCCGCATCGGCTTTTTGGGCATCGCTGCCGTTGCACTCGGCGCTGCCGTTCACCACCATTTCGGGCGTATAAGGTCCGCGGAGACCAAAGCGGCGCGTATACGCCTCCTGGCGGGCGCTAAACGCCGCCGAGGAGAACGGATCGGTCCAGCCGTCGTGGTTCCAGTAATCCACGTGCTCGCTGAGCACGATGATTTGAGCGCCGGCAATGGGCTGCTGGCGATCCAGCTTCTCGAGCAAGGCGTCGGCCGGCGGACAACTCGAACAGCCTTCCGATGTGAACAGCTCAACCAACACTGGCTGGCGCTCGGCAGCCCGATCGAGCGGTGCGGCCAGAATGGCCAGGCATAGGCCCGGCCAAAACAGGTTCGTGCGCATGTGTCCCCTCCCATACTCAGTGTATCCTGGCTTAGTATGGACTCCCGTGATCGGCTTTTTCTGGATTACTCCGCCCGCAAGCTTCGGCAGCTTACCGGCCGCATCGAGGATTGCCTGGGCCGCCTGACACAAGAGCAGATCTGGGCGCGCGGCGCGGAGACTGAAAACGCCGTTGGCAACCTGGTGCTGCATCTGAGCGGTAACGTACGCCAGTGGATTGTGGGCGGGGCCGGCGGGCAGCCGGATATCCGTCAGCGCGATGCGGAGTTCGGAGCCCGCGGCGGCCTCCCGGCTTCCGAACTGGCTGGGAAACTGCGCGCCATCGTCGATGAAGCCGCCGGCGTGATCGAAGCGCTTGCGCCGGAGCGGCTCGCGGAGCCACTCACCGTGCAGGGCTATCACGTGACGGTGCTCGAAGCCATCTATAGCGCCGTGGAACATTTCTCCGGCCACACGGGCCAGATTATCTACGCGACGAAGCTTGTGACCGGGGAAGACTTGGGATACCACAGGTATCTGAATACCACGGCGGGGCATGCCGGGCAGATGCCCTGAAGACGGCTACTTCTTGAATAGCTTGTCGAACGCGCTGCGGGCAGCGTCGGTTGAAGTAGGGGTGTCCATGACCGGGCTGGGAGGAGGCGCGGCGGCGCTGCCATCGCGCGCCACCGTGACGCGCGGCGTAAACAGGGTGCACTCGTTGGCTTTGTCCTTCAGCGGGATGCGGACTGGAATCGGTTTGTTGCACTGGAACCGCGTGGATGGCTCGAAATGCGCGCACTGCTTGCAGCAATGTAGCGCAGTGTTACATTTCGGACAGTTGCCGTTCCAGTCGATACCGCTAGGCAGTTGCGTGGAACAATTGAAGCAGCGGGCCGCGGTGACTGCCTGAACGAGGCGGGGAAGCCGCGGACCGGTTATGTCGAGCGGAGGTTTTGGGCCTGGCGTGCGGGGCCGGTCGTCACCGCCGCGGCGGTCTCTAAAATCCGAGCGATCCGTATCCATGTAGCCCGGTGTTCTGTACTTTCGATCACTGTCCATTGGGGAATTGGGTGCTCCAAAAATCGTAGGGGGGCAAGTTTCCAGCCCAGGGAGCGCCGGTTGTCGCGCATTACCGATCGATTACCACGTCAGCGGTGTTAGAGTCCAGGTCACCGTTGTTAACGTTGGGTTACCGGAGGGAGTCTGTGGAAAGGCCGCACGCTCAACACGAACAGGTTGGGAAAACCCGCCAATGCCGCAAATCTATCTATACCACAGTTCGGATGGCGATTGCACGTTAAATTAAGGGCGGCAGCGAACTTGAACGCCATCCGTATCCTCCTAAATGGCGCCTTGGCGCTGGCGGGTCGCGGATATCACCTTTGGCCGGCCGGCTCCGTTCGGCACACGCATCCCGGCGGAACGGGAGGAGCCGGCTGCGGACCTGGGGGGTGAGAATGAAGCGCAAGGGACCAAAGGAAGCTGGTTTTGACCAGATCGTCATACGGAACGTTGAAATATGTACCGACGGCGGCATCGCTGCATCGGACCACTATGCTCGGAAACCTAAGCCGGCCACGCGAATTGTCCGTGAGCAGCGTGTTAATACCGGAATTGACGCCAACCGGCCAGTTTGCCCGCCGATGGCATGTCATGCGGTTTTGAGGTGACGCCATCCCAGAACTGCCCTTCCAGATACGGATTATAGGCGATGTGGGGCTTTCCGTCGGCCTCTCTCGGCCTGACCATGTCGTAGCTGGCGGCCATCAAGTAGTTTCGCCACACGCCTTTTAGTGTCCTCGGACGATCTTCGGCATACGGTCCTTGGTTAGGAAAGTTGTGCCACCAAAATGTCGCCCATACCCAGTTCCGCACTTCGCGGGTAGCAAAGTGAAACCCGACCAGCACTGCGTAGCCGCCGGGTTTCGCGTATTGAAATGCCTTAAGCTTCGTCACTTGAGTAAGCTCACCCTGGAGGATCGGGACGTTATACAGTTTCCAGAAGGGATCGGATGGGCCGGCCCCGGGACAAACATTCACCGTAATTCACCGTACCCAGCCACTCTTCCTTGGTATTAACTATCAAGCCCGCCGCTCGGCGCTGGAAGTTCCACACCGGGATCTTGGTACAGCCCGTCCGAGGCACATACACGCGCGATTATAGAGGATCAGTTGCCCGAGAAGCGTCGACAGACGCACTGATTAGGACAGGAGGCGAAGGGACCGTTCCGGGAGGTGGCTCGAGCTGAGTGCCCCTTAGTTCCTCCGGCACTTCCATATCCCGCAGTTTCATCTTGCGGGAGACCCCGGGGTCGGCTCGGGAATTTCATTGAGGAGCTGATTCGCTTTGTCGGCATCCGTGGCCGAGTCGTTGCGGGCCTCCTTATATAGCCGCGTTGCGTCGAGGTCGGTCGTCCTGCCGCCGACGAACAGCAGCATCAGCGGTATGTCCTCAAACGGCGTCACTGTATACTGTGGCCCGGTGGCCAGGAGTGTCGCGGTGGTTGGCAACATGTTATCCGGTGTTCCTGGGTCAACCCCAACCTAGCCCCCTCCCACGCACGGAGGATACGCGTTGTTTGCGGCACTAACAAGATAGTTTACTTCGCTCAATATGGGCATTGCATCGTCTCCTGTTCAAATGTAGTTTGTAGTTTCAAGATACCGGAAGGCCGTGCGGGTGCTTGCGCTGTTCGAACTTACAAATGCGCGGCTGCCAGCGTGGCGCACATCCGGCATCGCTGCATGGCACTCCCGTGCTGGTCTGGCCACTGCCGTCCGCATTCATGGTCCACACCTCGGCAAAGGCGTTGGGGCTGGATTGCTTCATTCCGTCGATGTCCCACTCGAAGGCAATCTTCCTTCCATCGCTCGACCAATTCGTGTCGCCGGCCTCGTACGGCATGTCGAAGTGGGTCAACTGCTCAAGCTGGCTGCCGTCCGCGTTCATGGCGAAGATGTTGAGTTTGTTTCCGCCCTCGCGATCGGATCCGAACGTGATGCGCGTTCCATCAGGCGACCACACCGGGTCGCCGTTGTTTGCTCCGTTAGTGAGCTGACTGAGGCCGCTGCCGTCGATGTTCATCACATAGATTTCCACTGTGGCGCTGTTCATCAGGCTCATGAATGCGAACTTGTTGTTGACGGACCATCTGGGCTCGACGCTGAAAAGGGTATTCGCCAGGATCGCGTGGTCGCCGCTGCCGTCCGCGTTCATGACTCGAATGTCGGTCATGGGCGGTTGGTTGGGTTCAGGAACCGCGTGCAGTCTTGCGTAGACGATCTGGGTGCCTTCGGGGGACCAGCTCGGCGTGACATCGAATCCTGGCGTTGCAGACAGACGCTGCTGGCCTGTCCCATCCGCGTTGATCACGTAGATTGCGCTGCCATTGAGATCCCGCTGGTACACGATCTGCGCCCCGTCGGGCGACCACGAAGGGTAGTTTTCCGCCTCCACGTCGTTGGTCAGCCGCGTGGGGCTGATACCCCCACCCCAGGCGGCAACTTCCATCAGATAGATGTGGTTGACCGAATTCTGTTGGCCGACGAATGCCATCCGGCCACCGCAAGACTGTGCCTTGAGTGGAGCGAAGGCCGATAGCGCCAGAATGATGGCCAGGAGGCGGTAGAAGGACTGCATACCTGTAAGAACGCGTCGGAGAGCGCGGCGTTAACTGTGGGCCAGGTTGTCAACCTGCAAGGCCGATTGTCAATCGGCCACTTAAGCGCCGATTACCAATATTACCAATCGGCGCGGTTATAAAGAGCGTCCCTGCTGAAGTTCCGGTCGCCGACGGCGACAAGGCCTGTCTCGAAGGCTCGCTTCAACCTCGCCCGTGCCAGCCTCCTTCGGCCCGGCTCATCCACCAGCGCTGCCAGATACTCCCGCACCAGTTGATTCACATTCGTACGCCGATCGAGTGCGACTCTTCGGGCCGCTAGGAGAAGTTCCTCCTCGACGACCAGAGTGACATTCTGCTTTATCTTATCCACGGCTTCAGTGTAGTACGGTATCTGTGCTCCAAAACTTATGGGTTTGCAGCGCACATGGCTCTCGGCGATCGCCATCCACCAGAAACCTCGGTTGCTTGTAACTACAAACAGAGGTACTGTGTAGGGCGGGACACGATTGGGACCAGGCGAAGAATCGCAGCAACTTCGCCAAACACGGACTGGATTTCCTATGGAGAGGACGGCTTATCACCTTGGGCCTGCTTGCCGGGCCTGTGATCGTCATCGCCCACGCTCCGCGAGGTGAGGAAGGCGAACCGACGTGAGCAAGAAATCTATTACAAGCGACTTGAACAGAGTTGACCGCATGAACGATGCGGATATCGATTACTCTGACATCCCACCCCTCGGCAAGTCTTTCTTCACGAAGGCGACGGTGGCGTGGCCTCCCGTCAAAAAGCAGCTTACGATCCGGCTGGATGCCGACGTGTTGGAATGGCTCAAGGCCGGAAGGAGGGGTTACCAGACTCGCGTCAACCACATCCTGCGGGTCGCCATGGAGAGCCTGCCCGCGCGGGCTCGGGTAACTTCGGCGACAGCAAACCGGCCGTCTCCCACGCGCACCGGGACACACAAGGCACATTGAGAAAGAACGGCTCCTCCGTCCGCCGCGCTCTCGCGCCAACTGCCAGCGGCCCGAGCGGACAGGCCCGGAGGCCTGTCCTACTGCAATGGCAGCTCCGGCTGGCCGTTCTCCCCGTTCTTCCCTTCGCCGTTCTCCGCCGCTTCCGGGATCACCGACGCCGCCGCCACCTGATCGTCGTCCTCCATGCGCACCAGGCGCACCCCCTGCGTCGAGCGCCCCGCCTGCCGGATCTCGGCCGATTCCAGCCGGATGATCTTGCCGTTCTTGGTCACGATCATCAGATCGGTATCTTCCCTCACCGACAGAATGCCGACCACCTTGCCATTGCGCGTGGAGGTCTTCATATTGATCACGCCCTTGCCGCCGCGCGATTGCAATCGGTAATCGGTCAGCTTGGTGCGCTTGCCGAACCCGTTCTCGGAGATGGATAGAATGAGGCCCTCTTCTTCCACAATTTCCATGCCCACCAGGTAGTCGCCCGCGTCCAGGTCCATGGCGCGCACCCCGCGCGCCGGCCGGCCCATGGAGCGCACCTGGCTTTCCGCAAACCGGATGGCCTGCCCGTCGTGAGATCCCAGGAATAGGAAATTCTTGCCGTTGGTCAGCCGCGCCGCGATCAATTCGTCGCCCTCATCGAGAGAGACCGCGATGATGCCGCGCGCCATGGGGTTGTCGAACTCGGTCAGCTCGCACTTCTTGATGACCCCATGCTTGGTGGCCATCACGATGAACTGGTCGGGCACGAATTCGCGCACCGCCATGAACGCCTTCACGGTGTCGTCCGGCTGCAGATTAATCAGGTTCGAGACATGCTTGCCCTTGCCCACCGTGGCGGCATCCGGGATCTCGTAGATCTTCAGCCAGTACACGCGGCCCTTGTCGGTGAAAATCAGCAGGTAGCTGTGCGTGGAGGCGACGATCAGGTGCTCCAGGAAATCCTCCGTGCGCGTGCCCATGCCGATGCGGCCCTTTCCGCCGCGCGACTGCCTGCGGTACGTATCGACCGACGTGCGCTTCAGATAGCCGCCGTGCGTGACCGTGACGGCTACGTCCTCCACCGCCACAAGATCTTCCAGCCGGATCTCGCCCGTGTCTTCGATGATCTGGGTGCGGCGCTCGTCGCCATAAGCCTTCCGCACTTCCTTCAACTCTTCGACGATGGCTTCGCGCACCAGCTTCTCGGAGCCCAGCAGTTCCAGGTACCCGGCGATGCGCCGCTGAATTTCCACCAGCTCATCGGCGATCTTCTGCTGCTCCATGCCGGTGAGCCGCTGCAACTGCAGTTCGATGATGGCCTGCGCCTGGCGCTCGGTGAACTGGAAGGCGGCGATCAGCGAATCGCGCGCCTCGCGGGGCGCGCGCGCCACGCGAATCAGGCGGATCACTTCGTCCAGATTGTCCAGCGCTTTCCTGAATCCCAGCAGCAGGTGCTCCCGCTCGCGGGCCTTGCGCAGCTCAAAATCGGTGCGCCGCCGAATCACTTCCACGCGGTGCTCGATGAAGTACTTGATGCAATCGATCAGCCCCAGCTCGCGCGGCTGCCCGTTTACGATGGAGAGCATGATCACGCCGAACCCGATCTGCAACTGGGTGTGCTTGTAGAGATTGTTCAGGACGACTTCAGCCTGCTCGCCGCGCTTCAGCTCGAACACGATGCGCGTGCCGTCGCGGTCGCTTTCGTCGCGGATATCCGAAATGCCTTCGATCTTTTTCTCGTTCACCAGCGCGGAGGCGTTCTCGATCAGCCGCGACTTGTTCACCTGGTATGGGATCTCGGTCACTACGATGTCTTCGCGATCCTTGGCGCGCGTCTCGATGGCGGCCTTGGCGCGCAGCTTCAGTTGCCCGCGCCCTTTGGTGAAGGCGTCGATAATGCCTTGCCGGCCCAGGATGAACCCGCCCGTCGGAAAATCGGGGCCCGGAACCATTTCCAGGATCTTGGACAAAGGCGTCTGCGGATTCTGGATGAGCGCGATGGTGGCGTTGACGATTTCTGTGAGATTGTGCGGCGGAATGTTGGTAGCCATGCCCACCGCGATGCCCGCCGAACCGTTGATCAGCAGGTTCGGCACGCGCGTGGGCAGCACCTCCGGCTCCTGCTCGCTTTCGTCGTAATTGGGGCGGAAATCGACCGTTTCCTTGTCGATATCTTCGAGCAGCGCGGTGGTGATGCGCGCCAGGCGCGCTTCGGTGTACCGCATGGCCGCGGGCGGGTCGCCGTCGATGGAGCCAAAATTTCCCTGCCCCTCCACCAGCGTGTAGCGCATGGTGAAGGGCTGTGCCATGCGCACCAGCGCGTCGTATATGGGCGCATCGCCGTGCGGGTGATACTTGCCCATCACTTCGCCGATGATTTTGGCGCACTTGCGCGTGGGCCGGTTGGGCGTTAGCCCCATCTCGTGCATGCCGAACAGAATGCGGCGATGCACCGGCTTCAGGCCGTCGCGGACGTCGGGCAAGGCTCGGCCCACGATCACGCTCATGGCGTAATCCAGGTAGGACCGCTTCATCTCGTCTTCAATGTTGATGGGGACGAGGTTCCGGTCGCCGCCGGAGCCCAGGGGCATCTGGGGGCCAGGTGGAGGCGCGGGCGGACCTTGCGGCGGGTTTTCCTGATCGGGCAAATGATCTCCTTCGGTAGGTGATAAGTTGTATTTTACCAAGAGGCTGGCTGACGAGGGGGCCTTCCGCCGGCCTGAGAGGCCGCCGCAGGCCGAGGGCCTGCCCCACTTTGATACATTTGAGGGCATGTTGCGCACTGCTATGCTGCTGGCGGCGGCCTTTTCGTTGCTGGCGCAGACTCCCAAAAAGCCGGTCACCGACACCTACGGCAAAGTCAAGGTCACCGACGATTATCGGTGGCTGGAAAACTTCGACGACCCGGCCGTGAAACAGTGGGCCGCGAAGCAGAACGCCGCCGCGCGCGCCTTTCTCGACGCGCTTCCGGATCGCGACGTGCTTTCGCGCGAGCTTCGAAAGGTCTTCCAGCCGGCGCAGGCGCGCTATTCCCCGATCGAGCAGCGCGGCGGCAAAATCTTCCTGATGAAGAGCGACCAGCAGCATCAGCATCAGATCGTGATCACGCTGGCTTCGCTCGACAATTTGGCCTCCGAGCGCACGGTCCTCGATCCCGATGCCATCGACGCCCGGCATCTTACCGAGATCGACTTTGCGGTTCCTTCGGTCAATGGCCGCTACCTGGCGGCGTCGCTTTCCACCGGCGGCAGCGAGAGCGGGGACGTACACGTCTATGAAACGGCCACCGGGAAGCCGCTCCCGGAAGTGATCGCGCGCGTGAATTTCGCCACGGCGGGCGGCGGCGTGGTGTGGAACGCGGATAACTCCGGCTTCTACTACACGCGCTATCCGCGCGAGGGCGAGCGGCCGGCGGCCGATATGGATTTCTACCAGCAGGTCTACTTTCACAAGCTGGGGGACCAGCCCGAGAAAGACACTTACGAAATCGGCAAGGATTTCCCCCGCATCGCGGAGATTACATTTGCGGCCTCGGCCGATAGCCGGTACATAGGGGTCAGTGTGGCCTACGGCGATGGCGGCGATCATGAGTACTGGCTGCTTGGGCCCGGCCGCCCCTGGCGGCAGCTTGCCGGTGCCGGCGAGGAAGTCAAGCAGATCGCCTTCGGCTATAAAAAGGATATCTATCTGGTGTCGAAGCACGGCGCGCCGCACGGCAAGCTGTTGCACATGGACGTGGCGGAGACCGTCGATCAAGCCGCGCCACTGGTGACGGAATCCGCGGTGGTGATCGAGTCCGTCGCGCCCACGAAGGATGGCCCGCTGGTCAACGAACTGGCGGGTGGACCATCCGAGGTTATATTTTTGCCCGGCGACGGGAATCCGCAAAAGGTGCATGTTCCTCCGCTTTCAAGCGTGGATTGCGCCAATCTGGATGGCATCGGAGGGATCTGTTCGGTAGGCAGTTACCTCGATCCCGGCGGCTATTTCCGCTTCGACCCAAAGTCGCGCAAGCTCACTCCCACGGCGCTGCGCAGCCCGCCGCCCGTGCCGCTCGATGGCTTCGTCGTGACGCGCCATTTTCCGGTCTCGAAGGATGGGACGAAGGTTCCGCTGAACATCATCCATCGCAAGGGCCTGGCGCTCGATGGCAACCAACCGGTGTTGCTCACCGGTTATGGCGGCTACGACATCAACATCACTCCCGCATACCCGGCGCCGTTCATCCCGCTGCTGGAGCGCGGCGTCGTGATCGCCGAAGCCAATCTGCGCGGCGGAGGTGAGTATGGCGAAGACTGGCACACCCAAGGCAAGCTGACCAAGAAGCAGAACGTGTTCGACGATTTCGCGGCCTGCGCCAGTTACCTGGTCAAGCACAAGCATACGCAGCCGTCCAGGCTGGCGATCCTGGGCGGGAGCAACGGCGGCCTGTTGATGGGCGCGGCATTTACCCAGCACCCCGATATGTTTCATGCGGTGGTTTCAATGGTGGGAATCTACGATATGCTGCGCGTGGAACTCTCGCCCAACGGCACATTCAACGTCACCGAGTTTGGAACCGTCAAGGAGGCCGACCAATTCAATGCGCTGTACGCCTACTCGCCATACCATCACGTGCGGGATGGCTCCCAGTATCCGGCGATTCTGTTGACCACCGGCGATAATGACGCGCGCGTGGACCCCATGCAGTCGCGGAAGATGGCGGCCCGTCTCCAGGCCAGCGGAACGAAGCAGCCGGTGCTGTTGCGCACCAGCAGCACGGCCGGGCATGGGATTGGATCGTCCGTGGACGACAACGTGGCATTGTGGACGGACATCGACGCATTTCTTTTGAAGGAACTTGTGGGGCAGGATGGAATCCTGCGCGCCGATCGACAATCAGCGCGCTGAAGCACCCCAAAAATCGGAGTATATTCTCGGGCCAATCCTGTGCCATAATGGCTCATTCAAAGCATGCACGACGAAAAAGGGATTAGCCGCAGGGCGGTTATGCTCGGGTCGGCCTTGCTGCCCGCGCTGGGGATGGCTTCCGCGCAGCCGTCCAAAACCATCGTCATCTCCAGCGGCAACGGTGAGCGTGCGTGCGCGCGCGCCATGGAGATTCTGAAGGCGGGCGGCGATACGCTGGACGCCGTGGTGGCGGGCGTCAACATCAACGAAGAGGACCCCGAGGATACTTCGGTCGGCTACGGCGGGCTGCCCAATGAAGAAGGCATCGTCGAACTGGACGCCAGCGTCATGCACGGGCCGACACGGCGGGCCGGATCGGTAGCCTCCATCCGCGGGAATAAGACGCCTTCCAAGATCGCCAAGCTGGTGATGGAGCAGACGGACCACATCATGCTGGTGGGCGCCGGCGCTTCGAAATTCGCCCAGGAAATGGGTTACCCCGAGCAGGATCTGCTGACCGAGAAATCGCGGATGGCATGGCTCACCTGGAAATTGTCGCTGCGCGATCCCGAGGGCCACAGCAATTGGGGACCCGGCATGGATGCGCCTAAGCCGAAAACCATGGCGCTGCTGCAGCAGATGTTTCCGCACGCGGATGAAGAAACCCTGGCCTGGGCCTGGGAGATGGCCGGCCATCCTACGCATGGAACCATCAACTGCCTGGCGCGCAACGCCAAAGGCGAGATGTCCGGCGTGACTACCACCAGCGGACTGGCTTGGAAGATCGCGGGACGCGTGGGGGATTCGCCGATTATCGGCGCGGGCTTGTATGTGGACCAGGACGTGGGCGGGGCCGGCTCGACCGGACGCGGCGAGGAAAATATCCGCATCGCCGGCGGACACACAATCATCGAAAATATGCGGCATGGGATGACGCCGCGGGACGCGTGTTTGGATGCTCTAAAAAGGGTAGCGCGGAATTTCGACAACGACATGCCGCGCCTGGAAAAAGTGGACCTGAACTTTTATGCGTTGCGCAACGACGGCGAGTATGCCGGCGCATCGCTGTGGAACGGCAGTCTACGCGCGGGCAAGCTGAGTCCCGCGCGATTCGTGGTCAACGACGGCGGCGGAGCCAGCCGTCTGGAGACCTGCGCGTATCTATTCGAACGAAAAGCGTGATTTCGCGGGGCGTTGTTGGATAGAATATCGGTCTGACGAATGGCTCAGATCTTTCATCACAGCACGAATACCTTTTCGCGCATTACGATCTACGGCGCGGTTTTCATCCTCGCCTTCGCCGTTTGGTGTTTCGCCACGCTGAACGGATCCGGTTACGTGACCCGCGAGGGCCAGGTGCGCGATCAGCCCGTTCCATTCAGCCATGTGCACCATGTGGCCGACGATGGAATCGATTGCCGGTATTGCCACACGACCGTGGAGACATCCAATACGGCCAACATTCCGCCCACCAAGACGTGCATGAATTGTCACTCGCAGATCTGGAATACGGCCCCGGTGCTGGAGCCGGTGCGCGAGAGTTATCGCAGCGGGCAATCCATCTTCTGGACGCGCGTGCATGACTTGCCGGACTATGTCTACTTCAACCACAGCATTCACGTGAACAAAGGCGTGGGCTGCGAAACCTGCCACGGGCGGGTCGACAAGATGCCGCTGATGTACCAGGCGCATTCGCTGCAGATGGAATGGTGCCTGGAATGCCACCGCCATCCCGAAAAGAACGTGCGGCCGCGGGCGGAAGTTTTCACCATGGGGTACCAACCCGCCGAAGACCAGGAAACCATGGGACGCCGCCTGGTGGCGGAATATAAGATTCAAGACGCGCGCACGCTGACCAGTTGCAATACGTGTCACCGATAAACGATGCCGAGCGAACCCAACAATCCGTTGAACCACGACGAGGAGGCCGCGCCGCCGGCCGCGCGCAAGCTGGATCTGCCCGGGGTGCGCGCCCTGCTCGAGAAATCCCACGGCCGCGAGTACTGGCGCAGCCTGGAGGATCTGGCGCAGACGGACGCTTTCCAGGACCTGATGCATCGCGAATTTCCGCGCTATGCGTCGGAGTGGGAAGACGGGGATAGCCGCCGCAACTTCATCAAGCTGATGGGCGCTTCGCTGGCGCTGGCGGGATTAACGGCGTGTACGCGGCAGCCTACCGAGCTGATCGCGCCCTATGTCCGGCAACCCGAAGAACTGGTGCCCGGGCGTCCGCTGTTTTTCGCCACGGCCATGCCGCTGGGGGCCGGTTCTACGGGGCTGCTGGTGGAAAGCCATGAAGGCCGGCCCACGAAAGCGGAAGGAAATCCGGACCACCCTAGCCTGGGCGCGTGCGACGTCTACGCGCAGGCTTCCGTGCTGGGGTTGTACGATCCGGATCGCTCCCAGGCGCTCACTCTCGAAGGCGAAATTCGGTCGTGGGGCGCTTTCCTGGGCGCAGTTCAGCAAGCCATCGCGCAGCAGAAGGCCAAGCGCGGCGCCGGCCTGCGGATTCTGACGGAGACCGTGACATCGCCGACGATGGCGAACCAGCTCAAGGAGATCCTGGCGGCCTTTCCGTTGGCTAAGTGGCATCAATGGGAGCCGGCGGGGGCGCATTCGGCCGGGGCGGGGGCGCGCCTGGCGTTTGGGCAACCCGTCAACACGGTTTACGATTTCAGCCGC
>Ga0181534_10001036_pt1 | contig 18626 bp, 14 predicted proteins | sample PEATcosm2014_Bin_37_FD_119758 | JGI IMG/M metagenome (GOLD analysis project Ga0181534, IMG submission 119758) | Peatland microbial communities from MTU Mesocosm Facility, Houghton, MI, USA - PEATcosm2014_Bin17_10_metaG | ecosystem: Environmental > Terrestrial > Soil > Wetlands > Peat | place... | reverse complement strand
CGGTTCGTGCCCCTGGGCTGGTTCGTACCGGTAACCCCCGGGACCCGGCTGGTCACCGTCGGGGGCGCCATCGCCGCCGACATCCACGGCAAGAACCACCATGTGGACGGCAGCTTCTGCTCGCACGTGGTGGAGATGACCCTGGTGTCCCCGGTGGGAACGGCCGTCGTGTCGGCCACGTCGGATCCGGACCTCTTCTGGGCCACGGCCGGAGGGATGGGGCTCACCGGGGTGGTCACCTCGGCCACCATCCAGATGATCCCCGTCGATACGAGCTACATGCTGGTGGACACCGAGCGGGCCGCCGACCTCGACAGCGTCATGGACAAGATGCTCACCGGCGACGACGCCTACCGCTACTCGGTGGCCTGGATCGACTGCCAGTCGACGGGGAGCCGCCTCGGCCGCTCGGTGCTGACCAGGGGCGACCACGCCCGCATGGAGGACCTGCCCGAGCGCCTGCGCCGTTCACCCGACCGGGCACGGGCCTTCGTGCCGAGGACCCTGGCCCGCGTCCCGCTGACCCCACCCAGCGGTCTGCTCAATCCGCTCACGGTGGGCGCCTTCAACGAGTTCTGGTTCCGCAAGGCCCCGCTCCACCAGGTGGCCAAGCCCCACCACATGACCGGGTTCTTCCATCCCCTGGACGGGGTGGGGGACTGGAACCGCCTCTACGGGAGCAGGGGATTCCTGCAGTACCAGTTCGTCGTGCCCGACCGGCACGGCGAGACGGTGCGGACGGTCATCGAGCGCCTCACGGTGCTCAAGCTGGCGAGCTTCCTGGCCGTGCTCAAACGGTTCGGGCCCGGTGATCCGGGGCCCCTGTCGTTCCCCATGCCCGGCTGGACCCTGGCGCTCGACCTCCCGGTAGGCCATCCCGGACTGGACCGGCTGCTCGACGACCTCGACGACCTGGTCCTGGCCGCCGGCGGCCGGGTCTACCTGGCCAAGGACTCCCGTGTCTCCCCGGCGGCCTTCCGGGCCATGTACCCCCGAGTCGACGAGTGGCAGGCGGTGCGGGACCGGGTCGATCCCGACGGGGTGCTGCGGTCCGACCTCGGTCGGCGGCTCGGGCTCTGCTCCGACGTGGCCGCCCCCGCGGGGGGCCCGACCCCGTCCTCCCCGCCACGACGGACGGCCCGGGCGCGGGCCCGGGCGACCAAGCCGGCCGCGTCCGAGCCGGCCACCGGTGCGGGGGCGTCCGGTGCGGGGGAAGAGGCGGCATCTCCCCCCAGGGCCGCGTCCAAGGCCACTCCCAAGGCCACCCCCAAGACCGCCACCAAGACCGCCACCAAGGCCGCCACCAAGACCGCCGCCGGGGCCGCTCGCAGCACGTCGGTAGCGGCGGATGCGGCACGTACGCCGGGCCGCACAGCCAAGACCACCACCGCCCGGACGACGTCCAACGGCGCCAAACCCCCACCAGAACGGACAGAACCATGATCGACGCCATCGGGCGGCCCCAGTCGGTGCTCGTGCTCGGGGGGTCCTCCGAGATCGCCCAGGCCATCGTGGACAGGCTCGTCCCCGTCCGCTGCCGGACGGTGGTACTGGCCGGGCGGGAGGGCACCCGTCTGACCGAGGCCGTGGAGCGGGCCAAGGCGGCCGGAGCCGACGTGGCCGAGGCGGTGGCCTTCGATGCCACCGAGACCGGACAGCACACGGCCTTCGCCGACGCCGTCTTCGACCGCTTCGGCGACATCGACCTGGTCATCGTGGCGGCCGGGGTGCTCGGGGACCAGAGCGCCGATGAGCTGGATCCCCCGGCGGCGGCGGCGGTGATCACGACCAACTTCTCCGGGCTGGCCTCGGCCATCCTGGCCGTGACCGCCCGGCTCAAACGCCAGGGCTACGGACGCCTGGTCGTGCTCTCGTCGGTGGCGGGAGAGCGGGCACGCAGAGCCAACTTCATCTACGGCTCGTCCAAGGCGGGACTCGACGCCTTCGCCCAGGGTCTGGGGGACTCGCTGGTGGGAACCGGAGTCGATGTGACGATCGTGCGCCCGGGGTTCGTGGTCGGCCGGATGACCGAGGGGATGGCCCCCGCCCCGTTCTCGACCACCCCCGAGGCGGTGGCCGACGCCGTGGTCAAAGGCATCGCGTCAGGAGCGACGGTGGTCTACGTCCCACCCCTGCTGCGCTGGGTGTTCACCGGGATGCGCCACCTGCCCCGGGCCGTCTGGCGCCGCGTTCCCGGCTGAGGAACCCGGTCCATCGGACGTCCCGGGCGGGCTCAGGGACCGTCGGGCAGGGTGGCGACATAGGCGGACACGTCGGCGGCGAGGTCATGGAGCGGCCGGCCCACTAACCACCGGCCTGAGGTCCCACAGACGGGGTGGTGGTGGTGGGCGGGGGCGTGACTGACGTCCGGGCCGACATGGTGACGAAGTCGCGCGACAGGGGCTCGAAGTAGCGGGACGGGTAGGTCGCCTCGTCCTCGGTGAGGTCGGTGCCGTCGGCCGCCGAGGCCGGCTGGCCCGCGGCCGGGTCGAAGCTGGTGAAGTTGACCCAGGCAGTGTTGATGTCCAGCTCCATGGCCCGCACGGCGCCGGCCCGGGCCAGCACATTGGCCAGGTCCACGATGGACAGGCCCGACCCGCCCACGTAGACCAGGGCCCCGTCGGCGGTGACGCCCAGGCCCGACCGCCACACCTGGACCTTGTTGCCGAGCGTGAACCCCCAGTGGGAGAAGTCGTTGTCGACGAGACCGGGCACCGGCTGCCCGTTGTCCACGATGAGGTGGAGGTTCTGGCGGACCGCCACCACCGAGGGCGACATGGTCACATCGGTCCCCCAGGCCCCGATGGTGGGCGTCCCGTTGCTGTCGATGACCAGGGAGGCCGCCCCGGCGACGAGGGGCACGGCGGTCACACCGTCGGCGTAGAAGCCGCCCTGGGCATCCTGCATGCGGAACCCCGAGTTGAAGGCGGCCACCAGCGTGTCGAGGGCCTGGCCGGCCACGGGGGCCTCGTCGATCCACTGCTGTCCGGTCCCGGGGATCGACGTCCCCTCGTACAGGGTGGCCCGAAGCAGGGTGGTGTCCATCCACGCCACGCCGGTGACCAGGCTGGTGTTGACGGCGTTGGGCCGGAGGTAGGCGGCGTACATGGCCGGGACGCCGTCGACGTCCCTGCCGATCGGGTGCCACTGGCCCTCACCGGGCGTGGGGTCGGTCACGAAGGGGACGATGGCCGCAGGGGCGGGAAGATGGGCCGGGCCGGCGGGCACGGTGGGGGTGCTCCGGGACGGCAGGGGGATGGCCCCCGGCTTGGGCTTCCCTCCCTTGGGCGGGGCGTGCCAGGTGTACCAGGTGTCCTCGGCCCAGGTCACCACGCCCCCACCTCCGTGGTCCCGGACCCACTCGGTGAGGCGCGAGCCGACCGTGTTGCCCAGGGCCTGGTTGGTGGCGGCCGATCCGGCCGAGACCCACACCGGGGTCAGGGCCAGCAGGATCACGATGAGCACGGTCGACTTCGGATGGCGCCCGAACACGCTCCGGCGGCCCCGGATCCTCTCCTTGCGCCGGAGCCGACGCTCGCGTCGGGTGAGGGGGGCCATGGCCACGACGGGTGGGTGCTCCTCGGAGCCGCGGCTCAGCGGGGTGGAGACGACCAGGGGGAGGCCGTTGGAGGGGTGGCGCGACCGTACCGAGCTCCGCGCCTGTCGTTTCCCGTCGGGTCGGGTCGGGTCCGCGTCGGCGTGCTCCCGCTCGAGCTCGTGGGGATCCAGCTTCGGGGACACGTCGTCGTGTCCGGTCGTGCCCGTACCCGTCAACGCCCTCCTCGACCCCGTTCTGCGCTCCTCGTTGTGACGGGGCCCCGACACCCCGGCGTCCAGGGCACGGCGCTTCCCGCCCTGGTAGGGGTCCCATGTTCCGCGACCGTGAGCCAGTAAACCAGGCCCAGCTGACGGGCGCATGAACCGGCCCAGCCGTGCACCCGACGAGTGGGCCGACGGTCATCTCCCGACCACCCGGGGTGGTGGCCGGCCGCCGTCAGGCGCGCTTCAGCGGGGCCATCCGGAGGAGGAGGTTCTTCCGTCCGACCGTCCCGAACAGGACGGCGGCCTCGGCGTCCTCACCGCTGCCCGACGTCTCCAGCACCGTGCCCTCGCCCCACTGGCCGTGGACCACGGCGTCGCCGGGCTCGAGCCCCAGCAGCTCGGCCCCGCTCGAGGCCGGGGCCCGTCGCCGCCGACCGGTGGCATCGAACTCGGCGTCCGGGCGAGCCAGCCCCCGACCGAAGACGCTCCTTCCCGGCGTGCCCCCGCCGTCCGAGGTCGAAAAGGCGTCCGGTGAGGGGTATCCGTCGTCGCCCCCCCGTCGTGACCCCCATCCGGTTCGTGCCTCGGGGTCGCCCCCCACCTCACGGACCAGCTCGTCGGGGATCTCGTTGAGGAACCGGCTCGGGATGTTGCTGCTGCCCCGCCCGTAGAGCATGCGGTTCCAGGCGTGGGAGACGTAGAGGTGCCGCTCGGCCCGGGTGATGCCGACGTAGCACAGGCGGCGCTCCTCCTCGAGCTCCACCGGGTCCCCGAGGGAACGCATGTGCGGGAAGATGCCGTCCTCCATCCCCACCAGAAAGACGGCAGGGAACTCGAGGCCCTTGGCGATGTGCAGCGTCATGAGGGAGACCTTGGTGCCGTCCCCGCCGAGCTCGTCGGAGTCGGCCACCAGCGAGGCGGCCTCCAGGAACTCGGGCAGCGTCCGGTACTCGGCGGCCATGCCCACGAGGGTGTCGATGTTCTCGACCCGGCCCAGCGCCTCGATGGTGCCCTCGGCCAGCAGCTCACTGCGGTAGCCGGTGTCCTCCACCACCGCGGTGACCAGGGCACCCGGGGGGAGGACCTCCTCGCCAGCGGCGGCATCGCCAGCAGTGGCATCGCCTGCGGCGGCATCGTCACCGGGAGCCTCGACGAACTCAGGGTCCTGGGGGGCGATGGCCTCCCCGTTCTCGTCGACCAGGGGGGGCAGGGCCATCCTCGACCGCACGCTCTCCAGCAGCTCGGACAGGGCCACCAGGGACTTCCCGGCCTTACCGCTGATACCCACCTCCGGGGCGTGGGCCACGGCGTCGCCGAAGGAGAGGCCCCGCACGCCGGCCCATCCGGACAGCTTGGCCACCGATGTCTCGCCCACGCCCCGCTTGGGCACATTGACGATCCGGCGCCAGCTGATCTCGTCATCCGGGTTGACCAGTACCTTCAGGTAGGCCATGACGTCCTTGACCTCGCGGCGGTCGTAGAACTTGGTGCCACCGACCACCTTGTAGGGCACCTCGGCATGGACCATGGCTCCCTCGAGCGCCGCAGACTGGGCATTGGTCCGGTAGAAGACGGCCACGTCGCCCCACTGGAGGTCCTGCTCACTCCGAAGGCGCACGATCTCGTGGGCCACCCACTCGGCCTCGTCGTGCTCGTCCTCGGCCCGGTAGCGGACGATCTTCGCCCCCTGGCCCCCGTCGGTCCACAGTGACTTCGGCTTGCGGGAGACGTTGTTGGTGATCACGGCGTTGGCCGCGTCGAGAATGGTCTGGGTGGACCGGAAGTTCTGGTCCAAGGTGATGGCCGTGGCGTCGGGGAAGGCCTGCTCGAAGTCGAGGATGTTGGAGATGTCGGCTCCCCGGAACCGGTACACCGACTGGTCGCTGTCCCCCACCACGACGATGTTGCGGTGCTCGCCCGCCAGCAGCACGGCCAGGGCGTTCTGCACGGCATTGGTGTCCTGGTACTCGTCGATCAGGATGTGGGTGAACCGGGTCCGGTAGTGCTCGAGTACATCGGGGTGTAGGCGGAACAGGCGCACCGTGTTGAGGAGCAGGTCGTCGAAGTCCATGGCGTTGGCCGCCACCATCCGCTGCTGGTAGAGGTCGAAGACGTCGGCGATCCTCCGGTCGAAGATGGTCGCCGCGGCGGCGCGGTACTCGTCGGGGCCCTGCTGGCGGGACTTGGCCTGGCTGATCTGACCCAGGATGGAGCGGGGGGACATCTTCTTCGTGTCGATGTCGAGCTCCCGGGCCACGATCTCCACCAGACGGCGTGAGTCGGCGTCGTCGTAGATGGTGAACGAGCCCTTGTAGCCCAGGCGGTCGCCGTGGGCCCGGAGGATCCGCACGCACGCCGAGTGGAAGGTGGAGACCCACATGCGCTGCGCCCGCGGACCGACGATCTCGGCCACCCGCTTGCGCATCTCGTCGGCAGCCTTGTTCGTGAAGGTGATGGCCAGGATCTGCCAGGGGGCGGCGTCACCGGTGGCGATGAGATGGGCGATCCGCCGGGTCAGCACCCGGGTCTTGCCCGAGCCGGCCCCGGCCACGATGAGCAACGGCCCACCCCGGTGCACCACCGACGCCCGCTGGGGCTCGGTCAGACCCTCCAGCAGGGCTTCGGCGTCGATGGCCACGGGTGGCCGTCGTCGGTAGGGAGCGCCGCCGGCCCGGTGGCCGACTCCCGACTCGCCGTCGCTGCCGTCGCTGCCGTCGCCGCCGATGTCATCACCGTCGTCGCCCCGCCATTCCGGAAGCGGCTCGGCGCTGTCACCCGGGGATGGCGACACGGTCACTCCCACTCGATGGTGCCGGGGGGCTTGGACGTGATGTCGAGGGCCACCCGGTTGATGCCTTCGACCTCGTTGATGATGCGCGAGGAGAGGCGCTCCAGCAAGTCGTAGGGCAGGCGCGCCCAATCGGCCGTCATGGCGTCGTCACTGGTGACGGCGCGGATCACCACCGGATAGGCGTAGGTGCGCCCGTCGCCCATCACGCCCACGGTGCGGACGGCGGGCAGCACGGCGAAGCTCTGCCACAGGTCGCGGTAGAGGCCGGCCCGGCGGATCTCCTCCACCACGATGGCGTCGGCGGCCCGCAGGATGTCGGCCCGCTCGGGGGTGACCTCGCCCACGATGCGGACGGCCAGGCCCGGACCGGGAAAGGGTTGGCGCCAGACGATGTCGTGGGGCAGGCCCAGCTCCTCGCCCACGGCCCGCACCTCGTCCTTGAACAGCAGCCGGAGGGGCTCGACCAGGTCGAAGGCCAGGTCGTCGGGGAGCCCACCCACGTTGTGGTGGGATTTGATGGTGGCGGCGGAGTCCGATCCCGACTCGATCACGTCCGGGTAGAGGGTCCCCTGCACCAGGTAGCCGGAGGGCTCGTCCGGACCGCCCGAGCCGGTGCCCCCCGAGTCCCCTTCGCCGGCATCGAACTCCTCGATGACCAGGTCACGGGCCACTTCCTCGAAGATCCTGATGAACAGCTCGCCGATGATCTTGCGTTTGGTCTCGGGATCGGTCACCCCGGCCAGCGCCTCGAAGAACCGGTCGGCCGCCTTCACGTGGACCAGGTCGATGTGGAACTGACGCCGGAAGGTCTCCTCCACCTGCTCGCTCTCGTGGGCCCGCATGAGGCCGGTGTCCACGTAGACACAGGTGAGCTGGTCGCCGATGGCCTTGTGCACCAATGCCGCCGCCACGGCCGAATCGACCCCTCCGGACAGGGCGCACAGGACCGGGGACGCGCCCACCTGGGCCCGGACCGCCTCCACCTGGGACTCGATGATCGAGGTGTGGGTCCACGACGGGGGGCAGTGGCAGATGTCGTACAGGAACCGCTCGAAGACGTCACGGCCCCGTTCGGTGTGCACCACCTCGGGATGGAACTGCACCCCGTAGATGGCCCGGTCGGGATCGTGGAGCGCGGCCACCGGGGCGTCGGGGCTGGTGGCCGTGGCCACGAAGCCGGCGGGAACGGTGGTGATGGCATCACCGTGGCTCATCCACACCTCGCCGCCACCGGGCCAGTCCGTGAAGAGTGGCGAGGAGCCGGTCACGGTCAACGTCGTCCGGCCGTACTCGCCCCGACCGGTCCGCGACACCTCGCCCCCCAGTTGCTGGGTGAGCAGTTGGGCGCCGTAACAGATCCCGAGGATGGGGATGCCGGCGTCGTAGATGGCCGGGTCGATGGACGGCGCCGGGGTCTCGTTGACCGACTTGGGCCCGCCCGACAGGATGATGCCCGACGGACGCCGTGCCACCAGATCGGCAGCACTGGACGAGTGGGGCACGATCTCCGAGTAGACGTGTGCCTCCCGGACCCGGCGGGCGATCAGCTGGGCGTATTGGGCGCCGAAATCGACGACCAGCACGGGACCGTCAGCGGACCCACCGGCATCGGGGGGCGATGGGCTCAATGGCCCATGCCGACACCCTGCGAACGCTGCAGATCCTTGCCCTCGGTCTGGAGAGCGGGAGCCACCATCACCTCGGCCTTCTGGAACTCCTTGACCGTCTGGTAGCCGCAGGTGGCCATGGCCGTCCGGAGGGCGCCGAAGAGGTTCATGCGGCCGTCGTTCTCGTGGGCCGGGCCGAGCAGGATCTCCTGCAGGGTCCCCCGGGTGGTCGTCTTGACCCTGGCCCCACGGGGGAGGGTGGGATGGAAGGTGGCCATGCCCCAGTGGTAGCCGCGGGCCGGGGCCTCGACGGCCGAGGACAGCGGGGAGCCGAGCATGACGGCGTCGGCGCCGCAGGCCACGGCCTTGGCGATGTCACCGCCCTTGGACATGCCGCCGTCGGCGATGACGTGGCAGTAGACCCCGGTCTCGTCGAGGTGGCGCATGCGGGCTCCGGCCACGTCGGCGATGGCCGTGGCCTGGGGCACGCCGATCCCGAGGACGCCCCGGGTGGTGCAGGCATTGCCCGGGCCCACGCCGACCAGCACGCCCACGGCGCCGGTGCGCATGAGGTGCAGCCCGGCCTGGTAGGAGGCGCAGCCTCCGACGATCACGGGAATCTCGAACTCGCGGATGAAGCGCTTGAGGTTGAGCGGTTCGGCCGTCTTCGACACGTGCTCGGCCGAGACCACGGTCCCCTGGATCACCAGGAGGTCCAGTTCGGCGGCCAGCACGGCCGGAGCGAACAACTCGGTCTTCTGCGGCGTGACCGAGGCCGCCGTGGTGATGCCGGCCGCCTTCATCTCGCGGATCCGCTCGGTGACCAGCTCCAACTGCACGGGCTCGGCGTACATCTGCTGCATGCGGGCCGTGGCCTTCTCTGTGGGGAGCTCGCGGATCTCGTCGAAGAGGGGGGTCGGGTCCTCGTAGCGGGTCCACAGCCCTTCGAGATTGAGCACGCCGAGGCCACCGAGCCGCCCGATCTCGATGGCTGTCGCCGGGCTGACCACTCCGTCCATGGCCGAGGCCATCAGGGGGAGCTCGAACTGGTAGGCGTCGATCTCCCAACTGATGTCGACATCCTCGGGGTCGCGTGTCCGTCGGCTGGGGACGATGGCGATGTCGTCGAACCCGTAGGCCCTCCGTCCCGATTTGAAGATGCCAATCTCAAGCTCAGCCACGTGTTACTCCTCCGGACCCTGGTCGCAGTTCTCCACACCTCCGATCGGCGGCTGCTCCGACACCGAGCCATCCGACTACACCCCACGATACCGCCTGGGACCGCGGGGCTGGACCCTCCCCCGGCGGGGGCCCGGCGGTCAGCCGGCGGGGGCCTGGGTCCGAAGTGTCGGGGGGAAGGGCACCTTCAGGACCAGGCAGAGCAGCTCCATCAGGGTCCGGGCCGTGGCGCCCCACACCGTCTCGTCGGCCACATCGAAGAACCACACCGGGAACTCGCTCTCGGGGAACCCTGACCCGTCGACCCGATCGGGCACCGACCACCACTCTTCGTGGAACGCGCCATCGGCCACAAACTCGCTCAAGGACACGTCGAAGATCCGATGCACCTCGGAGGGACTGGCCCGGAGAGCCGGCCGCCGGTCGAGCGTGGCCACCACCGGCGTCATCACCGTGTTGGACGACACCGTGGGCAGGGAGGTCAGCTGACCGATCACCGTGACCAACGAGGGGTCGAGGGCGACCTCCTCGATGGCCTCGCGCAGGGCGGCCCTGACCACGTCCTCACCGATCTCGAGCCTGCCTCCGGGGAAGGCCACCTCGCCCCGGTGGGAACGGAGCTGGTCCGACCGCACGGTGAGCACCACGCGGGACTCGCCCCCTTCCTCGAACAGGGGGACCAGCACGGCGGCAGGCCTGGCCTCGGGGACCGCTCCGTCCCGGGTGGGCCACCGCTCAGGGGCCTGACCCGGCCGGTACCGGTGGTCGTCACCGAGGGCGGTGCGGATCTGGTCGAGCGTGATGTGGCTGCGCCGTTCCCGCGGCAGGTCGGCCCACGGCGCCGGTGATCCGGGGCGGTGGTGCGGTGGCCGGGGGATGAACCTCCGCGGGGCGGGGGCCGGGATGTCGGGGGATTCCATGGCGGCCCTCAGAGTAGGGCCATGACGACCCCGGTGAGTCGGTGCCCCTGGGCCGCGGGGACACCACGTGCGGAGAGACGAGGCAGCCCCGGGTGAGCCGCTTGGTGGCTGGACGCCCGCACCCTCATGACCTGGGGATCCACGTCGATCCCCCGGCGCCGGCCTTCGCCGCAGTTCGCCCACGGTCGCTGGTCGCCGGTCGTGGTCGTGGTCCACGTTGGTCGGCCGTAGGCGCGGACCGACCGGGCCCTCGGGCCCGGTCGGTCCACACACTGCTTCACACTGGATGCGCCGAGGTTCGGCGCTCCGGGCTCCCGGGGGAGCCCGATGGGAACTACATCATGCCGCCCATGCCACCCATACCGCCCATGCCGCCGCCCATGGCGGCAGCGGCTGCGGCAGCGGCGGCGGGATCCGCCTTCTCCGGCTTGTCGGCCACCAGTGCCTCGGTGGTCAGCAGGAGGCCGGCGATCGATGCCGCGTTCTGCAGCGCCGACCGTGTGACCTTGGCCGGATCGATGACGCCGGCCTTGACCAGGTCCACCAACTCGCCGGTGGCGGCGTTGAGGCCGATGGAACCGGTCTCCGACTCCACCTGGCGCACGTAGACCGAGCCTTCGAGGCCGGCGTTGCTGGCGATGCAGTGCAGCGGCGCGGCCAGAGCCTTGGCCACGATGGAGGCACCGGTGGCCTCATCGCCGGTCAGGGAGGCGACGACCTCGAGCACGGCGGCGCGGGAGCGGACCAGTGCGGTCCCCCCACCGGCCACAATGCCCTCTTCCACGGCGGCCCGGGTGGCGGAGAGCGCATCCTCGATGCGGTGCTTCTTCTCCTTCAGCTCCACCTCGGTGGCTGCGCCGACCTTGACCACGGCCACGCCGCCGGCCAGCTTGGCCAGCCGCTCCTGCAGCTTCTCGCGGTCCCAGTCGGAGTCGGTGTCGTCGATCTCACGCTTGATCTGCGCGATCCGACCCTTGACCTCTTCCTCGGAGCCCCCACCTTCGACAATGGTGGTCTCGTCCTTGGTCACGATCACCCGGCGGGCCTTGCCCAGCAGGTCGACGGTCGTGGTGTCCAGCTTCAGTCCGATCTCCTCGGAGATCACCTGGGCGCCGGTCAGCACGGCCATGTCCTGGAGCATGGCCTTGCGGCGCTCCCCGAACCCGGGGGCCTTGACGGCCACCGAGGTGAACGTGCCGCGGATCTTGTTCACGACCAGGGTGGCCAGGGCCTCGCCCTCGACGTCCTCGGCGATGATCAACAGGGGCTTGCCCGTCTGCATGACCTTCTCGAGCACGGGCACGAGGTCGTGGACGGCGCTGATCTTCTGGTTGACGAACACGATCAGCGGATCGTCGAGCACGGCTTCCTGCCGCTCGGCGTCGGTCACGAAGTACGGGGAGAGGTAGCCCTTGTCGAACTGCATGCCCTCGGTGAACTCGAGGTCGATGCCGAAGGTGTTGGACTCCTCGACGGTGACGGTGCCGTCCTTGCCCACCTTGTCGATGGCGTCGGCCAGGACCTCACCGATGGCGGTGTCGGCCGCGGAGATGGAGGCCACCTGGGCGATCTCCGTCTTCGAGTCGATCTCCTTGGACTGCTCCTTGATGGACGCCACCGCGGCGGCCACGGCCTTGTCGATGCCCTTGCGCAGGCCGAGCGGGTTGGCTCCGGCGGCCACGTTGCGCAGGCCCTCCTTGATGAGGGCCTGAGCCAGCACGGTGGCCGTCGTCGTACCGTCGCCGGCCACGTCGTTGGTCTTGGTGGCCACTTCCTTCACCAGCTGGGCACCCATGTTCTCGAAGACATCCTCGAGCTCGACCTCACGGGCGATGGACACGCCGTCGTTGGTGATGGTCGGGGCGCCGAACTTCTTCTCGATGACGACGTTGCGGCCTTTCGGGCCGAGGGTCACCTTGACGGTGTCGGCGAGCTTGTTCACCCCCGCCTCGAGGCCGCGGCGGGCGGCCTCGTCGAACTTCAGGATCTTGGGCATTACTTACCTACCTTGGCCAGGACGTCACGACTCGAGAGGATGAGGAGGTCCTCACCGTCCGAGCTGATCTCGGTGCCGCCGTACTTGGAGTAGACGACGGTGTCGCCCTTCTTGATGTCGAGGGGGATGAGCTCCCCGGTGGCCTCGGCACGGCGGCCGGGGCCGACGGCGAGGACTTCGCCCTGCTGGGGCTTCTCTTTGGCAGTGTCGGGGATGACCAGACCGGATGCGGTGGTCTCCTCGGACTCGCCGGGGCGGACGACGATTCGGTCGTCAAGGGGATGCAGACTCATGTTTTCGGGCCTCCTGTGGCACGCGTTAGCAGTCGAGCGTTGAGAGTGCTAATGGTAGCGATCTCCGAGGCGTTTGGCAACCGGCACCGTCGACTGCCAGACGTCCGCCTCGAAACCCCCTCCCGCCTGGGAGTTTCAAGAACCGGCGGGAGCCGGCATGGCCATCCCTCAGGAGGCGGCGGCCAGACGGAGGGCGGGATCGGCGCCCAGCGAGAGGTCGCTGGCACCTCCGTGGTGGAGGCGCCACCACCCGGCGGCGGCCACCATGGCGGCGTTGTCGGTGCACAGGGCCCGGCTGGGCAGGAAGGCGCCGATGCCGGCGGCGGCACAGGCCTCCTCGGTCCGCGACCGTAGGAGGGCGTTGGCGGCCACGCCGCCGGCCAGGCACACCGCGGTGGCTCCGATGTCGGCGGCGGCCCCCATGACCCTCGTGACCAGGACGTCGACGACGGCCTCACGGAAGGAGGCGGCCACGTCGGCCGTCGCCGCCTCGGGATGCTTGCGCACCGTGTTGACCACCGAGGTCTTGATCCCGCTGAAGGAGAAGTCGTAGCCCTCGCCAGGATACGACCGGGGGAAGGCGAACGCCCCCGGGTCACCCTCCTCGGCGATCCGATCGATGGCGGGACCCCCGGGATAGCCCAGTCCGAGGTAGCGGGCCACCTTGTCGAAGGCCTCGCCGGCCGCGTCGTCGATGGTGCCGCCGAGCAGCCGGTAGTGACCGGGCTCGGTGACCTCGATCAGCAGGGTGTGGCCGCCGGAGACCAGGAGCACGGCCAGCGGCCACCCCAGATCGGGCTGCTCCAGCAGGGAGGCGAAGAGATGGGCTTCGAGGTGGTTCACGCCGACCAGGGGCACCCCCCAGGCCAGGGACAGGGCCTTGGCCTCTGCCACACCCACCAGCAGCGAACCGATGAGTCCCGGTCCGTAGGTGACCGCCACGGCGTCGATGCCGGTCCCCGAGGTGTCCGAGCCGGCCTGGTCCAGCGCCTCGGCGAGCACCGGCGTGAGCAACTCCACGTGGGCCCGGCCGGCCAACTCCGGCACGACGCCGCCGTAGCGGGCATGCAGATCGATCTGGCTGCTCACCACGGAGGACACGATCGTGGTGCCGGCGTCCACCACCGAAGCGGCCGTCTCGTCGCAGGACGTCTCGATCCCGAGGACGCGGTGGATCGGCGGCGAAGTCACGGCGGGGACCTTAGCCACCCCATGGGCCTCCCGGCGCCGGGGTCCGACTGAGCAGGTCGACAGGCGGCCGGTCGCCGGGTGGCCGGTCGGTCGACGGACGGCCGGTCGACGGGTGGCCGGGATGTCACCGTCGGGAGACCACGGCCAGATCGGGGGGGCGCGCCGCCTCGATCGAGGCCAGCCGCTCGGCGTAGCTCTCCGAGTCGATGTCCCGGGCCCACATGACCAGGGCGTCGTCGCCGGTGACCGGGTAGTAGTTGCGTCGGACCCCGACCGGGGCCATGCCGAACCGCGAGTAGAGGGCCAGCGCCGGCTCGTTTCCCACCCGGACCTCGAGCGTGAGGTGGCGCGCCCCCCGGTCGAGGGCCGTGTGCACCAGGTCGGCCAGGAGCACGCCCCCGAGGCCCCGCCCCTGCCAACCGGGGTCCACGGCGATGTTGTTCACATGGGACTCGTCGTCGATGAACATCTGGCCGGCGAACCCGACGATGGTCCTCCCCACCCAGGCGGCCCGATACGCCCGCGACCTGCGCTGCGCCAGCTCCTCCACGAACAGCCGGTGCGACCACGGTTGGGGGAAGACGGCCTCCTCGATCCGCAGGACCCCGCCGAGGTCCCTGGTCCGCATGGGGGCGATGACCACCTCCACGGTCCCGGCGGTCCCGGCGGTCCCGGCACTCCCGGCTTTCCCCGCCGCCGGCGTCTCCTCGGCGGTCACCGGGGCCGGCCGATCTCCGGACCCGCGGCCGGGGTGGGGGCAGGCGGACGGGTCGGTCGCTGCTCCCAGTTGATGCGGGCATCGGCCGGCCGCCGGTACTCGGGCACCAGCTCCCCGGGGGCGAGGGAGGCCACGCCACTGTCGAGACGGCGTCTGGCCAACCCCACCAGCGCCAGGGGCGGAGGGGCCGCCAGTCCTGCGTCGACCAGGGAGAGGTCGAAGGCACGGTGCCCGGCCAGCAGGGCGCGGTAGCGCAGGGCGCCGTCGCCGACGACGGCCACGGTTCCGGCGCGGCCGGCCACGGCAAGCAGCCAGTCGACCAGAGCTTCGGGGGCCAGCGGCTCCATGCGGTCCTGGCGGACCGATCCCGGGTCCACCAGTTCGCCGGTCGGGGCATGTCCCGGCGTGCTGCCCCGACCTCCCCCGTGCTGATCGAACCGGTAGACGGCGGCGAAGACCTCGCCGCGCCGGGCGTCGATCACCGAGGCCATCGCCCCCACAGACCCGTCCGCCGTTCCCGACGCGGCCTCGAGCGCCGCCGCGGCCAGCACGTCGAGGCTGCTGACCCCGAGCACCCTGATGCCGAGGGCCTGGGCCATCGCCTTGGCCGTGGCCACACCCACCCGGAGCCCGGTGAACAGCCCCGGACCGACATCCACGGCGATGGCGTCGATGTCGGCGACGGTGCAGCCCGACACGGCGCAGACCTCAGCGATCGACGGGGCCAGGAGCTCGGCGTGGGCCCGACCACCGGCGTGGACGCGCTCGGCCACGGCGCCGTCGTCACGGAGCAGGGCCACGCCGACGGTGTCGGTGGCGGTCTCGATGGCCAGGAGCGTCACCCCGTCACCTCCCATGCACCGAGCGCCTCCCTCACGGCCCCCCAGCGAGTCAGCCAGGCGTCGTCCGACGGCTCCACGACGATGAGCCGGCAGTCCTCATCGGACTCCGACACGGCCAGTCCCACGTGCAGTGAACCCCGGCCGAGCAACGGCTCGGCGGCATCACCCCATTCGACCAGGGCCACGCCCCCGTCCTCCACCAGCTCCCCGAGACCGAGATCGGCGATCTCCCGGAGGTGGTCCAGGCGGTAGAGGTCGGCATGGAACAGTGTGCGGACGGCCCCGGGGACAGGGGCCCCTGGCCCACCCACGGCGTACTGGCGGACCAGGGTGAACGTCGGGCTGGTCATGGGCTCCTCGATCCCCAGGCCGGCACCGAAGCCCTGGGCGAAGGTGGTCTTGCCGGCGCCCAGGTCGCCCACCAACAGGACGATGTCTCCCGGCGTGGCCAGTCCGGCCAGCGAGGCGGCAGCGGCCTGGGTGTCAGCCGGTCCGCGGGTCATCAGGCGAACGGTCCCGGTCACGTGTCCCATCCCAGCAGCTGCTTGCACCGGATCAGGTCGGCCCGCATCTCGGCCACGACCACCCCTCCCGATCGCAGCGCCGCCGCCGGATGGTAGGTCGGCACCAGCTGGTAGGTGCCCATGGGGTAGGCGCGGCCGCGTACCTTGGTGATGCCGAGCTCGGTCTCCAACAGGAGCTTGGTGGCAAAGTTGCCCAGGGTCACCACCACCACCGGACGGATCATCTCGAGCTGAGCCACGAGGTAGGGCCGGCACGAGCTGATCTCGTCCGGCTTGGGGTCCCGGTTGTCCGGGGGCCGGCACTTGACCACGTTGGCGATGTAGCAGACGCTCCGGTCGACCCCCAGCTCCTCGGCCATCAGACGATCGAGGAGCTTGCCCGATCGGCCCACGAAGGGCTCGCCCTGAAGGTCCTCGTCCCGGCCCGGGGCCTCACCGATGAACATGAGGTCGGCGTCGGGATTGCCCACTCCGAACACCACCTGGGTGCGGTGCTCGGACAGCGGGCACCGGGTGCAGCCGGCTGCGTCCCGGGCGAGCTCGGACAGATCGGTCCCGGGTGCCACCGCCGCATGGTACCGCCAGGGTGAGGTCGATCCGACGGCCGGCACCGACGGCATAGTCCGGGCCGGTGGCGCCGGTGGCGCCGGGTCCGCCGGTGGCGCCGGGTCCGCCGGTGGCGCCGGGTGCGCCTGTGGCGCCGGGAGCATCAGTGACGCCGGGTCAGGACCAGGGTCCCTCGCCGTGCAGCAGACGGGGCACCCGGGGGCCGATGTCGCACAGCACCTCGTAGCTGATGGTGCCGAGCAGGTCGGCCCACTCTCCGGCGGTCACCTCCTCGGCCCCCTGCCGGCCGATCAACACCACCTCGTCGCCCACCGCCACCGGCGTCGAGCCCGCCGGTCCGCAGTCGACCACGATCTGGTCCATGGTCACGACGCCGGCCAGTGGGCGCCGCACCCCGCCGATCAGCACCTCGCCGCCCTGGTCGAACAGCCGCCGGGCCACGCCGTCGGCATAGCCGATGGGCACGGTGGCCACCGTGGAGTCGGCGGGCAACGGCCGCCGACGGCCGTAGGAGGGCCGCTCACCGGCGGCCAGGTCCCGGACGTAGGTGACCCGGCTGCGGAGGGAGAGCACAGGCCGGAGCCGGAGACCGCCGGTGGCGTCGGCCAGCGCCGTCGCCAGGGCGGGCGTCGGGGTCAAGCCGTAGACGGCGAGACCGCACCGGACCAGGTCGTGCCGGGAGGCGGCCGAGGCGATGGTGCTGGCGGAGTTGGCCACATGGATCATCGGAGGACGGTGGCCGGCGGCGGCCAGGGCGGCCACGATGGCGTCGAAGCGCTCCAGCTGGAGCGCGGAGAAGGCCAGGTCCTCGGGACTCGTGCCGTCGGCCACGGCCAGATGGGTCCAGACCGCACCCAGGACCAGATGGGGATCGGCGTCGATGGCCTCGGCCAGGCCGCAGGCCTCGTCGGGGTCCGCTCCCACCCGGTGCATCCCGGTGTCGACCTTCAGGTGGACCGCCACCGGCGGCACGCCACGCTCGGCCACCACCCGACTCAGCGACGCAATCCCTCCCCTCGTGTACACGGTGGGGACGAGCCCCCGGGCCACCGCCTCGGCCATCCCTTCGACGGGTGGCTCGGACAGCAGGAGTATCGGCGCCTCGATTCCCGCCTCCCGCAGGTTCACCCCCTCTTCGACCAGGGCCACGGCCAACCAGGTGGCACCGCCCTCGAGGGCCGCCCGGGCCACCGGCAGGGCGCCGTGGCCGTAGCCGTCGGCCTTGACCACGGCGCACAGTGCCGCCGGTGCGGTCAGGGTGGCGAGCACGCCGGCGTTGTGCCGTAGGGCGTCGAGGTCGATGTCGGCCCAGGCCGGCCGCCAACGGTCAGCCACGACGACCTCCGCTGCGCCTGCGGCGGGCGCTCCCGTCGGTGCCGGCGCTCCCGGCGGCGCGGCCGGGCGGGGTGCGCAGCGCGGCCAGCACCGTGGCCACGAGGTCGGGCAGGTCACCGGCCACCGTTCCCTCCCCACGGGCCCGGGCCCCGGCCCGTCCGTGGACATGGGCGGCCAGGGCCGCCGCATCGAGGGGATCGATGCCGCGGCCCAGCAGGGCGCCGATGACACCGGACAGGACGTCCCCGGTTCCGGCCGTCGCCAGGGCGGTGGTCCCGGCCAGGGCCAGACGGACCCGACCGTCGGGATGGGCCACGGCGGTGGTGGGCCCCTTGAGCAGGGCCACCGCACCGGAGGCGGACGCCAGGGCGCGGGAGGCGGCGATCCGGTCGGCACCGGGGTCGCCACCGGTGAGATGGGCGTACTCCCCGTCGTGGGGGGTCAGGACCACCCGGGAGCGGGCCTGCAGCGATCCGTCCCCTCCCACCCTGCCCAGGGCATGGAGGCCGTCGGCGTCCACGACGACGGGCACCGGCGAATCGGCCACCAGTCGGGCCACGTCGTCGGCGGTGCCCGGCGCACGACCCAGGCCCGGGCCGACCACGACGGCCGAGCAGCGGGAGGCGGCCTCGAGGGCGGCACCGGCCCACTCCCTCGCCGGCAGCTCCACGCCGACGGCCTCGCTGGCCGGCGAGTCGGCCAAGGAAAGGCCCGGCACACCGAGGCGGACCATGCCGGCCCCGGCCCGGTAGGCGGCCCGGGCGCACAGGGCGGCGGCCCCGGTCATTCCCGGTGAGCCGGCCACCACCAGGACGGCGGACGACCACTTGTTGCCCAGCCGGGCCCGGGCCGGGATGAGCCTGGCCACGTCGCCGTCGTCGATGACGGCGATCGACGGGCT
>Ga0181534_10001035_pt1 | contig 18660 bp, 10 predicted proteins | sample PEATcosm2014_Bin_37_FD_119758 | JGI IMG/M metagenome (GOLD analysis project Ga0181534, IMG submission 119758) | Peatland microbial communities from MTU Mesocosm Facility, Houghton, MI, USA - PEATcosm2014_Bin17_10_metaG | ecosystem: Environmental > Terrestrial > Soil > Wetlands > Peat | place... | reverse complement strand
TGAGCCGGGCGTGGATGCTGGAAGGGATTGCGCACGGGTTGAAGGCGGGGGACAAGCGATTGCCGCAATTGCAGGCCGCCGCGGAGGCGCATCGCGCAACCGCGCTGCCTGCTGTGACAGGGGAGCACTACGAAGGGGGCCACTGGCTCGGCACGTTCGCCGTGTACCTGACGAGCCGAGCCGGACTGGAAGACCCACCGCCGGTGCCCTGACGGAGACAAGTGGTCTCACACCACGCTGGCCCCAGCAAAGCCAGTTTGTATGGCGGCCGGCCTGGTGGCGTATTGCGCCAACGCCTAGCACCGCACCAGCGCCTAGGGTCCAGCGCCAACGCCTAGGGTCCAGCGCCAACGCCTAGGGCCCAGCGCCAACGCCTAGGGCCCAGCGCCAACGCCTAGGGCCCAGCGCCAACGCCTAGGGCCCAGCGCCAACGCCTAGGGCCCAGCGCCAGCGCCTAGGGCCCAGCGCCAACGCCTAGGGCCCAGCGCCAACGCCCGCAATGTGCGCCACAGGGTTAGCTCGCCCGCAACAGGCACCGCGGCCGCCATTCGCTGGCGGGTAACCCTGCGCCTAATACTTTAGCGCGTGATTTAGATCGGCGATGAGGTCGTCGAGGGCTTCAACGCCTACGGACAAACGGATCAAACCGTCACTGATCCCCAGCGACGCCCGCATTGCGGGCGGAAGCGAGGCGTGGGTCATCAGACCCGGGTGCTCGATCAAACTTTCCACGCCGCCGAGACTCTCGGCGAGTGAAAACAACTCGCAGCGCTCCAACATCCGGCGTGCATCCTCCAGCGTGCCGCGCAGCTCCGCTGTGACGATTCCACCGAACCCACCCACCATTTGCCGCTTGGCCAATGCATGTTGCGGGTGGCTGGCGAGGCCCGGATAGAAAACCTTGCGGACTTTCTCGTGGCTCTCCAGAAACTCAGCCACTGCCAAAGCGTTGGCACAGTGCCGCTCCATGCGCAGGGCCAATGTCTTGATCCCCCGTAACGTCAGGAAGGAATCAAACGGCCCGGAAACGCCGCCAATAGCGTTCTGCAAATAAGCCAAACGCTCTTGCAGCCCCTGGTCGTTGCGGACGACTGCTGCACCCCCTATCGCATCGGAGTGCCCATTCAGATACTTCGTGGTGGAATGCACCACGATGTCAAACCCGTGCTCCAACGGCCGTTGGATGAACGGTGTGGCAAACGTGTTATCGCAAACACTCAGTATCCCAAGCTTACGAGCCATCTGCGCAACGGCACTGAGATCCACCAGCTTCAAAAGCGGATTTGTAGGCGTCTCAACCCATACCAGACGCGTGTTGGGCCGAATCGCAGCCTCCAGCTCGGAAGGCCGGGTCAGATCCACAAACGACACATCGTGCCCGGCGGACCGCTTTCGCACGTTCTCCATGATCCGGTAACTGCCGCCGTACAGATCATGCATGGCGACGATATGCGACCCGCTATCGAGCAACTCGAGCACCGTCGAAGTTGCCGCCATACCCGAAGCAAACGCAAAGCCGGCCGCCCCACCCTCCAGGTTGGCAACCGCGGCCTGCAAAGCATCGCGTGTCGGATTCGCCGTGCGCGAATACTCATAGCCCTTGTGGACACCCGGACTCGACTGCACATACGTCGAAGTCGCATAAATGGGCGGCATGACCGCGCCGGTGCGAGGATCAGGTTCCTGGCCCCCGTGAATGACCCGGGTGGCGAAATCCAGTGGCTTCTTCATGTGCGACGTCGTAACCAGTTCAACAGGTCGATGCGGGTAATCAGTCCGAGGAACTCATTATCCTTGACCACGATAGCAACCATGCCGTGTTTGAAAATCTCCATGAGCTGCGACACCGGCGCATCGACCGGCACCGTCACGAGGTGAGTCGCCATAGCCGCCGTGACGGGCTCATTGAAGTGGGCGGGATTCTCGATCACCTCCAGCAGGATATCCTCTTCATCGACGATCCCGACAATCTTGCCGTCCTTCATGACCGGCAACTGTGACACGTCGTAAAGCTTCATCCGGCGCAGAGCTGCCAACACAGGCTCGGTCGAATTGACCGTCACCGACGCCCGCTCCCAATGGCGACGCGCAATCAGATCCCGCAAATCCCCAAATTTTTCCCGCTCAATAAAGCCGTTATCGAGCATCCAATAGTCGTTATAGACTTTGGAGAGATACTTGTTGCCACTGTCGCAAACGAAGGTCACAACGCGTTTGGCGGTCTTCTGCTCCCGGCAATAGCGCAAGGCAGCGGCTAGCAACGTACCGGTGGAAGTACCGCCAATGATGCCCTCCTTCCTCAACAGCTCGCGGCACGTATTAAACGCTTCGGCATCCGGAATGGTGTAGGTCTTGCCCACGTGGGAGAAATCGCCCACCGGCGGAATGGAATCACCCCCGATGCCTTCAACGAGCCAGCCACTCTTGGCCTTTTCCACCACGCCGGTCTTGGCGTAATCGGCCAGGATCGAGCCCGCCGGGTCGGCCAATACCAACTCAACTTTGGGTGCGGCCTTCGAGAAATAATGCGTGAGGCCGGCCAGCGTGCCTCCGGTACCCACACCGCAGATGACGGCATCGAGCCGATGCTGCATCTGGTCCCAGATCTCGGGTGCCGTGGTCTCCTCGTGCGCCTGCGGGTTGGCTTCGTTGCCAAACTGGTTCACAAAGAAGGAATTCGGAATCTCTGTCGCCAGACGCTCGGCGATGTCGCGGTAGTACTCCGGATGACCCTTACTGACATCCGAGCGAGTGAGCTGCACGTCAGCGCCCATCGCCTTCAGGTGAAAGATCTTCTCCTGGCTCATCTTGTCCGGAATGACCAGCAGCAAGCGGTAACCCTTCTGGGCCGCCACGAGCGCCAGGCCCAGGCCTGTGTTGCCTGCCGTCGCTTCAATCAGCGTGCCACCGGGTTTGAGCTTGCCGGCGCGCTCGGCCGCCTCAATCAGATACAGCCCCACGCGGTCCTTGATGGAGCCGCCGGGATTCTGATTCTCCAACTTGAGAAACAGCTCGCAAGAGCCGGTATCAATGTGCTTCACGGCCATGAGCGGCGTATTGCCGATCATCTGCAGCGCATTGTTGTAAATCGGTGCCGTCATTCATTCTCCCTGTCACTCGCGGCCAGGCCCACGAGCAGGCCGGACTCGACCCACCCGCGCAGCAAGCCGGCAGCCTGCTGCGCTGCCTGGCTCTCATCGAGATGTTCGCATAGGAGAACACAAAGCTCACCGAAAGAGTGACCGCTGCGAGCGGCCGCCACGACGGGGGCTTCTTCTGCACCCAAAGGCCGGAAATAAATCTGTAACTCGCGCCGCCAGATGAGGTAGCTGGCAGGCTCATGCACCGGGTCCGGCCGTTCGTCGTTGCCTTCGGTAACCGCTTTCCAGAGCTGCGGGACGTTCCATTCCAGCTGCAGCACTTGTACCGCAGGACTCCACTCGAACCGCAGCCCGTCCCAGTCTTCTGGTGCAATCCCTGCGAATGCGTTCAGGTCCAGGGATTCGGCATCCGCGGCATCGAAAACCGCTGCCATGGCCCATTCCCATCTGGCCATCTCGGCGAGGAGGGGCACTCTGGAGTACGTCGCGTCGGCAGCGAGAAAATCGCCCATCCGCTCGCCATACCAACGGATGTTGAAAAAAGTGGACTCGTGGGACTCGACGTACGCGCCCGCGAGTGACTGGAAGTCGGATTCGCCCAGCAGCTCAGCAAGGACTGGAAACGTCTTCTGCAGCGCCTCGATCAATCGCAACCGATAGCCGTCTCCGTAGATGGCTAACCGTGTACCGACCGGGACGCGCTCAGTACCCACAACGTGAGACCCAATTGTTGAATCGCCGCTCAACAGGTAACGCTGAAAGGCGTCCTGTATGTCAGGAAGGCGGCTCACGCCGCGCGCGCCAGCGCACGCTCGGCCAACTGCCGGGCTGCGTCCAGCTCGCAGACCAGCTCCTCGAGAGGGGGAATATTGTCGTCGCGCTCTATCATGGTGGAGACGCTGCCGAAGCGGCGAACCGCAGCATCATACAACTCCCACACCGGGTCCGGCACGGGCTGGTCGTGGGTGTCGATGAGATAGTCGCCGTGGTTTTCGTGACCCGCGAGATGGATCTGTTGCACGCGATCGACAGGAATCGCCTGCAGGTAGTCCAGCGGATCAAACTCGTGATTCACACTGCTGACATAGATGTTGTTGACATCGAGCAGCAGCAGGCAATCGGCGCGCTGCGCGACTTCCCGCAGGAAGTCCCATTCAGTGACTTCGGAATCCCGGTAGGTGACATAACTGGAGACGTTCTCCAGCAGAATCCGCCGGCCCAGAATGTCCTGCACCGTCTTCACACGCTCAACAATATTGGCGAGCGCCTCCTCGGTGTAGGGAAGTGGCAAAAGGTCGTGCATGTTGCGGCCCGCAACACCGGTCCAGCACAAATGGTCCGAGATCCAGTGGGGCTCGACACGGGCGGCAAGCGCTTTTAGTTGCGCGAGGTAGCTGCGATCGAGCGGCTGGGTACTGCCGATCGACAGCGATACACCGTGCAAAACCATCGGGTACCGCTCGCGGATACGCATGAGGTTATCGAGCGGTTTGCCCCCGGGGACGAGGTAGTTTTCGGTGAGGGCTTCGAACCAGTCCACACGGGGGTTGCCGGTGAGGATGGCCTCGTAGTGGTCGACCCGCAGGCCCAGACCAAAACCCAGAGAAGGTGCAACCAATGGCATGAGAACGGCTTACGAGGCCGGGGCCGCCTTTTTAAAAGCGGCGCCCGGCCCTATTTCGAAGCTAGAAGCTTACTTGCCGGCAGCCTTGGCCTTGGCGGCATCGCACTTCGCCTGAGTCATTTCCATGAAACCCTGGCCCTTGCAGGAGTTCTGACCCTTGCAGGAGTTGTTGGCGGTCTTGCAGGCGGACTTGCCCTTGCAGGAATTCACACCTTCGCACTTGACCTTGGCTTCATCGGCGGCACTTGCAGTACCGACCATGGCGGTCGAGAACATCACGGCAGCGGCGGCGGCCAGAGCAACGCTGGACAATTTTCGGCTGTTCATCTTCGAAGTCTCCTCGAGGTTTTAACGATCGATTCTTCCGTCCTAGATGAGCCGAGCTCGCACGACCGGTCGTTGCCTGATGCAAAGCGTCAGACACCCCCTCCCGGCTACCGGTCAAAGTCCCCGGCCCGACGACCTTCGGCTCCGCGTACCCATTGTACGCTACTCAACGTCATCCACTACGCATCTGCCTAGGTTGCAGATGCACTGAGTAGACCCTAGGTAGGGGAAACTTATTACAGCGCAGCGATTTTTATACAGCACCAATGATGACGAACTACTGAATGCCACCGACCTAATCGGGCGGCTCGAAACCCGCGCGAAATCCATTACTATGTGAGATTCGCGCGTGCGTTCCCGCCCGCGCTGTACAACGCCCAATACCCACTACTCAAGGTGACGGAATGACCGACGCCTCTCGCGACGCCATCGTTTTGCGCGGCGCGCGCCAGAACAATCTGAAGAATCTCGACCTCGATATTCCTCTCAATGAGCTCGTGGTCGTCACGGGCGTGTCCGGATCCGGAAAATCGTCGCTCGTATTCGACACTCTGTACGCCGAAGGTCAGCGACGCTATGTCGAGACTTTCTCGCCCTATGCGCGTCAGTTCCTCGACCGCATGGACAAGCCTCAGGTCGATTCGATCGCGGGAATTCCACCCGCCATTGCCATTGATCAGACCAATCCCGTGCGGACCTCGCGCTCCACCGTGGGCACGATGACCGAGCTGAATGATCACCTGAAACTGCTGTTCGCGCGGGGCGCGGCGTTGTATTGCCAGTGTTGTGGCAAACCGGTTCGGCGCGATACGTCGGAAAGTATCTACGCTGACTTGTCAGCCCGTGCAGCCGAGGCGGGTGACCCGCGGCTGTTGATTACGTTTCCCGTGCCGGTGCCTGCCAACTTCTCTGAGGCGGAAGTGCGCGGGTTGTTGGAGAAGCAAGGTTACACCCGGTTTTTTGGTGAATCGACCGGAGGCAACGGTGCGACGGCAGCGGCCGGGGCGAGCGCCAGAAAGTCTGCCGACGTAGCGGGCACTGCCGCGAAAAAGTCAGGCAAGGCGAAGAGCGCCGCCAAGAAGCGCGGCAAGGCGAAGAGCGCGGCGCCGGAGTTCACGGCCACACTCTCCGTGGTGCAGGACAGGCTGCGCATAGTGGGAGCCGATCGGGGCCGTGTGCTCGAATCACTCGAGGCGGCGCTCCGTGTTGGACAAGGCCGCGTCAACGTACACGTTGTCGACGACTCTGATCCGCCGCAGGCGCTGCAGACCTGGCGCTATTCAAACCAGCTGCACTGTGCCGAATGCGACCTCTCGTATCGCGAGCCCAACCCGAGCCTGTTCTCGTTCAATTCGCCCATTGGCGCCTGCGAGAGCTGCCGCGGCTTCGGACGCACCATCGGTATCGACTATGGCCTCGTCATTCCTGATGAAAGCAAATCGCTGCGCGGCGGCGCCATCAAGCCCTGGCAAACCAAGTCGTACAAAGAGTGTCAGGACGACCTCATCAAGTTCGCCAAGAAACGCGGCATTCCCATCGACACACCCTGGCGCGAGCTGGGGTCCGAACGTCGCAAGTGGGTCATCGAAGGCGAAGGCGATTGGAACAAGGGTGTCTGGTACGGCGCGCGGCGCTTCTTCGCGTGGCTGGAGACCAAGTCCTACAAGATGCATGTGCGCGTGTTGTTGTCACGTTACCGCTCCTACACGCCTTGCGAGACCTGTGATGGTGCCCGACTCAAGACCGACGCCCTCCTATGGCGTCTCGGGGACCGCCAACTCGCAGATTCGGTTCTCGGCACTACGCCGCGTTTCAGACCGAAAGGGGTGCAGTGGAGCGACGAGACGCTCAACACGCTTCCCGGCCTCACAATCCACGACGTAATGCTCCTGCCGGTCGATCGGGCAGTGAAGTTTTTCTCTGAGCTCGAGCTGCCGAAGCCGTTGGACGAGGCGACCGACTTGTTGCTGAGTGAGATCGGCGGGCGGTTCAGCTACCTCTCGAACGTTGGGCTGGGTTATCTCACGCTCGACCGCCAATCCCGGACGTTGTCCGGTGGCGAAGTCCAGCGTATCAATCTGACCACTGCATTAGGCACCTCGCTGGTCAACACACTGTTCGTCCTGGATGAGCCTTCCATCGGCTTGCATCCGCGCGATATGCAGCGGGTCATCTCAGTGATGAAGAAGCTGCGGGACGCCGGGAACTCGCTGATCGTGGTTGAGCACGATCCGCAGATCATGTTGGAAGCGGATCGCATCCTGGACATCGGCCCCGGGGCCGGTGAGCGCGGCGGCAATATTGTTTTCTTTGGCACACCCAAGGAAATTCGCGCCAGCGGCGCATCACTGACCGGTGAATATCTGAGCGGCCGCAAAAAGGTGGGCGCCAAAAAGTCCGCCAAGATTGACGCGCCAGTGACCGGCGAAGTGGTTGCCGAAGCCGTCTCCAACCGATGGCTGGAGTTGCACGGAGTTACCGAGCACAACCTGAAAAATATCGACGTTCGCATTCCCTTGAAGCGCCTGGTCTGCGTGACCGGTGTATCAGGTTCGGGAAAATCGACGCTCGTCGAAGACGTTCTGTACCCGGCCCTGCTGAAGTACAGAGGCAAACCCACTGAGGCACCCGGCCAGTTTACCGGCCTGCGCGGAGCCGAGCTGGTCGATGACATTGTCATGGTCGACCAGAGCGCGATCGGACGCACGACCCGCTCGAATCCTGCGAGTTATGTTGGAGCGTTTGACGCGATCCGGAACATTTTCGCTTCGGAACCCGCTTCACAGGAACGCAAGTACACCGCCGGAACCTTCAGCTTCAATTCCGGAAACGGTCGTTGCCCGACTTGCTCAGGCAACGGGTTTGAGCATGTCGAGATGCAGTTCCTGTCTGACGTTTATTTGCGCTGTCCGGACTGCAATGGCAGGCGCTATCGCGACGAGGTGCTGGATATCAAGCGCGAGGGCGCTAACGGCTTGCGCGCGAGCATTGCCGAAGTGCTCGACATGACGGTCACCGAGGGGCTGGCCTTCTTCGCGGACTCCAAGGAAGTGGCCGCCCGGCTTGCGCCTCTTGCGGATGTTGGCCTGGAGTACGTAAAGCTGGGACAGCCGGTACCTACCCTGTCCGGTGGTGAGGCTCAGAGGCTGAAGTTAGCGGGACATCTCGCCGAAGCGGGCACCGTGCTTTCCAGCACGACGCATCGTGGCAAGTTGTTCTTGTTTGACGAGCCAACGACAGGACTGCACTTCGAGGACGTGTCGAAGTTGCTGCGGGCGTTCCGCAAACTTTTGTCCGCAGGGCACTCGCTACTGGTGATTGAGCACAATCTCGACATCATCCGCGCATCGGACTGGATCATCGATCTGGGGCCGGAGGGCGGTGACGGCGGTGGCCAAATTATCTGCACCGGCACTCCGGCGCAGGTCTCCGCGCATGATCGTTCCTACACGGGCCAAGCACTTGCCGCCTACGAGAAAGCCCTCTCCGAGGACATCCCCGCCGGCACAGCTCTCAATGTCGCAGCAGCCGGCACAGCTTCGGCAGCTAGCACTGCCGCGAATTCCATTAGCAGCAGCGCCGGAGGCGTCGCGGAGCATCACCGCAACTCCATCGTCATCCACAACGCGCGCGAGCACAACCTCAAGAGCGTTGACGTACAAATCCCACGTGACAAGTTCACCGTAATCACTGGCGTATCCGGCTCAGGAAAATCAACACTAGCGTTCGATATCCTGTTCAACGAAGGACAGCGGCGCTATCTGGAATCCCTGAACGCCTACGCCCGCCAGTTCGTTCAGCCGGCCGCTCGACCTGATGTGGATGCCATCTTCGGTATTCCCCCGACGGTAGCGATCGAACAGCGCACCAGCCGGGGCGGCAGAAAAAGCACAGTGGCCACGCTGACGGAGATCTATCACTTCCTGCGCCTTTTGTACGTCAAGTTGGGCACGCAATTCTGTCCCGACTGCAACGTGGCCATCGAGCCCCAAAGCTCGGCGTCCATCGCGGCTCGCCTGCTGAAGGACTACAAAGGCCAGACAATCTCGTTGCTGGCGCCCCTCGTGATTGCCCGTAAGGGTTACTACACCGACCTGGCCAAGTGGGCAGCCAAGAAGGGATTCAAGGTCTTGCGGGTTGACGGAGCCAACATCTCGACCTCGAAGTGGCCGCGGCTGTCGCGCTTCAAGGAACACACCATCGAGCTGCCGGTTGCACAGGTAGACGTCGATGCCAGGCACGACACGCAACTGCACCAGGCCCTGTCACGCGCGCTGGATTTCGGAAAAGGTCTCGTCCACGTGCTCGGACCCAAATCCGACCAGGTGGTCGTGTTCTCCACCAAGCGTGCCTGCCCCTCGTGCGGGAGGAGTTTCGCGGAGCTCGATCCCCGTTTGTTCTCGTTCAACTCCAAGCACGGCTGGTGCGACAGTTGCTTCGGGACCGGCGTGGAAATGACCGGCTTCGATGCGGAGCAGAGCGGCGAGGAGATCTGGTGGAATGAGTGGTATGAGCACGAGCCCACGGCCTGCAAAGCGTGCGACGGACAACGGCTCAACCCAATCGCACTCAATGTCCGATTCCGCGATCGATCCGTGGCCTCGTTGGCCGGCGGTTCGGTGGAGAGAACCAGCGAATTTTTCTCCAAGCTGAAACTGACGTCGCGCGAGACTCAGATCGGCCGCGACCTGCTGGCGGAGATCCGCGCGCGGTTGCAGTTCCTGGGGCGGGTCGGACTGGGCTATCTGCAGTTGGATCGCTCGGCCCCCACCCTGTCGGGAGGCGAGGCTCAGCGTATCCGGCTCGCTGCACAGCTGGGATCCAACCTGCAGGGCGTCTGCTATGTGTTGGACGAGCCCACGATCGGACTGCATCCACGCGACAACGAAGTTCTGCTGGGCGCGCTGACACAATTGTCAGGCCAGCGGAATACGCTTGTTGTCGTCGAGCACGACGAAGACACCATTCGCCGCGCCGACTACGTGCTGGACTTGGGTCCGCAGGCAGGTGTTCGAGGCGGGGAGGTTGTGGGAGCCGGAACGGTCGAAGATTTGATCCGCAACCCGCGCTCGACGACCGGCAGGTTCCTGCGTGAGCCATTGAAACACCCGGCGCAGCCTTTGCGCGCGGTGGACGGCGAGACGCAGCATCTGAAGTTGGAGAAGGTGCAATTACACAACGTCGCCAAGACCGACGTAGCTATTCCGCTGGGGCGGCTCGTAGTGGTGACGGGTGTGTCAGGGTCTGGCAAATCGACAGTGGCGCGCGATGTGCTGTACACGAACCTGCGGCGATTGCTCATCGATACCAACGGGAATGGCTCGCGGCAGAAGAAGCCCAGCACGAAGTCACGGGACCTCATTGGTTGCAGCGCCATTCGCGGCATCGAAAACGTCGATCGGGTGTTGGAAGTCGACCAGACGCCGATTGGGAAGACGCCGCGCTCGTGTCCGGCGACGTACATCGGGTTCTGGGATGACATCCGTCGCATCTTCGAGGGAACCACTGAGGCGCGCATCCGTGGCTACACCTCGAGCCGTTTCTCCTTCAACACGGCCGGTGGCCGATGCGAGGCTTGCGAGGGCCAGGGCGTCAAGACCATTGAGATGAACTTCCTGCCGGACGTCAAAGTGCTATGTGATGTCTGCGGAGGACGGCGCTTCAACTCTGAGACGATGTCGGTGCTTTGGAGGGAAAAGAGCATCGGTGATGTGCTGGCGATGAGCATCGACGATGCTGTGGAGTTCTTCCAGGCACATCCACGGGTACTACATCCGTTGAAGCTGCTTCAGGATGTTGGACTGGGTTATCTAACACTGGGGCAGCAGAGCCCGACACTGTCCGGAGGTGAAGCTCAGCGCATCAAACTGGTCGCCGAGCTATCCAAGGTCCGCGACAACGTTCGCGCCGGTCCGCGGCAGAAGCCAAAGCACACGCTGTATGTGCTCGACGAGCCAACCGTGGGGCTGCACATGGCGGATGTGGAGAAGTTGATTCACGTACTGCACCGACTTGTCGACGCGGGGAACACCGCAGTGGTGGTGGAACACAACCTGGACGTCATGGCTGAAGCCGATTGGATCCTCGACATGGGGCCTGAGGCTGGTGAAGGCGGCGGCAAGGTGGTTGCGCAAGGCGCGCCGGCGCAGATCGTGAAGCGGAAGAAGGAGTCGCACACGGGGCGAGTGCTGGAGACGTTCCTCAAGGGTCGGACAACCACGGTTGCTCCACGGGAAGCAGTGCGGCTGGCGGGACCGGACGCTGGCAAGCAGTCTGAGGCGCTTGGGGCCGAGGCGGCCACGGCCACGGCTCCGAGGAGAGCTAAGGCGCGAGGACGAACGGCGGGGACGGCGGCAAAGCGCGGGTCGGTGGTGGCCACACCGACGACTGGCGACGGTCGAAGCTCAGTGGTGGCCACGCGGATGGCGGGCGACCGTCGGAGTGCAGCGGTGGCCACGCGGATGGCGGGCGACGGTCGGAGCGCAGCGGTGGGCACGCGGATGGCGGCCGATGGTCGGAGCGCAGCGGTGGGCACGCGGACGGCCGCCGAAGGTCGGAGCTCAGTGGTGGGCACGCGGATGGCGGCCGGCGGTCGGAGCGCATTGGCAGGGAAAAGCGAGGCTGCGCAGCGAGCGAAGCGTGCCAATGTGGCGAACGGTGGGCGGCGGGCCTCAGCAAAGCGGAAGGGGTAAACTCGCGGCGTGAGCCACAATCTCGTCTGCTGGAACTGCGGTACTTCGCTGGCGCAACTGAGTTTGCCGCTGCGGCGTCTGGATGAGTGCCCGAAGTGCCGCTCCGAATTGCACGTGTGCAAGCTCTGCGTCGACTACGACACGCGCGTAGCAAAGCATTGTCGCGAACCGACAGCGGAGGAAGTCCGCGACAAGACTAAAGCGAACTTTTGTGACTTCTATAAACCTCGTGCGGGCGCCTACACGGCGCCCAACACGAGTGAAGTAGACAAAGCGAAAACGGAACTCGAAAAGCTGTTTGGCAAGCTTTGACCGGCTTTTACGGTTTTCGCACGCGCTCGCTCAGACGCTCCAACAACCGACCGAACGGCGTGTTCTTCTGAACCTCAACACGCAGGTGGCGTACGCCACTCTCGTTCATTGACTCGCCACTACCATTGTCCATCTCGAGCTCACCGGCGCCGAGAATTTCCAGCGTCTCCTCGAGAGTCTGAGGCGACCGTGCATCACGAGCGCGCACGCGGCCATTGCTGGCCTTCGCCTCCGGCCGTCGAGCCGCAGGCGGCGCCGACTTGGCAGGCGCGGCAGGCTTGGTAGCAGCGGCAGGACGCTGACGCGCTGCAGGGGCTGCCGGCCGATCGTCCGAGTCAATGAGCTTGAACTCGTCGACGGGCTCCTGACGTGACTTCTTCGGGAACGGCATGTCGGCCTTTTTCTCGACATCCGACGCACGAGTGCGCTCTTGCGGGCTCACCGGGACAACGGCGACCGAGGTGAACTCGGACCGCACGTAGTAGGCAACCTGCTTCGCAGAAATGGCATCACTGAAGAAGCCGAGTCGCAAGCCATACCACTTGCGGCCATCGCGGCTTCCCTCAACCGTGTAGAGGGTATAAGCGCTGAAAATCGCGAGCGGCGGAACCTTGCCCAACTCTACCGGCTGCACTGACCACTGCAACTGAACAGCGAACCAGACAGGGGCGTTCTCGCTAACCGCATCCTTCAGAGCGCGGCGCGTACCCGTATCGTCCGGCTTCAGCAACGAAATCGCACCGGTCTCAATGTCGACACCGGTGATCTCACTGCCATCAGCGCGGCGCGTCTCCAGGTACTTCAACACCTGGGTATCAGTGAAGCCGCTGTCGTCCTGACCATCGTCCAGCGCGGAAAGCGACGGCGCCGGCATCATGCGGGTCTCGCCCGTGATTTCGGTGTCGTTGCTCGTCTCGTCCAGTGCCTTGAGCACCTCGCGGACATTTGAATTGGGGTAAGCAGACTTTGCTTTGCCGTTTGGGCGAGCCGCAGCGACCGGAGGAGCACTTCGGGCAACTGCCTGCGGCGCTGGCTTCGAGGCGACCGGGGCCGCCGTCTTTACAGGCTGCGCAGGGCGAGCAGTCGGGGTCGCAGCACGCGCCACGGCGGCCATTGGCGGGCGTGCAGCCGCCGCAGGAGCGGTGGGCACCGACGCCAAGGGAGCAGCCGGACGGCCCTGTGCGGGCGCGACAGACCGCGGGACGGCCACCGGTACAACAGGCGCCGGCTTCGTCGGCCGCGGCACGCCTACGACGCTCGGTGCAACCGGCTTCGCTGGCGAATGCAACATCGCAGGTTGAGGAGCCACGGGAGCAGGCTTCGCAACTGGGACATTCTTCGGAACCTGCGCCGCCGGGCGGGCCGGGTTAAGGGTCGGGGCATGAACGGTCGGAACGTTCAGGGCGGGAACGTCCACAGAAGCTGTTGCCTGGGCTACGGGCAACGTTGGAACGTTGCGGGGCGGAGCGGCGGATGGCTTCGGGGTGGCCATCGGCGGCGGACCAGCAGCGTGGGTAGCCTGCGCAGCGGCAGCAGCGGCGGCGCGCTCCCGCAGCTTCTTGCCCGGAGCTTCGCCAGCCCAGGCACCTGGATAAATATCACGTACGGCGACCAGCCACTCCTCGGCTTCCTTCAGTGTTGAGAAGTAGCCCATGTGCAGCCGGAAGCGCTCGCGGCCTTCCTCGAAGCGCCGGCTGACAAAGAAGCTGAAGCGCTTGAGCTCAGGTTGCTCCGGATTCGCCAACGCCATGGGCGTCGTCGATGAAGTTAAGTTGAGTACGAACGGGCCCGCCGCTTCCAGCGGCTTGCCCGGTTCAACTGCAGTTTGGCGTGCTGCGCCGCCAGATGCAGGCTTAGGCGTTGGTGTCATAGAATCTACTTCCCCGGACCGATCGGTAAACCGGCCACCGGAATCAGGAAGAGTTTCCCGACGAGATCGGAGTGCGAGCGTCGCGCCGTCTGCGCGTCCGTGGCAGCCCCGCCGTCATAGGAATACTTCCTTTAGACCGGTGGCTTTGCGTCCCCGTCTTTCAACGGGTTTGCCCTTGTCACTACAAGTTGCAAGTGTCAAAGCGTCGCGATTGACAGTCAAGCATTTATATTGTGTGCAGCCTCTCGAGGAGCGTTTGCACACGACTATATGTTGAATGTCTGGACCCGGCGACAGACGCCGGGACCTGAGTCGTGCCGGAAAGTGTGACTTGCCGCACACTTCCTAACCCGCCTCTCTCACGTCCCCGAACTGATCATCTCCTGACTGCGTGCGCGCCTGCAGGAGCTCGGTCACGACCTGGGTCGACAGCGGCCGCGCCAGATAGAAACCTTGCGCGATATCACACCGGCGCTCGCGCAGAAACTCGAGTTGCTCCGCGGTCTCGATGCCTTCGGCCACGACCCGCTTGCCCAGAGCATGCGCCATTACGATGATGGTTTCCACGAGGGTCGCGGAGGCCGGATTCTGCGGCACTTCCTCCAGGAACGTGCGATCGACCTTCACTGTACCAATCGGATACTGACGCAGATATGACAAGGATGAATATCCAGTACCGAAGTCATCCAGTGCTAGATGCACACCCAGTTGGTGCAATCGCTCGAGCGTAGCGCCCGCAGCATCGTCGGCAAACACACTCTCAGTCAGCTCCAATTCGAGCAGCGCGGGTGCCAGGCCGTACTTGTCGAGCGCCCGCCGCACCAGCTTCGGAAATTCGGAATGCTTCAACTGTTGGGCCGAGACATTCAGGGCCAATCGGGGCGGTGCGATGTTCTGATCCCGCCAGCTCGCCAGTTGTGCGCAGGCGGCATCGAGCACCCACCCGCCGATGTCGATGATCAAACCACTCTCTTCAGCCGCAGGAACGAACTCGCTCGGCTGACGCATGCCGTCACGCGCCGTCTGCCACCGCAGCAATGCTTCAACTCCGGCGAGCGCACCGTTGGAAACGTTGAATTGTGGCTGATAGAACAACGAGAACTCGCGGCGCCGCAAGGCTCTGTGCAGACCCGTCTCCGTGGGGATGGTCGCCTTGGCGTTCATGTGCGGGTCAAAGAACATCGTACAGCCGCGGCCCATGTCCTTGGCCCGGTACATGGCGGTGTCGGCATTGCGCATGACATCGTCGATGACGGATCCATCATCGGGGAACAAAGTGATACCGATGCTGGCGCAAACAAAGTGATCGCGGCCGCCGATATTCACCGGCAACTGCAGAGTCTCGATGATCCGCTCGCCGACCGTACGCGCGGCACTCGGGTCCGCGACATTTCGCAGAATTACCGTGAATTCGTCTCCACCCAACCGCGCGACCGTGTCGCCTTCTTTCACACAAGAACGCAAACGCTGGGCGACGATAGTCAGGAGTTGGTCGCCGGCACTATGCCCAACCGAGTCATTGACGCGTTTGAAGTGATCCAGATCGATGTACAGCAGCGCGCCGCGGCTCAAACCGGCCGTGGCATTGGCTATCTCCTGCGCCAGCCGATCGCGGAACAGGATGCGATTCGGCAGTGAGGTCAGCGGGTCGTAGTGAGCCTGCCGATACAACCGCTCGTCGCGAGCGCTCTTGGACAGAGCCACGGCGAGACGTTCTGCAAACTGGCTGCCGCTGCGGGCGAGATACGGATCCGCGGCGGGTGCTTCGCGATAACCGACGGCGAGAATCGCCTCGACGCGCTCAGAGACATTCACGGGCCAGACCCAGAAGAATTCGGCGCCGATTTCCTTCAACGGCCTGAGGAAACTGTGTCGCGTCTCCTCACAGCGGGCCACCGTCAAGCCGCGACTCTCGGCCATCAGCGTCGTCAGCATGTCGTCATCGAGCTCAACACGGGCAACGGGCAAATCTGTGAGGTTGGTCCCCGCGAGATACACACGCCCACGTCCAGGCGCGTCGGCATCCCGCAGAGTAATTCCAACGCAATGACAGCGGGTCACGGTCTGAACCCGGGCCAGAATCCCCTCGAGGACCTGCTCGAGCTCCGCTGAGCCCAGCAGCAGCTTGTCGATCTCACCCAGGGTTTCCAGGGCCTGGAACTGCTCCTGGAGGCTGGCGGCCGACCGATTAAAGCTCGCAATGAGATCGCGAGGCTCGTCCGCGCCGACGAGCGGCAGGGGCTCGAATCGCCGGGCCTGCAGCCCCGGCAATCCAACCCGCAGCTCACTCAGGGACGCAAGATAGCCACGTACGAGATAACGCGAGCAGATCAAACCGCAAACGACTAGAAATCCGAGGACGTAAGGGAGGATCATCCAGATATTCTTCGAGCGCGCGAAGAATGCGATTTCCCGGGTGTATGCCACAACACCCCAGGGCACGGTAGTGATGCGCTCATTGACCAACGGCACGTGTTTGAGGGCACCGTGCATCGCCACGCCGTTGTCCTGCCAGGAAAGCGTATCGAGTGAGCCGCCACGTTCACCCAGCAGAGTGATGTGCTCGGCGAACATGTGGCTGCTGTCGTTCGCGACTGTTTGGGGACTGTGCAGAACCTTTCCATCAGCATCCACGACGACGATCGACGTGTTCGGCAATTCTTTGAGGTCTTTCCAAAGCCAGTCGGGAGCCATCTCAAAGTAGGCCAGCTTGGGTGTGGCGGCACTGTTGGCCAGACGCACCATGAAGGTGCCGGTCAACTGACCATCGAGGGTCACGGGCATGAGCACCGTCTGCCCGGCTTCCAGGGCCAGTGATTGCGCCGGGCTCGGCCGCAATGTTGTTTCACCGTCGGCCAACACGCCATCGCGGTTGACTACCACGACCGACTTGAAGGCTCGGGAGTTGGTGATCTGGTGGCGCAGCTGCGAGCTGTCGGGACCGATGTCACCGACTGTGAAAGTCTCGACTATGGTCTCAGCAACACCGATGCGGGAGCGGATAACATCGGCGTACAGGGAGCTCACGCCAATGAGGCGACGCTCATCGACCTCGGCCCCGGCGGAACTCGCCTCACGCGCAGCGGCATATGCAAACAGCATGACGGGCACGGCGGCACATAGCGCCACCACCAACGCGATGCGCCTGCCCATGCGGCTCGTGAAGGCGGTCCAACCCATTCCACTGGCTTCCTGCACGTAATTTCCTCAATGTATCCACACGTTCGCACTTTGATTGTGCGATGCGTCGATGAATGGAAAATTGTGCGCGGAGTAGCCTGTTGGCGAATGTGCGCTGTTTCTCAGTCCTCAGCCGCGAACTGCCACGGTACGCACCGGCTTCATCCGTGCAAGTGCCTGTATTCCGGAATAGGTGTAACGCTGCACACCCTTACGACCGGAACGTATCGCGCCCACCATTGCGGCGGCCACTGTCTGCGCCGGGATCGCGCGAAAGTGTTCACGCTTTCCCATGAGGAACGGGTTGACCAACGGCATGAGCACCGTACCGAGCAACTCGAGCGGTCGCAGCTCGCCGCGCCATCCGAGCAGCAGGCTGGGTTGCAGGATGTCGAGGCTCGCGAATCCCAGGCCCTGGAGTGCCTGTTCCATCTCACCCTTGGTACGCAGATAAAAGTTCTTCGAGGTCGGATCCGCTGCGGCCGCAGATACGACGACAAACCTCTGCGCCTGGGCCGCCTTGGCCGCGCGCGCGAACGCGAGGACGGCATCGATGTCCGCCTGTCGGAACGCTTGCTCGGATCCGGCCTGGCGGATGGTGGTGCCCAGTGCACACAGCGCCGCGTGACAGGTCAGTCCCTTCAACTGTGACTCGATCTGATCGAATGACACGATCCGATTGGCGAGGCGGGCATTCTCGCGGCCGAGGGGGCGGCGGGTCACCGCATAGACCCGGGCAATGTCGGGGGAGTCGAGCAGACTCGTGACGGCGAGATTGCCGACGAAGCCGCTGGCTCCTGCGAGCAGCACCACCTTTTGTTCGTTTTCCGCAGGCATCTGTTCTGTCGTGTTCGGGCGAGTTACGATTTCTCACAATATGCGCATCGCGTGCATTGTAGCAATCGGATGGCTGTGTGGGTCAGTTGCAGCAGTGACTGATGCGGATCGCGTGCAGCTGTATCAGCGGTTTCGCGCGGAATTCGATACGCGCAACTACCCGAAAGCACTGCCTCTCGCCGCACAGCTCGTGGCCCTGACCGCGGAGCAGTACGGACCGACCGATCGCTCACTGGCCGTTCCACTGTGCAACGTCGCGACCACTCAATACCGGCTGCATGATTACCACAACGCTGAAGAGACCTACCTGCGGACAGTCAAGATTGTTGAGGACTCCGGCGGAGGTGCGGATCGGGCCCTGCTGCGACCGCTGCATGGGTTGGGTGCGACCTATTTTGCGACTCAGCAGTACGAAGATGCGGCACTGATACTCAAACGGGCGCTGGATCTCAGCCGCAATCTCGACGGGCTGTTCAATCTCGAGCAGATGTCGATTCTAGACCCGTTGATTGACAGCCTGATCGCGCTGGATCGAAACGATGATGTCGAGCGGGCGTTTGATTACTCCGTCCGGGTTGCGGAAGCCGCTTACGGGAAGACAGACATTCATGTCACGCAGCCGCTGAACCGTTTCGCGCATTGGCAGGAGAAGATGGGTCGCTATGCGCCTGCTCGGATTCTGTACGCGCGGGCGCTGACCATTGCCGAACAGGGCGG
>Ga0181534_10001034_pt1 | contig 18667 bp, 19 predicted proteins | sample PEATcosm2014_Bin_37_FD_119758 | JGI IMG/M metagenome (GOLD analysis project Ga0181534, IMG submission 119758) | Peatland microbial communities from MTU Mesocosm Facility, Houghton, MI, USA - PEATcosm2014_Bin17_10_metaG | ecosystem: Environmental > Terrestrial > Soil > Wetlands > Peat | place... | reverse complement strand
CCCGTCCAGTTGGCCAACACCTCGGCGATGACTTCCTCGTCGACCACGTCGAAGAGGTCCACGCCCTCGGCGCGCCACTCGGCCTCCATGGCCTCCTTGGAGTCGAGGCGCTCCTTCTCCTGCTCGGCGAGCTTCTTGGCCTGGTCGAAGGCCTGCTTCTCGAGAGCGGCCTCCTTGTCGGCCCGAAGCCGGGTGATGTCCTCCTCCAGCTTCTTGTAGGCCGGAGGCGTGGTCATCCGACGGATGCGCAGGCGGCTGCCGGCCTCGTCGATGAGGTCGATGGCCTTGTCGGGGAGGTAGCGGTCGGCCAGGTAGCGGTCGGCCAGGTTCGCCGCGGCCACCAGGGCCTGGTCGGTGATGGTGACGGCATGGTGCGACTCGTACCGGTCGCGCAGGCCCTTCAGGATCTCGATGGTCAGTGCCACATTGGGCTGCTCCACCTTGATGGGCTGGAAGCGCCGTTCGAGCGCAGCGTCCTTCTCGAGGTGCTTGCGGTACTCGTCGATGGTGGTGGCACCGATGGTCTGCAGCTCACCCCGGGCCAACATGGGCTTCAGGATCGAGGCGGCGTCGATGGCGCCCTCGGCGGCACCGGCACCCACCAGGGTGTGGAGCTCGTCGATGAACAGGACGATGTCGCCACGGGTGCGGATCTCCTTCAGGACCTTCTTCAGCCGCTCCTCGAAGTCACCGCGGTACCGGCTGCCGGCCACCAAGGCTCCGAGGTCGAGGGTGTAGAGCTGCTTGCCGGTGAGCGTCTCGGGGACGTCGTCGGCCACGATGCGCTGGGCCAGTCCCTCGACGATGGCGGTCTTGCCCACGCCAGGCTCCCCGATGAGCACCGGGTTGTTCTTCGTGCGGCGTGACAGCACCTGCATGACCCGCTCGATCTCTTTCTCACGACCGATGACCGGGTCCAGCTTGTGGTCCCGGGCCAGGGCGGTGAGGTTGCGGCCGAACTGGTCCAGCACCGGCGAGCCGGTCGGGGCATCCGAGGACTGCGAGCCCGGGGCACCAGCGCCCACCGACTCCTTGCCCTGGTAGCCCGAGAGCAGTTGGATGACCTGCTGGCGGACCCGGGGGAGGTCGGCGCCGAGACTGACCAGCACCTGGGCGGCCACGCCCTCGCCCTCGCGGACCAGACCGAGCAGCATGTGCTCGGTCCCGATGTAGCTGTGGCCCAGCTGCAGCGCCTCACGCAGCGAGAGCTCGAGGACCTTCTTCGCCCTGGGGGTGAAGGGCGGCGAGCCGGTCGGGGCCGTGCCGGCCAGGCCGATGGTCTCCTCGACCTTCTCCCGGACAGCTTCCAGCGAGACGCCCAACGACTCCAGCGCCTTGGCCGCGACACCCTCACCCTCGTGGATCAGGCCCAAGAGGATGTGCTCGGTGCCGATGAAGCTGTGGTTGAGCAGCCGCGCCTCCTCTTGCGCTAGCACAAGAACTCGACGAGCCCGGTCTGTGAATCGTTCGAACACTCCACCGCCTCCATCCGCGGTCGGTAACTGAACCCGAAGTCTACAGGTACCCGTGACACACACACCCGCACGGACCTATTTTCCCGGCCCTTTTCTCAGCCATCGGCATCCGCGCCTATCGTCTGTAGGAAGTGAACGTCGTCGAACTCCTCGGGCTTCCCGCACTCGAAGAACAGCTGAAGCGCCTCGAGCCCCTGCTCGTGGAGTCGGTCGTGACCGGGGACGACTTCCTCGACGAGGTGACCACCCACCTCCTGGCTGCGGGGGGGAAACGGCTCCGGCCGGTGTTGGCCCTGGCCACCGCCACGTCCGGGACGGCGACGGCCTCCCGGGAGGATCTGTTGGGCGCGGTGGCCGTGGAGCTGGTCCACCTGGCCTCGCTCTACCACGACGACGTCATGGACGAGGCCACCGTCCGACGCAATGTCGAGAGCGTCAACGCCCGGTTCGGCAACCTGGTGGCCATCGTGGCCGGTGACTTCCTGCTGGCCCGGTCGGCCGAGATCGCCGCCGGACTGGGCACCGAGATCGCCGGGCTCCTGGCCGCCACGCTGGGGGAACTGTGCCAGGGCCAGGTGGCCGAGGTGCACGCGGCCTTCCAGCCCGGTCGGAGCCAAGACCAGTACTACCAAGCCATCGCCGGCAAGACGGCGTCCCTCATGGCCACCTCGTGCCGCATCGGGGCGCTGACCGGCGGCCTGCCCCGCGCCCAGATCGATGCCTTCACCGAGTACGGCCGCTCGTTCGGGATGATCTTCCAGGTCCGCGACGACATCCTCGACGTCATCGGGACCGAGGCCGAACTGGGCAAGCCGGCCGGCCAGGACCTGGCCGAGGGGATCTACACCCTGCCCGTGCTGCTGGCCCTGGCCGATCCCGAGGCCGGGCCGGAGCTTCGGCCCCTCCTCGGCCAGCCTCTGGGCCAGCCCGAACGGGACAAGGCCCGCAACATCGTGGCCGCCTCGGGAGCCATCGCCGATTCGGTGGTGGTGGCCCGTCGGTACGCCGACGAGGCGGCTGCGGCGGCGGGCTCGGGCCCGTCACCGGAGCTGGCCACAGGGTTCATCGCCCTGGCCCACTCCCTGGTGGACGACCTCCCCACCGACTGATCGCCGGGCTGCCGGGCGAACCGACTGATCGCCGGGCTGCCGGGCCCACACGCGCCGGGTGGTCGGTCGATAGAGACATCGACCGACCACCCGTGCGGACAGGAGCTGACGACGTCAGCTCGCCTGGCTGACTCAGCTGGTGGCTCCGGGCGTCGACACGTTGCACTTGGCGTCGATGGCCGCGGTGATCTTGTCCAGCCGGGCCTTGAAGGTGGAGCTCTCGAGCCGGGTGATCCGCTTCTGCAGGCGGGCCGCCACCTTGGTCTTGCCGGCGGCGGAGGCCTTGGCCTGGGCCGCGGTCAGCTTGGGCAGGCCGTTGGCGATGTCGCCCTCGACCTTCTGGATCCTGGCCAGCACCTTGGGAGCATTGGCGCAGTTGAACGTGTGGACCCGGGCCGGGGTGGCGCTGGCCGTCCCGGTGGTGGCGGCTCCGGCCATGCCGGCGGCGCCCACGGTGAGCGCCCCGACGGCCACTACGCCCACGATCAGCTTCTTTGCGGTGGGGATGAAGTGCTTCATGGCTGTACTACCTCCTGAACTGGGCCGGTGGTTCCGGCTACCACTCAGTTATCGCCGCTCGGCATGTGTGATGCGTGATGCCGATGTTAGGAGCCGATGAGGGCTTTCCAGCGTGGAGATGGCCGGGTGGGAGGGCGTCGTCCCCTGTCAGCGCCCCAATTGTCATGACCACTGCCAACGGTTACCGTGCCGGGATGCTCCGTTGCGTCCGTCGGTGCCGCCTCACCGGGCCCCGACCGTGACGGCCAAGCGGGGAAGCGCCCGCCACGCCATCAGGCTCCAGTCCGCGCCGGATGCCGTGTGGGCCCTCCTCGGGGCGCCCGAGCGGGTCCACGAGTGGTTCCCCGGCATCAAGTCCTGCACCGTGGACGGGATCCACCGGACGGTGGTGACGGCATCGGGCCTTCCCATGCCCGAAGACCTGGTGACCGTCGACCCCGCCCTGCGACGGCTGCAGTACCGGATCACCGCGCCCATGTTCACCGAGCACCTCAGCACCCTGGACGTACACGACCTCCGCGACGGCACCTGTCTGGCCGTGTATGCCGTCGACGCTGAGCCGGCCACGATGGCCCTGGTCATCGGGGGTGCGGCCCGCTCGGGGCTCGGGCGCCTCCCGTCGCTGCTGGGCCTGGAGGGCCATCCCGCACCATGAGCCCGAACAGCCAGATGAGCCCGAACACTCAGAACGACAGGCCGGGACCACGCTGATGGGCCGCAAGATCCTCCTGGTCACCACCGACCAGCAGCGGTACGACACCCTCGGCTGCAACGGCGGAACGCTGGGGCGCACCCCGGTGGTGGACCGGCTGGCCGCCGACGGCATCCGGTTCGCCCGGGCCCACCCCCAGTCGGTGGTGTGCATGCCGTCCCGGTCGACCATCCTGACCGGGCAGCATCCGTCCACCCACGGCGTGTGGATGAACGGCGTGCCCCTCCCGTCGGACGCGCCGTCGGTGGCCGCCGAGCTCCACGGTGCCGGCTACCGCACCGCCCTGGTGGGCAAGGCCCACTTCGAGCCGTTCCTCGACCCGTTCCTCCGGTTCGCGGAGAACTCCCTGGCCCAGACCGGGACCGAGCCCCCGGGCGGCCTCCACCGCGGGTTCGAGCACCTCGAGCTGGCCACCCACGGGGTGATCGGGCCGCTCCACTACGCCCGGTGGATGATGGCCGAGCATCCCGAGGCCCTCGGCGGCTTCTATCCCGCCCTCGACGGCTCCCTCCAGGTCAACGCCGCTGGCGGCGGGGACACCGACGCCCCCCAGGTCAAGGTCAACCCGGTCGACCGCGACCTCTACCACACCGAGTGGGTGGCGGACCGGACGATGGCCTGGCTGGACACGCTCGGAGCCGACGAGGACTGGTTCTGTTGGATGAGCTTCCCGGATCCCCACCACCCCTGGGACCCGCCGCAGTCGGAGGTGGGCCGCATCGACTGGCACGATGTCCCCCTGCCGGTCGGCTATCCCGAGGACCGGGCCCGGCGCGAGGCCATCCTCGACGGCAAGCCCCGGCACTGGCGGCTCTGGTACGACGGGACCCTCGTCTCCAACTACGAGGCCCCCGCCGACTGGGTGCCGGCCACCCTCACCCCCGACCAGGTCCGCGAAGTCAACGCCCGCAACGCCGTCGAGTGCGAGCTCATCGACGAGGCCCTGGGCCGGGTCCTCCGCCGCGTGGCCGAGCGGGGCTGGGCCGACGACCTCGATGTGATCTTCACCACCGACCACGGCGAGCTGCAGGGCGACTTCGGGCTGCTGTTCAAGGGCCCGTACCATGTGGACGCCCTCATGAGGATCCCCCTGGTGTGGCGTCCGGCCCCCCGTACGACAACCACACCGGCGGTGGTTTCCCGGCCGGTGGGCCTGGTGGACCTGGCCCCGACCCTGTGTGCCATCGCCGGCATCGAGGCCCCCCACTGGATGCAGGGAGGGGCCCTGCCCGTGGACGATGCCGACGCCGACGCCCGGGGGTTCGAGCGGGTCCTCACCGAGTGGGACAGCGAGCTGTTCGGCACCGACGTCCACCTGCGTACCATCATGCGGGACCACTGGGTGTGCTCCGCTTACCAGGCCGGGACCTCGCACGACGGCACCGAGGGCGAGCTCTACGACCTCGACGACGATCCCCTCCAGCGGGCCAACCGCTGGGACGATCCGGCCATGGCCGCCGTCCGCAGCGATCTGGTGGCCGACCTGTGGGATCACCAGCCCCCGGCCCGCGAGCCCCGCCTGGTCCTCGAAGCGCCGGTCTGAGGCTCGCTGCCCCGGCGGTGGCCCGGTCGCCTACCGGGACGGCCCGGCGGGCGAGTTCCGATCGAAGATGATCCGGAGGCCGTGCAGGGTGAGCCAGGGCTCCACGTACTCGATCTCCTCGGCATAGGGCGAGATGAGCTCCGACAGCCCGCCGGTGGCCACCACGGTGCAGTCGCCCAGGACGGCGGCGAAGCGGCGGCACAGGCCGTCCACCTGGCCGGCGAAGCCGTAGAGGGCACCGGACTGTATCGACTCCACCGTCGACTTGCCGATCACGCTCCGGGGCTCGACCAGCTCCACCCGGCGCAGCGCGGCGGCATGGGCGAAGAGGGCGTCGAGGCTGATGGCCACCCCAGGAGTGATGGCCCCGCCCAGATACTCGCCGGCCGCCGAGATGGCATCGAACGTCGTGGCCGTGCCCAGGTCCACCACCACGCACGGCCCGCCGAAGAGGTCGTGGGCACCCACGGCGTTGGCGATCCTGTCCGCACCCACCTCCTTCGGATTGTCATAGAGGATGGGCATCCCGCTCTTCACCCCGGGCTCGAGCACGACGGCGGGCACATCGAACCACCGGGACACCATCTGGCGGAGGTTGGCCGTCACCATCGGGACCGACGAGGTCACGGCGATGCCCGAGACGGCGCTGTCGATGTCCAGCCCGTCGAGGTCCAGGAGCTGGGTGAGCAGCAGCGCGTGCTCGTCCGCGGTGCGCTCGGCCACCGTGGACAGGCGCCAGTGGTGGGCCAGCCCGGTCGGCTCGTTGCCGTCCCGGGGACCGGTGCCGGGGGGGTCGGAGGGGTCGTCGGCGAACAGCCCGACGACGGTCTCGGTGTTGCCCACGTCGATGGCCAGCAGCATGGTCAGCCCTTCCCGGCCGGGCTCGACGCCAGATCGAATCCGAGGTCGAGCACGGGAGCGGAGTGGGTGAGGGCACCAACCGAGATGAGGTCGGCGCCGGCCGCGGCCAACCGGGGAGCGTCATCGACGCTGACCCGGCCGGACACCTCGACCAGCGTCCCGACCCCATCGGCCCGCAGCCCGGACACGCAGGACGCCACCTCCTCGAGCGACATGTTGTCCAGCATGATCACGGTGGCGCCGGCCACCACCGCCTCGTCGACCTGGTCGGGGCGGTCGCACTCCACCTCCACCATGCGCCCGGGCCACAGCTCCCGGGCCCGGGCCACGGCCTCGGCGATGGACAGCCCGCCCAGATGGTTGTCCTTCACCAGGACGGCGTCGGACAGGCCGCCCCGGTGGTTGTGCCCCCCTCCGGCCCGGACGGCGGCCTTTTCCAGGGAGCGCAGTCCCGGTGTGGTCTTGCGGGTGTCGAGGATCCGCGTGGCCGGCCAGGCCGCTTCCACCGCATCCACGTAGCGCCGGGTCAGCGAGGCCACGCCGGACAGGTGGCCGAGGAAGTTGAGCACCGTCCGCTCGGCGGTGAGGATGGACCGCAGCGAGCCGTTGACCTCGGCCACCCGGTCCCCCGGCTCCACCCGGCCACCGTCGGGGACCGACCACGCCACATCGAGGGACGGGTCGATCTGGGCGAAGGCCTCGAGGGCGCAGGCCCGACCGGCCACGACCCCCGACGCCCGGCTCACGATGGCCACGGTCGCCGTGGACGCGGGCGGCACCAGCGCCGAGGTCAGGTCGCCCAACGGGAGGAGGTCCTCGGCCAGGGCCCGGGTCACGGCGTCGACCACCGCCACCCGGGGCGGGTCCAGGTCGGCGACGACGGCGTCGGATCCCCGGCGTGGGGTCGGAGCGCCCACCGGTCAGCCCGCCCTGGTGCCCGTGGCTCCGTCGCCCGTGGTGGCAGCGCCGGAGCGGCGGGGGCGGTCCAGGACGGCCAGTCCGTCGGCGTCGTGCACGATGCGCCGACGCCAGTCCTCGGAGGCCCCGGGATGGTCGCTGCGGGCGTGGGCCCCCCGGGTCTCGGTGCGTACCGTGGCCGCCCGGAGCACGCTCGTGGCCGCCGTGACCAGGTTGGCCACCTCCCCGTGGGCCCGGTCGACCGGAGTGGCCGTGCCCATCTCCGCGCCCAGGGCACCGATCGACCTGCCGGCCTCGCCCAGCGACGCGGCGCTGCGGACCACACCGGCCCCCTCGATCATCAGGCGCTGGAGCCGGTCGCGGGTCTTGGTGACGTCGGGCCAGGAGGGAACGGCGGGAGCGGCGTCGACGGGCTCCCCCGTGGCCCACGGTGCGGCCCCGGCCGGCTCCACCCTCTCGACCGGGCCGTCGAGCAGCGCGCCCATCACGCCGGAGGGCCCGGGCCCGTCGACCCCGTCCAGGATGGCCTCGGCCAGCCGGGCCCCGAACACCATCCCCTCCAGCAGCGAGTTCGAGGCCAGCCGATTGGCCCCGTGCACCCCCGTGCAGGCCACCTCGCCCGCGGCCCACAGCCCGGGCAGGGCCGTGGCCCCGGACAGGTCGGTGACGACCCCGCCGGACAGGTAGTGGGCGGCGGGGGCGATGGGCAGCCAGTCCCGGGACGGGTCGAGCCCGATGGCCCGCAGCGAGGCGGCGATGGTGGGGAAGCGGGCGTCGAAGCTGTCCAGGCCGGTGGCGTCGAGCCACAGGCTGTCCACGCCCTGGGTCCGCATGCGCTCGGCCATGGCCCGGCTGACCACGTCCCGCGGGGCCAGCTCGTCGACGAAGCGCTCGCCCCGTGCGTCCCGGAGCAGGGCCCCGTGGCCGCGCAGGGCCTCGGAGAGGAGGGGGCGGGGCATGGCCGGATGGTGGAGCGCCGTCGGGTGGAACTGCATGAACTCCACGTCGGCCACCGGGACGCCGGCCCGGAGGGCCATGGCCAGGCCGTCGGCCGTGGCCTCGGCCGGATTGGTGGTCACGGCGAACAGCTGCCCGGCGCCACCGGTGGCCAGCACGGTGTGGGTGGCCCTGACCTCGACCACTTCGCCGCCGGCGCTCAGGGCCCGCACCCCGCGACACCGTCCCCCCTCCACCAGCAGGTCGAGGGCGAACCATTCCTCGAGCACGGCGGCGGCGGTGGCCCGGGTGGCGTCGACCAGGGCCCGCTCCACCTCGGCGCCGGTGGCGGCACCGCCGGCATGGACCACCCGCGCCGTGGAGTGGCCTCCCTCACGGGCCAAGGCCAGGGCGCCTCCGGGCTGCCGGTCGAACACCGCGCCCATGGCGATCAGCTCATGGACGCGGTTCGGGCCCTCGTCGACGAGGACCCGCACCGCATCGGTGTCGCACAGGCCGGCCCCGGCGGCCAGGGTGTCGGCCAGGTGCAGGTCGGTCGAGTCCTCGTCGCCCCCGAGCACCGCGGCCACGCCCCCCTGGGCCCATCGGGTGGCCGACTGGTAGAGCTCGGCCTTGGTCAGCACGCCGACCCGCAGGGCGTCAGCTCCGGCCCCCGGGCCCGCCGCCGTCCGGTCCGGTGGTGCCGCCAGGCGCACGGCGGCCGACAGCCCGGCCACGCCGCTCCCGAGGACCAGGACGTCCAAGGCGATGGGCGCCACGACCGGGGCGGACATGGCCCGGTCAGCGACCCGGGCGGGGATCGAGGTTGTCGATCAGGCGCACCGGGCCGACCGTGGCCGCCACGATGAGCCGCAGCGGCCTGTTCGGGTCCGGGCTCCGTACCGGTTCGAGGTCCTCCGCCGTCACCAGCGCCGCGTAGTCCAGGTCCACCAGGGGCTCGAGGGACGCCACCTCGGCCATGGACGCCTCCACCTCGACCGGGTCGGCCCCCTCGGCCCACCGCTCGGCCCCGGCGCGCAGGGAACGCCACAGGGCCAGGGCGGCCCGGCGCTGGTCGGGGTCGAGCCGGGCGTTGCGGCTGGACAGGGCCAGCCCGTCTGGGTCCCGCACGGTCGGGCATCCCACGACCTCCGTCGGGAGGGCCAGATCACGGGCCAGGCGCGTGACCAGGGCCAGCTGTTGGAAGTCCTTCTCGCCGAAGTAGGCCCGACACCGGCCGGCGGCCGAGAACAGCTTGACCACCACGGTGGCCACGCCGTCGAAGTGGCCGGGCCGGGACCTGCCCTCCCACCGGGCGCTCAGGGCCGGGACCGAGACCGTCGTCTGGGCCACCCCGGGCGGGTCCGGGTACATCTCCGCCACCGACGGGGCGAAGACGATCCGGCCGCCGGACGAGGCGATGGTCGAGAGGTCGGCGTCGAGGGTCCGCGGATAGTTGGCCAGGTCGGAGGGATCCCCGAACTGGGTCGGGTTGACGAAGACGGAGACCGCCACCACGTCACATTCCGCAGCCGCCCGCTCGATGAGCGAGCGGTGGCCGGCATGGAGCGCCCCCATGGTGGGCACGATCCCGACGGTCCGTCCGCTGAGCCGGACCGCGTCGAGGGCCTGCGAGTACTCGGCGATGGTCTCGATGACCTCGGGCCGGGCCAGGGTGGGTGCCCCGACGGCAGGGGCCTCGGCGAAGACGGTGCTCATGCCACCTTCTCCACGTCCACCGGAGCCACGGCAGTCGAGCCTTCGGCCGGCGATCCCACGGCGGGCGGATCGGTGGGCGGCGAGGAGGCGCCCCCGAGATCCCCGGCCGCCGGGTCCAGCGAGAGCCTCCGGGCCAGGCCGACCATGGCGTCGTAGGCGGCCAGTTCGTTGCGGTGCCCGGCCATGGCGGCCAGGGCCGACCGGTGGCGTTCCACGGTGTCCCAGTCGCCGCGGGCGGCGGGACCGGTGAGGGCCCGGCGGGGTCCGAGGGAGAGGGCGTCGTCGGTGGCGGCGTGGATGAGTCCGGCGAAGGCCTCGAGAGGCAGCCCGATGGTGGCGGCCACCCGTTCGACCTGTCCGATGAGGGCCACCAGGTGGTTGGCGGCGATGGCGGCGGCGGTGTGGTAGGTGGTGCGGTCGTCGTCCTCCACCCGGACAGCCCGCCCGCCCAGGGCCTCGGCCAGGCGCCACGTGATCGGATCGCCGGCCACGGCGAAGGTGATGCCCGACACCAGCCGCTCGGCCCCGATGGCCGGCGTGGGCAGCGGCACGAGGGGATGGAGTGAGCCGCGCCGCTCGTGGTCGCCGAGCACGTCGAGGCCGAGGGAGCCCGACATGTGGATGACGGCGGTGGAGGCCACCGGGGCGATCCCGCCCGCTACCCGGCCGACCATGTCGTCGGGGGTGGCGAGGACCAGCAGGTCGACCCCCTCGGCGGCAGCGGCGGCATGGTCGTGACGACCGATGGCACCCCGCGACTCGAAGCCCGGCACCGTGTCGAGGGCCGCCATGAGGGACCGACCGGCTCGGCCGGGCCCGACAATTCGGAATGTGGTCACAAGACCCCTTTGGTACGTTCCAGCCCCGGAGGGTGCCGTTCGCGTCAGAGAATCTGAGTGCTTCGCCTCACAGTGTACCCACGACCTCGACCTCGCCACCAGAGGTGGCCAGGTCGTCCTCGTCCACCAGGTCAGGGGCCAGTTCGGCCAGCGGGGCGAGCACGAAGCGGCGCTCGCGCCAGCGCGGATGGGGCACGGTCAGGTCGGCGTCATCGAGGGCCACCCCGTCGATCCAGAGCACATCGGCGTCGAGGGTCCTCGGGCCCCACCGGACGGTCCGTACCCGGCCGGCGGCGGCCTCGAGGCGGCGGCACTCCTCGAGCAGGCGGTAGGGATCGGCCCCGGCGTCCACAGCCAGCTCCACCACCACGTTGAGATACGGGCCCTGGTCCTCGGGGCCGCCCACCGGCTCGGTCTCGTAGACCTGGGACACTGCCGTGACCGGGGTGCGGTTGCCCGCCCGGAGCTGGTCCACCGCCCGGCGGAGATGGGACCACCGGTCGCCCAGGTTGGAGCCCAGGCCCACGAAGGCCCGTACCGACGGCGGTCCGGATACCGGTGCCGTCACTGGCGACGGGTGATCCGGACACCCACCGAGCCCAGGTCCAGCGGCACGGGTGGTCGGAGCTTGCGGAGGTGCACCGACACCGCGGCGATCCGGAGGTCCGAGACCAGCACGGCCTCCGCCACGGCCCCGGCCAGGGCCTCGAGCAGCTCGTAGGACCGACCCGAGACGATGGCGGCGGCCCTCTCGGCCACCTCCCCGTAGTCCACCGTGTCGGACAGCCGGTCGGTGAGGCCGGCCGGGGCCAGGTCCACGGTCAGGTCGAGGTCGAGCTCGAAGGGCTGGGGTCGGGACTTCTCCTCGGCCAGGACCCCGTGGGTCCCCACCACCCGGAGGCCCCGCAGCTGGATCCGGTCGCCGCCCGCTCCCCCGTCGTCATCGACGTCGGCCGCGGCATCACCACCCGGTGCGGTCACTCGCCCGCCGGCGCGTCCCCGGTCACGGGAGGCACCGGGGCCGGTCCGAGCTGGCTGGCGAACGCCACCAGCTCACGGCCGCTCGGCCCCATCGGATGACCCGTCATGTGCTCGAGGACCGTGATCGACTGGGGCCCGCTGGGCAGGCGCTCCGACCACAGCAGGTAGCCGGCCACCACCCCGGTCACCCGGTCGCCCAGCTCCTCTTGGTGGACCAGGATGCGCTCGCCGCTGATCAGCCGGGCATGGAGGTCGCGGTAGAGGTCGCTCAGCACCCCGCGGGCGTCGCCCGTGGCGGGCAGGGGGAAGTGCACGCTGGGCATGGACTTCTCCTCGTAGGCCTGCAGGTTGTGCGAGGAAGGCAGCAGCGACACCACCCGGGTGAAGCCCTGGACCTGCAGCCAGATGATCTCCTCCTGCCGGCGGACCTTGCGATGGTTGGGGGCGAAGCCCCCGGGGCGCTCGCTCATGGCCAGACGGTCCTTGATGACCCAGGTGAAGTTGCGCGGCGCGATGCCGGCGGCCCACTTGCCCTTCACCACGTGGCCCCCGATCGGGCCACACCGACCAGCCGGGCGGCCTGGACGGTGGCGGCCACGTCGTGGACCCGCACCATGCGCGCCCCCTGCGCCAGGGCCCAGGTGGCGGTGGCCAGTGAAGCCGGGAGCCGCTCGCCCACCGGCGTGGGCTCCGCACCGGGACGCCGGTCCAGCCCCCCGAGGAAGCTCTTGCGACTGGTCCCCACCAGGACCGGGTAGCCCGTGGCCACCAGCTCGTCGAGGGACCCGAGCAGGGAGAGATTGTGCTCGACCGACTTCCCGAAGCCGATGCCCGGGTCGATCCACACCTCGGCCACACCGGCCGAGGTGGCCCGCCCGGCCCGGTCGGCCAGCATGGCGGTGACCTCGGCCACCACGTCGTCGTAGTGGGGATGGCGCTGCATGGTGGCCGGCGTCCCCGACCGGTGCATGGCCACCCATCCCACGCCGTGGCGGGCGGCCACCGGCCACAGGGTGGCGGAGACGTCGTTGATCAGGATGGCGCCGGCCTCGACGGCCGCGCTGGCCACGGCTTCCTTGGTGGTGTCGATCGACACCCGGACCTGCCCGGCCAGGGCCTCGACCACCGGGATGACCCGGTCCAGCTCCACGTCGGTGGGCACGGCGTCGGCACCGGGACGGGTGGACTCTCCCCCGACGTCGACGATGTCGGCTCCCTCGTCGATCATCTCCCGTGCCCGTCGGACGGCCAGGTCCGGCTCGAGCCACTGCCCGCCGTCGGAGAACGAGTCCGGGGTGACATTGAGGATTCCCATCACCAAGGGCCGGGGCTCGTGTGCGGGGGTGGGCATGACGACACAGAGTAAACCAGCCCGGACAGGCCCGCGACCGGCTGAGGCCCCCGTCAGCGGCCTCGCACGAACTGCATGGCCTCCATGCGGGTCGAGGCGTCGCTCCGGAACAGGCCCCGCACCGCAGAGGTCACCGTGGAGGTGCCGGACTTCTTCACGCCCCGCATGGACATGCACAGATGTTCGGCCTCCACCACCACCAGCACGCCCCTCGGGACGAGGGCCCCCTCGATGGCGTCGGCGATCTCGGTGGTCATCCGCTCCTGCACCTGGAGGCGCTTGGCGTAGCCGTCCACCAGCCGGGCCAGCTTGGACAGCCCGGTGATCCGGCCGTCCTCACCGGGGATGTAGGCCACGTGGGCCTTGCCGATGAAAGGGACCAGGTGGTGCTCGCACAGCGAGGCGAAGGGGATGTCACGGACCATGACCATCTCGTCGTGGTCGGCGGCGAAGGTCACCTCGAGATGGTCGGCCGGGTTCTCCCCGAAGCCGGCGAACAGCTCCTCGTACATCTTGGCCACCCGGTGCGGGGTCTTGAGCAGGCCGTCACGGGCCGGGTCCTCACCGAGGGCCTCGAGCAGCTCGAGCACGGCGCGCTCGATGCGGGCGGTGTCGACGGTCATGACGTGGGCTCGGGCATGGGCTCAGGGGCTCAGGTCAGGTCGCCGGCGTAGGCGTGGATGGCCCGGAGGTTGCGCAGGCGCTCGTCGACGTCGAGGCCGTAGCCGACCACGAACTCGGCCGGTATGTGGAAGCCGACGTAGGCCAGATCGAGCTCGGTGCGCTGCTGGCCCTCCTTCACCAGGAGGGCGCAGACCTCGAGGCTGGCCGGACGGCGGGCCCACAGGTAGCGCTGGAGGTAGCTCAGCGTGAGGCCGCTGTCGACGATGTCCTCCACCACCAGCACGTGGCGGTCGGCCAGGTCCACGTCGAGGTCCTTCACGATGCGCACCACCCCCGAGGTCCGGGTGGCGCTGCCGTAGGAGGACACGGCCATGAAGTCCACGTCGACCGGCAACGAGATGGCCCGTGAGAGGTCGCTCATGAACATGAACGCCCCCTTCAACACCCCGACCAGGAGCGGCGGCCGCCCGGCGTAGTCGGCGGTGATCCGCTCACCGAGCTCGATGATCCGCGCCTGGAGGTCCTCCTCCGAGACGATCACCCGGCCCACGTCCGGGCTCAGCTCGAGGTGCATCGACCCTTCCGGTGCCTCCTCCTCAGCGGTGACCACGGCGCGACTGTACCGGAGAGTCACCGGGCACCGATCCGCTCCCCTCGGCGGCCGCGCCTGTCGCGGGACCCAACGAGAGGCGTCCTCGCGACCGGGCCACCCTCCGGCCACCGGGGAGTTCGACGGCCCGACGCTCCAGTCGGGCCACGTCGAGCACCCGTTCGACCGCGTCGAGCGACGGCGGGTGGTCGCCGTCACCGAGCAGCCAGGCCCGCACGCTCCGCCGGGCCGCTGCCTCGGGTGCGGCGGCCAGGGACGGCGCGTCCTCGGGGTCGACGAGCGAGGCCACGGCGTCGAGCAGATCGGCGTCGCCGGCCAGGGCGCCGGCCTGGCGGGCCAGCACCGGCACCACGTCACGGTGGGCCACCGCCGAGCACAGGGGGAGCAGCTCGTGGCGGATGCGGTTCCGCATGTGGCGCGGGTCGTCGTTGGACGGATCGGCCACCGGGTTCAGGCCGAGGTGCTCGGTGAGCGCCACGGTCTCCGCCCGCCGCAGGTCCAGCAAGGGGTGGCGGGGTCCGGCCCGCATGGCAGCCAGGCCGTGGACGCCGGCGCCGCGTAACAGGTTGGCCAGGACCGTCTCGGCCTGGTCGTCGGCCGTATGGCCGGTGGCCGCATCGGGACCGAGGACCCCCCGGCGGGCCTGGCGGGCCCGGGCCTCCAGGTTGGGGCCGTCGTCCAGCTCCACCCGCTCGGCCCGGAACCGCGCGCCGAAACGACGGGCGGCATCGGCCACCACGTCGGCCTCCTGGCCCGACCCCGGGCGGAGGCCGTGGTCGACGTGGACGGCCGTGACACGACAGCCCGATGCCACCGCCAGCACCAGCAGGGCCAGCGAGTCGGGGCCTCCCGACACGCCGCACACCAGGTCGGTCCCCGCCGGGGGGAAGGTGCAGCGGGCCCGAAGCGATGCGACGAGGGGGTCACCCTCCCAGTCGTGCACCCCGGAGCCGGGTGGGTCAGCCCGAGAGGGCCGGGGTGGTCCCGACACGGGAGATCCAGGCGGACGGATTGCGGATCTCGATCAGCGAGGGCAGCCACTCCGGTCCCCGCCACGCCCGGTCGAGGAGCTCGGGGCCCCCGGAGTCCTCCACCGCGGCGATGAAGCGCTCGCCCTCCTCATACTGGCGCAGCTTGGCCTCGATCCCGATCAGCTGCTGGAGGAGGCGGGCCGGCCCGCGGGTCTGCTTGCGCCGCTGGCGGAGCACCTCGCTGAACCGTGCCGCGCTGGGGATGGCCGCGGCGCCGGCCCGGTCCATGGTCACGTCCCCGTGGCCCTCCAGCAGGCTCATCAGGGCCTGGATGCGGTGCAGCCCCTCCAGCTGCTCGGGCGTGGCCACCAGTCCGAGCGCCCCGCTGTCCCGCAGCGGGTTCCGGCCGGCCCGGATCTCCTCGGTCATCCGGCGCAGCGCCTCGGCGAAGCGGGAGGGGTCGGGTTCGAGCGATCCGATCCCCTCTTCCACCAGCGAGACGAAGTAGTCGCGCATCCAGGGGATGGCGGTGAACTGGCAGCGGTGGGTCACCTCGTGGAGGGCCAGCCACAGCCGGAACTCACGCGGCTCGAAGCCGTGGAGCTTCTCGAGGGCCACCACGTTGGGACCGACGAAGTACACCATGTCCTGGTCCTCGACGGCCTCCTCGGTGAGCAGCAGGTCGTACTGGCCCAGCACGCGGGTGGACAGCCAGCCCAGCACCAGGCCCATCTGGGTGCCCGTGGCCACCCGGCCGGCGTTGGCCAGCGGGACGGCCAGGCGGTCGGCGAGCCGGTTGGCCCCCGACAGGCGTGAGGGGTCCAGGCGCTCGAGGTGCGGTCCGACCAGGCGTTGGAAGCTGGAGATGTTGGCATGGACCCAACCGGCCCGGTCGGTCACCCGGGCACGGGCCGGTCCCGACGACGAGCGCAGGCCGGTGGACTCGGCCACGAGCTCCTCGGCCTGGGCGGTGAGCTCCTCGAAGTCCTGCTGGAGGAGGTCGGGTCGGTAGGGCGCCGGGACCCGGCTCCGTCCACCGACCCATCCCGCCACCCGCTCGGCGGTGTCCCAGGCCACGGCACCGCCGGCCGGCCCCCCGCTCGGTCCTCCGGTGGATGGCGACGTCTCGATCTCGGTCACCTGACCAGTGTAGGGACCCGTGCCGCACGGCGGCGGTCGAGCCGCTGCCGGCCCACCCGGCCGGCCGCCTCGGTGGCCCGGCCACTCAGTGGCCGCGGCCGCCTCAGTTGCTCTGTCGGGTGTGCTCCCGGCTGAGGGCGTCGGCCACCCGGGTGATCAGATCGTCGGGCACGCGCTCCCTGCACCGGCTGGCGATCACCTTGCGGAGCTCCGCCTCGAACCCGTACGCCCCCACACAGGGCCCGCACAGATCCAGATGACGGGTGATCTCCAGCCGCCGCTGCTCGGTGAGCTCGCCGTCGAGGTAGGTGTACAACCGCTCGATGGTCTCGTCACAGCCCACGAAACCGGCGGCCGTGTCCTGACCGGTCGGTCCTGCCGGTTCTTCCGGCGCTTCCCTGTCTCCCACTGGTGGCGCTCTCCCTAGCTGGCGTTGTCGGTCGCCCCAACGAGGCCCCGAGTACTTCCACGATCGACCAACGCCTTCTGCAAGGCTTTTCTTCCTCGATGGATCCGGCTCATCACCGTCCCGATGGGCACATCGGTGATCTCGGCGATCTCCTTGTAGGAGAACCCCTCCACGTCGGCGAGCAGGACCGCCATGCGGAACGTGTCGGGCAGCGACTCGATGGCCGCCTTGACGTCGGTGTCGGTGAAGCGGTCCAGCGCCTCGTCCTCGGCACTGCGGCCGAGCCCCGATGCCTGGTCTCCGGAGAGGTGACGGTACAGGTAGAGGTCCTCGACGTCCTCGACGTCGGCGATCTCGGGCCGGCGCTTCTTGGCCCGGTAGGTGTTGATGTAGGTATTGGTGAGGATCCGGTAGAGCCAGGCCTTCAGATTGGTGCCCTGCTCGAAGCTGGCGAAGGCCCGGTAGGCCTTCAGATAGGTCTCCTGCACCAGGTCCTCGGCATCGGCCGGATTGCGGGTCATCCGCAGGGCGGCGGTGTAGAGGGCAGGCATGTACTCCATCGCCAGATCGGAGAACAGCGCCTGGTCAGCCATGGATGCACCCTACACAGCGGTGGCGACATCCGGAACGTCGGCGGGTCGGCCCGAGCGTCCGGCGGTGGCCCCCGACCGGTCACGAGCCACCTCTCCAGGCCCTTTGCGGGGGCCGGAGCCGCTCGGGTAGTGAGAGGGGGAATGACGATGGCCCGCCGAGATCCTGACCCGCACGGCGCCCCGGTGCCTCCGCTCCGACCCCCGGAGGCCGGGGGTCCCCCCAGTGCGGGCCCGGTCATCGTGTCCATCACCGATGTGGGCGGCAGGCGGGTCTCGACCATCCGGCGCGGGGACGGTTCGACCTTCACGGTGACCGTCCCGGAAGGGGGCATCGACGCCCACGAGGTCGGGCGGTGCCCTGGATCAGCCGGCGGGACGGCGTCAGCCGCGTTCCCCTGGCCGCGCTGGACCGGCTGGCTGCCCGGGTCGGCGTGCGCCTGGTCGGGGGGCACTCGTCCCGTCGGCCGCCGGGCTGACCCGGGGGGCGTCCCGGCCCGGGCGCGGCGTCATGGCAGCAGCCGGTACCAGGTGTACGCGCCCCCTGCCCCGGTCGAAGCCGGCCGGCCCACCACCCAGGTGAGGAACCCGAGGACGGCGGTGGGGTCCGGCTCCCCCTCGGGGAAGGCCACCAGGCTGTCCACCCCCCAGTGTCGCCACTGCGAGCGCAGGGCGGAGCGCAGGGCCGGTGTCTCGGAGGGGACCCGCCCGGTCTCGAGGCCGGTGAGGACCCGGGCGGTGAGCGTGTCCCGGGTGTAGGACAGGCCCGGTGAGAAGGCGATGTGGCGGGCGGGGCCGGACGGGACGAGGAAGTAGCCGCCGGGCATGGCGAACCGGAGCTTGGCCACCGCCTGCCAGGCTTGGGCGTTGGGGGTGATGCTGGAGGGGAAGGGGTAGAGGAGGGCCACGCTGCCCTCCGGGATGGCCGCCAGCTCAGGTGACGTGAAGTAGGCCGGTGTGCCGATGGCGGCGATGCCGCCTATGGGGGCCACCGGGTAGAGGGGGAAGAGGGCCACCACGGCCACGGCCAGCGGGCCGGCCACAGCCACCACCCGGCGGTCGTGGCGGGCCTTGGCCGCAGACCGGTGGGGATGGAGGCGCCGCCGGGCCAGGGACCCATGGACGCGGTCGAGCACCACGGCGAGCAGGAGGGCGGCGAACAGGACCGTGTACACCGAGTACCGCACCGGGATGGTGTTGTCGAGGACCGGCAGCTTGGTGAAGAGGCGCTCGGGGAGCGGGAATCCCGAGGCGGAACCGGGAGGGTTGGCCTTGACCACCAGGCCGGCCCCCAACGAGATGATGAACGCCACCACCCCGGTGATCGCCGCCACCCGGACCACCACGGAGCTCCGCCAGT
>Ga0181534_10001033_pt1 | contig 18672 bp, 18 predicted proteins | sample PEATcosm2014_Bin_37_FD_119758 | JGI IMG/M metagenome (GOLD analysis project Ga0181534, IMG submission 119758) | Peatland microbial communities from MTU Mesocosm Facility, Houghton, MI, USA - PEATcosm2014_Bin17_10_metaG | ecosystem: Environmental > Terrestrial > Soil > Wetlands > Peat | place... | reverse complement strand
GGCGCGGTCGCCGATTTCACACTCACCAACCAGGATGGCAACGTCACCACGCTCGCGGATCTGACCAACCATGTCTGGGTGGCCGACATCATCTTCACGCGCTGCTCCGGGCCGTGTCCCATCATCACCGGCCACATGAAATCGCTCGAGGACGCGTTGCCAAAAACCAGCGGCGCAAAACTCGTCACGCTCACGACCGATCCGGATTTCGACACGCCGGCCATGATGAAACGATACGGCGAACGATTTGACGCGGATTTCAGTCGGTGGACATTTTTGACAGGCGCGAAAAGTGAAATCGGCGCGCTGGGCGCGGGCAGCTTGAAATTGAGCGCCGTGCCGGTGCCGGCTGCGGACCAGACCAACGCGGCGGACTTGTTCATCCACACCACGATTTTTGTCGTGGTAGACAAATACGCCCGATTGCGCGGTTCGTTCGAAACCGTGGGCGACGGCGTGGACTGGACGAACGCCGTCCAGCCGCGCATCGTTGCCGCCGTGCGCCAACTGGAACGCGAGCCATGAGCATCCACGATCTGCCTGCCGTCAACGCCTCGCTCAACGGCTTGAGCGCGGTGTTCCTGACCGCCGGTTTTGTTTTCATCAAGCGCGGAAACAAAATCGCCCATCGCAATTGCATGATTTCCGCGTTCGTCACCTCGATTCTTTTTTTAACTTGTTACGTCATTTACCACAGCTATCGCTATTGGGTATTGCATATCGGGCCGACGCGTTTTTTAGAGCCGAAATGGTTCCAGCCGATTTACCTCGTAATTCTCGGAACGCACACCATTCTGGCCGTCGTCATCGTGCCGATGATTTTAATCACCCTGAACCGCGCGCGGTTGCAACGCTTCGAGCTTCACAAGAAAATCGCGCGCTGGGCCTGGCCGCTGTGGATATATGTCTCCGTGACCGGCGTGATTGTTTATCTCTTGCTCTACCAGATATTTCCGCAAAAGTAGTGATGCATGAGCGCCGCCGCCAATGTCACGATCCACGAAAGCCAGTTTCCGAACGCTGTCCAACGCGACTTACTGGAATCACTTCGCACGCGACGCGTCAACCACAAATTTCATTACGACAGCGTCAAACAGACGCAAAAATGGCTCGCGCTGCATCAAGCATATTCCCCGACGCGGAACGACACTGACTGCATGGCGATGTATGAGAATTGTTTCGTAGCTGCGGCGGAGAAAATCAAGGCGAAGCAAGTTCACGTCATCGGCCTCGGCTGCGGCGGCGGACAAAAGGACATGCGGCTGCTGAAATTGTTGAAGGCGCGCGGCAAGGACATTTTCTACACGCCGTGCGACGTCAGCACAGCAATGGTTTTGGTCGCACGCCAGACCGCGTTAGCAGTGATGCCGGAAGAGAGTTGTTTTCCATTCGTGTGCGATCTGGCGACGGCGGATGATTTGCCCGCTTTTTTCGATTCACGATTCACGATTCACGATTCACGCCTCGTCACTTTCTTCGGCATGATTCCGAATTTCGAGCCTGAGAAAATTCTGCCGAAGCTCGCATCGCTGATTCGGCCAAAGGATTCCCTGCTGTTCAGCGCGAACCTTGCTCCCGGCAACGATTACGCCGCCGGCATGAAAGAAATCCTGCCGCAATATGACAATGCCCTGACCGCCGACTGGCTGATGGCGTTTCTGTTGGATTTGGGCATTGAGCAGCGCGATGGTGAATTGCGATTCGCAATTGAAGACGGCCGGTTTGGGTTGAAGCGCGTCGTGGCGCGGTTTCATTTCTCCCGTGCGCGGCGGATCGAAGTGGACGGCGAACGCTTCAAGTTCCGTCGCGGCGAATCCATCCGGCTCTTTTTCTCATATCGTTACACGCCGGAGCGCGTCCCTAATATTCTGGCGAAATTCGGTCTGCAAGTTTGCGGTCAATGGATTGCCAAATCGGAGGAAGAGGGCGTTCTTCTTTGCCGCAAGCAAACAGTTTGAACAAATCTTCGGCGAACTGGTCGGACTTCGATATGACGTCAAATTGGTTCAAACGTTTTGGCTGGTTTTATCTTCCGGTCTCCGTCGCGGGCGGAATCGTTTGCTTGATCGCGTTTATTTTTTGCCTCACGGTTTTTGCGGCGGTGGACAGACATTCGCATTCGGTCAGCGACACGTTTTACGGGATCTTCCCGTTTTTCGTCTGCACGTTTCTGATGCTGGACTGGATCGGCAGCCGGACCAGCGTAAAATAAATCCGCGGTCAGCAAACCTTCATCGTGTCCAGCACCGCCTTGATGCGCGGAACTTCATGCGTGCGGAACAAATCGGTTTTACCCAGTGCGGCGAGCACGGCGAAGAACGGCTCGGCGCAGCGGACTTCCTCGCGGAAAAATTCAAAGGCGTGCGGCAGCGCGTGGCAAATCGGGAAGCCGAGTTCGCGCAACCGGAACGTGTTCAGGAAAATATTCATCTGGTGCCGCACGCGAACGGCGCTGTCCTGCAAATTGCGGTAATAAAAGCCGAGGCCGGGATCCAAAAAAATCTTTTCCACGCCCCGGCGCTGCGCGATTTCAATCTGGCGCGAAAAGTAGTCGCGCAACAGCGGAATGGGATCGGCGCTCAAATCGAATTCGCCGACTTCGCGGACATTTTTGCCCTGAACGAAACAAATGATCACCGCAGCGTCATGCGCGGCGACCATTTCGAAAATTTTCTTTGATCCGGCCGTCCCGGTTAAATTCAAGACGTTCGCGCCGGCTTCGAGAGCCGCGCGCGTCACTTTTGGCGAATAGGTTTCAGCAGAGACCAGGATTTTCGCCGCGCGCAATTTCTTGATGACCGGAATCAATTTGCGGTTTTGCGCCCGGTCATCCACGCGCGCGGCGCTGGCGAGCGTGGATTCCGCGCCGACATCCACGATGTCCGCGCCTTGCGCCGCCAGCATTTTCCCTCGCTGAACCGCCGCTCCCGCCGTCAGGCAGACGCTTTCGCGATACCACGAATCGGGCGAGAGATTGACGACGCTCATGACGGCGGGTTGCGAGTTAAAATTGAAATGTTTGCCGCCGATGGAAAATTCCTTCACGCGCGCGGACGCGGCGGCGCGGTTTTTCTCCAGCAGTTCAGCCAGTTGTTCGAGGTTCAGCACGGGCCAATCGTAAATCGTAAATCCCGAATCGTAAATGGAAAGTGACGCGCCCGGCGCGACGAACTTTCCGCCGCGCCGCCGGCACGCGAAGCGCCGGCCTGGTAATTTGATTTGACGGCGGCATGAAAGGAATGAAACCCTGCGGGAACTTGATGAATGGCAAAAAAATTCTGCGCTACCTCGCGGTGGCTCTATTCTGGAGCATTCTTGGCCTGGCGACGGTCTGGGCGGCGGCGGCGCTTTACTTTGACATCAGAATTTCCTGGCTGCGGCTTCCGCTCGCGGCTGGATATCTATTGGGCATGGTGGCGGTGCGGCTGTGGGTTCGTAATCCGTGGAAGGCGGTCATAACCGGAGCAGGTTTTGTCGTTGTCCTCAACTGGTGGTTTTTGCTGCAACCGTCGAACAACCGCGACTGGCAGCCGGACGTGGCGGTGTTGCCTTACGCCGCCCTCACCGGCGACCAGGTCACCATTCACAACATCCGCAACTGCGACTACCGCACGGAAACAAATTTCACCGTGCAGCTTTACGACAAGACTTTCGCCCTCGATCAACTGCGCACGGTGGATTTGTATCTCGTCACCTGGGGTTCACCGGACATCGCGCACACGATGGTCAGTTTCGGTTTCACGAACGGCGACTATGTTTGTTTTTCCATCGAGACGCGCAAGGAGAAGGGCGAAGAGTATTCGGCGGTGAAAGGAATGTTCCGGCAATTTGAACTGACCTACATCATCGCCGACGAACGCGACGTGGTGCGGCTGCGGACCAACTACCGGGCGGATGACGAACAGGCGTGCCTCTATCGTTTGCAGGTGACGCCGGAGCAGGGGCGGAAATTGTTCCTCGACTATCTGCGCCGGGCGAACGAGCTGCACGAACGCGCCGAGTGGTATAACGCGCTCACCGACAACTGCACGACGGCCATCCGCACCCAGCGCGCCGCCGCCGACCGCGCGCCGTGGAACTGGCGGATGCTCCTAAACGGCCACCTCGACGAGCTGCTTTACGAGCGCGGAATGATTGTGACCAATTTGCCGTTTGCGGAATTGAAAAAGTTGTCCAACATCAATGCCCGGGCCAAAGCGGCGGATCAGGCGGCGGATTTCTCGCAACAGATCCGCAAAGGATTGCCCGGCTTTGGCGGGGAGCCGCCGGCGGTTCATTAGAAGAGCGACATGAAAAAATATTGGCTGAACGTTGGCGCATTGATGGTGCTCATGGCGCTGGCGGGTTGCACGACACCGATTGGAGCGGATAAGGTGTCGCCGCGGACGGCTTACCAACATCTCCATGAAAACGCGCTCAACAGCAGCCATGGCAGCGCGGATGCGATGCGCGTATTGCATCGCTATGACCTCGAGGCGGCATTCGAGAAAAATCCCGACGCCACGCTGGAAAGACTCCAGGCCATCGCCTGCGCCGACGACCGGCGGGATTTGCTTTACGCCTTGTCCGAGCTGAATTTTCTGAACGCCGACCGCCAGCGCCGGAGCGTCAAGCCGGGAGTGCCGCGCCTCGCGCGCAACAGCTATTTCACCTCGGCCATTTACGCCTATCTTTATTTGTTTGGCGAAGGCCGTGAAGTCCCGCCGAGTCCGTTCGACATCCGCTTTCGCGCGGCGGGCGATTTTTACAACCGCGGTCTCGCCCAGGGTTTGATCGTCGGCACGAACGCGCTGGTGGAAATGGCCGGCGGCCCGCGCGCGACGCCGCCCGGCGTGGTGGCGGTGCGGTTCACGCAGCCGGGTTTTCCGTGGAGCCTGGATTTGATCAAGGAATTTTATTCCGCGGATGAATTCATCGTGCGCGGCCTCTCCACGCGCAACCGCGATTCGGGCCTGGGTGCGCCGCTGATAGCGGTGACGAAAAAGGTCGGAAAGTTTCAGGAACAATTGCACGCGCCCGCCACGGTTTTTCTCCGCGTGTCCGGCGGCGTGCGCGACTGGAGCGCCGGAAAACTGGCCGCCACGCTGGAACTCTATTCCGCGTTCGACGCCACACAGGTGGAAGTAAATGGCAAACCCGTGCCGCTGCAGAACGATACCACCGCGCCAATTGCCCTGGGTTTGAACAACAGCCCCGTCTGGAAACTGGGGCTGGCCCAGTTTTTTTCAGCTGAACTACAGGGCAAGACCGGCATCCGGCGCATGCAGCCTTACACCCCGGGACAAATCCCGGTGGTGTTCGTGCATGGCACCGCCAGCAGCCCGGTCTGGTGGGCCGAAATGTGGAACACGCTCCGCGCCGACCCGGCGCTGCGCGAACACTACCAGTTTTGGATGTTCAATTATGCCAGCGGAAATCCCATCACTTACACGGCGGCCATTTTGCGCAATGATTTGATGGACGAGATAAAAAGGCTCGACCCGGACGGCAGGGATACGGCGTTGCAACACATGGTCATCATCGGCCACAGTCAAGGCGGTTTGCTGGCCAAGCTCACGGCGACCGACACCGGCGACAAACTCTGGCGGCTCGCTTCCCAGACGAACCTTGACGAACTGGACATTGACCCACAAACACGCGGATTGCTGCGAAGCAATTTTTTCTTCAAGCCGCTGCCGTGTGTGTCGCGGGTAATTTTCATCGCCACGCCGCACCGGGGCAGTTACCGGAACTCGTCGTTTGTGCAGAGATTTTTGAACCGTTTCATGGAATTTCCAAGCGACGTAGTGGATGGCACAGCCAGCCTGTTGAAACTAAAGGACACGATTCAACTGCCGGCGACGGTGCGCAATGGCGTCCCCTCCAGCCTGAACGGCATGGCCACCGACAATCCGTTCATGCTCACGCTGGCGGACATTCCGGTCGCGCCCGGCATCAAGTGCAATTCCATCATCGCCATAAAAGGCAATGATCAACCGCCCAAGGGCGCCGATGGCGTCGTGAAATACACCAGCGCCCACGTGGATTACGCGGAGTCGGAATTCATCGTGCGCAGCGGACATTCGTGTCAGGGCAATCCGCTGACGATTGAAGAGGTGCGCCGCATCCTGCTGAAAAATCTGGACGGGTCAAATCCGGTAAAGTGAGCGCGACGCAAAGTGCGTGGCAGCCATGTCGCTCTTCAGATATATTCCCGGCACTTTTATAATTTTTCCGGACTGCGGGCCGCCGACGGTTGCAACTGCGGGCCGTCGCCCGGTTTGTGCCGTTTCTCGCGCCGCTGCTTCAACAACTGCAGCTGCTGATCCTGAAATTCCTGCGCCAGCGTGAGGAGGATTCCCGTGGACCAGGCAAAAGTCAGCAGTCCGGCGGTGGCGATCATACCTTCCAGCAGCCGCCAGTGCTGCGGCAGGCTGAAGTTGCTGCCCACGGTGGTGTATTCGTTCAGCGAAAAATAGTAGGCGACACTGTGGTTGGGAAACGCGCCCTTCCAAAGAAAGAACGCGGCCCAGACCATCACCTCGGTCAAATGCACCAGCAGGATCATCCAGCTCGACAGGATGAGGATGAAAAGGCCCGATACGAAACCCGTTTTCCGCTCAAACCGCTGCTTCAGGTGGTTGGTAATCCGCAGAATTCCGAGCATGCCGAATCCGTGCATGGCCATGGTGATGGCCACCAGCATTCCGCCCCAGAACAGCTCATCCAGCGAGATGACGTAAGACAATTGATCCGGCGTGGCGTTCATGATTTGAAATTTTCTGTTTTGTGATCTGCCTTCGGCGCCCGCGCTACTGGCCAAGATATTCCAGCGCCTTGAGCATCGGCGCGCTGGAAACTTTGATGAAACCCGTCAAGGGATGGTTCATTTCCAGAATCAGAAAAATCGCGCCGGACACCGACAGGGCGCAAACCAGCAGCACAATGATGACGGTCGCATTGCTCGGCGCGAACAGGCCGAAGCTCATGTGCAGCATGGTGAGCCAGAAGAGCAGCATCACGAGGAACGGCATCGGCAGCGCGTTCGTGGTCTGCTCAATCAACAGCCAGCGGGCTTGCAGCAGGTCGCTGCTGATTTGCACCGCCTGCGCGAGCAACTGCCGCTGCGCCTCGGTCGCCGGGGTGAGTTCGTGCAACTTTTCCTGCACCAGCTCCATCCCTCTGGCCCGCTCAAAAGCCGTCAGTCCCGGCACCGCCGTCTTTTTTTCCGGCCAGACCACCTCGATGCCGGCGGCAACGCTGCGCCGCAATTGTTCCCGCGCGTCCGCGGCGGCGGGGCCGTAGTTCGCCAGCACGCGGTCCAGCAGGACAATTTTCGAGGCGCCCAGCGTGATCTCGGCATTCATCGTGTCGAAGGTGCCCTTGGCCGAGCTGACCAGCAGGCCCAGGACCAGCGCGGCCAGCGTGGCGATCATGCCCGCGCCCAGCTTCACGGTGTCCTTGGAGTCACTGCTCAAATGATGGCCGGGCAAACGGCTGCGCAGAAACATTCCGAGCAGCACGCCGCCGAAGATGCATCCGGCGCTGATCAAGGCGATGGTCGTTGAACTCATGCTTCAAATTTCGTGTCCGATTACCACCGATATCTCACCGCGCCAGCTTAAGGTGAAACTGCCATGCTGCGGTGGATCACACAGAAAATGCCAGCCTTGGCCGGGTTCAATTCTCCGCGGCTTCCCCCCGGATGGCGGCGGCAATGTCGCCGCTCACCTTCGCGAGCGCGCGGCTGTGCGCGGCGGCAAGCGCGTCAAAGCCGTTGCCCGACACCGGCTCGCCTGCAATCGTGCGCCCGGATTCCGCGGTGCCGCCTGCTGATTTGTGAACCACCCACACGGCTTCGACCAGCACCGATTTGCCGGGCACCGACTCGAATCGCTGAACGTCAATCGTCACCTGATAGGCGGGTTTAAAGTTTGCCAGCGGCACCGTGGCCACTTGCGGAGTGCCGAGCAGCACGGCGAGGTCGCCGGCAATGACGCGGGCGATATTGTCGTCCAGCGGCCCGGCCCAGCGGTTGAATTCATCCACTTCGACGCGATTCGGCGCGGCTTGAACGGTGAACTGGGGATGGTCAACCGACGCCGGAACCGTGACCGGTCCGACCGCGACGGCATAGTTCGCGGCGGGCGAGCCATCACCGGTGGCCGTGGAGTTGAGGGTGTAAAACCGCGATGGCGCCGAGGCGCAACCCGCCGCAGCCGTGGCGATGATCGCGATGGTGACGAAGTGAGCGATGATTTTTTTCATTATTTTGCCTCTCCAGTTTTACCGCGAATCAGTGCTTCGGGATGTCGTTCGAGATAGTCGGCCAGCAGGCGCACTGAGCGCGCTGCGTCGCCGCCCTGCAGGAGCAGGGAGCTTAACTCCATGTCCAGCACGGAGTTTGGTTCGATGAGCTGGTTGGCGTTGCCCAGCAGCATGTCGGCGTTGGTGACGGTCTGGTTGAGATTCTTGAGCAGGCTGGCGACATTGTCTTCGAGCGCGTCAATTTTGCCGGACAGGGTTGGCAGTTCCACCGGGTCCTGCGACCAGTCCAGCGACGCCGGCGGCGCATTGGGAACGACATCAACCGAGACATACAGCGCGCCGCTGATCAGGCTGCCCGTCTTCAATTGGGCGCGCAGCCCGCGCGACACCAGGGAGTCCATGATTTTTTTGCGGACGGTGATCATGTCTTCGCCCTCCGGCGCGTTCATAAACTTGACGCCGTATCTTTGCGGATCCACGGAGATGGTGACCGGCACGGTGAACGCCATCGTCTGCGCATCCAGTTGCGGGCTGATCTGCGTGACCTCGCCGATGGTGATGCCGCCGAGTTGCACCGGTGCGCCGACGGTCAATCCACGGACCGACTGCTTGAAGACGAGCAGGTAGGTTTGCGGATCGTGCGGGGGCGGCGCGAAGGCATCGGTGCGGTCGCTGAACAGGGTGAACGTCGTGTCCGCGGCGGCGGGCGGCAGGGGTGAATCGGTCGCGGGCGTTTCGAACGCAATGCCGCCCGCGAGGATGGACATGACCGACTCGGTCTGGACGTGCAGACCGTTGGCGGAGAGCGTCAGATCAATCCCGCTCGCCTGCCAGAACCGCGTGTCCGGGCTGACATATTGGTCGTAGGGCGCCCGAACGAATACCTTTACGTTCAGGAATTCGCCGCCCTTGTCCAGTTCGTAGGACACCACCTGGCCGGCCGACAACTGCCGGAAAAAAATCGGCGTGCCTTCGCCGAGCGAGCCCAGCTCCGGGGTTTTCAGCATGAAAAATTTTCCGGCAACATTGCCCGCGAACGGTGGCGCATCCAGCGCGATGAAATGGCGCTCGCTTTCCTTCGACTGGCCGAGCTGCACACCGATGTAATATCCCGAAATCAAGGTGCCCAGACCCGAAACGTTCAAGCCGGACATGCGCGGTTTCACCACCCAGAACCGGGTGTCCTTGACGAGAAAGTCTTTCGCCTTGGGGCTCATTGCCGCGGTGGCGATCACGTGCTGATGATCGTCCGCAAGCCGGATGCTGGTAAGCGTGCCGACGTCCAGACCGTTGTAGTTGACCTTGGTTTTGTTGGCTTCAAGTCCGTCGGCGGACGAGAAGACGATGGTGATGGTCGGACCCTCGTTCAAAATTTTGGTCACGGCAATCCAGACGCCGGCGGCAGCCGCCACAATGGGGATGACCCAGACGAGCGAGAACCGCGTCCGCTTTTTGGCGACGGTTTTGGCTTCGGGAACCTGGGGGAATGATTTTTCGTTGTCAGGCATGTTGAACCTCCGGTTGAATTTCCTTCGAGCTTGCGGAATCCCAGATCAAGCGCGGATCGAAAGACTCGACCGCGAGCATGGTCAGCACCACGACCGCCGCAAAGAAGAACAATCCCGGCCCCGGCTCCACCGACATGAGCGGCTGCAACTGGATGAGCGACACCGTGAAGGTGTCCACGAACACATCCACCATGGACCAGCGCCCGATGATTTCAACCATCCGGTAAAGCCGGACGCGCTGGCCGTTGTTTTTGATCGAACCGGACCGGACGGTGAAAACCAGGTAAAGGAGCGCCACAATTTTCGCGCTGGGAATCATGATGCTGGCGAAAAGCACGATCAGCGAAAGCGGCCAGCCGGTCGGCGACCAGAGCAGCACGACGCCTTGCAAGATGGTGTCGGACTCGCTGCCCCCGGACGTGACGGTCGTCAGCACCGGCAGCACATTGGCCGGTATATAGCAAACCGCCGCCGCAATCAGGTAAGCCAGTGTGCGTTCGAGGCTCGCGGGTTTGCGAAAAACCAATTCCTCGTCGCAGCGCGGGCAGCGTCCTTCATGCGCGCCGGGCGCCGGCCGCGAGAGCAGACCGCAGGCCGGGCAGCTTTGCAAACCTTGCTGCATCGCGGTTGGCGTCATCGCGCTCATGCCGTCACCTCCGCCATTGATTTTGAGGCAGCCGGATTGCGAGCTTCCGCCTCCGCCCATTCAACCCGTTCCCACACTTCGCGCGGATCGAAACAGGATTGAATCGCGGCGAGCAGGACCACCAGGGCAAACAGCGCAAACAGCGCCGTTCCCAAAATGACCGTGGCGTAATCGGCGATCTTGGTCAGCGCCACCAGCACGCCGAGCAGCATGACTTCGATCATGCTCCACGTCCGGGTGAATTCGAGGTGGCGCAGAAACATTCCGACCCAGGCGGGCGGGCGCGCGCGCCGGCTGCCGATGGTGATCAGCAGCAGAAAACCAATTTGCAACGCCGGCGAAATGACGGCGGCAAAGAGCACCAGCACGGCGACAATTTGCTGGTGGCTGTTCCAGAGTTGTTGCGCGCCGCCAACCACCGTGGTGAAGGCCGCGTGTCCGACGGCCGTCAGTCCGAGCATGGGAACGGCGTTGGCGATGAGGTAAAGCACGGCTGCCGCCAGCGTCAACGCGAACGTCCGGTTGAGCGAATCCTCGCGGCGACGCCAGAGTTCCTTGTCGCAACGTGGGCAGCGGGCCGAGGCTCCCGGCGCGACTTCGGGAATGCGTTGCAGCAGATCGCAGTGGGGACAGGCGACGAGCGAGGCGTCGGCCAGCGGCCGGTTGCAGCCGATTGACTCAAGTTGCTGGGTGCGGGCATTGCTCATCGAATCCTAAAAAATCTGGGTTCAGTTCAGAACCGGAATTCGATATCGAGGCCGTATGAATAGCCCGTGAAATTGCTGCCCCAGAGATAGGAGCCGCCGAGGCCGATCCATTGAACCTTCCAAAGCTGGTTCAAAAAGTCCAGCGTGAGGCGTCCATGGGCTTCATAGAGATAGTCGGAGTTCAACCCGTCCTTGATATCACCATAAAAATCCGTCCGGCTGATGAAGCCGCCTGTGCGCAATTCGTGGCCCCACAGGTCCTTGCCCAGCGGAACGTCCACGTCAATCTTGTTCATCCAGGTTTCCGAATCGCCGTTGACGCTCACGTTCGGGTTGGAGGTGTTGAAGCTCTCGGTGTGGAAATAAGTCGGGACCGAGTTCAGCGTGAAGATGGTGCGGTGCCAGACATAAATGTATTCGAAATCCAGCGAGGGCCGGACGGTCCAGGTGTCGGCGCTCCAGCCCACCAGGCCGGCGGCGATGGCGGCAGGCTGAAGGGCTTTCGCATAGGGGTTGTTATTGTAATAGAAAGTGTTTTCCGTATGTCCATACATGCCCATGATTGTCGGGGCGATGCTGAAGCTGTTGTTGAACCAGAAAGCCGCGCCGCCGCCAAACTGGATGGAGAAATCGTGAATCTTGTTTTCCGTGCCAACCAGGTTCGTGTGCGCGGGGTTATTGAAGGTGTTATGGGCCGTGAGATAGCCCATGCTGCCCTGCAGCTGGGGCTGCCAGCCGATGGGCAAAGTCCCCAGTTGTTTCGGGTCGCCGACGACGCCCGAGCCGCCAAACTTTTGCAGGTCCAGCGTCTTCCCGTTGTTGCCGGCGTCGCCGTTAAACGAGGCGCCGCTCACCCCGAAATCTCCGCCCAGAATTGTCGCCGTTTCAATCCGGTCGCCCATCTGGTTTTTCAAATCGTTGATCTCGGCTGATGTCAATTGCGCCCGGGCGGCCGCGAGTGGCAGCCACAGCGCCAGGAGTCCAACCGCGAAACTGGCGGGGCGGCCCGTTTGGGGGAAGCGTGGGGATTTTTTCATAATGATCTGGGTTTTGCATTCATGCGATTGCATAGTCCGGCCTGGTTCGTTTGCATCCATCGCCGGCTAGTTTGTTTGCCAAATTGCAATAAGTCAATCCTGTCGGCACCAACTTGCCGGGCTTCAGGTCAAACTGGCTGTGCGCGCCGGCACGGAGAAATTGCCGGGCGCGGATAATTAACCGATTGCCCCGGCGCGAAGACCTGGCGGTTTTTAACTGGCGGACCGTCTGAAATAACAATTGACCGCATCCGGCCTGCGCGGTAGAGGTAGGGCGGAGATTTGATAAATGGCGGACGCCGGGAAGCGGCCTGGATTTCTATGAGTTCCAGTGAAGAATTTTTCAAGGAGATGCGCCAGGAGCAGCGCGAGCGCGCGATGCGGTGGGAGGAAAAATCCCTGCACGCGGAGGAAAAGGCCCGCTTCGACAAGGAATTTGAAAAAGTCAACCGCCGGGAACTGGCGTCGTGGCCGGATGAAAAGCTGGCGGCCTGGCAGGCCAAATTTCCATCCGAAAGCCCGCAGTTTATCCTGGCGCAGTTTGAGTGGAGCCGCCGGCTGACCGCCGACCAGGTCAAGGCGGCGCGGTGGGCGGCATGGATTGGCCTGGCCGGGGTCATTGTGGGCGCTTTGCTCTCGCGAATTTTGGAGAAATTATAAGCGGGTTTTGCAACCTGCGCGATGGAGTCCATTTAGACAACCCGTCTGACCAGTGAGTTGAATCAAGTTTGGGCTGGCTGATCTTCTTTGAACTGGACATTTTTCCCCGCGCGGATACAAGTGAACGCACGTCGGTGCGGGGTGTCTTCGGTGAAGCTCCCGTGGCCATCAAGTTGCAGGTAGTTTCCAAAATAGGAGGCGTTTATGATCACATTAACCGAGGTGGGCGCGTTTGCGGATTTGGATGCGAACGGAAATCTTCAGGTGCGGTTTGGCGTTTATCTGCCGGGCATCACCTACCTCAAAGGTTATCAGGTGGTGGTGCGCGTCATTCATCAGGCGGATCGTTTTGATCCGGACATTCCGACGCAGAATTTCAACCTCAACTGGCAGAACGGCAGCCCGCTCGATTTGTGGACGGTCACCGTGCCGCTCACCGCCGTCGCCAATACGAATTTCGGCCAGCCGGGCGTTTATCTCTACCGCTATCAACTGTTGCGCGGCGGCCAGGTCGTCACGACCTGGTTCACCGATCCATTCGCCCTGACGACGGACATCGGCGAGCTGGCATCGTTCGCCACGCCCGGCTACTGGCCCGCGTTCAGTTGGGGGGATGCCGCCTACAAAACGCCTGAACTCGACGACCTCGTGGTGTATGAACTCCAGGTGGAGGAGTTCAACGACACTTTCGATGGCGTCGTCGCGCAGATTCCCTACCTCCAAAGTCTCGGCGTGAACGTGCTGGAACTGATGCCCGTCACCAGCGTGCAACTGGATTTTGACTGGGGCTACGGCCCGCTGCACTACTTCGCGCCCAACCAGCGTCTCGGCGGCGCGCTGGCGTTGAAAAATCTGGTCAACGAATGCCACAAGGCCGGGATCGCGGTCATTCTGGATGTGGTTTATCAGCATGTGGCCACGGCTTTCCCTTATGCGCAGGTGTATAACGACGCCGGCGAACCCAGCCCCATGATCGGCGGCAACGGCCCATTCGGCCCGCAGGCGGATTTTTCGCAGACCTTTACGCAGGATTATTTTCATGCCGCCAACCAGCGCTGGCTCACTGAATTTCACGTGGACGGTTTCCGCTACGACGAAGTTTCCGATTACTACGACGGCCCGACCGGCCACGCCTACGCGCTGCTGGCCTACCGCACCTATCAGGATTCCCTGCCGATTGCGCAGTTTCAGGGAACCGGCGGTTACAGCCGCATCATTCAATGCGCCGAGGCGTTGAGCAACGGTCGCGACATCCTGGCCAATACTTACACCAATGCAGTCTGGCAGGACGGCCTGCTCAATAAGTCTGAGAACATGGCGCAATATAATTTTGCCGACGATGATTTCGCGCATTTGCTCGATCCCAATTACAGCGGCTATCCCGCGAGCAAAACCGTCAACGACGTTGCGGGCAATCCCGTGGCCATGCCGGTCGCGCCATTTCAATACCTCGAATCCCACGACCACAGCCAGTTGATCAGCTTCTTCGGCACGACGCAGGATGACCCCGCGGATGTTCCCTTCGGCGACCGCAATTTGTTTTACAAACTGCAACCGTTCGCCATCGCGCTTTACACCTGTCAAGGCATCCCGATGTTGTGGCAGGGACAGGAATTTGCGGACAACTGGACGCTCCCGCCGAGCGGCCGGCGGCGCATCTCTTTTTTGCGGAACACGCATTGGGAATATTTTTACGATTCATCCGGCGTGGCGCTCATCCGGCTGTATCGCATCCTGGGAAATTTGCGGCGGACCTGCCGCTCTCTGCGCAGCCGGGAATCCTATTACTATTACCAGCAATCCCAGCCCGGCAACCAGGCGCTGGCCTATTATCGCCGCGCCGCCGCCACCGCCACGCAACCGGAGGAGATCACCGTGGTCTTCCTCAACTTCTCCGACCAGCCGCAGACCCTTGGCATACCCTTTCTCCGCGCCGGTGTTTACCGCGAAATGATTGATGACGCGGCCCGCCAGCAGGCCGGCCAGCCGTCCTGGGACTTGACCGTTGCCAGCGACGGCCAGGTGATCAATGTGCCGGTGTCGTCAAATTACGGCTGCGTCTTTGTGCTGCAATCAGCGTGAAACTCGAAGTTGGATCAAATCGTCTTTCTTGGCATGTGATACGCGGCTCGTTACCGGACCGAGAAATGGCTTGACGAAATTGGCAGATTTGTGTAGACTGAAGGGTGCGAGAGGATATTCCGGATGAAGCACAGCAAAATGTTGCAGGTCGGGAAGCCCGCTGGCGTGCCAGTTCAGCGCCAGTCCGGCCCGCCCCGCCGCATCCTCGTGGTGGAGGACGAACCGGACATCCGCCTTCTCAGTGCTGAAGTGCTGAAGAACGCCGGCTATGAGGTGGACACCGCCGAGGACGGCAAAGCAGGCTGGGAGGCGCTTCATGCCGTCCGCCACGCCCCCGAAAACTACGCTCTCCTGATTACCGACCACGACATGCCGGGGTTGTCTGGCCTGGATCTGGTCAAGAAATTGCGCGCCGCCCACATGGCTCTGCCGGTCATTGTGGCCACCGGAACCTTGCCAACGGAGGATTTAATGAACCGATATCCCTGGCTCGAGCCTGTGGCTACGCTCGACAAGCCTTATTCCATCGAGCAGTTGCTGGAAACGGTGGAAGCTCTTCTGCGCTCGACCGACGGTGCCCGATTGGAAAGCTCGCCACCGCCAAACTCGCCATAAGCTGGTGGCTTGCAGTCATGATGATGGCCACCCCCAACCCGTCGCCCAGTTGAGACGTCTTCAGACTGGACATTTTTAAGCCAGCGGAAAAACTGCCCGGCGATGCGCGATCTTAAGCCGAAGAAAAGAGTGTTCAATGCCTGCTGGGTCTTGATCGGAATGGCCCTCGTGTTGGTCGTGCCGTTTTTTCTTACGCTCCGGACGGTCGCTCAACCGCGGCCGTTGGTGGACAATTTCCAGGATCATCTCACTCATCATGGCTACACCTGGAGTCTCTCGCTGTTTATCGTGCCGGTTGTGGTGCTCGCCGGCTGGCTGGCCGGCCGGTGGGAAAACCGGATTCAAAACCGGGCGTTTTGGATCACCACCGCAATCGTTTCGACCGGCGGCATATTGCTGGATGTTTTTTTCGGCCTGACCTTTTTCACCTTCCCGAACCGGGACGCGGTTCTTGGAATAGACTTCTATGGATACTCCTTCGCGTCTGGCTGGCAAAAAATAATCCCAATCGAGGAGGTCGGTTTTTATATTTTTGGCACCCTGGCCGTCCTGCTGGTTTACATCTGGGGCGACGAGTTTTGGTTCGCCGCCTACAATGTGGATGACGCGCCGCGCCGGAACACCCGGTTTCGCGACGTCATTTCGTTTCATCCGGCCTCGGCCATTTTTGCAGTCCTTGTTTTCCTGCTCGGTTTGCTTTACAAAAAATTTGGCCCGCATGATTACCATGACGGTTTTCCGGGCTACTTCCTGTTTCTGACGCTGGTGGCGCTCACGCCCAGCGTCCTGTTCTTTCCCGTCGCGAGTCCCTTTATCAATTGGCGCGCGTTCAGTCTTGGCTTCCTGTTCATGCTGCTCGTCAGCTTGTTTTGGGAAGCCACCATCGCGGTGCCCTACCAATGGTGGGGGTTCCAGCCGAAGCAGATGCTGGGACTGCTGATCAATGGATTCTGCGGACTGCCGGTGGAAGAACCGCTCTTATGGATGGGCATCACCTGGGCCACGGTCATCATCTACGAGACAATTTCCACCCTCCTCTTCATGGACTGGTCGCGGCCTAAAAGCAACGGCGCTTGAATGCCTGATTGCGACGTTGGGCGCACGCTCGACCTGGCTGGCCGCGACCGCAGAATTACATTCCGGCCCCGGCGGAGGCCGGGTTGCTGGCGAAGTCGCGTTCCTCGCAGTTCGCCCGCTGGCGCGGTTTGATCCACCTGTTCCGACGCATCGCCGCGCAATGACCCTACCGCTTGTCCGACGGGTCAGCGGATTTACGCCCGGCGCGGTTCAATTTGTTTGCGAGGACACGATAGGCCAGCCCCGCGAGCACTGAACCGATCAACAACGCCAGAATCAAAACCAGTCCCAGCCGGAACGCGTGGTCCACCACGCGGTTCGCGTCGTCGGCGGTCTGCTGGCGGAGCTGGGCGAGCTGGGGCGCGCTCTGGTTGATCGTGGTGAGCAGCGCGTTGAGGTTGTTGGCCGCCGCGCCGATTTGCGAAGCGGCCGTGCCGTAATCGAGCACGTTGAACGGGCGGCTGTTCGTGGTGGCGGACGCCGGGCGCGCGTTCGTCGGGGAAACGTATTGGACAAATTCCGTCAGCGACTGGACGGCGTGGTTGATGGCCGTGGCCGCGTCGCCGCCCGCGTTGAGCGTTTCGCGCACGTCCGTATTCTGGGACCTCAAGCCATCCAGCAGTTGCTGGATGCCGGCCTGGCGCTGGTCATTGATGACCTGCGGCAATTGTTCCGAAGTTTTTGCAAAAATATCGGCGGAAGCGGCGAGTTGCTGCGCGTTGGACAGCACCTGGCGCGACTCGGGCTGGGCGGCGAGCTGATAGGCCAGCAATTCCGTCTGCCAGGCCAGCAACTGTGGCATGCGCTGGCTGTAATACATCGCGCGCTCTCCCAGTTCGCGGGTTTCCTGGATGGCGGCGGCGGTGGGATCCAGTCCGGCAAGCGGGTCGAGAAAGAGCAGGCTGAAAATGCTCGTGGGCGCGGTCGTTGCCGGTGTCGGCGACTTGCCGAGCGCAGTCACGAACTCGCGAAAACGAATCGGCCCGATGTAGCGCTGGCGGGGATTTTTCTCGCGCCACGCCTGGATCAAATCCCGCAGTTCCTGTTGTTGCGCCGGTTTGAGCACGCCGCCGGCCAGCGCCCAGGCGTTGGTTTCCAGATTGCGCTGCGTATCCAGCAGCGGCTGAATGGCGTCGCCATAAGTCTCGACCCCGTATTCCTCCACCACCATCCGGGCCATGGTGACCAGCACCAGCATGTCCAGCGCGTTGAGCGCCGGATTCTGCCCGGTGGCGTCGGTGTAAGCCGACGTGGCCTGCCCCAGTTTCCACCGCAGCGCGGCGAGGCGGATCTCCGGGTTGGTGGCGTTCGCGGTGAGATCATCGCTGGCCTGGGCGACAGTGGCGACATAGGTGTCGGCAAAACGCATGACCTGCATCTGCAACACGGTGAGCGTGACCGATTCCGGCGCGTTCGTTCCCATTTTTAATGACCCGACCTCCGCCTTGGCCGGGGAGGAGTGGAAAAGGCGCAGCGAGCAGCCGGTCAGCGCCAGCGCGAGGCAGGCGAGACCGGCCACGCCGAAAAGCCGGCAACCGGCCAGATTCTTTTTCTGCGTTACGTTCACCGGGATTTGGGTTCGAGCAAAATATTGCCGGCGTTGACCAGCGGCGCGCCTTCCGGCGAACTTTCCGTGGAGCCGGCGGCGGTGAAATTTGTCTGGAAGCTCTGATAACCGCCGCGCTCAAAAGAGACGGTCACCGAACTCCAGCCCCGGCTGCGAAACAGATGGAGCACGGTCAGATCGCGCACGGCATTCAACACAAACCGGCCGTCCGCATCCGTCCGCACGCCCGCGGGTTGCATCAAAAGCTGTCCGCCCTTGGGCTGGGTGTCCGGACCGAGATACGGTTGCGGCACCACGCGCCGGACCGTGGTGCTGGCGAGCGCCTGCTGCGTATCCGCGGCCACAACCTGCCCCGTGACCTGCGGGGAGGTGTAATAGGAAAACCCGTTTGACCGGCAACCGGCCAGGGAAACTGCGAACAGCAGCAGCGCAAGCTGCCGGTTCACAGTTCCCCGGCCATTCGTTTGAGGCACCGGTTTCCGGTGGTTCATGTTCGGGGGTCGCGCCGGTCGCGACCGGCGGCCGG
>Ga0181534_10001031_pt1 | contig 18727 bp, 10 predicted proteins | sample PEATcosm2014_Bin_37_FD_119758 | JGI IMG/M metagenome (GOLD analysis project Ga0181534, IMG submission 119758) | Peatland microbial communities from MTU Mesocosm Facility, Houghton, MI, USA - PEATcosm2014_Bin17_10_metaG | ecosystem: Environmental > Terrestrial > Soil > Wetlands > Peat | place... | reverse complement strand
TCCGCCACGTAGACGACGCCATCCAGCCCGGCGACCACGTCCGTGGGCCTGTTGAAGCAGGCCGAGCCGGCCTCGCCGTCCTGGTGGCCCCTGGCGCCGGGCCTTCCGGCCAGGGTGGTGATCTGGCCCTTGCCGTCCATGGCCAGGATCGCGCTCTGCTCAGGGTTTGCCAGCACCGCGCGCCAGGGGCCCTGGCCTGGGGGGCGCACCGAAAGGGCTCGAGGGCCGCGCAGGCGCGGCGCGGCGTCGATCCACCCCAGGAGGTCGCTCGCCTCATGGTCCAGCCAGGGCCGCACCGTGCCGTCCCCATCCATGGCCAGGATCCGCGCGGCGCCGGGGTCCGCCAACAGCCAATGCCGCGCCAGGCCCGGATGGTCGCCGCTCCAGGCCAGCTTCGTGATGTGGTTGAACCGCGCCTGCTGGGCGGTGCCGGTCGCGCTCCCCTTTACCCCGGGATCGCCCGCCAGCAGGCTGGCCACGGGCTCGCCCAGGGAGCCCGGGAGGTAGCCGGAGATCGGGACCAGCTTGTCCAGGGGCGGCACGACGCAGAGGGTGAGGGTGGCGTCCTGGGGCGGGTGGCTGCAGTCGGCTGGCGCCACCCGGATCCGGACCTTTCGGGGCGCCAGCAGGAAATCCTCGGCGGCCACATAGCGCCAGATGCCGTCGGGGCCGCGCTCCACCCGCCCGTTGTCCGGATCGGGCAGGCTCCAGGTCCAGTCCGGCTGCCACCAGGATCCGTCCAGGCAGGCGTGGAGCTCGGCGCTATGGCCCGGGAAGAGGCTTTCCGGCTTCAGGTGGATCTTCACCTGGGCGGCCAGGGGGGCGGCGGCCAGGGCGACCAGGGCGGGGGCGAGGAGGAAACGGCGGGAAGGGGACATGGTCACTCCGTCGAGAGGGGGGCGGACTTGGACTCACCGGCAGGGGCCTCCGGCGGCAGCAGTCCGCCCAGGGACAGTTCGGCGATGCAGGAGCCATGCTGGTAGGTGGCGACCAGGCAGTGGCCCTGGTCATCGAAGGCCACGTGGAAGGGGTTTGGCAGGCCCGCGAAACGGCCCGGATCCCGCGGCCGCCCGTCGCGCAGGGGTCCCGGGCGGAACACCTTCTGTTCCGGATCGCCGGCCAGGGTGACCAGTTCGAAGGTGTTCAGGTCCAGCACGCGGATCGCGTGATTGCCGAAATCAGCGATGTAGAGCTTGTTCTGGTGCACCGAAAGGCCCCGGGGATTGCTGAGGCAGGGGATGCCCCGCAGGCGTCCGGCCCCGGCGGGCAGGGCCGGGCCGGATTGCCACTCCTCGAATCCGGCCCGCTCGCCGCCGGCCAGGGTGGTGACCTCGCCTTCCCGGGTGACCCGGCGCAACCTGTCCTCATCCAGGACGTACAGGTGGCCGGTGGCCGGATCCTGGGCGATGGCGCTGGGAAATCGGAACAGCGCCTGGCCGCCATGGCCGTCCTGGAAACCCTCTTCCGGCCTTCCGGCCAGGGTGCCGACCTTCCCGTCCTTGATCACGCGGATGCATCGATTGTAACCGTCCGCCACGTAGACGATGCCATCCAGCCCGGCGACCACGTCCAGGGTCCCACTGAAGCAGGCCTGGCCGGCCTCGCCGTCCTGGTGGGCATTGGCGTCGGGCCTCCCGGCCAGGGTGGTGACCTGGCCCTTGCCGTCCACGGCCAGGATCACGCTCTTCTGAGGGTTCGCCAGCACCGCGCGCCACGGGCCCTGGCCCGGGGGCCGGACCGAAATGGCACGAACGCCTCGCACCCACGACGCGGCGCCGCTCCCGCCCTGGGGGGCGCTCGCCTCAGGGTCCGGCCAGGGCCGCACCCTGCCGTCCCCATCCATGGCCAGGATCCGCCCGGCACTCCAATCCGCCACCAGCCATTTCCCCGCCAGGTCCGGGTCCGGATGATCGCCGCTCCAGGCCAGCCTCGTGATCTGCTTGAACCGCGCCTGCTGGGCGGTGCCGGTTGCGCTCCCATACACTCCAGGATCTCCCGCCAGCAGGCTGGCCACCGGTTCGTCCAGGGGGCCCGGATGGTAGCCGCAGGCCTGGAACAGGAAGTCCAGGGGCGGTCTGGCGCAGAGGGTGAGGGTGGCATCCTGGGGCGGGTGGCTGCCGTCGGCTGGCGCCACCCGGATCCGGACCTTTCGGGGCGCCAGCAGGAAATCCTCGGCGGCCACATAGCGCCAGATGCTGTCGGAGCCGCGCTCCACCCGCCCGTTGTCCGGATCGGGCAGGCTCCAGTTCCACTCTGGCTGAGACACGGAGCCGTCCAGGCGGGCCTGGAGCTCGGCGCTCTGGCCTGGGAGGAGGCTTTCCGGCTCCAGGTGGATCTTCACCTGGGCGGCCAGGGGGACGGCAGCCAGAGCGATCAGGGTGGGTGTGAGGAAGGGGCGCTGGAAAAGGGGCACAGGGACTCCGGGGGCTTTCGAGGCCGAATTTGAGCATTTAATGAGTCATTCAATGCAAAAGTTCCCTGTCGCCCTTGCGGGGCTCGACCCTCCTCCGGTCGGTGCCTGCTCAACGCCGCCCCCGAAGGCTTGAACGAGAACGTTCGCCCAATGGCGGAGGGTTGCGATCCTTAAATCATTCGGTATTGGCCAACCATCCGGAGCCGGCCCTCGGCCCCTGGGAGCTGCGCGAACCCCTGGGCACCCTGGAACCCGGCCCGGACGGCACCTGCGTCTACCGGGCCCCCGACGATTTCCTTCTGAAAAAGCGCACCCCATCCACCTCACCAACGACTGGGTCTACCTGTTCCAGGTCATCCTGCCCGCCTCCGGCTATCTCGGCGCCCCGGACCTGGGCAGGCCCCACGCCGGGCTCCAGGCCGGCAGCCCCGAGGGTGGTCCGGAAGAACGGCGCAGCCAGTGGGACGAGGTGCCGAGGCACGTCGGGTTGCCCTTGGGTCCGGTCATTGCTCCGCTCGTCGCCTGGCAGGCGGGCCACCCCGCGGTCCTGCTCGGGGGCCCGGCGCCCGCCGTCGGCCTCCCGACGGAGATGCAACAACTCCTGGCAGAGATCCTGGGCCACGGCCACCTCGTGCCCGCGGCGAGCCCGCCGGCCCGACGGCATTCCCTCGCGGGCCCGGCTCCGACCGCTGAAGCCGCTGGCGACCGGGCCCAGGAACGAGGACCTCGTTCCTTCGGTGCCGGGGCCGCCGGGAACCAAATGTATAACTGAGACATAAACAAGAGGAAGCCCCGGCGGTGACTTCCGATAGCTGCCTGCCATACCCATGGGCTTCCCTGGCGCGAGCCGTCCAGGCCCTTCTGAACCCCTGCCCATGAGTGCTGCCCATGCCTCCGACCCGATCCGCCATCCTCAACCTCCCCCGGCTCGCCCGCTGCGCGGTCGCGCTGCTTTGGCCCCTTGCGCATGCGTTGACCGTGCCCGTCTCGGCGACGGCGCCGCCGGGGAAAGACCGCTTCGAAGCCAAGCTCAAGGCCGGAGCCTCCTCCGGAAAGGCTGGGAGAAGGGCCGGGCGCATCCACGAAACGCGCAGGGAACGCCTGGCACGCCAAAAGAAAGAGGCGAGCGGCGGGAGCCTTCCCGCAGGCAGCACCGTTCAAGAACATGGCAGAACGTGCTTTTGGCACCTCATGGCCGCCAATGACCTGGCCGCCCGCTACGATCCCGGGATCGAAGGGGTTTCCGCCGCCCAGATCAGGGAAAGGGCTGCGCGGCTGTTCGCGGACTATAGCCATGACATCTGGGCCTGGACGTTCGAAAAAACCCCGTTCGTCCCGTCCCTTGAAGCACTTGCCAAGGTGGATCTGGTCCGCGAGCGGCTGAAGGGCGGCCCGGCAGGGGAAGAACCCATGAAGCGAGCCGAGGACCTGGAGAAATTCATCATCCTGCACCTTCAGGGGTTCGCGGAGTCCAACACGGCGGTGATGGCCGAAGCGGGAAACGATCTGGAGCGGCAGGATGCGGCCCGCATCGCCTCGGTCGTCCAGGCGATGGCGAACGCCAGGCCGGCGGGTTCCGCAAGCGCGCTTCCCCGCTCTGAAGCTGACGCACCCTCAGCACCGGCCTCTCCTGGCGCCGGCCTCGCGCAACCGGCCATGGCGCCCCAAGCCTGGGCGGACCTGGATGAAGCCAACGCGCTGGCGGCGGCCTATGCGCCAAGAAACACCCGTGGCGAGTCCTTGGATGAGGTATTCCCGAACCTCATCCAGGCTCCCTCCGGCCAGGCCCTGAGGGAGAAGACCGATCAGCTTTTCCGGCAGCACGGCAAGGGGTCGGACCTCCGGTCCATCGAGCCCACGCTGAGGCCGTCGGTCCAAGGCATCGCCAAGTGCCAGCTGGCGAGTGAAGCCATTGCGAACTTCCGGACGATGCTTTCCTCCAGCACTACGGAGCTCGAAACCAAGCTGGGCCCTGTAGGCGGTGCCTGGCCAGACGGGCTTGCCCCGGCGACGATTGCCATGGTGGCCGCCCTCCTGGAGAAATCGCAACAAGGGGACCGCGCAGCCGAGGAAATGATCGATCATGCCCGGTACACGGAAGGTGCCATCATCTCGAGGCTGAGGGCGTATGCACGCAAACGCTCGTCCCATCCGGCGACGGCGCTCGATCAACCCGTTCAGCAATTCATCCTCAATCTTTGGTCCGCCTGGCGTTCGGCGCCGGCAGGACCAGCCCCGGGCGAAGCGAAAGCCCCCGCCGGCGCCGCGAGCCGCACCCCCGGGCAGGTCGCCGCCCCCGCCGCGCCTGGGGCGGCTGTTGGCGAGGCGGTGCGGTATCCGCCGCTTGCGGACGTGTTCGTGACCTGTGCCGACGGCATGCTGCAGGCAGCGGGGGATGAGGACCGTTTTCCTCCCGTGGATGCCTGTGAGGCTGAATACCAGCGCCTCAAGCGGCAACACCTCACCCGGCTGGGGGTGAAGAACAGCCCCGGCCTGGAGAGCGTCCTGCGCCGGCTCGCCAACCTGCACGCGGCGCGCGACTGGTTCCAGTCGACCCGCGCTTTGCGGGAGCTTCATCCGGAGCGCTTCGTCGCGGAAGACACCCCGCTCCGCTTCGACCGGGTGATCGCGACCACCCTCGCCATCGAAGGGGACTACATCGCGTTGCTGGGCCTAAGTCTGGACGAGTACGTCCAGGATCGTCTGGCCGGCGGCCCGATCCCGGCCGAGGTCGCAGGATGGTGCAAGTTCGTGCAAAGCCTCGTTGACGTCGAACTGCCGGCGTGGCCCGAGCAGGCCTACTGGCGCAAGCCGATGCTCCACGGCTGGCCGCTGTTGCCGCCATGGGTGAAAGACGAGGCGGAAGCGGCCGACTGGGTCGACGTCCTGAACGCCGAAGTGGTGAAGGAGGCTGATTACACCGAGGAGATCCTCGAGGACTCGCGGGCCGCCCGCACGCCGGAAGCCGGCCGTCCGCCCCAGGCGGAGCCTGCCGCGGCGACGGATCCCGCCTGATTCAGGGTCCTTTCTCCCAGGTCACCTGGTCGAAGGTCACCGTTGCCCCCGGGTTGCCGTATTTCACTGCGCAGATGTTGTCGTCGGTGACAAGGATGAGTTCCCGGCCATGCACGGCGAGGGAGGTGAGCCTGAGCCCGAACGACGTGTCCAGGGAAACCCGCCCGCTGCGCAGGGGCGCCAGGCCGTCGGCAGCGCCATTCGACCCAGGCGGCCGGCGCCTTCTTCCCGCCCCTGCCCCAAGGCGGTCATTCCGGATTCAGCCGGAGGCGTTTGGCGGCGCTGGGTGCGGCCTCCGCTCCGGCCTCCTCCTCCTCGGGGCCGATGAACAGGATGCCGTCGTGCCCGAGTCCGACCAGATGGGAATTCACGCCCAGCGGCCACGGTCCTTGGGCGAGCACGGTGGGCTGGTCCAGGACGGGGTGCAGGCTGATCAGTTCGTTGGCCGGGGTGGTGGCCAGGACCAGGCCTTTACTGCCATCCCAGGTGAGGCTGAGCCGTTTTTGGCCCGGGGTGCCGGGCAGGGTGCCCCAGTAGCGCCGGTCGGCCCGCAGGGTTCCCGGGCAGGCCAGTTGCAGGCAGATCAGGGTCGGGATGAGGGAAAATCGCAACGCAATCCTTTCAGGTTAGTTGGTCGTCCGTGCAGGAATGGACCTGAATTGTATGTGTTATTAATAGTAAAAATGTTCCCGGCACCGAAGTCTGGCATCGGTCCAGCTGAAGCAGCCATTCGAGGCACCATCAGCCGGAACGGGCAGGGGAACCTTCGGTTGGCCGAAATGCATTAACAGTGCATATCGATCCGTGCCGGAGGCGTGGTGAAATTCCCAACCTATTGTTCGATCCTGTTGGCCACGATGGCCTTCCTGGCCGCCCCGGCCTGGGCTGAGCGCCACGTCTGGCTGGTGCCCGGCACCGCCGGGACGCCCTTCGAAGGCCTGGGCTGGGACCCCGCCGCCGGCCGGATCATCGCCGCCAGCGGTGACGCCGTCCTGCGCATCGACCCGGTCACGGGCGAACGGGAGGCGCTCCACCGCACCCCGGGCCCCAAGGTGCTGGGCCTGGTGGTGGGCCCTGAAGGCATCGACTTCCTCCAGGAGGGCCCGGTGCCTGGGCAGGCGGACGGGCGGATCCGCCGCCTGGCCGACGGCACGGTCCAGGTGATCGCCGGGCGGGGGGACGCGGGCCCCTTCATCGGGGAGGCGAAGGACGCCCGGGAAGCCCGGTTCCAGCCCAGGCACCTGTGCGCCGGGCCCGGCGGCCTGCGCTACGTGTCGGACTGGGAGCACAACCGGGTGCTGGTCCTGGAACCCGAGGCAGACGGCTTGCGCAGCAGGATCTTCGCCGGGGCGGAGCGGGGAGAGGACCCCGGCTACGATGCCCGCGAGTTCGACCTGGACGACGGTTTTAACGGCCCCATTGAATCCTCGTTCCTGGACGCGGACCCCGATTCCGATCCTCTCCGTGCCGCCATCAAGCCCCTCGGCGTAGCGGCGTGGCCGGACGGTCGTGTGTTCCTGGCCGACTGGTCGGAGCAGGGACGTCCGCCCCAGGTGATCCATATCAGCCCAGATGATACGGCTTCCAACTGGGAATGCTGGCGGCTGCCCGTGCCGGGCCTGGACACCTGCCTGTGCCCGCCGGACGAGGAGGAGCTCCCGGTGCGCAAGCCGCGCCTGCTGGCGGCGGGAGAGGACGATAGCCTCTACGTCCTGGGCAGCAGCCATATCTGGGCCTACAAGCTCGAGGACGAGGACGAGAACGGGGAGGCCTACGAAGACGAAACCTGGTATCGCGAGGCGGTGGCGGGCCCGCTGGCGCCCCTTTCGGTCGAGGCGGCCTGGCCGCCCCAGGGCGCCCCGGCGGACCAGCTGGACCCCGCCATCCTGGGTCGCATCCGCCACATGGCGGTGCTGCCCGACGGCAGCCTCCTGCTCAGCGACGGGGTGGACGGCATCCGCTGCATCGGCCCGGAGGGGGATGGCGCCCTGGCCGCCCGGGTCCGGAACCACGCCCGGGCCCGGGAACACGCCGTCTCCGCGGCCGGGCCGGAGGCCCGGGCCCTGGAGCTGAAAGGCGCCTGGAATATCCTGGCCGGCCTGGAACGCCAGCGGGACGATTGGCGGAACCAGTGCTTCGACCTGCCGTTCCGCCGGGTGTGCAACGATCACACGGTGGACCGGCGCTTCCGCCTCCCTGGGGAGCTGCTGGAGCACATCGCTTCCTTCCTGGTGGTCGACGACCCCCGGCAGCTCGCCTTCCGCGCCGCCATGGCGGCCCAGGCCATCCGGGCCGGCGCCGACCCCGGGCCGGGCCCCGCGGCGCGGACCCTGGCCCAGCGGCACGCCTGGCTGGTGCCGGGCAGCGTGGGGCTGCGGGTTGATGCCATCCATTGGGACCCGCCCAAAGGCGCCCTGGTGGTGGCCACCGGCCGGGAGATCCGGCGCCTGGACCCGGCCCGGCGCAGCATCGCATTGCTGGTGGTTTCCCCCGCCGCGGCGCCGGCGGATGTAATCCGTTCACTCGTGGTGGGCCCGGAGGGCCTCATCGATTTCACCGTCGGCGGCAAGGAAGAGGGTTCGGACCAGGTTTCCGGGTTCTTCCGGCTCGATCCGAAGGGCAAACTGCGGCAGCTCACCCCCGGGCCGGCCTCCGGGGCCTGCTCCGGAACGGCGATGGCAACCGAGGCGCTGGCCGGCGACCCCGGCATCCTGGCCGTTGGGCCGGGCGGTGAGCGCTATGGGCTGGATGAAGAATCCTGCCAGGTGGGGCTGCTGACCGTGGAGCCCGGCGCGGACCGGTTCGGCTGGCGCAGCCTCCATCCTGACAATCCGGACTCCGAGCCCTGTCGGCTGACCGTAGGGGAGCATGGTGAGGTGGTGCTGGACGACGGGGGGGAGGCTGAGTTCCACCGGCTGGTCCCGCAGCCTGGCAAATCCGGGCCCACCTGGCGCCTGGAGCACATCCCCGCCTGCGGAACCGAGGGCTGCAGCGATGTCTATGTCCCCACCAAGGGCAACCAAACCCGGGAGGACCCGACGGAACGCTCCGCGCTGGCCCCGGGCCAGGCCGGCGCCTTCTACGTCGCGGAGACCAACTACATCCTGGAATACGCCCCGGGACCGGGGCCCGGCCCCGGGCGGTGGCGCTGCCGCGTGGTCACCGTTTCGCCCCGGCACGCCTTGCCCCGGGACATGTTCGACACGGACCCCCGATCCACCCTTCCGGTTCCGTTCGAACTCGGCTTCTCGGACAAGACAATGGCCGGAATCCCTGGCGGCGCACTGGCCCTGGCGGTTTCAGGGCGATCAGACGGTATCGTAGTCATCGGGCCTCCGGGGGACGGCGCCTTGTTCAAGCGGGTGCGCGACTTCCGGAAGGCGGACCGGTCCGGGAAGCTGGACCGGGCCCGACGGATCCTGAGGGAACTGGACCGGCAGCGGCGGTTGACCCCCGCGGAGGTCTGCGACCTGCCCCTGCTGGGCATTTGCGCGACCCCGGGGGGGGTGCTGCCGGACCTGAGCCGGCAGTTGCAGCGCGAGGTGGGTTCCTACCTGACCCGCCCCGAGGTGGTCCCGTTCCGGGCCGGCCTGGCGGTGGCGGCCATCATTGCGTGGTCGCCCTGGGCCAAGACCTGGGTCGAAGCGGGCTGCCCCGAGGGCCCGGCCGCCGGTTCCGGCCAGGCGGAGCAAGGCCGGCAGCGGCGAAGGGTGGAGATCGTGCCCGGAGAGGAGCGCAAGGGGGAGGCCCTTCAGACCCCGCCACCTCTTGAGCCGCCCCACCTCTTGCACCGGCAACGCGTTGAGCCGGCAGCGCCGCGCCCTCCCGCCGCGGCCGGCCAGGAGCAGGGGTGAGGCGGGGCCTTCCCACCTTTTCCCTTCGGGCCTTTAGAGGGTGTTTGAAATATAATTGATAAAATAACTAATCTTTTCCCTCCGCGATCCTCCGCGAGATCTCCGCCTCCTCCGCGATAAGTTTCTTTTGATGGTGTGGGTTCGGCGCAAAGCAACATGCGCCGCCACATCCTGTCAAAAAATAAATCGCGGAGGAGGCGGAGGTCTCGCGGAGGATCGCGGAGGGAAAAAAAGCTGATATTTCATTGAGATTGCGATTCTAAAACACCCACTAGTCCAGGTTCAGGTCCATGCCCCAGGCGGGATCCTGGGTCAGGACTTCCGGATCGTATCCCTCATCCGGACGCTCCGGCTGGGCGGCCGGGACTGCGGACGGGACGCCCGTGGCCGGCGACGGGGTGTCCGCCGACTGCGGCGAAGGCGCGGCGAACGGGAACAGGGGCTGGGTCTGGGTGGCCTCGGGGTCCGGGGAGGGGGCGCGGCGCGGAGCTGCCTTGGCCTCGACGGCTCCGCCCGCTCCGGCACCCGCCGCCATGGGATCCGGGTGCGCCGGGGGGCCCGCCGAGGCTGCGGAGCCCATGGACGGCCGCGCTTCCCCGGTCGATCCGCTGGCGTCATCCATGCCTTCCGCGATCCACTCCGGGAGGCTGGCCGGGAAATCCCAGGCGGAGGCGGCCGGGCCCGCTTTGGCCCATTTGCCAAGCTGGACCTGGTTATGGACGTGCAGGCAGGCCACCATGCTCCGGAACGCATTGCGCTTTCCGTCGCCTGGGATGGGGTGCCGGCGCTGGATGAAGGCTCCCGAGCGGATCTCCTTCAGCCCGGCGTCCAGCCCGGCCTGATCCCCGGCCAGGCCGAGCTTGATGGCCTTGCCGGCCAGGTCGAACAGGGCCTCCCCCGAGGCGTGGCCATCGTCCCGTCCGGGGAAGGTGATCCAGATCCGCTCCCGGGCCGTGACCACCAGCCCGCCCTGGGGAAGGGCGCTGACCGAGGTCAGCTGGATGGGCTCGCCGGTGCCGTGCCAGGGCAGCTGGATGGATTCCAGGGCGCCTTTGGGCGTGAGGCGCAGGAGGCGGTCCCGGCCCAGATCGGCGAAATAGAGGGCCCCGTGCTCGCCCACGGCCAGGCTGGCCGGGTTGGCGATGGCGGGAGGCTTGCCCTTGGCCTCGGTCAGGAAGCCGTGGAACGGGCCCGCCGGGGACAGGCGGGGCACGGCCTGGAGCATGGCCATCCCGCCCCTGCCGTCCAGGCGCCAGATCCGGCCGGGCCTGGCGGTGGCGATCAGGAGCGCGCCCTCCCCGTCCACCGCCAGCCCCAGGGGCCTGCCGATGGGCGTCTCCAGGGGCGCGCCGCCGGCCTTGTCCTCGCCCCCGCGCGGGGGGGCGCCGGTGCCCGCCACGGGACGCGTCTGGCCGTCCTTGCCGACGGCCAGGATCCGGTGGTTGCCCGCGTCGGCCACGTAGACGATGCCCTCCGGACCGACGGCGACCAGGGTGGGCTCGTCCAGCTCCACCTCGGCGCCCAGGCGCGCCTTCCCGCCGGAGAAGTCCGCCATGCCGCGCTCGTAGCTGCCGACCACCACCTCCGCCTTCCCCTCAGGGGTGAAGCGGAACACCCTGTGGCAGCCCGCATCGGCGGCGAGCAGCCCGCCCCCCGACTCCCGGGCCAGGCCCCAGGGTTTCACCAGGGCCGTCCCGGCGGCGGTCCCGGGGCGGGGGGCCTTGCCCTCCGGCACATCCCCCGCCATCACCTGGGTCCGGCCGTCATCCAGGAACACCCGGGTGAGTTCCCGCGGGCCGGCATCGGTCACCACCAGGCAGGGCCGCCGGCCGACCCCCGTGAACACGGCGGGGCCCGGTTCCCGCACCCCGATCGAGACGAGATACCAGTGCGGATGGAGGGCATCCGCCGGGCCGGCGACGGCTGGGACCCCCAGGGCCAGGGCGGCCGCCAGGGCCAGGGTGGGAAAACCGGAGGTGGGGGCGGTGGTTCTCATGGGCGCTCCAGAGGGAGGGGCGACGGACTCCACCCAGGAGCCGAACCCGGAATGCGATAATTAATGCATCACCCCCTGAAAAGGTTTCCGGGGGTGTGGCTTCGCTGCGGCGACTTCATCGGTCGATCAGTCGCCTTCCTCCCCGTCAGCCCCCGGGCATTCGGGCCAGAGCGTCGCGCACTGGAGCGGAAGGAAGCCTTCCCCGGAATCATCGTCGGCTTCGGCTCCGAAGGCGGGCGCCAGGCTTTGCGGGTCGAAGGGGTGGGCGTCCGGAAGGGGGCTGGACGGCGCCATCGGGAAAGGGGCCAAGGGCCGCTCCAGCAGAGTTCTGGAGACGTCCTCCGGGGAGAGGGGCCGGTGCCCCAGCCCGCCCAGGGAGGGCAGGCCGGGGGGTGACAGGGGCCTGAGCCCGGGGCTGGACGGAAGGGGCCCGGGCATGGGGCAACCGGTCCGGTCAGGGGCCAGCGCCGGGGCTTGGGGGGATGTTGGGCGGCTCAGGGCCGCAGGCCCATGAAAGTGGGTGGGGCCTTGGAAACCCTGGAATGCCGGCTCTGGGCCGGCCGCCGGCGCGGCCTGGACCGGTTCCGCCGCGCTGCCGGCGAGCATGGGGCCAGGCGGGTTCCAGCCGGCCCCGAACAGGTTGCGGGCCGACCGGACCCGGGTGGGGACGGGTCGCGGGGCCATGGGAACGGTCGCGGCGGAAGCGGGGGGCGCCGGCAGCAGGGGCGCTGCCGCGGCCGCGGATCGGGCCTGGAGCCAGGCCGGGGGGGGCGTCAAGGAGCTGGGCGGGTTTCCGGGCCGGGCCGGGGTCCTGGGGTGCTTGGCGGGCGAGGGGGACTCTGCCCGGTCAGCCGCGCCCGCCAGCTTGCGCTTGACCGGGGTGCGGGGACGGGTCCGGCCGGGGGTGGACCTCGACCACGCCATGTCCTCCGGATCCATCTTCTTGACCTTGCGCGGAGTGGCGGGCCGGGGCCCGGCCTTGCCGGACGGCGACCTGTCCCCGTCCGCGGGGCTCGCCTGTCCCCCCCTGCCCGGGGTGCTGGACCGGCGCCGGGCGGGGGGCGTCTGGGCCGTGTTGACGCATTCCGCCATCCCCTCGATGAACGCCAGGAGCTCCTTCTGCCAAGGCTCAAGCTGGTCGCGCCGGGCATGCTGCTCGCGCTTCCAGTCGGCCATTCCTTGTTCCCAGGCGTAGTTCGAGACCGGCCTGGGATCGAGGTTCCCGGTATGCCAGAAATAGGCCATGAACCTCTTGTAGTTGCGGCACCACTCGACGACCGGGCCAAGGTCCGGCAGGGGGTGCTCGAACCCTTCGCGCGGGTTGAACACGTCGTCCTCGGCCGGGAGCAGGCCGCGGTCCCGGAGGAGGGGCACCTGAGTCGAAGGATGGGTCCGGGTTTCACTCACGTCGGCGCCGTGCAGGTCCACGCTGGCGATGTCCAGTTGGCTCAGGTCGGCATTGGGCATGAAGGTCATGCCCCGGAGGTCCGTCACCCCGGCCAGGGCCGCCAAGTCCGGGATCCGGCGTCCCTCCCGGTCCAGCGCCAGGAAGGGCGGCGTCTTGAAACGGCGTTTCACGGTCGCCGGCGATCCGGCGAACGAACGGACGGCAGCGCGGGCAGGGCTGGCCTGGGATGGGCTGAGCGCGGGCATCGGCAGGGGGCTGAACCGCCCCCCGAGGCCCGGGGACAGGGATTCCGGCCGCCAGCCCGCCATCCCATCCGGGGCCGAAGGCGCTGCCGGCACGGCCGCCGCGACGGCCCGTCCATGGAAGTCCCAGACCCGGATCGGGCGGCTGTCCGGCCCCGTTTCATCGGGGGCCGGCCCCAGGTTCGCCGGGTGGGCATCATGCGGGCAGGGGGCCAGCCCGCCATCGGGACCCGGGCCCGGGAGCACCAGGGCGCAGTCGATCCGGCACCCTTGCAGGGGGTTGACGGCCATGACCAGGAACCGGGCGCCCTTGACCGGCGCCGCGTCGGGGGGCCCTTCGATGCCGCCCGGGCCTGCCGCGGCCGGGTCCCCGCCCGGGGCCGGCTCGAGATCGGCGTATCCGCCGTCCGGCACCCGCACCTCGGCGCCGTGGCTGGGCCTGATCCAGATCTCCACGCCCGTCCGGTTGCGCACCCGCGCCGTCGCCCCGGCCGGAACGGCCAGGAGCAGGGCCAAGGCAAGGATGGAACGGAAGTGAGGGATGGTGGCTTGGGTCATGGCGGCACCTGGGAAGAGGGAGGTGGGTTGGGGGGCCGGCCCCGGAAGTCCGCCACCCGCACCGGCTGGCCGTCGGAGGCCACCCCCAGCACGGCGGCGGGATCACCCGGCAGGGCCCGGAGCGCGGCCCCGGTTCCCGTCGCCAGGACCAGGACCAGTCCCCAGGGCGAGGCCGGAAAGCAATGGAATCTCGGACGGTGCGTCATGGCGGATCCTTCGATGGCTGCCGGAACCACCGGTGAGCCTGGGGAATGCTAAAAAAATGATCAAATAATAAAAAAGGTTCCCTGGGCCTGGGATCGGCCATGCCGGAGGGAAGCTCGGAGATCCGGAGCCCGGACGCAAGCGAAGGTGCGTCCGGCAAGTCGGAAGTGGCTTGCCGTCTTGAGTTTTGAAAGGCAAAAACAGGAGCGGCCCCTTGACCCGGGGGGAAAATAAAACATTATTAATTAATTTATGTTCCACCCTCCGTTGCCAATCCCCATGCTTCAGGTCCGAATCCGGGCCCTGCTGCTCGCCTCCGTCCTTTTCTGGGCAGTACCGCCCTGCCTGGGCCGCCCCCGGCTGGACCAGCCGTGGAACCTGGGCGCCGGCCACACCCTGGTGCCCCGGGCGGCCTTCACCGATGGGCTGGGCATCACCCACACCCGCATGCGGCACCTGTACCACGGGCTCCAGGTCTGGGGCTCGGAAGTGGTGGTGCACAGCCGGGGCCGGGGCCGCATCGTCGGCATCACCCCATCGGCCGCCCTGCCCATGAAGGATGCCACCACCCCGCTGGCCGAGCCGCTCCCCCTGGACCTGGAGCCCAGCCTGAGCCTGGCCCAGGCGGAACAGGCCATCCTCCAGGCCCCGGGCGGCGCGGCCGCGGGCGCCTTCTCCAGCATGGAGCGGGTGGTCTTCCCCACCTACACGGACCATGTCCGGCTCTCCGCCGGGGCCGCCGGCCCCATCAACGACGTCCGCTACCACCGGCTCCTGGCCGGATGGCGACTGGCCTACAGCATCCAGTGCAGGGCCGGGGAATACCTGGTGGACGCCCACACGGGAAAGATCCTGGAGCATCACAAGGACGTGAAGTACCTGACCCCCGAAAAAGGCGTGGGGCATTCCCTGCTGCACGGCCAGCAGGTGGACCTGGATACGGCTCTGGACGGCGCCCAGTACGTGATGATCGACACCACCCGGGGCCATGGGGGCGTGTTCGGCGGCAACGCGGTGACCGACTTCGGCCACCAGGTGGACGAAGAGGTCGGCGGGGGCCCCGGGACCGTGTACCGGAACGACCGCAACGAATGGGGCGACGGCCGGCTCGACACCCTGGACGGCGACACCCGGTCGGCCACCGGCCAGACCGTGGCGGTGGACGCCGCCTACAGCCTGGCGGCCACCTGGGACTACTACAAGCATGTCCACGGGCGCGACGGCATCGACGGCAAAGGCACCGCCACCTATGTGCGGACCCACTACCGCGACCAGAATTTCATCGCCGACCAGGGTTCGTGGGTGGGCGCCTGTTTCTGCATCAGCATCTTCGATGTGGGCGATATGTACCCCGTTGCCGATCTCCCCACGATGGGACACGAGCTGACCCATGGCGTGACCGAATCCACCGCGAATTTCCAGCGCGAAGGGGAACCCGCGGCCCTGGATGAAGGCAACTCGGATTTCTTCGGGGTGATGGTGGAGGCCTATACCTTGCAGGGCGGCCAGGGGCCCACCATCCAGGACAGCCACGCCAACTGGACTGTCGGCTTCAAGAAAGCGGACCCGGAGGGCGGGCCGCCCATTACCCAGGTCGTACGCTGGCTATACAAGCCCAGCAAGGACGCTTCCAGTCCGGACTGGTGGACCCGGGACCTGGAATCCATGGACCCCCACGAAGGCTGCGGTCCGTTGACCCGCGCCCTGTACTTCATGTGCGACGGCGCTTCCAGCGATTCCGCCAGCGACACCTTCTCCCCGCTGCTGCCCGAAGGCATGGCGGGCATCGGCAACGACAAGACCGCCAAGATCTGGTACCGGGCCCTGACCACCTACCTGACCCCCGAAAGCGACTACAAGGCGGCCCGCGCCGCCGCCCTGCGGGCCGCCGAGGATCTCTTCCCGGACAGCGCCCGGGAGGCCGACGCCGTGCGCAAGGCCTTCGCCGCCATCAACGTCGGCGGCAAGGAGGCCAGCGCCGACGAACTGGGGATCCCCGCCATCACCACCGCCGTCGCCGTGCACAAGAACCTGCTGGACCTGCGGGTCCGCCCGGGCAACTTCAAGGTCAACCGGTTCCATCAGGTGAACGAGGTGGATTATTTCGTCGACGATATCCTGCTGGCCACCTCCTTCACCCCGCCGTTGTTCCGGGTGACCCTGGACACCACCCGGCTGCTGGCCAACGGCGACCACGTGATGACCGCCCGGGCCTTCAGTCCCGAGGCCAACGAGGGCGCCTCCCTTCCCAGGCGGTTCCACCTCGGCAACAGGACCCAGCAGGTGCTGCGCGACCCGGGACTGGAGGGTTCCGACGCCTGGCAGGGCGACACCGGCCCGGTTCTGACCACCGACGAGTCCGGGACCGATCCCCACGGCGGCTACCGCTACGCCCGGTTCGCCCCGGCCGCCGAGCCCCGGAAACTCGCCCTGCACCAGCGGGTCGCCATCCCCCCCGCCGGACAGGTCGAATTCAGCCTGTGGGTGCGGACCCGGCCGGGCGCCGCCAAGGACGCGCCCGGCGCCCTGACCCTGACCGTGCGCGACGCTGGCGCCCCAGGTGCGCCGGCGGTGCTGGAGACCCTGCGCCGTTTCACCGGCAGCGACCCGGCGGACTGGACTCGCAGCAGCTTCGACCTGGGCGCCTACGCCGGCAGGACCGTCGAACTCTGGCTGGAAGCGGACTTCGCCGGGGGTGACGGCGCCGCCTTCTGGGTGGACGACCTCGCCCTGGTCTGTTCGGACCAGGCGCCGGCCAAAGCGGGAACTTGACCGGGCCGGGCTCAACGTGGCTTTCGGGGAGATCCGTCGCCAGATGGAACGGTGAGGAGGCCATTCCGGGTTGGGGACATCGTCACTCCGTCGGGGCGGGGGTGGCCTTGGACTCGCCGGCGGGATGCGATGCCAGCAGCCCGGCCAGGGACAATTCGGCGATGCAGGAAACCTCCCAGCCGATGGCGACCAGGCAGTGCCCCTGGTCATCGAAGGCCACGTGGAAAGGCTTTGGCAGGGCCGCGAAACGCTCCGGATCCCGCGGACGCCCGTCGCGCAGCGGCCCAGGGCGGAACGCCTCCTGCCCCGGATCGCCCGCCAGGGTGACCAGCTCGAAGGTGTTCAGATCCAGCACGCGGACCGCATGGTTACAGAAATCGGCGATGTATAGCTTGTCCCGGTGCACCGTGAGGCCAATTGGATTGCGAAGGCAGGGGATGCCCCGCAGGCGCCCGGCTCCGGCGGGCAGGGGTGGCCCGGCTTGCCAGTCCTCGAATCCGGGGACATCGGCGCCGGCCAGGGTCGTGACCTGGCCCTTGCCGTCCACGGCCAGGATCACGTGCTGGATGGGGCTCGCGAGCACGGCCCGCCAGGGCCCCTGGCCTGTGGGGCGAACTGAAACGGATCGAAGGTTATTGAAGCACGACTCCAGTCCCGTCCGGCCCAGATGGTCGCTTTCCTGATGGTCCAGCCAGGGCCGCACTGTGCCGGCCCCATCCATGGCCAGGACTCGCCTGGCTGAGTAATCCACCACCAGCCACTTCCGCGCCAGGTCCGGGTCCGGATGGTCGCCGGTCCAGGCCAGCCTGGTGATTCCTTGGAACCGCGCCTGCTGGGCTTTGCCGGCCGCGCTCTCCTCCTTTCCGGGATCGCCCGCCAGGAGGCTGGCCACCGGCTCGTCCAGGCGGCCCGGATGGTAGCCGCAGGCCTGGAACAGGAAGTCCAGGGGCGGCCTGGGGCAGAGGGTGAGGGTCGCGTCCACGGGCGGGTGGCTGCCGTCGGTTGGCGCCACCCGGACTCGCACCGGGCGCGGGGCCAGGAGGAAATCCTCGGCGGCCACATAGCGCCAGATGCCGTCGAGGCCGCGCTCCACCCGCCCGTTGTCGGGGCCGGCCAGGCACCAGGTCCAGTCCGGCTGCCACCAGGATCCGTCCAGGCCGGCGTGGAGTTCGGCGCTCTGGCCCGGGAGGAGGCTTTCCGGCTCAAGGCGGAGCTTCACCTGGGCGGCCAGAGGGGCCGCGGCCAGGGCTACCAGGGCGGGGCTGAGGAGGACCTTTCGGGCAGGGAACATCATCCCTCCGTTGAGGTGGGGGCGGCCTTGGACTCGCCGGCGGGCTCCGGCGCCAGCAGTCCGGCCAGGGACAGTTCGGCGATGCAGGACCCCTTCAATTTGGTTGCCACCAGGCAGTGGCCCTGGTCATCGAAGGCCACGTGCATAGGGAGGGCCAGGGCAGTGAAACGCTCCGGATCCCGTGGCCGCCCGTTGCGCAGCGGCCCCGGGCGAAACGCCTCCTGTTCCGGATCGCCCGCGAGGGTGGCCAGATCGAAGGTGTTCAGGTCCAGCACGCGGACCGCGTTATTGCCGAAGTCGGCGATGTACAGCTTGTCACGGTGCACCGTGAGGCCTGACGGTTGGTAGAGGCAGGGGATGCCGCGCAGGCGCCCGGCCCCGGCGGGCAGGGACGGCCCGGATTGCCAGTCCTCGAATCCGGTCAGTCCGCCGCCGGCCAGGGTAGTCACTTCCCCCGCCAGGGTGACCCGGCGCACCTTGTTGTCGTCCAGGACGTAGAGGTGGCCGGTGGCCGGATCCTGGGCGATGGCGTTGATCCATTCGAACTGCGCCTGGTCGCCCTTGCCGTCCTGGAAACCCTTCTGTTTCGGCCTTCCGGCCAGGGTGCTGACCCTGCCGTCCTTGATCATGCGGATGCAATGATTGCCGAAGTCCGCCACATAGACGACGCCATCAAGGCCGGCAACCGCGTCCATGGGCCAGCTGAAGCAGGCCTGGCCGGTCTCGCCGTTCCGGTGACCGCGGGTGCCGGGGCTCCCGGCCAGGGTGGTGACCTGGCCCTTGCCGTCCACGGCCAGGATCACGTGTTGGTCAGCGCTCGCGAGCACCGCCTGCCAGGGCCCCTGGCCTTTGGGGCGGACCGAAGCGGATCGAATGCCCTTGAAGCACGACTCCCGCCCCGTCCGGCCCAGGTGGTCGCTCTCCTGATCGCCCAGCCAGGGCCGCACCGTGCCGTCCCCATCCATGGCCAGGAT